>Ga0193743_1003314_pt1 | contig 10837 bp, 9 predicted proteins | sample L2c2metaG_FD_143038 | JGI IMG/M metagenome (GOLD analysis project Ga0193743, IMG submission 143038) | Soil microbial communities from a riparian zone of the East river system, Colorado, United States - L2c2 | ecosystem: Environmental > Terrestrial > Soil > Riparian zone | place: USA: East River...
AACAGCGCCAGGTTCTCCGCCCCAACCCCCCACGCCGCATCCTGCTCCGCACGCCGGCGCACCCGCGCCCGCAAAAACGCCACCGCCCGCCCGGCAAACTCCCGCTCCCCCTCCGACAAAGCCAACGCCAACAGCTCATCGTCGCTGGTCAGCCCCTGTGAGTGGCGAGTGGTCTCATAGGACCACTCGCCACTCACGGGGTCTGAGCTGGGGTTTTCGGCGGCGGCGGGGGTCATAGCTGGATGTGCACGTTCTTGGTGCGCAGGTATTCGCGCAGTCCGTCGAGGCCGCCCTCGGTGCCGTGGCCGCTGGCCTTCCAGCCGCCGAACGGGGCACCTGGGGGCAGCCCGGCCATCCCGTTCACCGAGATGTAGCCGGCGTCCAGCCGCGCGGCCACCCGGTGCGCCCGGGCCAGATCCGCCGTCCACACGTACCCGGCCAGACCGAACCGGGTGCCGTTGGCCAGCGCCACCGCCTCGTCCTCGTCGTCGAACGGGGTGACCGCGAGCACCGGGCCGAACACCTCCTCCTGGGCCAGCGGGCTGGCCGGGTCGACGTCGGCGAACACCGTCGGCGCGACGAACGAGCCCGGCCGGTCGACCCGGGTGCCGCCAGCCACCAGCCGCCCGTCGCCGCGGTCCCGCGCCGCCCGCACCACGCCCAGGATCCGCTCCGCCGCCGCCGCGCTGACCACCGGGCCCATCGAGGTACCCGGGTCGAACGGGTCACCGATCCGAACCCGGCCGGCGGCGGCCACCGCCGCGTCCAGCACCGCGTCGTAGCTGCCCCGGTGCACCAGCAGCCGGGTGGGCAGGAAGCAGCCCTGGCCGCTGTTCTGCACCGCGCCCAGGGTGACACCCAGCTTGCCGGCCCGCACCGGGTCCACGTCGTCGAACACCAGCGACGCCGACTTGCCGCCCAGCTCCAGCACCGCCGGCAGGTGCCGCTCCGCCGCCGCCCGGCCGACCGCCCGCCCGGCCCGGTTACCGCCGGTGAAGCTGACCAGGTCGACGCCGTCGTGCCCGACCAGCCGCTCCCCGGTGTCCGGCCCGCCGCCGACCACGGACAGCACCCCCGGCGGCAGCCCGGCCCCGGTGAGCAGCGCGGCCAGCCGGACGCTGGAGAACGGGGCCAGCTCGGACGGCTTGAGCACCACGCAGTTGCCGGCGGCCAGCGCGGGCGCCACCTTCAGCGCCAGCGCGATCACCGGTCCGTTCCACGGGATGATCGCCGCGACCACGCCGCGCGGGGACAACGCGGTGTAGTCGTGCACCGCGCCGGGGGCGGCCGGGACGGTGATTCCGCTGATCTTGTCCGCCCAGCCGGCGTAGTGGGCGAACCACTCGGCGGCCTGGGCGACGCCGGCGGCGGAGGCCCGCAGCGGCATGCCCATTTCGAGGGTGACCAGCGCGGCCAGCTCGTCGGTGTGCTCGCGCAGCGTGCCGGCCAGCCGGTGCAGCAGGTCACGGCGGGACGCCGGGGCGAGCGCGCGCCAGGCCGGGAAGGCGGCCCGGGCGGCGGCCACGGCGGCGTCCACCTCGGCCGGGCCGGCCAGTGGCAGCTCGGCGTAGGCGTCGCCGGTGGCGGGGTGCACGAAGGTGCGCGGCACACCTCCGCCGGGCACCTCGGCGTCGGAGATGAAGCTGGTGGCCTTCGGCAGCGATGCCTCGGCCTCCCGGCGGTCCATCACGAATAACCTCCTCACTGGCCGTGAGTGGTATTGGTCGCCATAGCGACCAATACCACTCACAGGTCTCTAGATGCCGAGTCGCCGCGCCAGTAGCTCGCGGTGGTAGGTGGGTGAGCCGAGCAGGATCCGGGTGCTGGTGGCGCGCTTGAAGTACAGGTGCGCGGGGTGCTCCCAGGTGAACCCGATACCCCCGTGGACCTGGATGTTCTCCGCCGCGCAGTGGTAGTACGCCTCGGAGCAGTAGGCCTTGGCCAGGCTGGCCAGCACACCCACCTCGTCGGTCCGCGCGTCCACCGCCCACCCGGCCGCGTAGGCCGCCGAGGTGGCCGACTCCACCTCCAGCAGCATGTCCGCGCACTTGTGCTTGATCGCCTGGTACGAGCCGATCGGCCGGCCGAACTGCTCGCGCACCTTGGCGTAGTCGACGGCCATCTCCAGCACCCGCCGCGCTCCCCCGGCCTGCTCGGCGGCCAGCGCGGCGGCGGCCACGTCCAGCGCGGCGGCCAGCCCGGCGGCGGCACCCCCGTCCGACCCGACCAGCGTGGCCGGGGTGGCGTCCAGGGTGATCCGGCCCTGCTTGCGGGTGGCGTCCAGGGTGGCCATCGGCTCGCGGGCCAGTCCGGGCGCGCCGGGCGCCACGGCGAACAGGCTCGGGCCGCGTTCGGTGCGGGCCAGCACCAGCAGCAGCGAGGCCACCGCGGCGTCCAGCACGAACAGCTTCTGCCCGGTCAGGGTGTACCCGCCGGAGCCGTCGGCCTCGGCGCGGGTGGCCACATCCTCCGCGCGCCAGCTGCCGGACTCCTCGGTCACGGCCAGCGTGCCGATCACCGAGCCGTCCGCCAACCCGGGCAGGTACCGGGCGCGCGCCGCCTCGTCCCCGGCGTGCAGCAGCGCCGAGGTGGCCAGCACCGCCGAGGACAGGAACGGGGCGCAGAGCAGCGCCCGGCCCATCTCCTCGCAGACGATCTGCAGCTCCACGCAGCCGGAGCCGGCACCGCCGTGGCGCTCGGGGACGAGCAGGCCGGTCAGCCCGAGGTGCGCCAGCTGTCGCCAGACGGCCGGGTGGTAACCGGCGTCGGTGTCCATCAGCCGGCGCACCTCGGCCTCCGGGGAGCGGTCCGCCAGGAAGCGGCGCACGGTGGCCCGCAGCTCGTCGTGCTCGGGGCTGAAGTCGAACACCCCGGCCAATTCGGTCTGTGCTGTCGCGGTCACGTTTCCTCCCGGTCCGCCGGTAGCCCGAGCACCTTCTCCGCGATGGTGTTGCGCTGCATCTCCGAGGTACCGGCGCCGATGGTGGACCCCCGGGTGCGCAGGAAGCCGCGGACCCAACGGCCGTCGGTGCCCAGTCGGGGGTCGGCGGCGTCCAGCAGCCCATCCGCGCCGAGCAGCCGCACCGCCAGCTCGTGCAGCCACTGCTCGAACTCGGCGTGCTGCAGCCGGTTCACCGAGGACACCGGCCCGGGGTCCCGCCCGCCGAGTACCCGGCCGAGCACCCGGGCGCCGTTCAGCTCGAGCAGCCGGGCGCCGGTGACCGCCCTGGCCAGCTCCTGCCGCACGGCCGGGTCACCGGTCGCGCCGCGCCGGCGGGCCAGCTCCACCAGGTCACCGACCACCCGCTGGTAGCGCAGCGCGGCGGCGGTCAGCGAGGTGGATCGCTCGTGGCCCAGTGTCACCCTGGCGCAGCGCCAACCGCCGTCGTGCGCGCCGATCCGGTCGGCCGCCGGCACCACCACATCGTCCAAGCTGACCTCGGCGAACACCGTCGCGCCGGTCATGTCCCGCAACGGCCGCACCCGCACGCCCGGGGCGGACATGTCCACCACCAGGCAGGTGATCCCCCGGGAGCGGGACTCCGGCGTCCCGGTGCGGGCGAGCAACAGCATGCGGTGCGCGACGGGCGCGTTGGTGGACCAGATCTTGCGCCCGGTGACCCGGTAGACCCCGTCCTGCGCCTCGCCGTCCAGTACCGCCCGGGTGCGCAGCGCGGCCAGGTCGGAGCCGGCCTCCGGCTCGGAGAAACCCTGGCACCACAGCTCGTCGGCGCGCAGCATGGGCCGCAGGTAGCGCTCCCGCTGGGCGTCCGTGCCGTCGCGCAGCAGGGCGGGCCCGACGATGCCGACCGCGTTGGTGGGCGGCACCGGCGCCCGGCCCAGTGCCATCTCCCGGTGGTAGACCGCCTGCAACGCGGCGGGCAGCCCCATGCCACCCCAGCGCCTCGGCCACGCCGGGGCAACCCAACCCAGGTCGGTCAGGGTGCCCTGCCAGGCGCGCAGGAACGCCAGCCGGACGCTCCGCTCCCTGGGGGTCGGCCCGGGGTGGTGCTCGCCCAGGAACGCCCGCAGCTCGGTCCGAAACGCGGCCTCGGCCAACCCGGAACGGTCGGCCAGCGCGGAACGGTCGGGCAGGTCGGCCGGCGCCGCCAACCGGCTCTCGGCCGGCGGCGCGGTCAGCCCGGCGAGGCCGGTCAGCCCGGTACGGCCCACACCAGCTCCAGACGATCGATGCCCATCGCACCGCCGGCATGCACCGTGATCGGCTGGCCGGGTGCCACCGCGTACTCCGGGATACGCCGGTGCCACTCCCGCATGGCGGTGACCAGCTCGTCACGGGCCAGGTGGGAACCGGCACAGCGGTGCGGGCCGGCGCCGAAGGCCAGGTGCCGGTTGCCGGTCCGGTCCAGCCGCACCTCCAACGGGTCGGCGAACTCGTCGGGGTCGTTGCTGGCCAGCGCGGTGGAGGCGAGCACCCGGTCGCCGGCCCGCATCCGGACCCCGGCGAACTCCAGGTCGGCGGTGACCGTGCGGGCCGGGTTGATGAAGGCGTGCACCCGCAGCAGCTCCTCCACCGCGCTGGGCACCAGGTCCGGGTCGGCGACCAGTCGGGCGCGGTGCCCGGGGTGCTCGGCGAGGTACCGGAAGCAGAACGACAGCGCGGCCGTGACGGTGTCCAGCCCGGCCACGAACAGCATGAAGGTCAGGTTCTGCACCTCGTCCGGCTCGATCGCCCGGCCGTCCACCTGGCTTTCCAGCAGCGCGGAGACCACGTCCTCCCGGGGCTCGGCACGCCGCTGGGCGATCAGCTCCCGCAGATAGTTGTTGATCTCGTTACCGGCGTCGCGGCGGGCGTCCGGGTCGGCGTGCGAATGCAGGAGCACGTTGTTCCAGCCGACGAACCGGTCCGACTCCTGACTGGGCAGCCCGAGCATGTTGGTGAAGATGGTGGTGGGAAACGGCTGGGCGAACTCGGCGATGAAGTCGCAGCGGCCCTTCGGCAGCAGTGAGTCGATCAGCTGGGCGCAGGTGGCCCCGATGGCCGCCGTGCGAGCGGCCACCGCCTTGGGGGCGAACATCGGGGCGAGCACCCGGCGGTAGGCGGTGTGGTCCGGCGGGTCCAGCTCCAGCGGCAGCATCCGCTCGCGGCGGCTCACGTGCGCCGGAATGCCGGTCGGCCAGTTGGAGAAGTCGCCCGGCCGCTGCAGGGCCTCCCGGATGTCGGCCATCGTGGTCAGCACCCAGTAGCCGCCGTGGTGCGGGCTCCAGAACACCCGGTCCCGCCGAACGTCCTCGAAGGCGGCGAACGGGTCCCGCGCGAACTCCTCCCCGAACACGTGGTCGAAGTCCCTGACCAGGTCCGCGGGCACGTGGTCCGGCCGGGCTTGCCCCATCGTTACCTCCGCACGGTCCGCAAAATTCGTTACAACAATAAACTGCCAGGGCACGCTGAGACAACCTGGACTGGGCCCGGAATGCCCATCTGGTGCATAATTCGCTATCGGTTTTGACGATATTGGGGCGGGATTGGACGGAGGTGGCGGATGTCCGCTGTCGCACCGGAGCTGTCCGGGGCCGGCTGGTTCTCCCTCGGTGACGTACTGACCGGACACGCCGCGGCCCGACCCGACGAGATCGCCCTGGTGTGCGGGCCCGACCGGTTGAGCTGGCGCGCGCTGGACCGCCGGGTGGGCGCGCTGGCGGACACGCTCGCCGCCCGGGGGGTGGCGCGCGGCGACCGGGTGCTCTGGCTGGGGCAGAACTGCCACCGGCTGCTGGAGGCGCTGTTCGCGGCCGCCCGCCTCGGCGCGGTGTTGTGCCCGGTCAACTGGCGGCAGAGCGCCGAGGAGCTGCGATTCGCGCTCGCCGACGCCGAGCCGGCGGTGGTGCTCTGGCAGGCCGAGGAGATCGGCGACACCGTCGCCTCGGCCCGCTCCGCGCCGGGCCAGGTCGACGGCCGGGTCCAGCACTGGATCCAGCATGACGACCCGGGCGAGCACGGCTACGAGGCGCTGCTGGCCGGGCAACTGGCGACCGGACCTCGGGGAACGCGAGCGCCGTCCGGTCCCGTCGACCCGGGCCAGCCGGTGCTGATGCTGTACACGGCGGCCTTCGACGGCCGGCCGAGCGGCGCCCTGCTCTCCCAGACCGCGCTGCTGGCGCAGACCACCACGCTGCGACTGCTCGAGGGCGTGGGCGCGGACGAGGTGTTCCTCAACTCCGGGCCGCTGTTCCACATCGGCACGCTGCGCCGCACGCTTGCCGTGGCGCACGCCGGCGGCCGCAATGTCATGCTGCGCCGGGTGGTGCCGGCGGAGTTGTGCCGACTGGTCGAGGCGGAGCGGTGCACCAGTGCGTTCCTGCAGCGCCCGACCATGGAGCAGCTGGTCGAGCACAACCACGACGGTCGGCACGACCTGTCCAGCCTGCGCACCCCGCCGGGGCCACCGGGGTGGGACGAGATGGTCACCGTGGTCCAGGGCGGGCGGGTGCGCTCCGGCTACGGGCAGACCGAGCTGGCCGGCGTGGTGACCTTCAGCCTGCCCGAGCGGCCCACCATCGGCGGGCTGCCCGGGCCGCTGGCCGCCGTCGAGGTGCTGGACCCGGATGGGCACCCGGTGGGCGCCGGGCAGACCGGGGAGATCGCGGTGCGCGGGCCGATGGTGATGAACGGCTACCACCGGCGTCCCGAGCTGTCCGCCGCGAAGCGCCGGCACGGCTGGCACCACACCGGCGATCTGGGCCGGCGCGAGGCGGACGGGTCGATCTCGTTCGTCGGGCCGCTGCGCAAGATGATCAAGTCGGCGGCGGAGAACGTCTACCCGGCCGAGGTGGAGGCCGCGCTGCGCCGACACCCCGGAGTGTCCGGCGCGGCGGTCATCGGAGTGCCGGACGCCACCTGGGGACAGCGGGTTCTGGCCGTGGTGGTGCCGGCACCCGGGTTGGCCGCCGAGCCCGACGCGCTGGTCCAGGCGCTGGTTGAGCATTGCCGGGGGCAGCTCGCCGGGTATCGGCGGCCCCGGCTGTTCGAGCTGGTCGACCAGTTGCCCACCCGGGGCGGCGGGGTCGACTACGACGCGCTGGACGCCCAGTTCGGCGGCGGCGGTTACCCCGGCGACCGGTGAGCGCAAGCCCGCTCAGTCCGGCGGGCCCGGGGTGGCCGCCACCTCGGCTCGGCTGCGGACCCGGCCGGTGGCGACCACCACCGACGGCCGGGCCGCCCGAAGCCTGGCCCGTCCGAGCAACGCCAGCCGCTGCTCGGCGGCGATCAGCTGCCCCCGGTTCGGGTGCGGCGCGGCGGTCAGCGCGGCGATCTCGGCGCGCACCGCGGCCAGCTCCTCGTCCAACCGCTCGGTGGCCTCGGACACGGTGAGCAGGTCCAGGTCGGTCCAGTCCGAGGCGTTCGGGTCCGGCTTGGGCATCAGACCTCCGCGCGCGGGAAGCTGAACAGCTCGCGGCTGTTCCACTCGACGATCTGCTGCACCTCGTCGTCGGGCACGTCGGCGAACACCTCGACGGCCCGCTTGCGGCTGTTCGGCCAGTTCGAGTCCGAGTGCGGGTAGTCGCACTCCCAGGTGATCCGGTCGATGCCGATCTCGTGGCGGTTGTTCAGCCCGTGCACGTCGTCGATGAAGCAGCCCCAGATGTTCCGCCGGAAGATCTCCGAGGGCTTCATCTCCTGGTTCACGTTCTGGTAGAAGCGGTGCCGGTCCCAGACGTAGTCGGCCCGCTCCAGCAGGTACGGCACCCAGCCGACGCCGCCCTCGGCCAGCGCCACCTTCAGCCGGGGGAACTTGTGGAACACCGGGGAGAACATCAGGTCGGCGGCCGCGAACATCGAGTTGCAGCCGAACAGCGTGATGGTCACCGCGAACGGGGCGTCCGGCGCGGTGACCGGGGCCTGCCCCGACGTGCCGAAGTGCATGCACAACGGGATGCCGGCCTCCTCGGCGGCGGCGAACAGCGGGTCCCAGTGGTCGGTGTGGAACGAGGGCAGCCCCAGCGGCACCGGGTTCTCCGAGAACGTGATGGCCTTGGCGCCCTTCGCCACCGTGCGGTGCACCTCCGCCACGCAGGCCTGAACGTCCCACAGTGGCAGCATGACGACCGGGATGAACCGCTCCGGGGCGGCCGCGCACCACTCGTCGATCATGAAGTCGTTGAACGCCCGCACGCAATGCGCGCCGAGCTCGCGGTCATTGCCCTGCAGGAACACCTTGCCGGCGAAGCCAGGGAAGGACGGGTAGCAGATCGCCGCCTGGACTCCGTCCAGGTCCATGTCGATGACCCGGGCCTCCGGGTCGTAGCAGCCGGGCAGCATGTCGGAATAGCGCAGCGGCTCGGTGCCGAACTCCTCCGGACGCTTGCCGGCCACCGCGTTCAGCCCGATCTGTGGGTAGCGCCGGCCCTCGTAGTACCAGACGTGCGCCGGCGGTCCCCCGTCCGACGCCTCCTCCTCGACGATCTTCGGCCCGTCCTCGAGCCACTTGGCCGGCAGCCGGGACTGCCAGACGTGCGGCGGCTCGACCAGGTGGTCGTCCACGGAGATCAGCTGCATGTGGTCCTGGAGCGGCATCGGGATCACCTCTGCGGGATCGGGTGGCTGGGCAGGCATGGAAGTTGACGCTTGTAATCACTCTAACTTAGAACGAATTATTCGGATACGATTCGGGCCACCCCAATCGAGGCACCCAATCGAGGCACAGGAGGCCGCGTGTCAACGCTGGAGAACAAGGTCGCACTGGTCACCGGCGCCGGGACCGGCATCGGGCAGGCCTCCGCGCTGGCCTTCGCCCGGGCCGGCGCCAAGGTCGTGGTGTCCGACATCGACCCGGACGGCGGCAAGGCGACCGTCGAGGCGATCCTCGACGAGGGCGGCGAGGCGTCCTTCCAGCAGGCCGACGTCACCGACCCCGGCCAGGTCGAGGCGCTGGTGGCGCACGCCGTGCGGACCTTCGGCGGCCTGCACTGCGCACACAACAACGCCGGAGTGCTCGGCCCGTCGGCAAAGCTGGTCGACGTGGCCGACGCCGACTGGGCCACCGTGCTCTCGGTCAACCTGACCTCGGTGTTCCTCTGCATGAAGCACGAGATCGCCGCGATGCTGGGCGGGGGCGGTGGCGCGATCGTGAACACCGCGTCGTTCTCAGGGCTGGTCGCGGTGCCGTTCGCGTCCGCATACGTGGCCTCGAAACACGGTGTCGTCGGGCTCACCAAGGCCGCCGCCGTCGAGTACGGTCGCAAGGGCATTCGGATCAACGCGGTCTGCCCGGGAACCACGAGGACTCAGATGAACATCCAGCGGGCCGAGTCGAGCCCGGAGATGGCGAAGGCCATGACCGACATCACCCCGATGCGCCGGTTGGCCGAACCCAGTGAGATCGCCGCCTCGGTGGTGTGGCTGTGCTCGGACGCCGCGTCGTTCGTCAACGGCCACGCGATGCCGGTCGACGGCGGCGCGGTGGCACAGTAGGCCGACCCTCACCCCCGGGGGAACGCGGCACAACGCAGGAGCAGAAGGCACCCACATGGTCACCAGGCTCGAGGCGGTCCAGCTCCCCAAGGCCGCCGAGATCGTCGCCAGGACGCTGCGCCGCAAGATCGTCACGCGGGAGCTCCAGGCGGACGATCCACTGCCGCCCGAGGACCAGCTGATGGCCGAGATGGCCGTCGCCCGGACCACGGTTCGGGAGGCGCTGCGGATCCTGGAGTCCGAGGGGCTGATCGTGGTCCGCCGGGGCGCCGGGGGCGGGGCGCGGATCAGGACGCCCGCCGTGCCGATGGTCGCCCGCTACATCGGGCTGCTGCTGCAGTACGAGGGCGCAACCCTGGAAGACGTGCACAACGCCCGAGTGATGCTGGAGGCCCCGGCCGCCGCGCTGCTCGCCGAGCGGACCACCCCGGAGATCGTGGCGCGGCTGCGCGAGGCGCTGGCCGACGAGGCGGACGCGCTGGACGACCCGGTCCGGCTGGCCCGCGCGCACGGGCGCTTCCACCAGCTCGTCGTGCAGCTCACCGGCTGCCACACCTTCGAGGCGCTCAGCTCGGTGGCCAACCGGATCATCCAGGTGCAGGCGGACCGGTTCGTCGCGGCGCACGGCGAGGAGGGCGACACCCAGGACCGGATGGCCACCGCGCACCGCGCGCACACCCGGCTGGTCGACCTGGTCGCGGCCGGTGCCGCGCAGGACGCCGAGGACCTGTGGCGGCGGCACCTGGAGGCCGGCGACGCGCACATCATGTCGGCGCCCGGCGCCCGCTCCGTCCTCGACCTCCTGGAGTGAGCCAGCCACCGGACTGACTCGGGCTCCGGCCGGCCCGCCGGCCTGTCGTTACCCAGCTACACACCAGGCAGGTTTCCGACCCGACCCACCAGCCTGTCGTTACCCAACTACACAGCACACAGGTCCCCGGGGGGCCGCCACCCTGCCTATAGTGCAGTCCGGCAATACGCCGCCGGCACGGGAGCGTCAACCCACGGCGGCACAGACCGGGTACAGCTCGCGCAGACCCTGCACGGTCTGCACGACCGGCGGCCGTTCTGTGCCGCCGGAACCGAGTGTGTGCCGCCGGTACCCAGGAGCCAGGCCCCCCAGGTTCGCCGGCCGGTGGGCTCGGTGTTACCCAACTACACACCAGGCAGGTTTCCGACCCGACCCACCAGCCTGTCGTTACCCAACTACACACCAGGCAGGTTTCCGACCCGCCCCCCGGACTGACCCGGCCGGTTCAGGACTGGCCGGCCGGCACGACCCGCTGCGCCTTGTACGCCGCGCGCGGCAGCTCGCCCCGGGCCACCCACTCCACGTCGACCGGCAGCTCCAGCGCGTGGGCCAGGGCGTCCTCGACGTCACGGTCCCGCTCGCCCTCCACCTTG
>Ga0193743_1003315_pt1 | contig 10833 bp, 7 predicted proteins | sample L2c2metaG_FD_143038 | JGI IMG/M metagenome (GOLD analysis project Ga0193743, IMG submission 143038) | Soil microbial communities from a riparian zone of the East river system, Colorado, United States - L2c2 | ecosystem: Environmental > Terrestrial > Soil > Riparian zone | place: USA: East River...
ACTCGCACCCGCTCAAAGCCAACTCCTTCCTGCTCATAGGCCGCAACCGTCGTCTCGCCATGCCGCGCGCCGGTCTGGTGCACGACCGTAAGGTTCGGAAACTTCGCCAGCAGCCGCATCATAATCTTCGGCATGGTCTGGTTCAGGACCCGCGCCCCCTGGCTCGCGCCGAAGACCAGCAGACGCTTCGCCTCGCCCCCAGCCCTGGGCTCGATGGCGAAGAACTCAGGCCTGACCGGCGTCCCGGTGACGCGGGCGTTGTGGAAACACTTTGCCGTCTCGGCAAAGTTCACAGCCGCGGCGTTCGCGCGCTTGCCAACCAGCCGGTTCGCCAGCCCGGGAGCCGCATTCGGCTCAAAAACCAGCGTAGGAATCCGCAGCAGGATCGCGGCCAGCATCGCCGGACCGGAAGCATAGCCCCCGACGCCCACGACAACCTGAGGCCTAAAACTCCTCAGCAGCTTGACGCATCGCAAAATGCCCAGAGGAAGATCGAACAGAGTCCGAGCCCGGGTAGCAAGACTCACATTCTTGAGCTGACCCACCTTGATCAGCTCCAACGGAAATCCAGCCTCCGGAACCAGCCGCGTCTCAAGCCCCCGCGCGGTTCCGACAAACCGCACCTCGGCTCCATGAGCATCGTGCAGCTCTCGCCCGATCGCCAGCGCAGGAACCACATGACCGCCGCTTCCACCGCCTGCAATCAACACCCGCAGAGCTTCGGCCATCTCAATCGATCTCGCGAGTGACATTCAACAGAACGCCCATACTCGCCAGCATCACAAACAGCGACGTTCCACCGAAGGAGATAAACGGAAGGGTAATTCCCTTGGTCGGCACCAGCGCGACCACAACGCTCATATTGAAGAACGCCTGGATCAGCACCGTCGACGTGATCCCGAAAGCCAGAAACCGGGCGAACGGATCCGTCGAGAGGTATGCCGCTCGCAGGCCGCGATAGCCCAGCGTGATAAAAAGCGCAATGATCAGAATCGCGCCGATCAACCCCAGCTCTTCGCAGACGTTCGCGAAGATAAAGTCCGTATGCGGCTCCGGAAGATAGAACAGCTTCTGCCGCCCCTCCATCAATCCCAGTCCACGCAGACCGCCCGTTCCTACCGCGATCAGCGACTGCAGAATGTGAAAGCCGGTTCCCCGCGGATCGGCCTCGGGATTCACGAACGCCAGCATTCGCGCCCTGCGCCACGGCACCCGGAACAGCATGTAATAAAGGACAGGAGCCGAACACAACAAGCCGATCCCGAGATACTTCAGCTGCATGCCGGCCAGATACAGCATCAGCGCCGTCACCGCGGCGCAGACCATCGCAGTCCCCAGATCCGGCTCCTTCAGGATCAGCGCGACAAACAGCAGTGGCGGAAGCGCGGCGCGAAGAACCGTCCCGCGCCAGTCGTCCATCTTGTGAATCCGCGTCTGCAGGAAGTAGGCGAGGAACAGCGTAGGCTTGGCCAGCTCCGAAGGCTGAAAGCTCGCGAAGCCGAAACGGAACCAGCGATGCGTATTGTGCGAATCGCGCATCGCGAAGACACCGATCAGCAGCACCATCGTGACGGCAACCGCTGTAAATACAAACCGGGGATTGTTATAGCGCCGATAGTCGACCTGCATCAGCAGAGCCAGCGCGATCATTCCCATCACCGCCCACATGCCCTGCCGCAGCATATAAGGATAGGGAGATCCGGTCTGCGCCTTCGCCATCACGGCCGAGGCCGAAAAGACCATCACCAGACCGAACAGCACCAGCAGCAGCACCACTCCGAAGAGCCACTTGTCCACTCCAACTCTCTTCGCCATGTCTACACTTCCTGCTGCTAACTCAATTCGTGAACGATCTGCCGAAAGGTCCGTCCGCGGTGCTCGTAGTTCTCAAACTGATCGAAACTTGAGCACGCCGGAGACAGAAGCACGACATCCCCGGCGACGGCGGCCTTCTGGGCCTCGCGAACAGCTACGTCCATCGTTCCCGCTCCCACCATCTTCACGACTCCGTGAAGCTCGCGCTCAATCTTTTCCGCGGCAGAACCAATCGTATAAACAGCTTTGACCCGTTCGCGGAGAAGCGGGGCCAGCAACGTGTAGTCCGAACCCTTGTCCTTGCCTCCGAGGATCAGGTGAATCCCGCCCGGAAACGCCGCGACCGCCTTCATCGCCGCATCCACATTCGTCGCCTTCGAATCGTTGAAATATTCGACTCCCTGAACCGTGCTGACGAACTCCAGCCGATGCTCGACTGCCTTGAAGCCAGCGACCGCGCTTCGGATCTTCTCCGCTGGAACCCCGGCAAGCCGCGCCGCGCAGACTGCGGCCAGCACGTTCTCCACGTTATGCGCACCTTTGAGCGGGATCTCCGCGACGGGCATCACCGGCTCAGCCTTCGCCCCTTCGCGAGCGACGAACACGATGCTCTCCCCGTGTACAAAGGCTCCCTGCTTGATGGGGCGACGCGGGCTGAACCAGAAGACCTGCGCCTTCGTCTTCGCCGCAACCATCTGCGTAGGCTTGTCCTCCGCATTCAGCACCAAGTAGTCTTCCGCTTCCTGGCGCTCGGTGATGCGAGTCTTCATCGCCGCATAGTTCTCGAAGTTTCCATGCCTGTCCAGGTGATCGGGCGTGATATTCAACACGATCGCGATCCAAGGACGGAACTGCTCGATCGTCTCCAGCTGAAAACTTGAGACCTCAAGTACGCTTACGGTCTCGTCGGTGCTCTTCGCAACCAGGTCGATTACCGGCGTTCCGATGTTTCCCCCCACCAGCGTCTCCACGCCACCTTCCTCGAGAATCCGTCCCACAAGCGTGGTGGTCGTAGTCTTTCCATTCGAGCCGGTGATCGCCAGTATCCGTCCCTGAAGAAACCGGCTGGCAAACTCGAGCTCGCCGATGACAGGCATTCCATAACCGATCACCTGTTTCACCTCAGGCGTATCGAGGGGAACGCCCGGCGAGATCACGATCAAGTCCTGGCGGCGAAATGTGAGCAGGCCATGTCCCCCGCTCTCGACCATGATTCCAGCATCAAGCAGAGCGGGAATCTCCTTCGCGAGCGCGACGGCACTCCGCGCATCGCTCACCGTCACCCGGGCTCCCTGTCGCCGCAAAAACATGGCAGCCGCGATCCCCGACCTGCCCAATCCCACCACCAGCACTCGCTTATTCTTCAGTTCCATAGCAGTTTTCAATCAGATCACAGCCTCATCGCAACTTCAACGTTGTCAGCGCCAGAAGCGCGAAGATCAATGCCAGAATCCAGAACCGCGCAATCACCTTGGACTCAGACCAGCCGAGAAGCTCGAAGTGATGATGCAGCGGGGCCATCTTGAAGATGCGCTTTCCATTTCGTAGTTTGTAGCTCCCCACCTGGAGCATCACGCTCAATGCCTCGAGAATAAAGACGCCGCCAATGAAGGGCAGCAGCAGTTCCTGCTTAATAGCAACCGCAACCGTTCCGATGGCGCCTCCCAGCGCCAGGCTGCCAACATCTCCCATAAAGATTTCGGCCGGATGCGCGTTGTACCAAAGGAAGCCGATACTCGCGCCAACCATGGCTCCACAGAAGATCGTCAACTCGCTCACCATAGGCATGCGCTGCAGCTCGAGATAGTCCGAAAAGACCACGTGTCCACTGACGTAGGTCAGAACGGTAAGCGCACCCCCAGCAATAATCGTGCATCCAATCGCCAGGCCGTCGAGCCCGTCGGTAAGATTGACCGCATTGCTTGCACCGGCAATCACGATCATGACGAAGACGACGAACGGCAGAAATGCAAGCCAGTGCATATGAGGAATCTGCCCTAGCGACTCCCAGACGAGATCTGGGCGAAAACGCTTGAAGAAGGGAAACATCAGCTTTGTGGAGTAGTTTCCATGGCTCTGCAGATGAACAAGAGCAAGAGCAACTCCAGCGCTGGCCAGCAGCTGCAGGCCCAGCTTCGTTCGCGCCGTGAGGCCAAGATTTCGGCGGTGCACCACCTTGATGTAATCGTCGGCAAAGCCGATTGCGCCGAAGGCCAATGTCGAAAGCATCACCAGCCAGACAAATGGGTTCGATAGATCCGACCACAATAGGGTCGGCACCAGAATCGAAATGCAGATCAGCACCCCGCCCATCGTCGGTGTTCCGCTCTTCTTCTGGTGCGACTGCGGCCCCTCCTCGCGAATGTACTGGCCGATCTGAAACTCGCGGAGACGCTCAATCACATAGGGGCCGATCAGCAGGCCGATCAGCAACGCCGTCAGGCTCGCAAAGACCGTGCGAAACGTGAGGTAGCGAAAGATGCGAAACAGGCGAAAGTAGGGGAAGAGCTTCTGATACAGCAGCCAATAGAGCAAAACATCCGCCTTCGAGTGAGATCCGCAGGATAGGCACGCATGAAGACCGCGGGCTAAAGGTATCTTAACAGCCCGGTGATGCAGGTTTCCGCAGGATTTTCCACGCGGGAACCAAACTTCATTCTATTTACGCTCCGTCCTCCAGCCGGGCGAGCGCCTTCTCCAGCCGCACGCCGCGCGACGCCTTCAGCAACACCACATCTCCTGGTCGCAGGCTCGAACGCATCCATTCGCCTGCCTCTTCGGGAGTGGCAACAAAGATCCCCTCGCCTCCGCCGGCTTGCACGCCACCTACCAGCTCCGCGGCTGCTCCCCTTACCCCAAGCACAGTCGTAACACCTTTTTCCGCCATTCTCCGTCCGCAGGCATGATGCAGTGCAGCGGCCTCGGGTCCAAGCTCCAGCATCTCACCGGCGATTGCAATATGGCGCTCGCCCGGCATCGCCATCAGAGCATCGATCATCGCATCCAGAGCGCGCGGATTCGAGTTGTAGGAGTCGTTGATGAGCGTTGCGCCGCGCCACGACAACACCTCGCCGCGCTTATCGGCAGGTCGCAGTTCACCTATGGCAGCCGCGCACTCTCCCAGTGGAATTCCGCTTCGGAGGCCAACAGCGATCGCGGCCAGCGCATTCAGTACATTGTGCCGTCCCAGCATTTTGAGATGGACCTGCGCTCTCTCCTGCCCGGCAACGACGTCGAAATGCATGCCTTCGATCCCCGCCTCTTCGATCTTCTCGGCACGAACCTCCGCGTTCTCTCCCGTTCCGTAAAGTACCGCCCGATCCCCCATGCCGCGCCCGAACTCCCGCACATAGGGGTCGTCCGCATTCAAAATTGCAATCCCGTCCGCAGGAAGAGACTCGACCAGCTCGTACTTAGCTCGGGAGATGCCGGCAAGACCATCAGGAAAGAACTCGATATGGACAGGAGCGACGTTGGAGACGACGGCCCAGTTTGGCTCCGCAATCCTCGCCAGCGCTGCGATCTCACCAGAGTGATTCATTCCCATCTCGATCACCGCTACTTCATGCTCGCGTTCGAGCCTCAATAACTGCAACGGAAGTCCAAACGCATTGTTCAGATTGCCGGCGGACTTAAGGACACGAAACCGCGCGCTGAGGACCTGTGCAACCGCCTCCTTCGTCGTGGTCTTGCCAGCGGACCCGGTCACGCCAATAACGCGCCCCGCCCACGCGCGTCGTACCGCATGAGCCAGTTGCTGCAGAGCGTTTAAGACGCAGTCCTCACAGTCCGCCACGCGCAGCAACTTCGTCTCGTCTACATTGGCGGGGATCAGCCATCGGTTGCTTACCACCGCGGCGACTGCCCCGTCAGCAAGTGCGGCGGCTACGAAATCATGGCCATCGAGCCTTTCTCCCCTTACGGCAAAGAAGAGGTCTCCTGCTCCGACCGTACGCGAGTCGATGGAATACCCTGCGGCTTCGGCAGAGGTATCGAAGATGCCTTCGGCGTGAATCCAGTCCGCAATCTGGCCCAGCGTCAATTTCATCGAAGTCCTTCCAATACCTGCGCAGCCACAGCTACGTCGTCGAACGGCACGGATCCATTCCGCAGGACCTGCACTTTTTCATGACCTTTTCCCGCAATCAAAACGATGTCTCCTTTGTGAGCAGATCGAATCGCAGTCTCAATCGCAGAAGCGCGATCCTCTTCCACAATGCAGCTGGCTCCTGTCTCTTTCACGCCGACCAAAGCCTCTGCGAGGATTGCCCCAGGCTCCTCGCTGCGCGGGTTGTCGCTCGTCAACACCACCAGATCGCTTCCTTCACCTGCTGCACGTCCCATCCGCGGACGCTTCGTGCGGTCGCGATCACCCCCACACCCGAATAACGTGATCACGCGGCCTCCCTGCTCGTTCACCAGTTCCCGGGCCAGAGCAATCAGATTCCGCAACGCATCATCCGTATGAGCATAGTCGACAACAACGGTCACACCGTTGTCGGAAGGAACGACCTCGAATCGCCCCGGCACCTGCGCGCCTGCACCTGCGGCGGTGGCAATCTGGTCCAGCGTAAGGCCACGCGCCCAAGCCGCTGCAGACGCTGCCAGCAGATTGTATACATTCACTCGTCCCGTCAAAGGCGACCTTATCTCGACAGCGCCATGAGGAGTTCGCAGGCGAAACCTCGTCTCTCCTGCTCGCATTCTTATGTCTTCCGCACAGAAGTCCGCCGCGGCTCCGAACCCATATCGCACTGGCTGCGATCGGTCGATCGTCGCTGCGAGTCTTTGTCCATACGGGTCGTCGACGTTTACCACGGCCACTCGTGGAGGCGGCGCGCCTACGCCTTCGAACAAGCGCGCCTTCGCGGCGAAGTAATTTTCCATGCTGCCGTGGAAGTCCAGGTGATCCTGCGTCAGGTTCGTGAAGATTGCGACATCGACGGGCAATCCCCAAACCCGCTCCTGCTCGAGCGCATGGCTCGACATCTCCATCACGGCCTCGGTCGCGCCTGCCTTCACGCCGTCGGAAAACAGCTCGAGGACGTCGCGAGATTCCGGCGTGGTATGCGGGGACTCGCGCACCTCCTTCACGATATGCGTCTCGATAGTTCCGATCAGCACGCAGCTTCGACCGATCCCCTTCAACATCGCTTCCAGCAGAAATGCCGTCGTGGTCTTGCCGTTGGTCCCCGTCACCGCGCTGAGGGCAAGATGCTGCTGTGGATGACCGAAGACCGCCGAGCTTGCCTCAGCCAGGGCGCGTCGGCCGTGCTCCACAAGAGCCACACCCGTTCCCGGATGCTCGCGGCGGAGAGCTTCATAAACATCGGCAGAATCGGTCACAATCGCAATCGCGCCCTGTGCTATCGCTTTATCAAGGAAGCGATTTCCGTCAGTTGCACCGCCGCGCATCGCTACGAACAGATCGCCAGGCTGTACCCGCCTGGAGTCGTACTGAACGCCGTGCACGGTCACTGCTGCTTCGGCATATTTCACCGCGGCAATCTCGCGAAGCACGTCGTTCCAATCCATAATTACGATTCTAAGTGTTCAGGGGCAGGCCCCTATCGCGCAAACCTGACCACGACTTCAGTTCCTGCAGGAACCATCGTACCGGGAGCCGGCGCCTGCTCTTTGGCAAGCCCGCTTCCGATCGGCTGTACGCGCAAGCCCATCTGATCCGCGCGCTCGACGACGGTGCGCAAGGAGCCACCATCAAAAGAAGGCACGGCCACGCGATGGCTCGCATCCACAACGATGCCGCCATCCCCTCGCGTCTGCACCGCCGGGATAATTCGGGGGACAGAAGCCACAGGTGCAGCTTGTGCAGACTCATCCTTGCCTGAGTGGAGCGCGGCAAGGACCTTCTCAGGCAGCAAATTCAGCAGCTCCGAGTCTTTGCCCTTCGCAACCGTGGCTGCCGTTTTCTTCGCGGAGAAACTCTCGGTCTTTGCCGCAATCATCGACTTATCTTCCACATCGGAAACAGAGGTCGGCGTGTCGTTGGCTGGAGCGCGCAAAGGATCGTCGGCAGGAAGGCTGTTGATGTCGGCAAACATCTGGTTCAGGTCCGCGCCGTTGTCGGATGAATCTTCGGTAACAACTTCATTTGCGGCAAGCATCATCTGCTGCTTCGTCTTGAGCGGCTGATCGTGCGGAACCCCGAGATACTCCAGCACCTCCTGCGCCACCTGCTGGAAAACCGGCGCGCTCGTCTCGGCTCCATAACGCGTGCCGACTGTCGGGGTGTCGATCACCACCGCTATCGAGATCGCCGGGTTGCTGACCGGCGCAAAGCCCGCGAAGCTGGCCACGAGCTTGGTATGCGAATAGGTGTGCGTCGCGGGATCGATCTTCTGCGCCGTTCCCGTCTTTCCCCCCGCGCTGTATCCATTCAGCGCTGCCTTCCTACCCGTACCCTCGGTGACGATGCTCTGCATCATCATCCGCATCTTGGCCGAGGTCATCTCTTTGATCACGCGATGAGCACCATCCGGCAGGGTGGCCGGCAGCTGATTCGTCGGACGGAAAGCGATGGGCTTCAGCCTTGGATCCCCCTTCATCTGGTCGGTGGACTCCAGCAGCACATGCGGCGGCATATATACGCCCCCATTCGCAATCGTGCTTACCATCGTTACGAGCTGGATCGGCGTTACCCCGATCTCCTGTCCAATCGCAAGCGACAGGATGCTGGTCGCATCCCACTTCTTTGGATTGCGAAGCAGCCCGCGCGTCTCGCTCGGCAGCTCAATTCCTGAGCGATCGCCAAAACCGAAGGCGCGCATGTAGTCGTAAAACTTCTGATTGCCCAGCTTCAGCGCCATCTTCGCTGCGCCAACGTCGCTTGAGCGCTCCAGCGCATATTGCACCGTCACGCGTCCAAGATGACCGTCTGACCTGTCATCATGCAGCGTGCGTCCATACATGGTCAGGGCTCCGCCCTGGCAGTCCACAATGTCGGTCGGCTGTACGCCGGCGGCATCAAGCGCCGCAGCATAGGTCAGCAGCTTGAACGTCGATCCAGGCTCGTACACGTCGCTCACTGCAAGGTTCTTCAGCACACTCGCGTCCATATGACGCTGATCGTTCGGATTGAATCTCGGTGCTATTGCCAGCGCAAGAATCTGCCCCGTGTGCGGATCCTGCACAACAACGGTGCCGTGCGCGGCCTTCATCTTCGCCATTTGCGCATCGAGCGCGCGCTCCGCCATGTACTGGATATTCGCATCGATGGAAAGCACCAGATTTTCGCCCGGCATCGGCTGGCTTTCCTGGCTTCCCAGGACATGCCGCTTCGCATCCACGGCGGTCATTACGTGTCCCGGCGTTCCATGCATCTCGTCGTCGAAGTGCGCCTCGAGTCCGCCAAGTCCGGTATCGTCCGTACCCACATAGCCGAGAACCTGCGCTGCCAGGTCGTTGTTCGGATAGAAGCGTTTAAACTCCTTCTGGAAATAAACGCCCTTCAGATTCAGCTCGCGCACACGTTCAGCAGTCTCGGCATTGACGCGCCTCGCAACCCAGGCGAAGTTTCTCGACGCGTTGAAGCGAGCCAGCATCTGCGGCTCCGAGGTAAAGCTCTCGTGCTCGTTATGGACAATCTTCGCCAGAATGTCCGCGGTCTCAGCGCGATTCTCACCCAGCTCATTCGGGACTGCATAGATGCTGTCGGCCAGCACCGTCATCGCAAGCTCTTTCAGCTGGCGATCGTAGAGCACGCCGCGTCGCGGAGCGACCTCAAAAGTGCGCTGCTGCTGCCTGGCGGCCCGCTCGACGAAATCGCCGTGCCGGACGACCTGCAGCCAGATCAGTCTGACCCCGATAGCTGCGGTCCAGAAGACAAAGAACAGCGCCACGTTGACAAACCGCATCCTCCGAATCGGAGCGGTTAGTGTCTGCCGTGGCGCCTTGTTCATGACGGATCTTCCAATCTCAATATGCGGATTACTGTCTTACCTACTAGCCGAAACTTACCGGGCGATGATTGCCGGAGCGTTGGCCTCAGCCCACACGGGACCGTTCGTCATCTCGCTTCCATCCGGCCGGACGACCTGACCAGGCTGAGGCGCATCGAGCCCGAGCTGCTTTGCGATCTTGTCGATCCTCTCCGGATCGGTCAGCTGCGCCTCTGTCAATCGAAGCTGGCGGTTCTGCTCGTGCAGCTGCTCCACCTGCTGCTTCTGGGCTTCGACGCGATAGCCGATCTCGATGGCGAGAAAGTGCTGCCATACATAGACCATCACCAGCACGAACAGCATGCTCATGACGACAGCGAACTGACGCATCTCACGGCGACGCTCAGGATCATCCGCCTTGACCAGCCGCGTGTTGTCAATGTGCTTAGCAAAAAAGACTTCGGGGGTCGCTTCAAGCAGTGCGCGGTTACGCTCCGCAACGGACTCGGTACGGCGTTGGGGTTTTGCCGCCGCCGCACCCATCATCTCAATCTGCTGTCCTGCCATCACCGACGCTGCCATCGCGCACCTCTCACTCTTCTTTGCTCTGCCACCCTCAAGAACGAAACCGGGCCGGGATCGTTATTTGGAGGAAGGGACTTTTTGCTGCTGGTTGTCTTTCGCCTGAAAGCACGGTGGGACAACCCCGGCCCGATCACTTGTCTGCTCCCTGCTCTGCTGCATAAGCCAAATCTTCAACTCAAATCTTTGCTACCGCCCGCATCTTCGCGCTTCTCGACCGAGGGTTACGACCCTCTTCTTCTTCGCCGGCTACCACCGGCTTCTTCGTCAAAACCTCGTACACCTTGTTGCGTCCGGCCTCCCGAAACGCATCTTTCACCAGCCGGTCCTCCAGCGAGTGGAAGCTGATCAGCACCAGCCTTCCTCCCGGCTTCAGTAGAGATGGCGCGCTCTCAAGCAGCGTCCTGATCTCTCCCAGCTCGTCGTTCACTCGAATTCGAAGTGCCTGAAAGGTCCGCGTCGCCGGATGAATCTTGTCGCCTTTCATTGATGGGGCCGCGACCGATACGACTCTTGCCAGTTCCGCTGTCGTCGTAAT
>Ga0193743_1003316_pt1 | contig 10829 bp, 6 predicted proteins | sample L2c2metaG_FD_143038 | JGI IMG/M metagenome (GOLD analysis project Ga0193743, IMG submission 143038) | Soil microbial communities from a riparian zone of the East river system, Colorado, United States - L2c2 | ecosystem: Environmental > Terrestrial > Soil > Riparian zone | place: USA: East River...
CATGTCCGGCTGCGTCAAGGAGAAGAGGTCACCGTTGTTCAGCAGGTCCTTCTTCGAGTCCTTGAAGCGCTCCCCGCGGATGTCAGCTTCCTTCATACCGTAGGTCCGGATCGTCGTACCCATCGCTCCATCGATGATGGCAATTCGACTCTCGAGGATCGTTTCAAGAGGATGTTGTTGGGTCTTCGTCATATCTTTCTGATGGCCTCCATCGTGGCGATGTCCGCAATAGCGAGCATCGCCCCGAGTTGTAGTTTCCTGACCTCCACACAGAGGGCAGGAAACGCGAAGAAAAGCCTGAATGGCGTCGCCGTAACTCTTCCCGATCACGCTCCGGGCGGTGAGGTCGGCGTGTGTAACCTCTGCCCAAGCCGAATGCACTCGGCCAGAACCAGCCCGCTGAGTTCAACTGCGGGCTTCGCTTTGCTTTGCCGCATTCGGCGCCGTAAGACGTCTCTTTCATTATAGCTATACAACGAACATCGCAGCTCTGCCGCGTGAGATCCGAAGAGATCAAGCTGGACGACCGAATCGCCGGTTTCTTTGTAGGACGTTTCCGCGCACACAAGAACCTACATTCGCTTGGCAACCCGGGCGTGGCTGCAGTACCGGAACAACGTAGTTCCGTCGAGTTGGTCAAGAGTGTTGACCTGCCCGGCTACACCGGCGATTTCGGTCACTTTGCCGCCGATTACGATCAGAAACGCCTGCTCCTTGCAGCGGAGGACGATGGCACCCTCGAAATCTTCGACCTCAAAACATCGGATCATCTGCGCACTGTCGCAGGCTTCGGCAACCCGCACAGCATCCTGGTTCGCAAAGGGCGTCGCGACCGTCTTTATCACGGACGGCACCAAGCAAAACGCCACCATCCGCGACGCGACCACCTATGCGAAGAGGCAGGCCGTCAACCTGTCACCGGGCTCCGACACGGCGAAGTACGATGCAGCCTCCAATATCGTCTTGTCATGGTCCGGCGAGTCCATAGACGTTTTGCATCTTTTCGATTGCATATAACTCCGCAGATTCATTTTGCAGTGAAGGATTTTCGGCATGTTCGAGTTCATCAGGCGGCCCAGTTTCTGAAAACCCGTTTTGCGGGAGGTTCCACAGCCACTAATTCTCTGAAGGTTTCTTAATGTGATCGATAACGAGAGACTGTACCGGTCCTTTCGCGGGCTCCAGCTTCAGCCCAAGCTGGTCCTGAATCGCTGTGTCGACCGGTGGCAGCGGGCCCATATATGGCTTCGATCCAGACGAGGGCACGCCGCCTTGGAACGAACGGCTGCAGCGCATTCATCCGGAGGATCGACTCAAGTGGCAACAGGCAATCGAACGAGCAATAGGTGAAAAGTCAGATTACGAAGTGAAATTCCGAATCCTTCTCCCGGATGGTAGGGTCAAACACATCCACACCGTCGGCCTTCCTGTTTTGAACGCATCCGGCGATTTGGCGGAATTCGTATTCAAAAAACTAAATGTTGCGATTAAAGAGGAATTCCCAAAAGGAGAAAACGATGAATGCAATCAGCAATGTGAAGGTAATAGGCGTTCGCAAGGAAACCGACAGCCTCGGTGAAGTCGATGTGTCGAGCGACAAGCTGTGGGGAGCGCAAACGCAACGATCGCTTGAACATTTCAACATCGGGCAGGATTTGATCCCGCGCGAGATGATCGCAGCGTACGCTACCGTAAAAAAAGCGGCCGCTAATGCCAATCATGCCGGCGGGCGGATCGACGACAAACGGCACAGACTGATCGTTCAGACCTGTGATGAGATCCTCGCCGGGCGCCATGAGGACATGTTTCCTCTCCATGTTTGGATGACGGGAAGCGGCACGCAATTCAACATGAACGTGAACGAGGTAATTTCCAACCGCTGCTGCGAGCTCGCGGGCACACCACTTGGCAGCAAGACCCCCGTTCATCCTAACGACCACGTCAACATGTCGCAGTCCTCGAACGATTCTTTTCCGACCGCGATGAACATAGCGGCGGCCGTGAATGTGAAAGAGCGGCTGATACCTGCGGTGAAGGCGCTGCGAGATGCGATCGCGGCGAAAGCCGACCAATGGCAAGACATCGTTAAGATCGGTCGCACGCACATGCAAGACGCGACACCGATCACGCTCGGCGAGGAATGGTCGGGTTACGCAGGCATGCTGAGCGACAATCTCGGACGCATCGAAGATGCGTTGAAAGGTGTGTACAGCCTGGCGCTTGGCGGCACAGCCGTTGGCACTGGCATCAATGCATATCCTGGATTCGGCGACGACGCCGCTGCAGAAATTGCGAAGCTCACGAATCTACCTTTCATCAGCGCTCCAAACAAGTTCACGGTGCAGGGGGCTCACGATGCTCAGGTGCAGCTCTCCGGCACATTGCGAACTCTCGCAGTCTCGCTCTACAAGATAGCGAATGACATCCGGCTGATGTCCTGCGGTCCGCGTGCTGGTTTCGCCGAGCTGGTAATCCCGGCGAACGAGCCGGGCTCGTCGATCATGCCGGGCAAAGTGAATCCCAGCCAGGCCGAGGCGCTGACCATGATTGCCGTGCAGGTGATGGCCAACGATATGGCCGTGGGCTTCGGCGGTGCGGGCGGCTATCTGGAGATGAACGTCTACAAGCCTCTCATCATCTTTAACGTGACTCACTCCATCACGATCATGACCGACGGATGCACAAACTTCCGGAAGTTTCTGATCGAAGGGACGAAGCCGAACCTGAAAAAGATTAAGGAATATGTGGATCGTTCCCTGATGTTGGCGACTGCCCTCTCCCCCGTCATTGGCTATGACAAAGCATCCAAGATTGCGCATTACGCGCTAGACAACGACCTCACGCTCAAGCAAGCCGCACTGAAGCTGGGATTTGTAACGGAAGACGAGTTCGACCGCATCGTTGATCCCGCGAAGATGGTTCTACATGTTCGACATTAACGGTCTGCTGGGGTCCACTTGCAAAGACCTCGTAGACTTCCAGACGCCGTAGGCACACCAGCATGCGCCGACGCGGGACTTCGTTGCTGCCATCGAGAGTATTAAGCCGACCACAATCATCGGTGTGAGCACGATCGGTGGAGCCTTCAATCAAAAGGTTATTGCGATTATGTCTAGAATCAACGATCGCCCTGTGGTCCTTGCCATTTCTAACCCGACGGCGCATGCCGAGTGCACGCCAGAGCAAGCCTATACCTGCAATGCAGGAGCGAGCTGGCAAATTTGCTTTTCAAGTGTGGGCCACTTGGCGCGTCCTCGCGGCCCCCGCTTTTTCCCCGGCTGCTCAAAAGCCGAAGGAACACCACAGCTAGAAGGCGTTGTTGTCTGACTGAAATTGATGTTTCAACGATTGCTTATGCGATAAGTCTGTGCTGCTGAATCTTGTAGAGCAGGGTGCGATAACTGATATTTAGGTTCACTGCAGCCCTTCTCCGATTCCAGCCTGAAGCCGACAGTGCGTCCTGGAGCATGCGGATCTCCGTCTCATTCTTGACTTCATTTACCGCACCTTTCATGCCTACAGCGGCGGACGATCTGTTTAACGCGAGGTCCACATGAGTGTCTTCTGTAGAAGCTGTGATGTTGGTTCGCGTCTTGGCCTGCAAGTCATTGCGGGCAGATTCCTCGTCCTGCAAAATGAGCGTGCGTGTGACGAAATTACGTAATTCACGAAGATTCCCTGGCCAGTGGTACTCTTGGGCCGCTTCAATAATCCGGTCGGAACAAATAAATGCCTGCCCGAGTTCCAGCGCGCCCCTGTGAAACATTTGCTCCATCAGCAGAGGTATCTCTTCGCGACGTTCACGAAGGGGGGGGACAGTGATGGTTAAGGCATTTAGGCGGTAGTACAGATCTTCGCGAAAACGCTTTTCCGCTATTGCCTCTTGCATATTGATATTTGTGGCAGCTAGGACGCGGACGTCAACCCGGGAGGGTGAGCGCGCCCCCAAACGGCAAAATGACCCATCTTGTAGGACGTGAAGCAGCTTGGCCTGCATCTGAGGGCTCATCTCGCCGATTTCGTCCAGGAGCAGGGTTCCCTTATTTGCCATTTCAAACATTCCAGGCTTGCACTTTGTTGCGCCTGTAAAGGCTCCGGCCTCGTAGCCGAACAGTTCACTCTCCAAAAGTTCGGTGGGCAGGGCAGCGCAATTTATATTGAGGAGTTTTTTCTCAGAGTTCGGGTGGTACTTGTGCAGCAACATCGCCACAATTTCCTTGCCAACTCCGCTTTCACCCAAGATGAGGACAGGAATGTCAACGGGAGCGAGGACTCGGATCTCCCGATAAAGGTGCATCATGATCGGCGATGCAGCGATAAAAAAGCGGTTATTGTCCAACTCTTCCATATGATACGGAGGAACTCTACCCGAAGGGTCGACCATGGTTCTTGCGAGCGCGGCCGTCTCGCCAAGGGGCCGATTAGTCATTTTTTCGATATCCTTCTTCAAAAGGGGCAACGTCAGTACCGTATTTATCTTCCACTTCTCAGCATACTTGGTCCATGACGTATCTCCAGGCTCGGAGAGGATGCACAGTTTGTCGCTGCTGATGTTTTGCAGAAGAGCTGGGGCAAAGAGACTATCCTTTGCCCTATTCGTCGCTGCGTGAATCAGGAAAAAATTTGGCACCAATCCCCGACGCAAGAGCTCAAGGGCCTTCAGAGGAGAACTAACGCAAATGGCCTTCAGTCCCTCAGATTCAACCGAACGATGAATCAGGTTGCAGACATCGGTATCTTCACTAATTGCTAGAATTTTTACTGTACCGATCATTGAGACACCTCAACACAGATGAAAAAAAACGAATGAACAAAGCTATGTCCATGCTGCGAAGCGGAGGTAGGATTGCTGACCGGCGGCGGTCAGCAACTGCTCTGCCTAAAAGCAATGCGTTGCGACGATAGTTTTATCGGGGAGCCCAGGCCCAGGGAACCTCTTACAGAAAGCCACGCGCCGTGGTCAGCTTGGCAAGCGGCGAAAAATCTTGCAGAAATAGCGCTAAAACTATTCCACTTCCTTCAGGTCGTAACGCGTGGTTAAGTTACTTAACTTGATCGGCCGCAAAGCCCAAAAGAGCTTTATGGCTACTGAAGTGCAGAGAATCTATCGCTGCCTGCCCGACAGTGTCAAATAGAAAAATAGGAAGACGTCTTCCACATTCTTTGCACAATTTTGCCACGCACTATAAGTTGTTGAAGTTACTAAGATTATGCTTTTCCAAACCCATAATTTTAGCTCGACGCGGCAAGGAAAGCGGAACAAATGGTGAACCAAATAAAGTAATGTCGTAGGTTACCCAGTTACATTTAGGTAACTCTTACGTACCCCAATACGGCCGCCGAACCCCCACGGATGGCGGACAATCGATCTGACCCACCCCCAACATTGACATTGTTGATGAGTAATTAACTCCCAGTAGGCCGTTCGCTTCACCAATTCAGGTCGGCGGGGTGTAACATTTCGCAAATAATCTGATAACGGGCGGAAACCGCTATTTCTTCTCAAGTAAAGGTTGCAATTATCGGTGCTGGTATCGTCGGCTTGGCAACAGGCCTTGAGCTTACTCATCGTTTTCCCGAAATTTCGCTCGCGGTGATCGAGAAAGAATCTATTGTCGCGGGCCATCAGTCCAGCCACAACAGTGGAGTTATCCACTCCGGAATCTATTACAGGCCAGGAAGCCTGAAGGCTAAACTTTGCGTTGAAGGAGGGGAAGCGCTTCAGCGCTTCTGTCAGGTAAACGCCGTGCCTTACGACATCTGCGGCAAAGTGATCGTCGCCACTGTGGAGAGCGAACTGCCTCAACTCTACGAACTGTACAGACGCGGGAACGAAAATGGATTGAAAGGGTTGCGGATGCTGACCGCCACCGAGATCCGTGAATTTGAACCCTATGCCGCCGGCATTCGCGGCATTCGTGTACCGAGCACCGGCATAGTTGACTATGCCATGGTGTCTGAGAAGTATGCGGAGCTGATTACTAGTCGTGGAGGAGCAATTCACCTGTCGCATGAAGTTACTGCACTAATGCGCTCATCAGGCGATACGGTTGTTGAGACAACACGTGGTCCCATCCGGGCAAAATTGGTTATAAACTGCGCCGGTCTTCAGAGTGATCGCGTCAGCCGCATGGCCAATGCGAAACTCAATCTTACGATCATGCCTTTTCGCGGCGACTACTACGAGATCGTACCAGCCAAGCACCACTATCTGAAGGGATTGCTTTACCCTGTGCCGGACCCACAGTTTCCATTTCTTGGAGTGCACTTCACGAAGCGTATGGAAGGAGGGATCGAAGCCGGCCCAAACGCGGTGCTAGCTTTGAAGCGCGAAGGGTATCTGAAGAATTCATTTGATCTTGGTGATGTATTCGAATACGCCAGGTTTCCGGGCTTCTGGACCATGACTGCAAAGCATTGGCGGATGTCGGTGGGCGAGTATCACCGCTCCTGGAGCAAAGCGGCTTTTGTTAGAGCGCTGCAACGGCTTATGCCGGAGCTGGCGCAAGAGGATCTGGTTCCGGGACCCTCTGGCGTTCGAGCCCAAGCCATAGATATAAATGGAAAGCTTCTTGACGACTTCCACTTTGTTTATACGGATGGCATGGTTCATGTGTGCAACGTGCCGTCGCCTGCCGCGACCGCGTCGCTCGCGATCGGCAAGTACATAGTGGATACTGTCGTCCAGCACTACGGGGCCATCCGCTGAATTAGCGCGTGCTAGGCCATCAACCCAAAGAAATGAGGTCGATCGGACTCTGGAGGCCTAATTCGGACTGCGATGGTTCCGGCAGTTTCTTGATACCTGATGTGTGTTATGGGACGAGATGTATCAAACTGATCAGGTCTTGAGAACTGATGAGCATTCGCTGCATGATTCTTGCTCCGGCGATAAGCCTTGGCCAGATCCTCTTTAGGTCCAATGGTTTGTTCAGCTCGTAACTATTTAGTGTTATTGCGAACCCCTCTTGGCAGATGTCAATCTGGACAGGTTAGGAATGAGTATTTGTTCCCACCTGTTTTTGCGCAACTCACCAGATTGAATATCTGTATGAAAATTGGGGAACGAGATTCGGCGGTCTGATCAGCCTTCAGGGGCTGCTGGACAAGATAAAAACTTCCTACTGCATCCAAAGTGTCCCCGCTGAATCGGGCGGCGTGCGGTCATACATATTACCTCTTTTTCCTTTCTTGCTCTGCCTCTGAATGGTGCACATTTGCAAGTTTGAAGAGGTGATGTTCATGTCAAAAATTTACGCGGTTTTTTCGTTTTGCTACCACCTCTTACTAGCGCCTGCTGGCACGTTTGAGGGTGAGTTTTCGAACCGGAAGCGGCTTTACTTCTGGTCTCGAGCAAAGATCCTCCAATTTAGTGGATGGGAAAAAATCCTCATATTCGCTTTGACCTGCTGTTCGACGATATTAACGTCCGGGTGCGGGGCAGGGATAAGCCAATCGGTTGGGAGTGGTCTCCTAGTCTCGCCCGGCAGTGTCAACTTCGGAACCGTGCCGGTTGGTAATGAAGTCGACAGCAGCGTAAGTCTTTCAAATAACGGTTCTTCGCCAGTAGTCATCTCTCAGGTAGATATTTCAGGTCAGCCGTTTTCGGTTCTTGGGAGCGGTGATATGCCGGTCACCCTTCCTGCCGGTGGTACCTACGTTCTCAAAGTTGGGTTTATTCCTGTCTTTGCCACCAGTTATTCCGCACAACTCACTCTGATTGACGCGTTGGCGCGGCCAATCGCTCACGTTTCGATGCAGGGTCAAGGGTCGTCTGAGGGCGCTCCTCAGTTGACAATAAGCGCCGCGAGTCTGCGCTTCGACAGCGTGATGGTGAACACGGCGACGACGCAGTCGTTGACGCTGACGTCTACCGGGACATCGCCAGTGACGGTGAGTTCGGCAGCGATTACGGGTGCTGGCTTCGCAATCGTCGGAGGGAGTTTGCCGGCTACGTTAAATCCCAGCCACTCGATGACTCTGCAGGTGCAGTTCAATCCAACTTCACCTGGAGCAGCCAGCGGACAGATCGCCATGAGCAGCAACTCGTCGAGCGGGAGCACTACTGTTGTGGCCCTGAGCGGTACAAGCACCACAGCACTCAGTCCACAGTTGGCAGTAAGTGTTGCGAGCCTGAGCTTCGGCAGCGTGACGGTGAACACATCGACGACACGGTCGATGACGCTGACGTCGACGGGAATGTCGCCGGTGACAGTGAACTCTGTGGCGATCATTGGCGCTGGCTTCACGATCGTCGGGGGAACCCTCCCGGCGACGTTGAACCCAACGCAGTCGATGACGATGCAGGTGCAGTGCCTGCCGACAGTAACCGGAGCAACTAGCGGGCAGATTACGATCAGCAGCAACTCGAGCACCGGCAGCTTAGCCGTTGTAGCTTTGAGCGGTACGGGGACAGCGGCGAATCCACAGTTGACTATGAGCTCTACAAGCTTAAGCTTCGGTAGTATAGCGGTAAACACGGCGACTAGACTGACATTGACGCTGACGTCATCGGGAACGACGCCGGTAACGGTGAACTCGGTCAAGATCGCTGGCGCTGGCTTCGCTATTATTGGCGGACGTTTCCCGGTGACGCTGAACCCAACGCAGGCGGTAATGCTTCAGCTACAGTTCGAGCCCACAACAACCGGAGCCGTAACCGGGCAACTTACGATCAGCAGCAATTCGACCAGCGCCAGCACCGCAGTAGTTGCCTTGAGTGGTACCGGTACTTCGACCGCACATGAAGTCGACCTAAGTTGGAATGCACCGACCAGTTCGCCCGATCCGGTGGCAGGATACAACATCTATCGGTCGACAGGCAGCGGATCTCTTGTGCTGATGAACTCGTCGCCTGACTCGTCGGTTGTCTATGTGGATAGCACAGTCGTCAGTGGTGCTACCTATAGTTATGTCGTAAAGTCCGTCGATTCCAGCAGTGTAGAGAGCGTTGCATCTAACCAGATCACGGTAACCATTCCGTAGATTCGCTCAAAGTCGGGTCGTCTCTCTATCGCGCGCAAGTGGGCTGCCCGGTCATGCGTACTTTGAACTACTCGACTGTCGACTTGAGAGCTGGCAGGGAATATATTCGAGTTGTGCCTTACTTGATCGATCGGCAGTTACGGCGACCGACTAGAGTTACCGAATCCCTGCGGTGGACCTCGAAGGTTGTGGTTTAGACCATTATCGAGCAAGCCCTTCCGGTGTGTATTGTTTTGGCAGGAAGTCGTGCTGGCTGAGAGGGTCTGAAGCGATAAAACCGACAGGGCCGAAATATTGTGCGATCTTGGCCCAGACGCTGTTTCCTGTGCCACGGCGAATATAACGCTGAGACTGCGAACGTCCTTGTCAAAAGTTGACTCGGGGTTCGTTTCGGGACGGATTACCCAAACGGGGGATTACCCTACATTGCTGCGGCGCGCATTCGAGTGGGGAAGGCAGACAGTGTCGCGTCACAAATATGCAAATCAATTCACACTTATGCCACCAAACCGCATGGGGTTGGCGGCAGAAATTGGTGCTATTTGTTCGGTACTAATTGCTTACCAGATAGAAGGGATGGGTTTCAGGATCTGAACGCTTGTAGTGCTTCGATAATGTAGTCCTGATCTGACTCGGTCATCTGATGGAAGAGTGGAAGAATAAGGCCTGCATCGGTGGCGAGGTTGGTCTGTGGCAGGCCGTGGTCCCAACGCTCTGATCGGTAGGGCAGTTCACGATGGCTAGCCATGATTGCGCGTCTCGTGCAGATCTTCTTCTGGAGCAACTCCTGCATAATCGCGTCGCGTTTTGCTGCGAAGTCTCCGACCAGACGTACCATGTAGGACTGGTAGTTGTGGCGGCAGTTAGGGGGAACCACGGGTGTCTGTAGCCAAGGAAGGTTCTGAAGAACTCTAGTGTAACGCGCTGCCAAGTAGCGCCTACGCTTCAATAAATCGCCCAGACGACCAAGTTGTGTAATGCCTATCGCCGCCTGAATATCAGTCATGCGAAAGTTGAAACCGACCTCGTCATAGGTCTCAGAGCTGATCTGCTTTGCATTGTGGCGGACCACATCCGACAGGCTCATGGCGTGTTGCCTGAGACGGCGAAGTCGCTCCGCAATCTTAGCGTCGCTCGTGGTGATCATCCCTCCCTCTCCGGTGGTCAATATTTTCCTTGGGTGAAAGCTGAAGCACGCCATCGTGCCGAGTGGCTTGCCGATCAGCTTTCCGTCGTACTCGGATCCGATGGCGCACGCAGCATCCTCGATCACGCTCAGACCGTGCTTGACCGCCACGGCCAGTAGCTCATTCATCTCCGCCGGCAATCCAATCTGATGCACTATCAGGATAGCTTTGGTGCGTGGTGAGATTGTCTCTTCGAGCCGGCCAGGATCGAGATTGTAAGTCGCCAGATCGATGTCACCGAAAATCGGCGTTGCTCCTGTGTAGGCGATCGCATTTGCTGTAGCGATAAATGAAAGGCTCGGGCAGATGACCTCGTCGCCTGGGCCGATCCCGCTGGCCAATAGCGCCAAGTGGAGGGCCGTAGTGCAGGAAGAAACAGCAACCGAATAATCGCAGCCAAGATACTCCGAGAACTTCTCTTCGAACTCGGCGACGCGAGGTCCCTGCGTTACCCAGCCCGAGCGCAGTACATCAATAACTGCTTGCTCTTCCTCGGCACCAATGTAGGGGCGAGCGACGGGAATCATTGCCGTAACGGGAGTAAAGAGAACACTCATTTTGCGCCTCCAGCAACAGTGGTAAGTTCTGATTTGTTTTGGTCGCGCCACTGTATTAGTGATTTCAGGCCGGTTTCGAGGTCTACATGTGCCCTGAAGC
>Ga0193743_1003317_pt1 | contig 10827 bp, 7 predicted proteins | sample L2c2metaG_FD_143038 | JGI IMG/M metagenome (GOLD analysis project Ga0193743, IMG submission 143038) | Soil microbial communities from a riparian zone of the East river system, Colorado, United States - L2c2 | ecosystem: Environmental > Terrestrial > Soil > Riparian zone | place: USA: East River...
AGGACAAGATTGGTGCCCGTCAAAAACGGCTTCGGATCGGCATGCGGCAATCCCTCGCTGCGCGCGATGTCGAGCGCGGCCGGCAGCCATTGTGACGGATCGGCACGCCAAGCCTGGAACGCCTCGAAGTCCGATAGCATGGGCAGCGAATACATGATGGGAATCGGCTCTCGAAAACGCGCGCGGAATCGGGCGCCTTCTATAGCCGGCTCCACGCCTCGAGGACAGCCTCCCAAGGACAGCCTATGGATTGGCGCGCTCGAACTGCCGCAGCAGCCGGTTGCCACGCGCGACGGCGGAATCCAGCGCCGCCTGCGCCGGCTTCTTGCCGCTGAAGGCCTGCTCCAACTCGTCGTCGATCACACCGCGGATCAGCACGAACGATCCGAGCCTGATCCCTCTGGAGTTTTCGCTGGTCGGTTTCAGGGTGATCTGCTCGATCGAGATCGCAGCCCCCGGATTGCGATCATAGAAGCCTTGGGCGCGGCTCAAATCGAAGGCTGCCCGGGTCACCGGCAGATAGCCGGTGTTCTGATGCCAGGCCGCCTGAACCTCGGGCTTCGACAGGAAGGCAAAGAATTTGGCGACACCCCGGTATTCGGCGTGCGGCCGGTCGCGCAGCACCCACAATGTCGCGCCGCCGATGGTCGAGTTTTGCGGCGCGCCCTGCACGTCGGGCCAATACGGCAACATGCCGTAACCCACCTCGAATTTCGAATTGGCCTTGATATCGGCGCGCGTCGCCGATGAACCGATGAAGATGGCGCACTCGCCGTTCTGAAAGCGCGGCTCCGCCGATGTCGCCCGGCCGCTATAGTCGAATACCTTGTCGACCTGCCACTCCGCGAGTTGCGCGATATGGCGCACCATCACCGGATTGTTGAAATTAAGCTTTGCATCGAGGCCTTCGAACCCATTGGCCCTGGTCGAGATCGGCAAATTGTGGAACGCGGAAAAGTTCTCGACATTGATCCATGACGGCCAGGATGTGGTGAATCCGCAAACCGCGCCGGCCGAGCGCAAGCGCTTTGCCGCGGCGCCGAGTTCGGGCCAGGTCTTGGGCGCGGTTTCGGGGTCGAGGCCCGCGCTCCTGAACAGGTCCTTGTTGTAATAGAGGATCGGCGTCGAGCTGTTGAACGGAAACGACAACATGTTGCCGGCGATGTCGGTGTAATAACCGCTGACGGCGGGAAGATAGGAGGCCTGCGAAAACGCTTCGGATTCGTCCCGCATCAATTCGAATACCGGATAGATCGCGCCCTTGGCGGCCATCATGGTCCCGGTCGCGATTTCGTTGACCTGAACGATGGCCGGCTGGCTCCGCGAGCGAAACGCAAAGATCGCCGCCGTCACGGTTTCGGTGTAATTGCCCTTGTAGCTCGGCACGATCCGGTATTCGGATTGCGATGCGTTGAAGTCGGCAGCGAGCCTCTCCAATTGCCGCCCGAGCTCGCCCGACATGGCATGCCACCAGACGATATTGGTGAGGGCCTGGGCCGGAGACGCAAGGCTGATCGCCGCAAGGGTGATCGCCGCGATCACGGCAGCCGACTGCAAAAATCTCGAAACGGGATTCACGATCCAGCCCATCCATCTGCCGCGGCCGTAGAATACTTTGACGCGGGCCGCGCCCTGATAAAACCCCCGATCCGCGGTTTCAATCCACCAAAAGGTCGCCCCGCGGCGCACCATTGCCGGGTTTTGGCGGTGCCGGGATAGCCATCCCTCGCCGGCGCCTGCTAAACGGATTGAACCTTTCTTGAACCCGATCGACTCCATCATAAGGGGTTGAAGTTGCCTGTGTACTGCCGCGCCGGCCTTTGGCGGATTGCACCCATCGTTGTTGCGCCGCGGCTGACGGCGGCATCAGCGAATGTTTGCGTATGCGAAGTTGGCACCGCTGCCGCCCCTTTGATCTCCACCTGCGGCCGTGGAGTGGATTGATCTTGCGAACAGCCCGGGATGGAACCTCGGAACGGCCGGCGAGCCTTGCTATGCGCGACCGTTTTCGCATCGTCGTCGGGTTGCTTCGCGCGATACCGATCCGCTGGCGCATCCTGTCGATTGCCGCGCTGAACTCGGCGGTCGTCGTTGTGCTGGCGGCGATGATCTGGAACGGCGCGCAGGTGCTGCGCTCGGCCTGGGACGACGTCCGGCAGGTGCGACAGTCCGACCAGGTTTTGGCTTTGCTGGAGAGCGAGACCAGCCGGCTGCAGAACCTGATTCACCGTTACATCAACCAGCCGAGCCCGGAATTTTTCGCGGAGATCCTGCTGCTGCGCGAAGCCATTCTCGGCACGCTGACCACGCGCGCATCGACCGATCCGATGCTGTCTGGATCGGTGGACGAACTCGAGCGTGTCACCGAACGTTTCCTCGACGGCTTCGGAGAACTGCGCACCGTCCAGGCCACCATCTCGAAAACCTATGAGGAACAGGTGTTGGACCCGACCCGGGACATGGCCGGGCTCTATTCGATCATCGAGGGCGCTACCGGGCACCGCGACGCTCCGATCTGGCCGGAACTCGGGAAATCCCGCGAGGCCTTTACCGCTACGCTGGTTGCCGCCAACGCCTATTATTTTTCGCAAAGTCCGGCATCGGCCGAGGAGGCCCGGCGCAATATCGATACCATCGACAAAACCGTGCCCGAGATGGCAGGCCTCGCCGACAACGACCTGCAGCGCATGGCGCTGGAGCGTTTGAAGGACCGCACCGGCGCATTGCGCGAGGGATTGACGAAACTCTCCGAACAACTCGCCAGCCGGACCGAACTGTTGCGCAACAGCATTGACGCCAGCCAGGCCGAAACCATCGGCGCTATCGACGAATTATCGGTCAAGATGCGCCAGCGCGAGCAGAAGGCGCAGGAAACCTTCGACCGGACGCTGGCCGAAATCTCCCGCAGGGTGCTGTCCATCGCCGTGATTTTTCTCGGAATCATCCTCAGCGCGGGCGTGATGATCGCGCTGAGCATCCGGCTGCCTTTGCATCAGATCATGTCGGCGATGCAGGCGATCACATCGGGCGATTATGACCGGCAGGTGCAGGGAACGGCGGCCCGGGACGAGGTCGGCGCGATGGCCCGAGCGGTGGAAGTATTTCGCGAAAGCGCCATCGCCAAGCGGGCGACCGAGGATGAGCTGCGCGCGTCCAAGGAACAGGCCGAGGGTGCCCTGCTGGAGCTGCGCGCCGCCCAGCAAAACCTGATCGACGCCGAACGCCTGGCGGCGCTGGGCGGCCTGGTCGCAGGCGTCGCCCATGAGGTGAACAATCCGATCGGCATCAGCCTGACGGTGGCGTCCAGTTTCGCCCGCCGCGCCGAAATGTTCGAGGCCGAGTTGAAGTCCGACACCCAATTGCGGCGATCGCAGCTGGAGGATTTCGTGCGGACCTCGCGCGACGCCTCCCAGCAATTAGTCGCCAATTTGCAGCGCGCCGGCGAGCTGATTCAGTCCTTCAAGCAGGTCGCGGTGGACCGTTCTCATGCCGAACGCCGGCAATTCAGCCTGCGCGAGGCGACCGACCAGATCATCGCCAGCCTGCGACCGGTTCTGAAGAAGGCGATGATCTCGCTGTCGGTCGACGTGCCCGACGGCCTGGTGATCGACGGCTATCCGGGCTCCTATGGGCAGATTCTGACGAATCTCTTCCTCAATGCCGCCAATCACGCGTTTGTCGACGGACGGTCGGGAACGATCTCGATTACGGCGAGGGCCCGCGGCCCGGACGATATCGAGATCATTTTTGCCGACGATGGGGCCGGAATGACGCCGGACGTGCAGCGGCAGGCGTTCGATCCGTTCTTTACCACCCGCCGCAACGAGGGCGGCACCGGACTCGGCCTGCATATCGTTTATAATCTGGTTACCCAGCAGCTCGGGGGCCGCATGATGCTGGACTCAAGGCTGGGACAAGGCACTACATTTCGCATTATCATGCCGAAGACCGCCAAAGGCGGCCAAGGAACGACAGACACGACCGCGGACCAAACCGCAGACCCAACAAGCGACGGAATCTCTCAATGGCCGAACAGGACGATGTCCTCCACCTGATCGAGGATTCCGGAGCCGCTCCGGAGGAATCGAGCGCGCGGAAATGGAAGGTCGCGGTCATCGACGACGATCAGGCCGTGCATGAAGGCACCCGGTTTGCGCTGAGCGACTACAGCCTCAACGGCCAGACGCTGGAGATCCTGTCGGCCTATTCGGCGGCCGAGGGCCGCGTCCTGATGCGCGAGCACCCCGACATCGCCGCGGTGCTGCTCGACGTCATCATGGAAACCGACGCCGCCGGCCTCGATCTCGTCGAATACATCCGCAACGAAATCAAGAACGAAACCGTCCGCATCATCCTGCGCACCGGACAGCCCGGACAGGCGCCGGAGCGCCGCGTCATCGTCCAGTACGACATCAACGATTACAAGGCCAAGACCGAGCTGACGGCGGACAAGCTGTTCACCTCGCTGACCGCCGCATTGCGCAGCTATCAGCAGCTCGAGCGCATGGTGCAGACCCGGCGCGGGCTGGAAATCATCATCGATGCCGCTTCGACCCTGTACGATTTCAAATCGATGCAGCGCCTCGCCGAGGGCGTGCTGACCCAAATCGCCTCGCTTTTGAATGTCGATTGCGCCGGCATTCTGGTGCTGCGCGACGGCGGCATGGTGGGCGACGATTTTTCGGTGCTGGCGGGCTCCGGCTGCTACAGCCGGTTCATCGGCACCGCCGGGTCCCGGTCGCTCGATCCTGATCTCCGCTCGATGGTGGAAGCCGCTTTCAAGCGGCGCAAGCATGAATTCGCCGACCACCGCTCCGTCCTCTATATTCGCACTGGCAGCGGACGGGAAGTCGTGGTGCTGCTGCAGTCGGAACACCAGCTCTCTGAAACCGACCGTTCGCTGGTCGAGATTTTCGGCAGCCGGCTTTCGATCGCCTTCGATAATGTCATCCTTTATCAGCAGCTCCACGAAGCCAACACGCAACTGGAGGATCGCGTCGCCCAGCGCACCCGCGCGTTGATGCAGGCCAATCGCAGGCTGTCGGCGCAATGGTTGCGGTTGCAGCGCGCCAACGGTTTCAAGAACGAGATCCTCGGCACCGTCGCCCATGATCTGAAGAATCCGCTGGGCGTGATCCTCGGCCGTACCGAAATGCTGACCGAGTTGATCGGCGCCGGCTCGCCCAAGGAAAGCGTCACCGCCCAGGTCGAGCACATCCGCGATGCCACCAAGCGGCTGACCTTGATGGTCGATCATTTGATCTCGGACGCCATGGCCGACGCCTTCGACATCACGATCCGCCGCGAGCCGGTCGATATCGCAGCCCTGGTCAGCGAAGTCGTCAACGCCAATCAGCCTTCGGCCGCCAACAAGCAGCAGGCGCTGACGGTATCCGCGCCGCCGAATTTCGTCACGATGTGCGACGCCGACCGGATGCGGGAAGCCATCGACAACCTCGTCAGCAACGCCATCAAATACTCACCGACCGGCGGCAAGATCGCCGTGGTGGTGAGCCATGAACAGAACAACACCATCATCCGCATCGCCGACGAAGGCGCCGGCCTGTCGCCGGAGGATCTCGGACGGTTGTTCGGCCGCTTCCAGCGGCTCTCCGCCAAGCCCACCGCCGGAGAAAGTTCGACCGGTCTCGGCTTGTCGATTGTCAAGCGCATCATCGACATGCATGGCGGCCAGGTGACCGCCGACAGCCCCGGCCCCGGAAAGGGGTCGACCTTTACCGTCGTGTTGCCCGCGGCCGAGGTGTCATGACATGACCCAGAATCAGCACATCATCATCGTCGATGACGAAGCGCCCGCCCGCGAAATGGTCGGCGAATACCTCAAGATGCACGGCTTTGCGGTGACACTGTGCGACGGCGGCAAGGCCCTGCGCGCCGCGATCGAAGCCAGCGTGCCCGATCTCGTGGTGCTCGACCTGAACATGCCGGAGGAAGACGGGCTTTCGATCATCCGCGACCTCAAGAGCCGTACCAACGTACCCGTCATCATGCTGACGGCGACCGCAAGCCCGATTGACCGCGTGGTCGGACTTGAACTCGGCGCCGACGACTACATCGCAAAGCCGTGCGAATTACGGGAATTGATGGCGCGGATTCGCTCGGTGCTGCGACGGAGCGTGCCGATCAGGGCCGTGGCGGCCGTGGAAACCGCCGCCGCCAAGGCCGCCAAGGACCAATTGGTTCGGTTCGGGACCAAATGGCTCGATCTGGAGGCGCAGGCGCTGCGCGACGATGAGGGCAACGAGCATCCGCTGACCGCCTCCGAATTCGGCCTGCTCAGGGTTTTCGCGGCAAACCCCAAGCGGGTACTGTCGCGCGAGCGGTTGCTGGAGCTCGCCAATGCGCGCGACAGCGAGGCCTTCGATCGCGCCGTCGATCTGCGAATCATGCGAATCCGCCGCAAAATCGAGCCGGACCCCGCCAAGCCCGCCGTTATCCGCACCATCAGGGGCGGCGGATATCTGTTTTCGCCGGTCGGCGAGAAGGCTTAAGCCGGCTTTCGACCTGCGCGGGCCGAAAGCGCATACGCGGCAAAACGAAATTCGTTCCGCAAGACGAATGAGCCAATTTCTCTACCCCACAATTTTACGATCATTGGAATCATTCACTTTTTTGTTGTAATTGTTTCGTCGGCCCCGTCGCGACGAAACAATTCTCCTGTCCACGAAACCATTTTCTGCTTTTGGCGCAGACATCCCGAAACGTTGGCTGACTATCAATTTTACCAACGAGGCGCCGTAAACCGGCGAATACTGGGAGCCTGTCATGCCAAACGTTGTTGCCATCAAACGCCGCTGCCCGCCAGGGCATCATCGCCGCCCAGGCAACCTCCGATGAAATGTTGCTCGAAGGCATTGCCGGTGGCGGCCGTACCGCCATGCACATCCTGTATTGCCGGCATAATGTGCGGGTCTATCGCTTCATCCTGCGCATCGTGCGCGACACCACGATGGCGGAAGATCTGGTCAGCCAGGTCTTCCTCGACGTGTGGCGTACCGCGCGCCGCTTCGAAGGCCGTTCCCAGGTCTCCACCTGGCTGTTGTCGATTGCCCGCTTCAAGGCCTTGACCGCGCTGCGCCAGCGCCGCCACGAGGACATCGACCAGGAAGACGTGCTGGAAATCGCCGATCAGGCCGATACGCCGGAAGCCTCACTGGACCGCGGCAACACCAGCGCCATTCTGCGCGCCTGCGTCGCCAAGCTGTCGCCGGCGCATCGCGAGATCATCAATCTCGTTTATTACCACGAGAAATCGGTCGAAGAGGCCGGCGAGATCATTGGAATTCCCCAGAGCACGGTCAAGACCCGGATGTTCTATGCCCGCAAGCAGCTCGCCGAACTGCTCAAGGGAGCCGGCGTCGGCAGCCTCGCGGCATGACATCAATTTTCTGATGCCACGAAGCACATGAAACAATTCGCGACATCACCCGGAAAAGCATCGCGTCCATACCGACAACATCGAATTTGTCTCTGACCACGCTTCGACCGGTTTTCCACCGACCATCTTCTACCTCCCAAGACTTCCAACGACCCGGACGGGATGCCCCCCTCCGGGTCGCTCTGTATGCGTGGTTGTTTGTAATCGCGCGCTTTGATCTCAAGCTCAATGCCCGTTGACCTGCCACGCCAAAATCTCACACGATAACTCGTAAAAATCGAATCATTCCAGCGACGTATAGCCAAGGCATGCGGGATTGCTTGCCATCGCGCCGACGGTGCGATTTGATGGTTTTAGTGATTTGGCAAAACGATGGTACATAGCCGACCGGGGCGGACAGGAGAGCTTTGCATGATCAAGTTTAGGCATCTGATCTGGATCACGGTGGCCACCATCGGCCTTTCGCTTTCGGTCGCGCCAGGTTTCGCCCAGCAGCCGGACCGCGGCGACCAGCCCGGCTTGGTCCCGGATGATTCGGTGGAATTGCCGCCCGAATACCAGAAGCAGATGGTCTATTACCGCTCCACCGAACCGCCAGGCACCATCATCATCTCGACCGCGGAGCGGCATCTCTACCTGATCCAGGGCAACGGCCGCGCCTTGCGCTACGGCATCGGCGTCGGCCGCGACGGCTTTCAATGGCAGGGACTGGTGAGCATCACCAGAAAGGCGGAATGGCCGGACTGGACGCCGCCGCCGGAAATGATCGCGCGCCAGCCTTATCTGCCGCGTTTCATGGCGGGCGGTCCCGGTAACCCGCTCGGCGCCCGCGCGATGTATCTCGGTGCCACGGTCTATCGCATTCACGGCACCAATCAGCCGGACACCATCGGCACCGCGATCTCCTCCGGCTGCTTCCGGTTGGTCAATGCCGACGTCGCCGACCTCTATGACCGCGTGCCGGTCGGCACCAAGGTGATCATCCGCCAGAAGCCCGAGCTGTAATCGCCTCGCTGCTTTCACATCCGATCCGTTTTCCTCCATTGATTGCGAGATAGAATCATGCGGACATTTCGAGGCGGCCTCCTGATCGGGCTGGTGGTCGCAGCCGGGGTCGCGGCCGCCGCGATCGCCTACGAGCGATACGATACCAAGACCCTCAAACGGACGATCCGGCGCGGCGAAGTGCTGTGCGGCGTCAATACCGGGCTGCCCGGCTTCTCGATTCCCGACGACAAGGGCAACTGGACCGGCCTCGATGTCGATTTCTGCCGCGCGGTCGCTGCCGCGATCTTCGACGATCCGAAGAAGGCCAAGTTCATTCCACTCGACGCCAATGAGCGCTTCAAGGAATTGCAGAATCGGAAGGTCGATATCCTCTCCCGCAACTCGACCTGGAGCATGTCGCGAGAGACCAATTACGACCTCTATTTCCCGGCTGTCGCCTATTATGACGGCGAAGGATTCATGCTGCCGCGCGCAAAGAATATCGATTCCGCGCTGGCGCTCGACGGCAGCAAGGTCTGCGTGCAGGACAACACCACGACCAAGCTCAACCTCGCGGATTATTTCCGCGCCAATAACATGAAATACCAGGAGATGAAGTTCGAGAAGCTGGACGATGTCGTCAAGGCCTATGACACCGGCAAATGCGACGTCCTCACCGCCGACGCCTCCCAGCTTTATGCGCTGCGGCTCAATCTTTCGAAGCCCGGCGACCATGTCATCCTGCCCGATATCATCTCCAAGGAACCGCTGGCGCCGGTGGTGCGCGAGCGGGACGACGACTGGATGTTGATCGTGAAGTGGACGCTCTACGCGATGATCAACGCCGAGGAGCTCGGCATCACCTCGCAGAATATCGACGAGGCGCTGAAATCGAAAAAGCCCGACGTGATGCGGCTGGTCGGCACCGAGGGCTCGTACGGCGAAGACCTCGGCCTGACCAAGGATTGGGCCGTCCGCATCATTCGCCACGTCGGCAATTACGGCGAGGTCTACGAGCGCAATGTCGGCAGCGGATCGAAACTCGGCATACCCCGCGGGCTCAACCAGCTCTGGAACGCCGGCGGCATCCAGTACGCGCCGCCGATCCGGTAGACCGCGTGGGGCCGGCGGCCATCCTTCGAGACGCGCGCAAGCGCGCTCCTCAGCCATCTCGGACGTCATCCCCGGGACGAACGCGGAGCGTTCGCCCGTGAGGTGCGAGCCGTCTTCGGCGAGCCTCGAAGGATGGCTGCACGCTCTGCGCGGAACAACATCCTTCGAGGCTCGCAAGAGCTCGCACCTCAGGATGACGTTTTGCGTGTTGAACTTCAGATCGCCCGCTCTCTGTTGCGCGCCTCGAAGGGCGGAATCGGCCCCTCAATAACTCTTCATCCGCGCCAACTGATCGGCATGGAAGTTGGCGTCGCCGAACAATTCCTGGCAGACCCGCGCGCGCTTCATGAAGAAGCCGATGTCGAACTGGTCGGTCATGCCCATGCCGCCATGCATCTGCACGCCTTCCTGCACCGCCAGCGTCGCAGTTGAACCGGCGCGCGCTTTTGCAACCGCGACCGCGGCACCGGCCTGCTCGAAATTGCCGTCGAGCGTCTGCAACGCCCTCAGCACCGCGGCGCGGGTGATCTCGATCTCGACATAAAGCTGCGCGGCGCGGTGCTGTAGCGCCTGGAATTCGCCGATCGGTTTTCCGAACTGCTTGCGCTCCTTCAGATACGAGACGGTGCGGCCGAAGACTTCTTCGCTGAGCCCAACCATTTCCGACGCCACCGCGCCGCGGCCAATATTGAGCACGCCTTCGAGCAAGCCGCCGCCCTGATCGACCTCGCCGAGCACGCCGTCAGCGTCGACCTCGACATTGTCGAACACGATCCGGGCCGCGTTATGCGAATCGACCATCGCGGTGCGCTCGGTCGCCATGCCCTTTGCCTTGGGGTCGACCAGGAACAGCGTCAGCCCGTCGCGTTCGCCGGCTGTACCTGCGGTACGCGCCGCGACAATCAGCAGATCCGCGGTATGGCCGTCGACCACAAAGGCCTTGTCGCCATTCAGTCTAAAACCGTTGCCGGAGCGGACCGCCTGCATGGCGGTTTGCAGCGGGCGATGTTTTGCACCCTCGTCGATCGCGAGCGCGGCCAGCAGCGAGCCGTCGGATATCTTCGGCAGATATTGCGATTTCTGCGCATCGCTGCCGCCGCGCGACAGCGCCGATGCCGCCACGACCGCGGTCGACAGAAACGGCGACGGCATCAAGGTGCGGCCGATTTCCTCCATCACCACGCCGGCTTCGACACAACCGAGCCCGCTGCCGCCGAACTGTTCCGGCACCAGCAACCCGGAAAATCCCATCTCGGCAAAGGCCCGCCACAGCTCGCGGGAAAATCCCGTGGCGTCCTTGCTGTCGCGAAGCTGCCGCAGATGCGACA
>Ga0193743_1003318_pt1 | contig 10826 bp, 10 predicted proteins | sample L2c2metaG_FD_143038 | JGI IMG/M metagenome (GOLD analysis project Ga0193743, IMG submission 143038) | Soil microbial communities from a riparian zone of the East river system, Colorado, United States - L2c2 | ecosystem: Environmental > Terrestrial > Soil > Riparian zone | place: USA: East River...
CTGGCCTCTCAGTCGCATGGGTGAGGGCAGAGATAGGTCCTGCTGCGTTTGAGCGTGACCTGATTCTGCGGAGGGTGCGGGAAGGTCTAGGATTCTCCTTCGCGGGCACTACGCAAGCAGCATACAACGATGTCGATAAGGTGATGCTAAGCCACTACGGCTTGAATCGGGAAAATGGATTCTACACACTCGCCTATCGTGTGATCGACGTGGCCACTACCCCGATTGTAGCGCTTGACTCAGCCATCCTACCGCGCTTCTTTCGGCTGGGAGAAGTGGCCATGCCGAAAGTAGTTAGACTCGCTCTTAAGTCGGCAGGGGCGTCCCTATTGTTGGGAGCAGGCATCGCTGTGAGTGTCTTATTGCTCGCTCCTTTGATTCCTCACTTGGTTGGCCGCGACTTCTCAGGGGTTCTGATTGCACTTCGGTGGCTATGCTGGATTCCGCTTCTTCGTGGTATTCACCGTGCCATGGGCAGCGCGCTCACCGGTTCGGGGCGCCAGCACTTACGCACCACGGCGCAGTTGATCGTGGCAGCAGCAAATCTCCTGCTAAATTTGTGGTTGATTCCCGTATATGGATGGATCGGTGCGGCTTGGTCGAGTGTCGCTTCCGACGGGTTCTTGGCCGTGCTGAATTCCTTAATGTTGTTTTGGGCCTGGAAGCGAGGCGCTTACCGGGAGACAAGCGCCCTGGCAGACAGCAAGGCATATTCATGAACAGGAGTAGCACCTGTGCTGTGATTATCACCTTCCGTCCCCATGCGGCCGTTTTGGACAACTTGGCCAAGGTTCGTCCACAGGTGGGAGGGCTGGTGGTAGTGGACAACGGCTCGTCACTGGAGCTGCTAACTCCCTTTCAGACCGCTGCGCGGGAGGCGGACTTTGCGCTGATCGAGAATGGAGTGAATCTTGGTATCGCGGCAGCACTGAATGCAGGCGTGAGGTGGGCGAAGGCACGCGGATTCCAATACGTAGCCCTGTTCGATCAAGACAGTACGGTTAACGAAGGTTTCATTAAGGCCATGCTGGCCGAATATGAGTCCCATCCGCAGCGGGATAAGGTCGCTATAGTGACACCCAGCCAGGTGGAGCGAAACACCGGCCGCATTCGGGTCCACGGATGTGCGAAAGATGGAGGACCTGTGGTCGCGATTACGTCAGGCAGCCTGATGCCGGCGGAAATATTCGACCAGTGTGGTTGGTTCGAAGAGGAACTCATTATCGACTGCGTGGACCACGAGTATTGCCTGCGTGCACGATCTCTGGGTTACACACTAGCGCAATGCCAGCAGGCTGTGCTCCTGGTAGCGGTTGGATCGACAACATGCCATCAAGCCTTTGGGTTGAGGATTAACGCAACCCATCACAGCGCGAGGCGCCGATATTACATGACACGCAATCGCTTGGTTATGGTTCAAAGGTTCTGGAAACAGCAGCCCGGGTGGTGTTATCGGACGATACGCGATGTCGTGCAAGACACGATCAAACTAGTGTTGGTCGAAAAGGAGCGTTGGAGCAAGCTGAGGAATACTGCCCGAGGCGTCCATGACGCGTTTTGCGGCCGGCTGGGTAAGGTTATCGAATTGTAGTGGGAGATGTCGCGAATGTCTGACAACGGTGTGTGCGCGGTGATTGTTACCTTCCGTCCGAGGCCGGAAGATCTTGGCAACCTGGCCAACGTGCGTCCCCAGGTACAGGATCTGGTGGTCGTAGACAACGGTTCTCCGGAAGAGAAACTTGATCGACTGCGCGCAATGAGCCGTGAGTTGAACTTTACGCTGATCGAGAATGGCGAGAATCTGGGCATCGCTGCGGCCTTGAATATCGGGGTAAGATGCGCGCAGATGCGCGACTCTAAATGGGTTGCCCTCTTCGATCAAGACAGCACTGTTACCGATGGTTTCATTGCGCAGATGCTCGCCGATTTTGAGTTCTATGCCCGCCAGCGCAATATTCTGCTACTCGTGCCTAGATATAGGGATCCGATATCTGGTGTGGAGCGGGTCTGTGGCCTGGATGAGGATGGAGGTCCCTTCGTCACGATTACATCCGGAAGCCTGCTCCCAATCAGCGCCTTTGAAAAATGCGGCTACTTCAAGGAGGAACTCTTCATCTACACGGTCGATGATGAGTACAGTCTCCGCCTTCGTTCGAACGGCTATTCCATTGGCCTGAGCCCTCATGCCGTTCTGTTGCACGTCTCAGGCGTTCCTTCTTACTACAAAGTTTTCGGAAAGCAATGGTTTGGGACAACAAACTACCGGCCCGGAATCCGCTATTACATCAGCAGAAACCGCATCTGTATCTCACGTATGTATGGAGCCCAATACCCCCGGTGGGTGCGTGGCGCGTTTCGAGCCTCCCTCATCGATCTATGCAAGCTATCCATTGCTGAAGATTACCGATGGGCAAAGATAAGGATGGTCTTCCTTGGATTCCGCGACGGGATGCTCGGGCGGATGGGAAAAACGATCGCACCATAGGTGAACTCATGAATGACCAAAATCCCGTAGTCAGTGCCGTAATTCCAACCCGCAATCGCCCGGAGCTGGTATGCAGAGCCGTACGCAGCGTTTTATTGCAAACCATCCGGGAAATAGAATGCATCGTCGTTATAGATGGACCGGATGTGGCAACCGTTCAATCGTTGCGTGAGATCGCGGACCCACGGCTCAGAGTGATGGCGCTAGAGGAAAACGTAGGGGGGGCTGAGGCGCGGAACCTTGGCACTCGGGCGGCGCGAGGGGAATGGGTCGCTCTGTTGGACGATGATGATGAGTGGCTGCCTCACAAGCTCGAAAAGCAGCTCGCAGCGGCGGCCAAGTCCACAGAGCCTGTAGCCATGGTAGTTAGCCGCTTTTTGGATAGAGGGGCAAACGATAAGGATGAGCTGATACGTCCCCATATCTTCCCTAAAAAGGGACAACCCATCAGCGAATTCTTATGGTGCGAGGTCTCGCCCTTCGGTGGAATCGCTGGTTTCCCGCAGACTTCCACATGGCTTCTCCGGCGCGATTTCCTACTCGAGGTTCCCTTCACCAAGGGGCTCAAGATGCTACAGGATCTGGACTGGCTATTGCACGGGTACCCGCATCCACGGATGCGTGTGTTGTTTGTGGACGAGCCATTGACCATCTTTCACAATGAGCACGCTCGGCAGCGGGTGGCAAAGCGAACGGACTGGCAGCACTCTCTCCAATGGGCAATGGGAAATCGCCTCCTGTTTACTCGCAAGGCATTTGGCTTCTTCCTGGTCGTCGATTGCATCAATCGGGCAGCACAACAAGGGGTCTCTTGGTCTGAATTACAGGGTTTGCTCAAGAAGGTCCAGCGCTACGGAAAGATCACTCCGAAGCTCGTGGGCCTCTGTTTTCTCTATGTGCTTATCTACCCATGGATTGGCAAGGTACTTTCTCCGCGCAGGCGGTCTAGCATGCTCTTTCAAGTGAGAAGTTTTGTAAGACGTACCGGATAAAAAGCATTTTGCAGCATGCAATATCCCGAAAGACAATGGAGGCCCGACCTTGACTTCACTCACTCTTCCCCACAGGCTTCGCGCGAAGTGCGTCACGTTGTGCCCGAAATTTGTGCGCGTTTGGGTCAAGGAACGCGCAGAGTTATCTTTCTGGCATTCGAAGCACCAAAATGAGCGAGTACTTCGCAATGACCACTACCGCTTCTTTTATACAAGTTTCTTCAAGCTGAATGAAGAGGCGTATCACGGGTGTCGTATCCTGGACATAGGATGCGGTCCACGAGGTAGCCTCGAATGGGCTGATATGGCGCTTGAACGTGTTGGCCTTGATCCCCTTGTGGATCGTTATCGGGCTCTGGGCATTGACGACCACAGGATGAGTTATTGTCATGCCGCCGTTGAAGCCATTCCTTACAACACAGATCATTTTGATCGGGTGATGAGTTTCAATTCTCTTGATCACGTTGATAATTTGCTGCAAGCCCTTTCAGAGATTAGCCGTGTCATAAAATCTGGAGGCATGTTTCTTCTTATCGTGGAGGTTAACCACGCCCCGACTCCTACGGAGCCAGTCGAAATAACAGAGACAGAGCTGAAAGCAAACTTACTAGCCAGCTATGAAATCGCCTCGTGGGAGGCATACCAGCTACGTAATGATCATGATATTTACAGGAGCCTGCGAGAAGGTACTCCCCGAGAATCGCTCCTCGTCGGTCAAACTGGAATCATCGCGGCCAAGATGGTAAAGAGGAGCACGACACCAAGCATAGATAATTAGCACGCCACGCCTAGTTTCAACTCCACCCGCGGGGTCTCGAATGTATTCGAGATGAAATCCGAGCCAAGCTGGAACGAGAAGAGTATTTGTGCTGTTCTTGCGTTAGCGGATCAGGAGGAACATGCTTGATATCGCTTAGGCCGTCAGAGTCCTGAAGGCCTGGATATACCGTTGCGCAGCAACGGGAAGGCTGTAGTGCTGCTCAACCAATTGCCGGGCGGCAATGCCATAGCTCTGACGCCTATCTTCACTCTCAAGTAGCTGTCTAAGCTGCTGTGCGAGACTCGTGGTATCACCCCGCTTGAAGAGCGCCGCCGCTCTGCCGTCGGCAGTGATTTCACGATGCACCGGGAGATCGCTGAAGATGCAAGGGAGGCCATAGGCCATCGCCTCGAGTGAAACCAGCGGCAAGCCCTCGGGGCCTAAGGACGGGTTGATAAAGACAGTGGAGTCTTTATAGAAGCGGGAAGGATCGGATTGAAAGCCCGCGAACCGCACATCCATTTGCTTGGCCTCGGCTTCGAGTTGCGTGCGGTAGGGTCCCTCTCCGACGATGAGTAGCGATACATCGGGAACCTGCCGTATCGCTCGCAAAATAAACTGGACACCCTTGTATTCCTCCAGCCGGCCGACGAAAAGCAGTTGGGGCCGCTCGGTCATGGAGAAATTGTGCCTGAAGGTCGAAGGCGGTTGGACCCAATTGGCGATGACTTCCACCTTGTCCGCAGGGAGACTGGTTCGAGCAATGGCGCCTACTGTTTCGGAAACGCAGACCACCTGCGAGGCGAAGCGCAGCGATTGCTTCGAGAGGAAGCGGGGAAAGAAACGCGCCGGGTTACCAAACCAGGAGTAGAGCTCCGTCTCGTAGGGGCCATGCATGGTGTAAATCGTCTTGCAGCCAATCACGCGAAGCGGGCCCAAAAGCAAGGATTCAAAATAGCCATTCAGTTGTACCGTACGGATCCTGAAGCGCAGCAGCATGTACGGGACGACGAAGCAGGCCAGCAGAAAGCGCAGCGCCTTAAACCATTTCGAGCCCAGCAGCGGCAGGCAAACTACCCTCATTCCTTGCGCGCGCAACTGCGCCGTTAGCTTGGGCAGTGAACAAACCGCATAACTTTGGATGTGTGGGCCAAGAATGCCCGCCAGGCCTTCGATGTATGTCTCGACGCCCCCGTAGTGAGAGCCGAGATCGACGAAGAGAACCCGCTCTTTTGGCATCGTGCGTGCTCCTCCTCTATTTACCAAGAAGTGTGATGGACCGAACTCTGGGCTGGAGGTAAGGATGATGTATGCCCCGTTTCAGCCTGGTCTTGGCCACAATAGAGCGTACAACCGAGGTAGATCGCTTCCTGGCATCCTTGGAAGCGCAAGCGACACTGAACGTAGAGCTCATCGTGGTGGACCAGAACGAAGATGATCGGCTTGTCCCTATTCTCTCAAAATGGTCGGCGCAGGTGGATGCCACTAAAGTATGCAGCCAAGGCGGAATCAAGCTGCTGCACATCCGCAGCGAACGCGGTCTTTCCCGGGCCAGGAATGTGGGTCTAAGGCATTGCAGCGGGGAAATCGTGGCTTTCCCGGATGACGACTGCTTGTATCCGCCGAACATCTTGTCGAATGTTGATGGATGGTTTCGGAGCCATCCCGGCTATGACATATTGAGTCTCACCTCTCGGGATGAGTCCGGTGCTCTAAGCGGAAACAGGTGGCATGCCGAGAGTTGTGATCTGGCGCCCATAAACATCTTCCGAACCTCCCAGAGCTACACGTTTTGTTCGGAGAACATCGCAAGTCCGATCCCTCACGTTTGACGAAGGTCTCGGTGTTGGCTCGCAAACGCCATTCGGTTCAGGAGAGGATACGGATTTTCTGCTTGCTGCAATGCATCAAGGGATGAAAGGGCGCTTCGTCGCAAGCTGGAATATTGTGCATCCTTGTAAAGATGTACGACGCGGTGGAATAACAAAAGAACGCAATTATAGCTATGGATTGGGAATGGGACGGGTACAAGGGAAACATCGCCTCTTTTGGTTGTGGTTGGCATTCATCAGCTACGATTTCGGTCGAGCATTTATTATGCTGTGCCTTGGCAACAAAATGCGTGCGTCTCTCTGGTTCGCTCACGGTAGAGGTCTGATGCAGGCGTATTTTGCTAACTAGCGCAGGGCCGGGAGGGATATGTGTGTATCAGACGCAAAGGAACAAACCATAGAGATATCCGGCACTCCAGTACTGGTCACTGGAGGGATTCTTTACTTCACAACTATTGAGTAGCAATTGTTTACGAGCGCTCTATGCCCATACCGTTGCACTTAAGCCCGTTCTAAATCAACTGTTTACGGTATTGCCGGAACAGTTTACTAACTGGTTGGCCTTGGCCATCGCTGGTTTCCTAAGCAACGTTCGCCCATATGCGATAGATGGCTTCTCGATGAAGTAATAGCTGAGAGAAGCGACCACAATGATAGCTGCGAGCTTGATTGGCAATGCAGCGGGTGAGCGCAGGAAAGGACGGCTCTGCGGCCCGAGGAAAAGCTGCTGCCAGATGTATAGGCTATACGAAATCCTTCCGATAAAGAGCATGACAGGGTTAGCAAGCAAGAGTCTAGGGAGTTGGGAGTCGGCGGCGGCGGAACCGCAAACCAGTAGTGTGATGATAATAGCCTGAATCGATCTAATATCAACGTGTCGGGGTACCGTTGTGAATACAAGAGCCAGAACCAGGGCTATGAGTCCCAAGGCTGAGCCCAGCGCTCTGAGGATTCGGGCGGTTATCGGATAAAAAGTGCTGGCAAGAGCAACAACACAGCCCATCATTATGTAGTCCAGGCGCATATCAGTGTGCTGCAGGGCACGCGCCTGATTCATTACGTGTTGCAACTCCCATGGACGCCAAATACCAACTATGACAATGAGAAAAAGCCCGATCCACATAGCACGGCGCCATCCAGACAGTATCACGCATGCGGGCCAAAAGAGATAAAAGTGTTCCTCTACAGAGAGGGACCAAAAGTGAGCGGTATACCAGGAGCCGGGCAAATAATTACGGAGAAATAAAGGGGCCGACCAGTCTCCCACAGCTAACGTAATGAGGCCTGCAGCAGAGAGGATGGCCGAGACGATAAGATAAGTTGCAAGCGGCGGGAGGATCCGAAAAATGCGTTTTATATAGAATGCGCGGATCGAGAAGGAGCTACGGACGCTTGAATCCCAGAGAAGTTTCGTTGTGATTAGGTATCCGCTGATACAGAAGAACACCAGCACTCCAAGCGCACCGGTCCTTCCAGCAAAGTAGGATAGAGGGCTAAGGTAAGCGCTGCCCGCTTTGTCCGTGTAGAGAAGTCCGTGAAAGAGAAGAACAAGGAGAATGGCCACAGCTCGCCACCCGTCAAGAATGGGGATATATTCTCCCTTTTTATGTGAGAAGGAAGAGGTGTGAGGAGAGACCGGATGGGCATCGGTCACGCGAGAACCTCGCAGGAATATTAAGTTAAAACGCAGCTGTCACGTCCTGGAAATCCAGCAGGTTATGGCCGGCGATGCGCCATGTTACTCCGCCAGCGACAAATCTAATTTCTCGGCAGTCTTCAGTGGTTGGTCGACCGCATGGCGGCCGCTGGCGCTTGCTTGCATTTCTCTGAGCGCTCGCTGTAGAAGCTGTTCAAAGCCTCTCAGAAACTCCGTTTCGCCAAAGCGCGCCGCTTGCTTGCGCAAAACATCTTCATCGAATCTCGACTGAGTGGCCTCGAAGGTCCTTATCCCGCTAATCAATCCATCTGCGGTCTGATGCAAATAGAAGGTGGCGGTCTCCTCCGTCATTGAATCCAGCACACCGCCTCTCTTGAATGCGATTACCGGGCATCCGGCCGCGATCGCTTCTACCGGTACAATTCCGAAGTCTTCGACTCCCGGGAAGAGGAGCGCCTTTGCGTGGCAGTAGTACCCTACTAGATCTTCATCGCTTGCGAATCCGACAAAGTCCACCTTTGCTCCCAATTCACTCGCGAGTTGCCTCAACCTCGCCTGTTCTGGACCGGAACCCACAATCTTTAGATGGCGACCCAAGCTAGCACATGCCCGGATTGCGTGGTCCACTCGTTTGTACGGGACGAGTGCGGAGACCACGAGAAACCAGTCTTCGGGCTCACGATGAGCGTTCGCAAAGCGACTCAGATCGACTGGAGGCGGCAAGACTGCAGCGTTTCGCGCATAACATCTACGGACACGCTCTGCGACATAATGCGAGTTCGCGATAAATAGATCGACACGCTTTACAGTCGCCCGATCGTACCACTTCACCCACTGCAGAAGCGGTTTGAAGACAAGCTGGGATTTGAGCCAGCCCACCCGCTCCGTGCCAAAATATTCGTCAAAGAGGTCCCAGGCATATCGCATCGGTGTGTGGATGTAGCAGATGTGAAGCTTGCAGTGATTCGGGCCCCTTTTAACCATCGATTTCGCTACCGCGTGAGAAGTCGACACCACGATTTCGGCGTCTGAGACCTTGTTCATCTCAGCGAAGAGTGGAAAGAAAGGAAGGTAGTGCCTGTACTTCCTGCTCGCAAAGGGAAGGTATTGCAGAGGACTTGTGTGGATGGGGCGGTTCGCAATTGTAGAGCTGACCGTACTGGGATTGTGAATCAGAGTCCAAAGCGGGGCGTCCGGAAACCGCTTGCAAAGCAGCTCCAGAACCTTCTCTCCTCCCCGCATGCCCGTCAGCCAATCATGAGCTAGTGCGACTTGATGATTAGCAAGTGTTGGGCTTTGCCTCTTCATAATTGATTCCACCCTACGGGACGAGAGTCCAAGAACCAATGCCATCATCGGGTGATTGCGCAGCAAATCATATCCCACCCCAAACGTGGGTGAAAGGCACAACACACGAGTCACCGAGTCTAAGGACAACGGCAACTTGTTTCGAACGGTCGATCGCGGGACCGACGCTCTGCGCCGACGAAGTCACCCACCCTCATCCCTACACTAAACAACAGGCTGGAATTGATACTGACCAGAAGGTTCTGCAACGTTAGAAAAGATGCCGACCTGCGGTACTTGCGACTCCCCACATTATCGTGGCGGGTGACCTTGTGTAAGCCGGACCATCCGATGCACTGTGGCTGCAACGCCAGCTTCCCTGCTGGCGGGAGGATGCTTTTAGGGGAAACCACACAGCAGATCGCCAAAAGTCTGAGGGAAAATGGCCGCCACGCAGTTCCCAATCCACCGGAACCTCCATCAGTTCCTCTTCCAGCTAGACGCGCGGATGGTGCTCAGGTTCTCGCGTTCGTCTTCGTCGACCGTCCGGTCAGCTGATCGAATCAATCTTGGACGTACGAGATCTGAAATACCGAAATGGGCGACTTTACCCACCTGAGCACAAATCCTCTGCGGCGACTTGCAATCCTTCAGAAGCAAATCAGCGTCTCCACCCTTCCCGCTATGGTCAGCCTTCCGCAATGCGGCATTGCCTAAGAGACGCGGTCCCGCCGGCTGTGAATGTGTACCGCGGCCCGAGCTGCGGACAGGTACTTCGTTTCGGAGCAGTGTGAGCCATCGGTAATGGCCGGTCTGGTAACCATTATGGCCCGGAATGTGCCTGTAGATTTGTATGGATTCACCGGGAGATCGTTACTCTTCACCCAGTACCTGATCAACAGGTTCGAGGTGAAACACACAATGAATATTGCAGCTAAAGCTATCTTTTTTGCGTTAATTGCCACTGCCGCAGCATCAGCCCAGACGCCCCGCCAGTTTGGCGCATGGTCCGTCTACCCAGCAACAGGCAACGTGAACCCCACGCACACTGTTCTGCTGCAAACCACCTCTCATGGGCTACACGATGCCCAGGGCAGCCCGGTTGCGGCGAAGCTGGACGTCATTTGCAAAAAAGGCAAAGTTTCCGCCATCGCCATCGAGACAGATGCGGAAATTCCGAAGACTGCGACGAGCTTTAGCGGAGCAATTCCCACAGCCCAAATCGCTTTCGCTTTAGAGGGACAAACCAACGGATCCGAGAACTGGGCAGTGTTGGACGGTGGGCACACGATGTCTCCTTATTCGGAAGCGTTTCAAGGCAGACTCAATCGGAAATGGATCGAGCGCCTGACTGCCACGCAAAAGGTAGACGTCCGGCTTGATCGTAAGGCCAGTCAATATGAGTTCCAGCCTGTCTTCAGCACTGGCGGCTTTTCGCAAGCACTATCATCTGCCGGATGCACCTATTGAAGGAGGTCGGGGCCTCCGGGTCCCGATCTTCGGCGGATTACGGGCGAGAGACAGGGATGTGCATTCGGAAACCCCTAAAGACCATCGGTAATGCCCAGGCGTTACTGATATGGTTCCAGTCGCGTAACCGTTGTAGCTGGAATGTGCCCCAAGTTTTGTTTGGATTGGCAAGGGGATTGCTACTCTTCGTCAGTACCTGATCAAGGAGTCGTTGAAGGTTAAATCTATCTAAGACTCCGCGTGGCACGCTCGCACCGACACGAGAACTTGGAGAATTGCTGTGACCATCCATTTATTGCAGGTATTTGCGGGGATCTATTTGATAGTGATGGTCAGTCTCTTG
>Ga0193743_1003319_pt1 | contig 10822 bp, 14 predicted proteins | sample L2c2metaG_FD_143038 | JGI IMG/M metagenome (GOLD analysis project Ga0193743, IMG submission 143038) | Soil microbial communities from a riparian zone of the East river system, Colorado, United States - L2c2 | ecosystem: Environmental > Terrestrial > Soil > Riparian zone | place: USA: East River...
GTGGAGAAGAACAGAAAAAAAAAAAAAACAAAGAGCGACAATTAAAAACTCACGTTTCACAAAGAGAAAAAAAAGGAGACGAAGGAATCAGGGCAGAATAAGATAACGAGGGAGGTGAAGGGGGTTTGCTAAAATAAGAAAAACGCACCTTGGTAGTAGAAGGCACTTGAATAACCCTCTTCAACAATCCAAACCTTCGTTCTCGTAAATCCGCATTGATGCTTGTATTTGTCCGTGTCTGCTTCGTTGCGCTTGAAGTATCCTGAGCTTGAGCTCCTTCACCGCCCATCCCGATCCCGGATTCAGCGGCGCCAGGTAGGTCAAACACAGGAGTACTCTCCGCGAGTATACTAATGAATTTCACATGATTGAAATAACAAGTGGCAAGTTTAATATGCACATCTTGTTTTTTGACGCCTGGGAGTTCCAGGGAGGCGTGGAGGATGTTGGAGGATTGGGAGTAGTGCATATCGGAGGTAATGTTGAGCGGATAGCGGCGCCGAGCAAGAAGATAAGAGCGAATTGTAGCGGAGGACGCCTGCGATGGTTGCGTCTGTACCTGGGGTTGATTGGATGAAGGAGGAGCCTGCGGAGGACTATGGGAAGGGGCGCGTGTGGCCTGTTGAGGAGGAGCTTGAGTTTGACTCGTAGACTGACGCGAAGGGCGCCTGGTCATTGGGGAAAATCCTATCTCCGTCTGGAGTGGCCTAAAAAAATGCCACACCCAATCATCAACGAAACATAAGCAGAACATAAAATAAAACTCACGTTGCAGAAAATTCCGGAAGCTGAGAGGCAGGGGATCCCGATTGGGTGACAGTCGAAGGCATCATGGACGAAGCTGCTGCCTTTGAAGCTGATCTCGTTTGAATAGGCCCAGAGACACTGGCAGCAGCGGTAAACCTAACGGACTGCTTTCTCTGCTGCGGTTCAGTCTCCTGGGGAAGCCTGGGGGTAGAGGAACCGGAGGACCCAGCGCGAGGAGCCTCAAGGCCTAGGAAAGAAGCTGTAGTGCTTGCCGGGGATGGACGAAAGTAAGGCGCCTGCTGCTGAGCACGGGTGACGCGGCCTGAGGAGCGGATTGGCCCAGAAGACTTCCGAGAGGTATTACGTCCACCAGCAGTATTGGAGGTTGACGGACCTGGTTCTGTTGCCGAGTTGGGAGTAGGTGGCGCAGTACTCTGTGGTCGGAAGGTATCAGTGGGGCTAATGACAATGTGATGCTGTGAAGAAGAGCCTGGGCGGCTATTCTGAGTTGAGAAGGGTTCAAGCGAGGGATGTCGGGATTGTTGGCGGTGGTACTGTTGTTGTTGATGGAATTGCTGTTGTTGTTGTTGGTGATGCTGTTGCTGCAGGTGCAACTGTTGATGAAGAGCATGAGGATGTTGTAGTGCGATTGGTGTGTTATCTATCTGCGCATCCGAAGTTTGACGAGGCATGATATTACGGGACATCTCGTCCATCTCGAGGTTGATAGTACGGAATGCGATGGGGGTGGGACCTGTGGGTGTGGTACTATCCATGCTCGTGTCCAATGGTGACTCAATTTGATGCTGCTGTTGCGGTTCACCGCGCTCGATGGTCTCCCACTGCGGATAACCAGTCACTGGGGAAAGCTGTTGTTGCGATTCATCCATGAAATCACCGGTATCGAATTGATTATTGAACGAATAGGACATGCTTCAGTTCATGAACGAGGAAAAAGCCAGGGAAAAAAAGTTACGGGCGCATCCACTTCTGTCCTTTAAATATTGGAGCCTAAGTACATGTGACTCACGTTCCCGAGTTCTGAGTACGACAGGACAATGGTGCAATGAGGCATCAGGACCCCGGAGTCGGGGCATCTTCTGTCGTCTTATTGGCCAATCCTCGGGGTCCTAGTCCCGTACCACAGCCACAGGCGGGAGTCACGTGCAGATAAATGAGCCTTTTATGGATATGTCCCCGCTCAGGATCCCTCAACCTGCCAAGCATGTCAAGCACGATGTCGTAAAAGCCGCCAAACCTGCAATTGTAGAACGGTGTTCTCAATGCTTTGTTTACCAGTTCTCTGGACCTGGAAAATCCAACAGGAGTTGAAGGTAAAATAGTGACCCAATTCAACGTTTGAAGATCTTATTACCTACATTGGTAACCGACGATCGCACAGCAACGGAGATACAGCATCCGGATGACAGAATCCCGAGCTAGCGACTTGGAGAACAAAATATTATTTTGGTTGTATTCTTGCGAAGCAAATTATATAACTATGACTAAAACAAAAACTTGATTTCAAGGAATTCGGGAGGACATGGAGAAGGAGTCCAGCATCATCGATATAACAAATTTCTTTATTGTCGATGATGAATACTCAAATCCTCTACTTCATCCACTGTCTCTGGCAACTGTCCACCACCACCACCACCAGAAACACCATGTCCATGACTCTGACTCCCAGCTCGGCTCCTTCCGCCCCTCCCACCCAATGTACCTGACTCAGCTAATCTCCCGCCTATAGGTACCCCACGATCAAAGCTCCCTCGACGACTCTGACTACCCCCGCTGCTGGCGCCGCCTGAACCGCTCCTCAAGCTTCCCGACTCCACAATTCTGCGATCTGAACTTCCTCGTCGGGCAGTACCACCGCCGCTAATGCTTGAACCAGCATTCGAGTTTCTCCTGCTCAGAGGCTCAACCGGCGATAAAGAAGCATCCCGTCCACTCCCATTAGAAATCTGGTGCAGAGAAACCGTCGGAGAACCAAACGACGAGGACAAGGAAGGAGGAGGTACAGAAGGATACGACAACCCTCTCGATGTAGGAGCATACCCCATTCCCAAAGCGGTAGAATTGAATGACATACTAGAAGGCGGCGTAGTCAGATTGGTTGACACACTCACGAAGCTTGTTGGGTTAGCATACGATGGTGGCGAGGAAGAGGAAGAGGGAACGGGTGAGAAAGGATAAAGTGGAGACGACTCCGATGGTGCTGAGGATGGAGAGTAGGAGAGAGGAGTGTTGGATTCAGAAGAGAAATTGTTTTTGGGGCGGTGAATTTGAGATGGCGGTCGAGGGATTGGCACCCCTATGTGAGGATGTGACTGATTGTGATTATGAGATTGCGGGAGAGCGTGTCGTGGAACGTAAGATGATGATGGGATGTGGAAAGCGGATGTGGATGGTGATGAAGTGTTAGAGAAATAAGCCTGTCCAGGAGACGACGCTGAAGACGATCTCCGATGTGTCGGTTGCGAAAAGGGATCTGAAGAGCTCAAGCCAATCAAATTATCCACCGGTAAACCCAACTAGTAAAGGGGAAATAAAAGGATATCAATACGAGAGGAACTAACAAGCACCGGCAAAACCTACCCTCCTCCGATGATCAATCAACTCTTCTCTATAAATCTCATTCAATCGTGATATCCGAACATAGTCTCTCTCGGTATCCACCAACTTATTCCTCAGATGCTCATTTTCCCTCCTCATCGCCTCGAGCATCATCTCAGCACTCGGCTCTCCAGGATCCAACCCCCACCGAACGGAGGAGCCAAAAGGTTTGAAGCCTCGAATGTTGTCAGGAGACGTGCTTGGGCTTATGAAACCAGTCGACGCAGAGTTTGCATTGTTGTTTCGGAGAGATGGTGATGATGATGGTTCTTGAGGCGACTGTGAGTGTTGTTGCTGTTGCTGTAATTGATGATGTGCGATCCTCAGTGCGGACAACTCGCGCGATAGTCTGTTGACATGTGATTCCGATTCGGCTTCGAGAGTGTTTTCCAATTGGATGTTGTCTTCTTTGAGCTTGAGGGCAAGTCAGCAACATATTAAAGGAAGAATTGAGGGGAAGAAGGGAGCCAGGAAGAGTGTAAAGAGTCCCACTAGCATTAAAAGTAAAGCCCCACATACCTTCTCCAATTTCCTTGAGAGAACATTGATGATCCTTTCTTCCTCAGCTTCATATGCGTTGATCAGGTCTTCCTGATGGCGGAGGTACACAGGACTGTAACTTTGACTGCTGTTGTTGCCGCTGCTGCCATTCGCGGTATGCGCAGCACCAATGTGGAGGGGAGGCGAGAACGACATGTGTGGTCTCAAGTCAATATACAAAGGCGATAAGCTTTAGTCAGAGATCAAGAAGACCTGCAATTCGATTGTCAATGTAGCGCCGGTAGCGGGGTCAAGTTTGTTAACCGACCCGCGGTCTTCAGGTTTGTCCTATATCTCTAGTAACTTTTGAATCTAAGAAGAAGGCTAAGTCAAGAGATTGGTCGGATGACAACAACTGAGCGGCGAGTTTCGGTTCTTGAGCCTCCATGAAAGTCCAAGCGATTTGATGTGTCTTTTAGAGAAAATTTCCCACGTATTATTATGTAATCAGGGTTCGTATGGTAATAACTTGGGTCCAGGCCAGCCAACAACAAAAAAAGGCAGACCAGACCCGAGTTTTCATCGTTTACGACCCGGTCCTCGATAAACGTGTCCTCATGAAAGATACTTGGAGGGTATCCATTCACGGAATGCCTTCATGCAGCTAATGTTTTGCATATTCCGCGCTTTATCCGAGGCGGTGATGTCGTACCTCGTTCGCACAAGTTTGCCAAACAGTTTGGTCTTAGACGCCGGCCTCATAGCCCACTATCGGTTCATCCTTGGTGATATCGGTCGTGATATTACTTCATTCACGACGACGAAGGAGCTAGTTGAGACTTTGACTGGTGGTCTGCAAGGTACGCGAAACGACAGTTTCCTATTTCCATTTGCTTACCCGTCCAGCTCATACTGAAGCCTTTGAGAAGCAGGAATCCTACATCGGGATATTAGCGTTGGAAATATTATAACAGTGATCGTGGAGGGCTCTCAATCGACTGGGATCTTTCAAAGGATATTGCTGATCTCGACGAAAAGATCTCTCGACAACCGTTCCGTATTATAAGTCTTGCCTTTGACCAGTCTCTTATCATGTGTGATATGATGTCGTAATATCTTGCAGGGAACATGGCAATTTATTGCCGCTCAGCTGTTGCAATCCAGGGAATCAGCAGCGCACACTCCGGCTGACGATTGGGAATCTTTTTTCCATGTCTTGATTTGGGCGGTCTTGCGCTTTACCAGACATGGACTGATTTCGGCCCAATTGACAAACGAGTTAAGGATAACTCGTATATGGACCATGGCAAGCTCTACGGAGGCGGCGAGAATAAGCAGAAAAGTATCAAATCCAGGTTTGCATCCACAAATGCTCAAGTCCCTCCCGGCCCTCTTCTTGATCTCATCAAAGACCTTGTCGATGTATGTGCTGTCTGTTATGAAGACCCACCCCCTAGCGAAGATCAGGAAGCATATGAGCTCTTCTTGCGGGCCATTGCTCGAGATCCGTCGCTGGTGTCCTTTGCGACTCAATACCCTTTCAATCGTTACCAGGAGCGCAAGGAGAAACTCACGGCGCGGCGGACGCTGGAAAGATTTATGGGGGCAGCAAACAGTGGGGTATGGGACACGGGGCCAGAGGGACAACGGTTTGAGACTCCATCAACTTGAGTTGATGAAGTGGTCATCAAAGCCAAGCGCGAAAGCCCGATGTGCTCCAGCAGAGTAAAAGATTCAAGCCGATGCTAGATGGACGGTCAAACCACGGTAACCTTGGTTAGATTATTGTTTACATTACTATTAGTCATGTTGCGCTACCTCCTTTGCTCTAAAGTTCGCAATTTGTATTGATTATATCACATGTATTCTATGCCACCAGGCAAATCAAACCAGAACACGATGGCAAAAGTACTAGGAAAAATGTCCTCAAAAAAAAAACTCGACAAATTCTGCCCTTTCATTTTTTGGAATGCGATGCGACCTCGGTCACAACGGTTTGACGTTTGCAACCACCGCCGAATGGGGCCAAAGTTTGCTAAGTACTCGAGAGTTAGTTAACGCAGACCCGCAGGTTGAGCATTGAACATAACGTTATATATGTAACAGACTGACTGGCATCTAGGCAGTTTCAGGACTTTCCAGTACTGATGTTTCTTTGTTTTGGTCTGGAGGCATTTCCACAGTGTTGGGCGCTAAAAAGAACCTAAACGCTCACTTGCACTATAGTTATTTCCAACGGCGGTGAAATGATAATCAAATTTGGTTATGTCGCACACAATCTGCCCTGGAAAGGGAACAAATACGACTCCCTTTCAAGTAGTCACTGGTCGAGCGTGTAAATACGGTTCAATGGTCTAGTGGTTATGATTTCTGTCTCACATATGGATGAACACAGAAGGTCTCCAGTTCGATCCTGGATTGAACCATTTTTATTGGGTATCTATATATATAGATCATACATAGCATATTGCTAGTTTGAAAACATTTTTTATGAGTCTGGCGCAATGTGAAAGAGGAGTAGTGCTTAGAAGGGAACGGAGATATCGATAAACGGAGATGCGAATAAAACCTCAAAAGGCGCTAACAAAAAATATCATGAGGCAATTGTCCAATGGCAGAAGCAAGAACGTACCTCGACATCACACCAATTCATTGAATGACTTCTTCCGAAAAGGTTCCAGCAAAGTATTTTATAACCCATTTCTGATCACGAACGATGAAAGTTCCTCAGTAGCCGTCGCATTTGGAAGGAGTGCCGTTGATATAATGCTATGAATACAAAAAATGATGCGAGCACACCTTGAGTTGAACATCTTTGCGAAAGTCGTCAAGATGACTTTCATTCAAGACCAATTAGCGCACCCACATTCGTTTCTACAACACGAAATAGTGAAGTTGTCCAAGACCAAACATAATCCAGGCTGGTGGTGACCCTTTCCGTAGGTTTTGATGTTTTTTTGTCGCTGAAACTGGGAATACGACTTTGGGTGAGCCTGAATGAGATTGAAAAGGTCAAGTTGAAGGTTTTCAGTTTGAACAGCTTTCTTGAAGTGGGCAACCATCGAGTCCCAGTAAGAATAACAATATGGATCATTGTATTGGCATCTACGAGAGAGACTACAATTTCATAGAGGAGTCAGTAATGTTGGAAATTTGTTGTAAACATCTGACTCGGACCACTTACGGTTCGACGGCAAAACATATTTCATGAAACCACTCACACGAACAAACGCGAAAACCCTGTGTCGCGATGGAAGATCCCTGCCCTGGACGGATCAAGCAGAAAATCAGCCAGCGAAGCGGATGGGGGGGCATTAGAGTAGGTGACCGTCAAAACAAACACCAGATCCGCCAAAAAAAAACATTCGACATCACTGGGCTCCAGAGACAGAAGTCGTTCAAGTGAGGCGGGTGAAGCAGAATCTCCAAAAAAGTATCGCCTCTATTCCTTGGTATAAAAAGAATACACAAGATTTTCAAGACAGGTTCAATGTGCGGCTGATGACAAAATGTAGGTACTTGACGCGTTTGTGTTTAATCGGGTGGTGAGGTTAAGTCCAAGAATCACTTCTCGACGCTCGACCGGCTTATGTTCCCCAGAGCTAATGTACAGCAGAAGCAGAGATAAACCGACCAGAGGATTATTTGGACAAAGTTCTGCGACATTTTCGCCAAACCAGGCCAGGAATTAGGTGTATATGAAAGGAAAGGGTGCGGTTGCTTAATTCCGTTGAACTGGTTGCAAAGGAAAGTACGGATATCGTCCTTAGAAAGGTCGAACGTACGGATAGGCTGATAGCATTAAGATGACATGATTTCGGTCGATCGAAGCATTCCCCAGAGTCATGAAACTGGGACGACGTTCTAGAACAAACGGTTAATACCTCAAGAACAAGTCATCGATATCGTCCTCAAAGGACAACAAACCATACATTTTACTTACCTCGATCAGTTGTAGACTCGCCTGAGTTGTTGAGGTGGATATCGCCCTGAGCATGTTGTTGAATTTCGCCGACGTGTTTTGCGTTGGGAGTTCGTAGGAGGAGGTGGTTCAAAGTGAAGTCCACACCTGCGCAGACAGCCGTAATCGATTTGCCGTGGTAGCGACTAACTATAATTGAAATTGATGCATTAGTACTTTTTTTTGTGTCATGACTATTGCTCGTGCTAAGAATGCAAAGAAAAAAAGAGGTTTCAGGCTCGAAACTCGGAGGGAAATTCAGAATCCAAAATGTTTTGAGCTGGACACCGCTCATAATCCGAGATGATAGGATGTCCGGTATGATCAATTGATAAGTGGACATGATGTGGCCATAGTACAGCAAGGCGAAAGATTAGTAGTGTAAATAACGGTGTTAGAATGGCCCAACAACGTCATGGATGCGCCTCCGGAATACTAGGTGTTTCATAATCAAAATTGTAGTCCACGTTCGTGCTCGTGCCCTGAGTTGTGAAGAGCCCAGCATCCGCGGCTTGATGAAGGTTTAACATAAGTCGCGACATCAGCGTGACGGATATGCTGTAGTACAGGTTAACGCGATTGGAACATGATGTAGGGAGGATTCAGTTACCTGTTTGCGAATGTTGATAGACTGCCTCGCAAGAATGGCTTTGAATCAACTTGAAATTAGCTAATTGTGGGAAAAGGAACACGGATACATACGCCACACAACTAAAAGTTCAATAACAGTAAGAATACATGTGTGGGTGGAAAAATAAAACAAGAGAGCCTCACATAGAATGTCAAGATATTTGTAAAATTACATATCGCCATCACACTGGTCAAACATAACTGTCAGCGACTACCTAAAGGATAGGGAAAGGCCCTCACGAAAAATAAATGGCGCCTATAACCACGAAAATAAGCTCAGGCATAGGGAGAGATTTAGATTGGATCTCACCATCTCTCAGAATGAGAGAGATTAAAGGTATCTCGACGCCTGTAACCGCACGGTCTCGACGAGCTTTCCAGGTTTTGTATATTGTTAGGCTGAAGATTATCGAATCGTAGGCAAATAATGCTTCCCAAGCTCCAGCCAGTCCTAAAATCCGCAATCAATTGGAATTCGGATTTTGATAAAATGACAGCAAAGCTTACGAATTGCACTATATTTGTAAGCACCGAATGAACAGTTGCGTGGTGAGGGCGATTCGTATACTTGCATTAAGAAATACACATACGTTATAGTTTGGGGTCCAACATGGCAACCGCTCGCAGTTGTCTTTGCAGGAACACTCACTTGGTCAAACAGCGCCCACTGGTGAGGTGGAGGGTAAGTTCGGGCTGGTAGAGAAAGAAGAAAGCAACGAACGCAAGGAAGGATTATCAAGGTGACTCCGCTTCCAACCATACACGCTAGTATACGCATAGAGCATTCATACAATGCATATACACGGAGTGTCAGCAGTACTATATAACACATTCTCCTTCAGTTAGGGTCAAAATATGTCGGGGGGCAGGGAAGCTTACCACATACTAGAACTTGATTTACGAGCAAAAAAAGCTGTCTGAACAGAAGATAGCGCTTGCAGCTGAGTTGCATATCAGCTGCAAAACTTCTTGGAAACTATTGTTATTCACCTCTAAATTGTGGATGGTCATTATGTAATTGTCCAGCACCCAGAGTAAGCATCAGACATACCTGCGCACTCAAATCTGAGAAGCCCAAGATTGTCGTCGCCAAGTTTCCGAAAAATGCAAAATAACGATTCAGAAAAAACCAGTAAGCGCTTTGGCTTTTCGGTCGTGTCCACAAATAGTCAATTTCTTGATCTGCAATGTGCATCGCCAAAATTGAGCGCTGCTGATCCTTGGAGAAACGAAGGCGGATCATTTACCCAAAGTAATAAAGTGATCGTAGTAAAGACAAGCTGGGAGGAGCTGAATCGGTAAAAATACAGTCGTATATATAGACTGCTACTCACAGATGGCGAAAAAATGGAGAAGGTTGTGAATCAAGCTGAGAATATGCGATTTGGGTACTCAGGAACAGAACCCAAACTACACTTGAGTACTTACATATCGCGGGCTGTAGAGGCATAATCGAGTGCCATGAGTAGAGGAAGAAAGAAGAGAAGCTCATGCCTGTGCACCAGACTCGTCTCGCAAGCTACTCGGAAGGCAAGAAGTGGTGCATCGTGGCAAAAATTTCAATGGACTCGGCTTGAGGAGCCCGACACCGGTTCCTGAGCGCTGAACGTTGAACCCTCAGCTAGCTGGCAGGGGTCCGTTTCATAAGAAATTCTGACAAGTTCGGCTTCATATCCGAACGTGAGTGTACATATATTACTAGTAAACTCTTTGCATTGATCACTGGAAAGCACCGCAGACCTAGGAACTCGACGGAATACGTATCGAGAGATACCGTTTATCTGGATAACCCACTCTCGCTGGAGACGATATCCTTTCGCTTTAGGCAGCCATATATACCAATATGTGATGCCAATTAATGATACCAGAAAGGCTCCAACTGAAATCAATCATGTTAATGAAACTATTTAAAGAAATATTATAACGTACCCAGTACGGAAGTTTCTCGTAAGTCTTTGTCCTGGGAGCCGGGGAAGGAATGGCACAGAGACCAAAAAAAAAGTTAGATAAAAAAAACTATATAGATGATAACCTTTGGAGCTCGGAAAGGAGGGTTCCAGTTCCAAATCCGATATGACGGCATGTACAAGAGGAGCAAGCCAAGCATTGACGAGAGACGATGAATAAGACGATACTGGCAAACAACCCAATTTAATAATCAGTCTCAAAATAATCTCAAGACAAATATGCCTGACTTACAACTGAGGAGGAACAAATACGCATCTCCGGGCGGTACCGCAAACAGAAAGATGCACGAGCCCAAATACTGAGTAAAGAGTGCGACTAGTGGGGCATTGAAGGGTCAAGGACAGAAATATGCCTTCTCAGCCAAGCTCTTGGATAACGGTACGAGCGGAAGGTCAGAAGGACGGTATAATTGATTGG
>Ga0193743_1003320_pt1 | contig 10818 bp, 6 predicted proteins | sample L2c2metaG_FD_143038 | JGI IMG/M metagenome (GOLD analysis project Ga0193743, IMG submission 143038) | Soil microbial communities from a riparian zone of the East river system, Colorado, United States - L2c2 | ecosystem: Environmental > Terrestrial > Soil > Riparian zone | place: USA: East River...
CGCCGTCTCTTCCATCCCCAAGGAACAGCTTCACTACCTGGAGACCTACGCTCGCGGCGTCAACGCCTCCATCGCCCTCCAACGTGAGAATCTTCCGCTCGAGTTTCGCGTCCTCCGCTACAACCCCACTCCCTGGACCTCGCGCGACTCCCTTCTCGTTGGTCTTGTCATGTTCCAGGACCTCACCAACAACTTCCCCACCAAGCTCAGCCGCGAGGCCATCACCGCCCATCTTCCCCCTGAGCTGGCCAACGACCTCTACCCCGTCGGCTCCTGGCGCGACCATCCTCCCGAGCAGCCCGTCGTCGACCTGACCGCCCCCCAGGAGCTTCCTGACATCCCCCTGGACGAATCGCAGTCGAAGCTGGCCCGCCCTACGGCACCGGGCTCGCCCTCCACCTCGGCCGCCGATCTCCTCGCGCTCGCCCAGGCCCTCCATCCTGCCTGCGAATCCTGCACCGCCGGATCGAATAACTGGGTCGTCGACGGCTCCCGCACCTCAACCGGTAAGCCGATGCTCTCCAATGACATGCACCTTGCCCTCAGCGTGCCGAATATCTGGTACCAGGCCGATCTGGCGGCTCCAGCGCCCTTTGGAAGCTTTCACGTAACCGGCGCCTCCCTTCCCGGAGTTCCCTTTATCATCGTCGGCCACAACGACCACATCGCCTGGGGTTTCACCAACCTCGGCGCCGACGTGCAGGACGTCTACATCGAGCACCTGCGCGGCTCAGGACCCTCCGCCGAGTTTCAATCCGCCGACAGCGCCTGGCACTCCGTTCTGCACCAGACCGAGACCATCCACGTCGCCGGCAAACCCGACGTCACCCTCGACGTCACCTCCACCATGCACAATGGCGTCCCCACGCCCATCATCTCCCCCCTCCTTCCCACCGAGAAGCGCACTCTCGCGCTGCGCTGGACCATCTACGATCCCTCCACCCTCTCCGCTCCTTTCCTCAACATCGACTCCGCGACCGACTGGCCCAGCTTCCTCACCGCCTTCGCGCAGTTCGGCGGGCCCTCGCAGAACGTCGTCTACGCCGACGATCAGGGACACATCGGCTACCATGCCGTAGGCGCGATTCCGATCCGCAGGAACCCCTCCGCCCCAACCCCAGCCCCTTCAGTAGCCCCACCCGCAGCACCCTCATCGCCGGCTGACACGCAGGCCCCATCCCAGCCCCCCACCCCCGCAAGCCCCGTGCCTGTCGATGCCGTCGCCGGCCAGTACGAGTGGACCGGCTACATTCCCTTCGTCCAGCTCCCTCAATCCTTCGACCCGCCCAACGGAGTCCTGGCCACCGCGAACTCCCGTGTCACCCCCGACAACTACCCTTACACCATCACACTCAACTGGGCCGCGCCCTACCGCAACGAACGTATCTGGAAGGTGCTTCTCAACCGCGATCACTTTACCGCCGCCGACCTGCTCTCTCTCCAGACCGACGTCTACTCCGACCCCGACCACAACATCGCGCAGCGGCTGGCCTACTCCATCGACCACTCCTCCACCCACGACAAGCGCCTCCATCAAGCCGCCGACCTGCTCCGCAACTGGAACGGGCAGGTCGATGCAGACTCGCCCGCACCCCCCATCGTCAACGCCGCCCGCGAAGCGCTCTGGCAACTTCTGCTCGAGCCGCGCCTTGGCTCCGAGCCGCACTCCGATCCCCAGGGACGCACCCTGCCCTTGTGGAAGCTCTACACCTGGGGCGAGAAGACCTATGCCGCCGAGCAGATCGTCATGCACACTCCCGACCGCTGGCTCCCGCCCGGCTACTCCAACTGGAACGAGCTCCTGACCGCCGCCGTCTCACGCGGCCTTGCAGACGCTCACGCGCCCGGCGATCTCTCCACCTGGAAGCATGGCCAGGCCTACCCCGTCGACATCGAGCATCCCGTCTTCTCCCAATCCCGCATCCTCCGCGCCCTGATCAAGCTCCCCATCGGCACCGGAGTCCAACCACAAAGCGGCGACACCAGTACCATCAAGCAGGTCGGCCGCTCCTTCGGCCCCTCCGAGCGCTTCACCGCCGACCTCTCCGACCTCGACCGCTCCACCTTCAACCTGGTCCTCGGCGAATCCGGCAACCCCGCCAGTCCATGGTTCATGGACCAGTGGCCCGCCTGGTACAACGGCACAACCTTCCTGATGCCCTACACCACCGCAGCCGTCAACGCCACCACCCGCCATACCCTGACACTGCAGCCGCAGTAGAAGTGTCCGTCATTCGATCTCGAGGCCATTTCCGGATTCCGGAAATGGATCTCCTGACACATGCAGTAGAACGACGGAGAGCCATCCACTATCTTTAAACACATGCCCAGCGACCGCCGGCCCTTCATCCTTCTTCCCCTGGCCGCGCTCTTCGCTATCGCTCCATTACTCCTCTACGGCTGCTCCTGCGGCCACGACTTCGACTTCCACCTCATCAACTGGTTCGAAGCCGCCCGGCAGCTCACCCATGGAACCCTTCATCCTCATTGGGCCTTTACTCCGGCATGGAATGCAGGGGAGCCTCGCTTCGTCTTCTACCCTCCACTCTCCTGGGTCATCGGCTCCGTCCTCGGGCTGCTGATGCCGTGGACGTGGACTCCCATCGTCTACATCTGGATCGTCCTCGCCGCAGCCGGATTCGCCTTCTACTACACCGCCCGAAACTACGCCTCTCTAAACGCCGCTCTCGTTGCCGCCGCCATCTACATCGCGAATCCGTACATGCTGTACACCGCCTACGAGCGCGGCGCCTACGCCGAGCTGCTTGCCGCCGCCTGGCTCCCCCTCGCCCTCCACGCCGTCCTCAAGCGAAAAATCACCATCCCCTCCGTGGCCATCCCCGTCGCCCTGCTCTGGCTCACCAACGCCCCGGCCGCCGTCATGGGCTGCTACGCCATGGCATTCATCGTCCTCATCCGCCTCGTACTCTCCTTCACTCCACGAGCCCATAAGACCTCTCGCATAACTCTCCTCCTCAACTCCACCCTCGGAGTCTTCCTCGGCCTTGGCCTCTCCTCCTTCTATCTCCTCCCCGCCGCCTACGAGCGGCGCTTCGTCCAGATCGACTACGCCATCCTCCCCGGCCTTCGCCCATGGGACAACTTCCTCTTCCAGCGCACCGCCGACCCCGAGCACGACACCGTCCTCTTTACCGCCTCCGTCGTCGCCCTCATCCTCGTCGCCCTGACCGCCATAGCCCTCCTGCTATCGATCCGGAAAAGCTCCCTCGAAGCCCACTCGCAGCGCAGCCAGGAAATATTGCCCACCCCAGAGATATCGCCTAATACAACTCCGCTGATTCCTCTCGCAGTCGTTCTCGGCCTCATGCTCACCCCGCTCTCGGCTCCACTCTGGCGCCACCTGCCCGAGCTCCGCTTCCTGCAGTTCCCCTGGCGCTTCCTCGCCGTGCTCGCCGTGATCTTCGGACTCGCCGCTGCCCGAGCCCTATCACGCCTCTCCCTCCGCGTCACGGCCCTCACATCCGTTCTCTGCGCAGCCGCCTTCGTCCTTCCCAGCTACTACGCCTTGCATCAACGGTGCTATCCGGAAGACACCGTACCCGAGCGCCTCCTCGTCTTCCGCTCCGCCAACCCCGGCACCGACCCCACCGACGAGTACACTCCCCTCACCGCCGACAACGACGCTCTGCCCCAAACCAATCCCGGCTACTGGCTCGGCACATCTGCGGAGACTCCCGCGCCGTCCTCCTCCACTCCCGCGCCCGCTCCAGTCAAACTCGACCTCTCGCCCTCCACGCCCGCAGTCCTCATCCTCAATCTGCGCGACTACCCGGCATGGAGCATCACTCGGAACCACTCCTTCGTAACCACACGCCTCCACCGCAAGGACGGACTCATCGCCATCCCCCTCCCTGCAGGCCCCGCGCACCTCGAGATCCACTACGCCACCCTGCCCGACCAGCGCCTCGGCTACCTCCTCACCGTGCTCTCCATTCTCGTACTGGCCGTTCTCCTCCTGCGCACTGCAAACAAAGCGCCGCCAGAGTCGCGCGCTCACTGATTTATCATCAGCAACAGATGAACTTCTCTGTACAAGACCTGCTTCACCGTGGCGTCGAGCTCACCGATGCCACCCTGGAACGCCTGCTTCCCTCCCCCAACACCCTGCCGCACTCCATCCACCGCGCCATGCGCCACTCCGTCTTCGCCGGAGGAAAGCGGCTACGCCCCATCCTCGCCATGGAAGCCGCCCGCATGACTTCGCGCACTGGTGAGATCCCCTCGGGTGCAGCCGAGCTCGGCGCAGCCATCGAGATGATCCATACGTATTCGCTCATCCACGACGACCTCCCCGCGCTCGACAACGACGACCTGCGCCGCGGCCAGCCCACCTGCCATGTCGTCTTCGGCGAAGCCATCGCCATCCTCGCTGGCGACGCTCTCCAGACCCTCGCCTTCCAGACCCTCGCTCAGCTTCCCACACCACCCGCAACCACCGTCTCCGTTCTGCGCGAGATCTCACTCGCCATCGGAACCGGCGTCGGCCCGAATAGTCCGCTCCCCCCGGGCATGATCGGCGGCCAGGTCGTCGACATCGAATCCGAAGGCAAACAGCCCACCGCCGAGCTCGTAGAATCCATCCACCGCGCCAAAACCGGAGCCCTCATCACCACCTCCATCGTCTCCGGAGGAATCCTCGGTCTGGCCTACATTGATCACGACTTCCACGCCGACACCATCGGACGCCTGCGCACCTTCGGCGAAAAGGCCGGACTAGCCTTCCAGATCGTCGACGATGTCCTCGACATGACGCAGAGTTCCGAAGAGCTGGGCAAGACCGCAGGAAAGGACACCGCCAGCATCAAGGCCACCTGGCCCGCCGTCTTCGGGGTCGAACAATCCCTGAAGGACGCCCAGGAGCTCATCGCCGACGCCTTCGCCGCACTCGAGCCCTTCGGCGACGCAGCCGCCCCACTCAAATCGCTGGCCACCTACCTGGTAGAACGCAAACACTGAGCCCATTCAAACCCAGAGACTATGAGGCGAAGCTGTCTCACAGAGCAAAATGATATAGACCAGATTTTCGGCTAACGCTCATCATCGACCGAAGCCTTCCCATCGCTGAAATCCCCGGTCCAGTCCAGCACTAAAGAGCACGAATTCCTTGCGGATAGACCGAAGCATGCTCCCAACAAGGAGGATCATGACGACAGCTGTATCGCTGCCAAAAATAAAACTCCCCGCAACGGCCTACAAATTCAGCGAACCGCGTTGACATCTATTTCAGCCCACGACTAGAAGCATCTCCGAGTTCAATCAGACTCGCTCAGAGCGATCGAGCGTTCCTTATCCAAACCTGCGCGTGCAGGGCACACAGGAGAGCTTTGCCTATGATCACGAAACAAATCCACACAACACTTCTTGCAGTCGCACTCAGCACCGGGCTGGTGCAGACCTGCCAGGGCCAGTACACCACCGACTGGATCGCCAATACCTACGGAACGAACGCCGCGCGCGTGGGCAACGTCGCCCGCTCCATGTGGGTGGCGCCCGAAGGTGTCGTCTACACCTCTTCCATGTGGGACGAGAACGAAGGCAGCATCGCGATCTATCAAAACGGACAAAGCATCGGTTCCATCGGTGCGCACGGCGAAACCCAGGGAGGCGCAATCACCGGCAACTCGACCAACGTCTTCGCCGCCCTGCAATTCAATACATCCTACGGAAGCGGCTGTGTAGGACGTTACAACCGCTCCAGCCACACTCGCGACCTCGTCATTCCCGTCAGCGCCACAACGACGGAGCGGCGCGCAGACGTCATCACCGGCCTCGCCACCACTGCTTCGCAGCTCTATGCAAGTGACCTTCCCGGCAACCGTGTGCGTGTTTACACCACCGACGGCGTGTGGCAGCGGGATATCAGCGTCACTGCTCCAGGCGCGCTCGCCGTCGACGCCACAGGCAATCTCTGGGTCGCACAGAAGAGCACAGGCTCAATCCAGGAGTTTGACCCCACCGGAGCTCCTCTGAACACCATCCAGATCGCTTCTACAGCGCGCCCCTCCGCGCTTTACTTCGACACTGCCACCGGGCAGTTGATGGTCGGCGATCAGGGGCCTGACATGAACATCAAGATCTACAACATCGCCGGCGCGCCGATCCTGGCCTCCACCTTCGGTGTGCAGGGCGGCTATCTCGATACAACAACCGGCACCAAGGGCCAGGTCGGAGCCAAGCGGTTCACTCGCGTCGTTGGCATCGGCAAGGACAGCGCGGGCTATCTCTACGTACTCAACAATCCATGGGGAGGAACCTGGGACCTCGGCCGCGACGGTGGCACAGACATTCACGCCTACGACAACGCAGGCAATCTGCAGTGGAAGCTGCAAGCGCTCAACTTCGAAGGCATCGCTGCTCCTGACTCAGGCACCGACGGCGCCTACTTCTACGGCGGCACCAACATCTACACCGGCTCTGCCGGCGGAACTTTTGTTGCCAATACCCTCGATCCCATCACCTACCCCAACGACCCACGAATCAATCTCAGCGATCCCTCGCGCGGCGAGCACTTCGGTCAGCTCGCAACCGTCGGCGCCAACAAAATTCTCGTCGCTGCCGGTCAGAATCCCGACATGTTCTACTTCTTCCACTTCAACCCAGCCAGCGGTTACATCGCCATCCCCGATGGCTCCATTCCCGGCACGCTCTTCAACATCACGGCAAGAATTCGCGATGGCTTCGCACTCGACAGTCATGGCGACGTCTGGGCTGGTTTAGACAAGACCAACGCCATCTGGCACTATCCCCTCCTCGGCTTCGACGCCAACGGCAAACCGTCCTGGGGGGCTGGCGTCTCTACACCGATCCCCAGCACGATTACTCCGCTCACCCGCATCCTCTACCTGCCTGAGAGCGACACCATGATCCTGGCGCAGGGAATCCTCGGCAGCACCGACTGGACCTCCATCGGTACGCGCGTCGAGGTCTACCACGGCTGGCTTGCAGGAAACACCACCACGCCCAACCCCGTCATCAGCATCTCGAGCACCAATCCCAAGTCCATCACCGCTGCCGGCAACTATCTCTTCGTCGGATACGTACACACCGTGCCCAACATCGACGCCTTCAACCTCACCACAGGCTCGCTGGACACCACGCTCATCAACAGCGATCCGAACAACGTCTACGTCGGCAATGACGTGGACTCCATGTACGGTCTTCGCTCCTACCTTCGTTCCAATGGCGAATACATCGTCACCAAGGACAACTACAACGGCTCCAGCATCATCGTCTACCGGTGGACGCCTCCCAAGAGCTAACGGACAGATAGCCACCATTGACTACATCTGAAATCGAGTCCACCCTCTTCGGCGCTGCATGCCGAAGAGGGGCGCTCTCGTTAGCTTCAGTTTGAACCGCTTGCCGAAAACGAGACTTTCAAAGAACTGAAATCCGGCGCGTTCGTTGCTAAATGTTTATAGAACTACAATCATTAGGAGCTACTAGCAGTGGATCCTTGGAGAGAGTCGTGGAAGCTTTGCTCTTGCGTCAAATACGAACTTTGAAGATTGCTGTTGGCGTACTTTCTATTGCCGTTGTGCTGCTCCTCATCAACTCCGTTCATCCACTCATTCATACGCAGCGCATTGGTGTTCTCGATGCCGAGCGTTAACATCCGAGAAAACGACGGAACTCTCAAAGCGGTGCTATCTAATTCGGCAGGATTCAATCGGGGGGACAGAGCGAAAAGCGGAGGCTCGCGATTTTCGGGGCTGATGTTTTACAACGAGGAGGGTGACGAGGAGGGGGGACTCGTTTACCAAGGGGAGACGATACCTGGAGGGCAGGATTCGGACGTAACGCTCACTATGGATCAGTACCGACAAGACCAAAACGTCTACCTTAACCACACCGAACACAGAGATGCTTCAGGCAGCAACATCAGTGACGGTCTCCAAATCAATTCTCGCCCGGATTGGACCGAGATCAAAACTGAATACGCTACGGATAGGCAACTCAACAAAATGAATGACGAACAAAGGGATGCTGCCAGAGTAAACGCCCTGCGTCAGAGAAGTATCAGTACTCAACGTCTGTTCTACGGCGTGCGAAGAGGGGTTAAAAATCATCAACCGTTTGATGATGCCGGTCTTTTTATAAAGAACCGCTTAGGACGAGATGCAATCAAGCTGTACGTAGACTTCGATAACAAACCTCATCTGGAAGTCTATGACGAACTTGGGCAATCAAAAGTGTACGAACTAAAGCTCTCTAGATAGGCGTACACCAGATATACGCGGCATCGGTTGGAGGCGGCGATTGCCTGTATCTGACGTACTGGATGCAGCAGTCGGGACTATCAGATCTTCTGCCGTCGCTCCAGAAGATGGTCTATGTGGGGGTGAGCGCAGGAAGCATGGTGATGACTCGCTTTGGAACGACCTACGACGGCCATACTCTGCCCGCCGATAGCGATAAGGCGCTGGGCCTGGTTGACATTGCGCTGCATCCGCATCTGGATCACGAGCGGTTCCCGGAGAATTCTCTATCTAACCTGGAGAAATTGGCCGCCACGCTTCCTGTGCCGTCGTACGCGATTGACGATCAGACTGCCATCAAAGTGATCGATGGAACAGTTGAAGTCGTCTCCGAAGGGCGCTGGAAGCTGTTTAATGCCTGAGATGGAACGTCCCACGCATTTTGTAGATTTGTTGATCGCGTAAAGTCGGCTTGGCTTGTGGGAAGTGATCCCCTTCTCCGAAAGAGTGTGGTGCCCGGAAATGGGGACTTCGGCACTTCGATTCCTGATCCGCACCTCAAAGCGAATCGTGGAAATGACAGCGTAGGCAGAAACCGCCTAACTATCGCCTTTTTCAGGCTGGCGGCGGCGCGTGATTTCGTCAGGCCTTCAATAGAAAATGCCCCAGAAAAACAAATGCTTCTGGTTCACCTTGTGAAGGGAAATGTGATTTCCCTTGGCAATTTGATCGAGATGATTCATTACCGATTGATATTGGTCGCGAGTCTCTATTGCTGAGAAATCTGCCTCCAGTTGAGTCAGGTCTAGTTGGCTCATGCGGGGGGCAACTATATTCCTATTTGCCTCGTAATAGCGACGTGCCAATATGGCCTGATTGAGGATGCCTATCGGAACTACCACTATCGGTGAGAGCATGACGAAATAGATTGCTGCGATCGTGAGAAATAGCTTCCCTCTTCGATTGATAATTCCATCGGTAAAGAGTCTACTAGGACCGCTTTGCCCGGAATTTCTTGCTTTATGAGCTCGCACAACTACGAAAATTGCTCGAGATATTATGAAGAGACCCCATGCAGGAAAAGGAGGAATAGTGTACTTGTCAGCATCAGCGCGGGCATTGGATAGGGATTGAGTGCAGCTGCAGCATAAGGTGCGTCCCGGACAGCTGTTGATCCGAGAGTAATAATCTGTAGCAGTCTTCCCCATAATGTAAGTGCAGCTGACGAACTCAAAACCGAAAGCCGAGTGATCAGTTCCTTCAGTATCAGACTGAAGATCAAAGATGCCCAAAACTTCTTACTCTTTAGAACATCACTCCAGTTGTCCATGTCCGGAATTCTAAATGCACTGCCATGGGGGTATCGGTTTAGTGTTATCCCCCAAATAGGTAATTCCGCGAATCATCTTGTTTGGTACGTGAGTCTTTCATACCGTCTGCAACATCGGCTCTCTCGGGAGCGTATGTCGGGGCCCGCTATGATCGCCGTCAGACCCGTGAGTGGTTTACAAGCCGCGGCTCGACGGACTCGGACACGCTCTTCGACCTCACTGTTCTGCGTCCACGGTCGCGAGATCTGGTGCTGTCTCCTGAAAGACAGCCTTGAATCACATCTCGCTCTCTAAAGAATCCCAGGAGTTCACCCGGCCTAATGCTTCGCGCGGCTCGTAAACTTCGGAAGGATAAACTCCTGCGCCAGCGCATTCACAATGCGTCCGCCGGTAAGAGTTGCAATATTGCTGAAGGTAAACCCAACTCCGCGATCCCTGTCCGGATAGTAAAGGTTCGAGAGCGCCGAAGAGGCCAGGTCGCCTCCGATGCTCGAATAGTTGAATCCCCATGTGCCGTTATCCTGCTTGCACCAGAAGGGAGCGGACATCGCATGCAGCACGCGGGACTTTCTCGTTCCCGTTCCCTGGTAGAAATACCGTGGGTCCTGATGCAGTAGCGCGGGAAGAATCGCGCCGCCGATCAGAATGTCGGAGACGCCATCCCCATAGGCAGCCCCGAAGCGCTGGCCGTAGCCCTTCCATCCTTGTTGGTAGGAGGGTCGATCCGCCGCCTGATTGATTGTCGCCAGAAACAACGCCGCTGAGATCGTGACCACATCCGTGGAAGTCCGGATTGCAAGCTTGTACTTGAGCTTCTTCGTCAGCGGAACGGTGTTGGGATCGTAGGCCACATAAAAGTTCGGGATCACGCCGAGGATGCGCTGCTTCTCCGCGTCCTTGACCTGTTCGATCGCGACCTGCTCCTGCGTAACCGCGCTCACCGTCGTCTCGACAATGGCGATCGCCAGCTTGATATCTGCAAGATCCAGATCCTGCCCTGGCTTGATGCTGACCTCTGGCGAGGTCCAGTCCGCAAAGCCTTTGTAACTGACCTTCACATGATAGGGAACGGCGGGACGTGCATTCTTCAGGACGAAGAACCCGTCTCCATTCGTCGTAACAGTGATGGGGTTGCTGGAATCGGTTCCGACAAGGGTGACCGTCGCTCCCGGAATCGCGTCCTCATTTGTGTCCGTTACAGTCCCAATAATGGTTCCGACCTGAGGCTCCGGCGCTGAGATTTCTTGGCTCTGCGCATGAATAGTAAA
>Ga0193743_1003321_pt1 | contig 10818 bp, 7 predicted proteins | sample L2c2metaG_FD_143038 | JGI IMG/M metagenome (GOLD analysis project Ga0193743, IMG submission 143038) | Soil microbial communities from a riparian zone of the East river system, Colorado, United States - L2c2 | ecosystem: Environmental > Terrestrial > Soil > Riparian zone | place: USA: East River...
CATAACAGGAGCAGGGGCTCCCCATGGTTGGCCGCCGCCCATTGCTCGGTCGCGCGTTCGAGCTTGTCGGGGTTTGCCTGGGTACGGCAGGCAGTGATGCCCTCGGCGGTGACCTCCAGGCACATGACGGCGACGACCCGGCCTTCCACGACGGCCACAACGGCGGGTTCGCCATTGGCGGCCCAGGCGTATATCTCGGGCGAGCCGCCGACGACGGCGCGCTTGGCCTCGGCGGGCTTGAACATGGCCCACACGAACTTCGCGACCGCGACGGCTCCCTCGAACGCTTTGGTGCGTGCCGGAACCTTCCCTCCGCCGTCGCCGATGGCGGTGGCGTCCTTGGTGAGCAGGCGTACGAGCTCATCGGTCTGGCCACTGGTGGCGGCCGCGAGGAACTCCTCGACGATCCGCTGGGCGGCGGCCTGGTCGATTTCGCTGCGGGCTTTGCCGTACGCGACATGCTTCTTGGCACGGTGAAAGATCTGCTGGCTGGCGGCCTCGGTGATGTCGAGGATCTCGGCGATCTCCCGGTGCGGGTAGTCGAACGCCTCCCGCAGCACGTACACGGCCCGTTCGTTGGGGGACAGGCGCTCCATGAGGGTGAGGACGGCGTACGAGACCGATTCGCGCTGCTCAGCGGTGTCGGCCGGGCCGAGCATTGGGTCCCCCGCGAGCAGTGGCTCGGGGAGCCATCGGCCCACGTAGGTCTCGCGGCGTGCCCGCGCGGAGGTGAGCTGGTTGAGGCACAGGTTGGTGAGTACTCTCGTCAGCCAAGCCTCGGGGACCTCGACGCGGTCGACGTCGGCGGCCTGCCAGCGCAGGAACGTCTCCTGCACGACGTCCTCTGCCTCGTGCGCGGAGCCGAGGAGACGGTAGGCGATGGCCTCCAGACGGGGCCTCGACAGCTCGAATCGGTCGACGTCATCCACCGTCAAAGGCATGACCTGATCATATTTCCCGCAATGCCTCCAGCTGATCACGGCTCCTCTCGTGGATCGAGGCCATCCGGACAGCGCCACATCAACCCACGACCGGGACCGGCCGTGACCTGACCACCCAAGGACCGTGGGCCGCCCTACGCCTACCCCTTCCTCCACCGCGCCGCCGGCACCGCCCTTGCCTGGCCCGTCGCAGCGGCTGCTCGACACTGCCGCCGCCGCCGTCGACTGGTGCCGCGACCGGCCGTGGCCCGCCTTCGTGGCCGTAGTGCTCATCACCGCCGGCTACGCCGCGCGCACCGTTGTGGCCAGCCGCCGACACCGCCGGATGGCCCGGTACGCGCAGCTGATCAGCATCAGCCCGCCACCGGAGGTCGATCCCGACGGAACCGCCACGTTCTGGGCCACCGTCGCCGAGAACCGGCACACCGGCTGGCGACGTCGGCTGCCGGACGGCCGCCCGCACATCGCCGTCGAATACCGGTGGAGCGGCCGGGAGCTGACCATCGCGGTCTGGGTGCCACGCACCATCGCAAACGGGCCGATCCAGGCCGCGATCCGCGGCGCCTGGCCGGGCGCCGCGTGCACCTTGCGCCCGGACGGCGGCTTCCTCGTCGGCTCAGCGGTCCAAGCCGCAGCCGTCGACCACCCCGACCACTATCTCGACGATCCTTCGACCATCGTCGCCGCCGGACACCTCGACATCGCGCAACGCACCATCGCTCCGGCCGAGGTCTACGCCGCCATCCTCACCGCAGTGCGCAGCGAGGCCAACCGGATCGCCGGTCACCCTGTCACCGCCGTAGCGCTGACCGTTCCGGCCGCTGGGGCCGGATCCGCCGAGACGTCGTGTCCGAAGCGGCGGCGAGAGCCGGCTTCACCGACACCGTCATTGTCACCGCGCCAGCAGCTGTCACCGCCTACGTCACCGCGACCACCGGCACAGCAGTCCCTCAACCGGGGTACGTCCTGATCTGTGACGCTGGCGCCGCCGCAATGACCCTGACCGTCCTCGAGCAACACCCCGACGGGCTCCAGCAACTCTCCACTGCCACCGTCGCCGCTGCTGGACGCGACATCGACCGACTCATCGCCGCCCTGACCGCCCGCGCCGCCCGCGAAACCAACCCAAACCTCGAGTCAACGGGTGTAGCGGGCGAGGAGGTTCTGGCGCCATCGTTCGGTCTCGGCCAGTTGGTTGAAGGTGAAGATGTGCAGGCCGGTCAGGGTCACATCGTGCGACCGCAGAGCCCGTACGACGTTGCGCAGCAGGACATCCGGCGCGTACCCGCCCGGTACGGCCAGCCGGGCGAACCATGACGGGTGGCGGGTGACGAACCGGGTCGACTCGCCGACTCCGATTTTCGTGGCGACAGCGAGCAGCTTCGCACGGTCGACCGGACCGGCGACCCCGAGGAACAACGGCAGCGACACCTGGCGACGGCGGACCCTGATCGCCCATCGCGCGACGATGCGTGGATCAAAGCAGAGGTTGCTCACGATGTACGTCGCATGCCGGCGCTTGTCCCACATCGACTGGATGGTGATGTCGTCCTCGATCGATGGGTGGCTTTCCGGATACCCGGTGATGCCGACCCGCGGGAATGGGTTGCCCCGCTCGCTGAGCGCGGTGAGAACGGGCAGCGCGGCGTCGTACGGGCCGACCGGCGGATCGGCGTCACCGGCCGGCACGAACACGTCCTCGACGCCGGCGCGGACCAGCCGTTCCACGATCTGCCCGAGATGTGTCTCGCCGGCGATCAGCCGGGCGGCGACGTGTGGGACGACCCGATACCCGGCAGCGGCGAGTCGCTCCGTCAGGTCCAGCGTCGGTTCAAGGCCCTTGGTGGGCGAGGCGGTCACGGTCACCGTGACGTCCGATGGCACGGTCTCCCGGACCCGGCCCTCGACCGTCGCCGTCGGGATCACCTCGTAGCGGACGGTCGAGAGCAGTCGCGTCAGTGTTCCGCGGTCATCGCGCATCCGCTGCCCGGCCCGTAGGTTGACGGTGGTCGCGGTGCCGGTAGAACTCCACGGCCTCCAGGTGCGCCGGTGTGGCGCCGAGGATGAGGTCGGCGCTTTTCTCGGCCAGCATCATCACCGGCGCGTAGATGTTGCCGTTCGTGACATATGGCATGGCCGACGCGTCGACCACACGCAGTCCGGTCAGGCCGTGCACATGCATGCTGCCCGGGTCGACGACCGAGCCCGCGTCCACCCCCATCCGGCAGGTGCACGACGGGTGCAGTGCCGTCTCGGCGTCCCGCCTCACCCAGTCCAGGATCTGCTCGTCGGTCTCGACCTCGGTCCCCGGCGAAAGCTCGCCGCCGTCGAACGGCTGGAACGCCGGCTGGCCGAGGATGCCCCGGGTGACCCTGATGGCCTCGACCCATTCGCGCCGGTCTTTCGCGGTCGACAGGTAGTTGAACCGCAGCTCAGGATGCACCCGCGGATCCGTACTCCTAATCTTGACTGTGCCGCGCGCGTCGGAGTACATAGGTCCGATGTGGACTTGATAGCCGTGTCCACCGGCGGGCGCCGAGCCGTCGTACCGCACGGCGATCGGCAGGAAGTGGAACATCAGGTTCGGGTACGCCACGTCTTCGTTGCCGCGGACGAAACCACCGCCCTCGAAATGGTTCGTGGCGCCCGGTCCGGTTCGACCGAACAGCCACCTCAGCCCGACCCCGGGCCGGTGCCGCCACCGCAGGTAGGGCTGCACCGACACGGGCTGGGTGCACGCGTGCTGCACGTACACCTCGAGATGGTCCTGCAGGTTTTCGCCGACTCCCGGCAGGTCGGCCACCACCTCGATGCCGAGGGCGGTCAGCTCGTCGGCTCGGCCGACGCCCGAGAGCTGCAGCAGTTGGGGCGTGTTGATGGCGCCGCCGCAGAGGATGACCTCGCCCGCGCGGACCCGGCGGACCGGTCCCGAGCCTCGCCGGTATTCGACGCCGACGGCCCTGTTGCCGTCGAAGAGCACGCGGGTGACGAGCACGCGGGTGCGCACTTCAAGGTTGTTGCGGCGCATCGCCGGGCGCAGGTAGGCGCGGGCCGCCGACAGCCGCCGCCCCCGGTGGATGTTGCGGTCGAACGGGGCGAAGCCCTCCTGCCGGTAGCCGTTGACGTCATCGGTCAGTGGGTGGCCAGCCTGCTGGACCGCCTCGAAGAAGGCCTGGAAGAGCGGGCTGGTCGCCGGGCCCCGCTCGAGCACGAGCGGACCGCCGCGGCCACGGAACGCGTCGTCGGGCTCGGCCGCCAGGCAGTCCTCCATCCGCCGGAAGTACGGCAGGCAATGCGCGTAGTCCCACCCCTGCATGCCCGGGTCGGCGGCCCACCGCTCGTAGTCGAGCGGGTTTCCGCGCTGGAAGATCATCCCGTTGATGCTGCTGGACCCGCCGAGCACCTTTCCCCGCGCGTGGTAGATGCGCCGGTCGTGCAGGTGCGGTTCGGGCTCGGATGAGTAACCCCAATCGTAGAACCGGTTCCCGATGGGAAACGTCAGGGCGGCCGGCATGTGGATGTAGACGTCCCACGGATAGTCCGGCCGCCCCGCTTCGAGCACCAGCACCCGGTTGGCCGGGTCCGCCGAAAGCCGGTTGGCCAGCACGCTGCCCGCGGATCCGCCGCCCACGATGACAAAGTCCACGTCGCTCATTGGTCCGCAGCCTCCCTTGGCGTACCGCTGACATACTCGACAGCCGCGTCCACCAGCCACCGGGCCAGGTAGTCCGCGTACGACGCGCGGACGAAGACCCGGTAGGTCGCGGCCCGGCCCGGCCCGGTCGCGGTCTGGTGCAGCATCACTTGGGCTTTGGCCAGGTTCGTCTGCGCGCACGAGCCCGGTCGGAAGACGCGCGGATGCAGGTCGATGGCGCACCCGTGCGCCAGCACATCGCGCGCGAACGGCCCGGTCAGCTCCAGCGCGGCGCGGGCGGCGGAAACATCCACCGCGGATACGTCCGCGCCGTCCATCGCCTCGGCGAGCGCGGTCCCGGGCTCGTCGACGACCAGATACCAGCCCGGCCCGCACCACAGCGCATACCGCGGCCCGGTGCCCGCCGCGCGCCCGACCTGCGGCCACGAGGCGGCCAGCAGCGGGCCGGGGAACAAGGCAGCACTGAGCCGCGCCATGGCCGGCCCAGCGGGATCCGCGCGCACCTCGTAAGAACTCAGGTACGGCAGTTCGCGCATGCTGCCAGTGGCCGCCAACTGGTCGGCCAGGTGCGCCAACGGGCTGCGTCGCAAGGCAAGCAGGTCATCCATCGCGGCGTGCTCCCTCGCCGTCGTAGAAGACCGGCTCGGTCACCACGACCGGCTCCGCCCGGCCCGCGTCGACCGCGTACAAGGTTTCACCGCGGAGGGTCAGGCCCCCGGCGACCAGGGCGAGCGCGAAGGACCGGCCCAGGGCCGCGCTGCGGTAGCTGGATGTGACGTGACCGAGCATCGGGACCGGGGTCGGGGCGTGCGCGTCCACGACCAGTTGAGCCCCTTCCGCGAGGATCACCTCGGGGTCCGCCGGGAGCAGGCCGACCAGCCGCTTGCGGTCCGCCCGGGCGGTGTCGGCACGCGTCAACGAGCGCTCGCCGACGAAGTGCTTGACGGTGGACACCGCCCAGCCCAGCCCCGCGTCGTGCGGCGTGACCGTGCCATCGGTGTCCTGGCCGGCGACGATGAAGCCCTTCTCGGCGCGCAGGACGTGCATGGTCTCGGTGCCGTACGGCGTGATCCCCGGTTGCCGCCCGGCTTCGGCCACCGCCTCCCACAGCGCCAGCCCGTACCACGCCGGCACGTTGATCTCGTAGCTCAGCTCGCCGGTGAAGCTGATCCGGAACACCCGCGCCGGGATCCCGGCGACGGTCGCGTCGCGGATCGTCAGGAACGGGAACGCCTCGGCCGAGACATCCAACGACGGCGCGAGCCGGTGCATCACCTCGCGCGAGCCCGGGCCCACGACGGCGACCGCCGCCCATTGGTCCGTGACAGAAGTCGCGGAAACCCGAAGGTCCGGCCATTCCGTCTGCAGCCACTCCTCCAGCCAGTCCAGCACCGCCGCAGCGTTCCCGGTGGTCGTGGTCATGTGGTAGTGGTCGGGCGCGACGCGCGCGGTGACGCCGTCGTCGAAGATCATCCCGTCGGCGCGGCACATCACCCCGTAGCGACACTGCCCCACCCGAAGCGTCGAGAACCTGTTGGTGTAGATGCGATCGAGGAACTCGCCGACATCAGGGCCGCGAACGTCGATCTTGCCCAGGGTGGACACGTCCATCATCGCGACGCCCTCGCGGGCGGCGCGGCACTCCCGCTGCACGGCGCGGTCCATGTCCTCGCCGGGCCGCGGGTAGTACCACGGCCGCTTCCACTGCCCGACGTTCTCGAAGACCGCACCGTCGGCCTCGTGTCGGTCGTGCATCGGCGTTCGCCGCTCGGGGTCGAGCAGGCGGCCGCGGTCGCGACCGGCGAGCAGGGCGAACGAGATGGGGGCGTACGGGGGCCGGTAGGTGGTCGTGCCGACGGCCCCGACCGGAAGGCCCAGCAGCCCGGCCAGGACGCCGACCGTCGTCACGCCGGTGGTACGCCCTTGATCCGCCGCCGTTCCCGCCGTGGTGTAGCGCTTGACGTGTTCGCTCGCGCGCATCCCGGCGTCGACCGCCCGGCGCACGTCGCGCAGCGTCGCGTCGCGCTGCAGATCGACGAAGATCGACTCTGGCCGCTGATCGGCGCGGATGGTCAGCCAGCAAGCCGCCGGAGCGCCGGCGCTGGCCACCGAGTCGGTGGCGGGCGGCAGCGGCTCCGCACCGCCGCCACCGTGCGTGGCGGCGGCCGCCTGCCAACCCGCCTCCGCGCCCTCGGCAAGCGCGTCGGCCAGGTCGAAGGTCCCCGCGGCCGCGCCGACACACGAGAGCGCCGGTACGGGATCGCCGGGCACGAACGCCGCGTGGTCTGCCGACCATCGGGGCCGCCCGCCCGACTGGCTGTAGAGGTGCACCGCCGGATTCCAGCCACCGGACACGGCCAGCAGGTCACAGGGGACCCGGCGGGCCTCGCCGGTGGCCGTGCCGTCCCCGTCGACCGGCGCCATCCACGCCGCCACCAGCACGCCGTCCGCACCGGCGTCCGTGCCCACCACGCCATGGCCGGCGGCCACGACGACACCCCGATCCCGCAGCGCACGGTGCACCTGGCCTCCCGCGCGCTGGCGGACGTCGAGCACCGCGGCCAGCTCCACGCCCGCGTCCACCAGGTCGACCGCGGCCCGGAGCGCGCCGTCGTGCGCGCCGACCACGACGGCGCGCCGCCCGGGCAGGACGCCGTAGCGCCAGGCGTAGCCGGACGCCGCCGCGGCCAGCATGACGCCAGGGCGGTCGTTGTCCGGGAACAGGATCGGCCGTTCGTGGGCGCCCGTGGCCAGCACCACCCGCCCGGCACGGATGTGCCAGAGCCGTTGCCGGGCGACGTGTGCGGGGGCGGCCGGCCCGAGATGGTCGGTCCGACGTTGCACAGCCACCAGGAAGTTGCCGTCGTACGAGCCGGCCACGGTCGTGCGGGTGAGCATCCGTAGCTCCGGCAGGCCGGTCAACCGGGCGCGTAGGTCATTGACCCAGTCCATGGCCGGGCGGCCGTCGAGATGGTCGCGGCCAGCCAGCAGGTCGCCACCGGGTTCCGACCGCTCGTCCGCGAGGATCACCCGCGCGCCGGTGACCCCGGCGGCGTGGGCCGCGGCCAGACCGGCCGGGCCGGCGCCGACCACGAGCACGTCACAGTGCGCCCACGTCTTGTCGTACCGGCTGTCGTCCGGTTCTTCGCGCAGCTCCCCCTTGCCGGCCAGCGACCGCGCGACAAGACCGTCGTACACCTCGAGCTGGGTGGCCCGCACCATCGGCTCCCCTGGCCCGGAGTCGACCTGGACGAACGCGTTGGGCTCCTCGGCGCCGATGCCGTACGTGCCCCGCGGGCGACCGGTGTACGGGCCACGCGCGACGATCCGGACGCCGTTCGCGAGCAGCGCCGAGCTCAGCGTGTCGCCGGGATGGCCGCCGTACGCCCGGCCGTCGAAGTGGAACGCGAGCGTCCGGCTCCGGTCGATCCGGCCGCCGGTCGCGCGGCGGAACGGCTGGCTCACCGCGACACCCCCGATGCCTTGGGCGGTGGCGTGAAGGGTGGGTACGCCGCCGCGAACTCGTAGGTCACGGTGTGGCGGACGGCGTTGAACCACCGCCGGCAGCCCGCTGAATGGAACCAGCGCTCGGCGAACCAGCCTTTCGGGTTGTCGCGCAGGAACAGGTATCCGGCCCACTCGGCATCCGACAACGCCGCCGGGTCCGCCGGGTAAGCCACGTGCGCCTGCCCGCCGTAGTGGAACTCCGTCTCGTCGCGCAGACCGCACCAGGGGCAAGGAATACTCAGCATCGCGGCAACCCCTCCCCTCAGTGCGCGACCGCGGCCGCGCCGTGCTCGTCGACGAGCGCTCCGGTCGTGAAACGGTCCAATGTGAACGGTGCGGCGAGCGGATGCGGGCGGGCGTGCGCGATGGTGTCGGCGTACACCCAGCCCGCGCCCGGGGTGGCCTTGAAGCCGCCGGTCCCCCAGCCGCAGTTGACGAAGACGTTCTCGACCGGCGTCAAGCCGAGCACCGGCGACGCGTCCGGCGAGACGTCGACGATCCCGGCCCAGGTGCGCAGCACGTGTGCCCGGGCGAAGACGGGGAACAGCTCCACGGCCGCGGCCAACTGGCTCTCGATGACGTGGAACGAGCCGCGTTGCCCGTATCCGTTGTAGACGTCGATGCCGGCACCCATCACCAGCTCGCCCTTGTGTGCCTGGCTCACGTAGACGTGGATGGCGTTGGACATGACGACCGTGTCCAGCACCTGCTCCAGCAACTCGGAGACCAGCGCCTGGAGCGGATGGCTGGCCAGCGGAAGCCGGAACCCCAGTTCTTGCGCCAGCACCGACGTATGACCGGCCGCGCACAGCGCGACCCGGCCGGCCTCGATGGTGCCGCGGCTCGTGTGCACCGCGGTCACCCGTTCGCCGTCGCGGCGAAAGCCGGTGACCTCGCAGTTCTGGATCAGGTGGACCCCGAGCTGGTGAGCGGCGCGGGCGTACGCCCAGGCGACGTGGTCGTGCTTGGCGATTCCGGCGCGCGGCTGGAACGTGGCACCCAGGACGGGATAGCGCAGCTCCTGCGACGTGTTGATGATCGGCACGAGCTTCTTCACCTCGGCCGGGCTGAGCCACTCGGCGTCCACCCCGTTAAGGCGGTTCGCGTTCACCCGGCGGATGCTCTCCCGGACGTCGGGCAGGCTGTGCGCGAGGTTCAGCACGCCGCGCTGGCTGAACAGGATGTCGTAGTCCAGCTCGGCGGAGAGTCCCTCCCACAGCTTGAGCGAATGCTCGTAGATGGCCGCGCTGGCGTCCCACAGGTAGTTGGACCGGATGATCGTGGTGTTGCGGGCCATATTGCCGCCGGCCAGCCACCCGCGCTCAAGCACGGCAACGTTGGTGATCCCGTGGTTGCGGGCCAGATAGTAGGCGGTGGCCAGGCCGTGCCCGCCAGCACCGATGACGACGACGTCATATCCGCACTTCGGCTCGGCGTCGGCCCAGAGGAAGTCGGGGTGGGCACTCACGTGCGCAGCCGTTCCATGCGCGGGTCGAACAGCGGCTCGGCGGTGACGGTGGCCGGTATTCGACGGTCGAAATAGCCAATGTGGACAGTCTGTCCGGGTGTTGCCAGCTCCGCCGGCAGCCAGGCGTACGCGATCCCGGTGCCGACGGTGTAGCCGTACGCAGCGCTCGTGACGTGCCCGACGCAGTCGGCGCCGGCGTACACCGGTTCCTTGCCCATGACGACATCGGAGGCATCGGCGCTGGCCAGGCAGGTCAGCCGGCGCGCCGGGTTCGTGCGCCCGAGCAGCGCTTCCCGGCCGAGGAAGTCGCCTTTGTCCAGCTTCACCGCGAACCCCAGGCCGGCCTCGTACGGGTCGTGCTCGTAGGTCATGTCCGTGCCGAACAAGCGGTATCCCTTCTCCAGCCGCAGGCTGGCGAACGCACCTCGCCCCCCGGCGACGATGCCGAGCGGCTGCCCGGCCGACCACAGCGTGTCCCAGAGCTTGAGGCCGAGATCGGCCGTGGCGTAGAGCTCGTAGCCGAGCTCTCCCACATAGGACAATCGCAGCGCCGTGACCGGCACGGCGCCGACATATGCCCGCCGCGCCTGGAAATATCGGAAGCCCTCGTTGGAGAAGTCGTCGGCGGTCAGCGACTGCACCAGGTCGCGGGCCCGCGGCCCCCAGACGCCGATGCAGCAGGTGCCGGCCGTCGTGTCGCGAACGGTGACCGACCCGTCGGCGGGCAGGTGCCGCGCGAACCAGTCCACGTCGAGCGGGCCGTTGATGCCGACCTGGAACTCCTGCGGTCCGAGCCGGGCCACCGTGATGTCGCTGCGGATCCCGCCGTCCACATCGAGCAGCAGGCAGTAGGTGACCGTGCCGACCCCCCGGTCCACGTTCCCGGTCGTGAGCCACTGCAGGTATGCCGCGGCTCCTGGGCCGGTCACCTCGACCCGCTTGAGCGGCGTCATGTCGTAGAGGGCCACCGTCTCGCGGGTCGCCATCGCCTCGGCACCGACAATCGGCGACCAGTATCTCGCCGCCCACGCGTTCGGCCGCGGGATTTCGCGACCGGCCAGGAGCGCGGCGTTACGGCCATACCATTGCGGTCGCTCCCAGCCCGCGAACTCGAGGAAGTGCGCGTCCAGCTCTCGCTGCCGGGCGTAGAACGGCGTCGTCCGCAGCGGTCGGGGCTCCGCCATCGGCTGCAGCGGGTGGATGACGTCGTACACCTCGATGTAGTTCTGGCAGTCCCGGGCGAGCAC
>Ga0193743_1003322_pt1 | contig 10817 bp, 6 predicted proteins | sample L2c2metaG_FD_143038 | JGI IMG/M metagenome (GOLD analysis project Ga0193743, IMG submission 143038) | Soil microbial communities from a riparian zone of the East river system, Colorado, United States - L2c2 | ecosystem: Environmental > Terrestrial > Soil > Riparian zone | place: USA: East River...
GGCTCTGCGTCGAATATTTCACTGATGGTGCCAACACCGTCTTCATCGAGATGCTGTTCGAATCCCCTGAGGAAGGATTGAAGAGAGCTCGTGTCGTCAGGGTACGTACGGCACCATGCATTGCAGAAGGGGCCGATGAGCCACGCCCAGACGGTTCCCTGGTGGTATGCCGCATCGCGCGCCCACAAGTCGCCATCATATTTCGCTTTATAGTTTTTGTCGCGGCGGGAAAGGGAGCGAAGTCCCACTGGCGTCAACAATTCAGTTTTGACGACCTCTAGTACTGCTTTCCACTTCTCCTCCGCGAGGACCGGGTACTTCAGAGCGAGCGCGATCACCTGGTTTGGACGGATTGAGGAATCGTTCTGCAGATTCACAAGTTGCCCATCCTTCTCTTCTGGCAAGTCCACCACGTCATAGAGACAGTTAACTTCGGCATTCCAGAAACGCTTCTGAAAGCTTGCATACGCGAGATCAGCCTGCTCAACTAAACGAGAGTGATCTCCATTCCTGTCTCTAACTATTTCCAGCCATTCCGCGGTGAGCCTCAGAGCGTTGTACCAAATTGCATTGATCTCCACCGCCTTGCCGCGTCGCGGAGTGACCACCCAGTCGCCTACCTTTGCGTCCATCCATGTGAGCTGATAGCCGACAGCTCCCTGCCGAAGGAGACCGTCAGAAGGATCGACGCCGATGCCGAAATCGGTACCACGCAGATGCCAATGGATAACGTCTAGCAGTTTGGGAAGCAGGAACTCCAACGTCTCACTATCGTGAGTGTTTGCGAAATAACGATCAACAGCATGAAAGTACCAAAGAGTTGCGTCGGCAGTGTTGTAGAGACCGGCAGTTGTACCCTCAGGAAACAGATTCGGAATCAGGCCGTTGCCGATGTAGCTTGCGAAGCTGCGCAGAATGTACTCGGCCTCTCGCCAGCGGCCGGTTGACAGGGTGAGACCCTCCAGCGAAATCATGGTGTCACGGCCCCAATCGGTGAACCAGTGGTACCCCGCGATCACACTTCGCACCTCGTCACCTATAGCATGAGCGCGTATTTGGTCTGCGGTACGGCCGATTGGCGTAATCAGGAACTGGTCGGCAGCGATCACAAGCTCCGCGGCGAAACCCTCGCGCGCTGCCTCGGGCGCCGCTTGAAGAAGACGGCGCCTTCGTTCGATCTCGAGGGCGAATGCCTCTGCAGGAGTCAGGGCTCGCACACTCTCCCATTCTTCTGCGGAAAACGTCAGCGATGCCTGCTTGCCCGCACTAAGCTCTGCGGTGAACCCACCAGGCGACCAGAGGCTGCCCTGCCAATCGTATCCGCGGCTCTGTTCCGCGCGGTAACGTAGGTTCGTGATTTTCTCGGTAAGCATATGGAAGCCGCTCTCGTCGCCGTGCCACGCCAACTTCAGGATGGGCAGATCTTCGCTCACACAGAGCTCAAATCCTTGATCCACTGCGGCAAAGCGATAATGCGTGTGCGGCGGCCCATCCAATGCACCGTCGTGTGGGCGGATGTGCAGGGCGGGTTGGACTTCAAGCCGACCGTTACCCTGAAGAAGAGAGTAGGTGATGTATGTTGTATTTTGAGCATGCACCATGCAGACACGCTTCTCCAAAAGCGCGTCTGCGATGCGAAAAGTCCATACAGGAAGGCCCATCTCCAGCCGGAACTCCTGCAGATAGGGGCTAATTGGATCAGCCATTGACAATACGGGATCGGCCGTCTCTGACCCGGACTCCGCCCGCTGTTGCGGAACGAAATCCTCGCAGTTGAGGACGAACTGCTTCTCGCCAATGTAGAAGCGCTCGAGAAGGTTGTTGGCCATCGTGGTGCGCCCGCGTGGCGCTGGAAGCGCGGCTATCAGCCACCCATGGAAGCGCCTCGTATTGAAGCCTCCGACGGTCCCGGATGCATATCCGCCTAAACCGTTCGTTATGATCCATTCTGCGTAGAGCCCGCGGCAGGTCTTCGCCAGTTCGTCCATTCCAGAGACCTCGAGCGGAACTCTTCTAGTGAGCGGTTTCGGCCGAAAAGTCGATTTCATATACTTCTGTGATGCAGTGGCGCACTATTGTGTTCTCAAAAAAGAATATCGAGAGTGCTCAAGAGGTGGACTTCGCGCTTAGAAGAATTGCTGCTTCTTCCGGAATGTGCCAGCCCCTGGTCGTAATTGGGGACATGGCAGAGCTTCCACCATACTCAAGCTGTTCACTATTCCACTTCAAATTCCATTGCTTACCGCTAGGCGGAGCCAGCAAAGGTTCGGGAACGTGAACAAGTTCAAGGAACAATCCAAAATTGACCACAAGGAGCCGGTCGCTCTCTCCTTCAGTGGAATCATCACCGAAGTAGCGAAGAACAAAGCAGTCATCGGAAAGCACGGCGCCGTCCACCGATCCTTTGCGCTGCTTTGCGATCACGGGATCTTCACGGCGCAGCGCAAGCAGGTCGTGAAAAAACCGTTGAAGCTCCATTCCCTCCGAACGATCGCGATCTTCCGGACTAAGCTTGCAGGATTCGAAGGTGGCGCGCTTGGCAGGATGGGCGATGATCGATTCGAGCTTCTCCGTGTTCCGAATGGATTCAAACTGTCTCAGGAACTTCATGCGGCCACGGAGTAAGCCTTCGCCGATCTCACCTTGCTGGTCGAAGAAGTAGACGAATGGTCGCGCGGACCCATATTCCTGTCCCATGAAAAACATCGGCGTTCCCGGGCAGAGGAGCCAGTATGCTGCCATGGCTCGATACCGACGAGGGCTGGAAGAAGCGCGGGGCCGTGTTCCAAATAAGGTATTGCCCACCTGGTCGTGGTTCTCCAGAAATGTGATAGGACTCCATGACGCCGTGCGGAGGAAAGGCGTTCCGCGAGGAGCGTTCTGCCAGGAATAAAATTGTCCCTGAAAAAGAAAGCCCCATTTCGCAGTCGAAACAAACTCCTGAGCCTTTCCCAAATGGTCTGTGTAGTAGGCCTCGCGCTTGCCGGTCAGCCGGACAACTGCGGAGTGATGAAAGTCATCATTCCACATCCCATCGAGTCCGCAGCCACCGTTCGCCTCCGATATCAACTGCTGGCTCTGCTGGCGTTCACATTCACTCAATAGAACGATTCTTCGATTACCGGCTGCAGCACGTGCACTTCGGGCGATGGTTGTAAGAATCTGTTCACCATGGATGCCGGAATCCTTGAAGGCCTGCGTAGCGTCGATGCGAAGACCATCGAAATGGAAATCGCGGATCCAATACTCCGCGTTTTGGACAAAGAAGTTACGCACTGCGTCGCTGTTTTCTCCATCGAAATTGGGAGCTTGTCCCCATTCCGTTGGCTCTTTCGAGAAGTAAAACGGAGAAAACTGCGATAGATAATTGCCATCCGACCCAAGGTGGTTGTAGACCACATCGAGCACAATGCCAAGTCCCACCCGGTGCGCTGCGTCGATCATGTGCCGCAGATCGTCCGGCGTTCCGTAAACATGATAGGGAGCGAAGAGATCAACTCCGTCGTACCCCCATCCGAACTCTCCGTCAAACTCGTTGACAGGCATGATCTCCAAAACCGTGATCCCAAGTTCATGTAGGCGGACGAAATCCCGCTCTGCAGCGCGGTAGGTGCCCTCCTGAGTGAACGTGCCGATGTGAAGCTCGTAGAGAACCTGTCCGGAGAGTTCCAGACCTGGTCGCAAATCTTCTCCCTCGCTCCATTTGAAAGTCTTGGGATCTACAATTTCACTCCAGTCATGAGGCCCTTCTGGCTGGTATCGAGAAGCAGGATCAGGGAACGGTCCTCTTCCATCAACGAGGAACTTGTAGCGATCTCCCGCTCCCACCGACAGCTTGATCGTAAAGTAGCCCCCTTCCTCGTGCTTCAAAAGGTAGGATCTACATCTTTAGTACGATCTCAAGCTGCTGCGCTTGCGGCGCCCAGACATAGAAATGTGTTCCATCGATGGCACACATTGGTCCAAGACGAGGTGGCTGTTGGCCGGGTGAGCTGTGCTCTACTCTGTCCATAGCAATATTGAAGGATCCAGGCGCAGATGGCGAGTTATTTCTAACTCGTCAAAGGTCACTCTCCCCTTACCTCAAATCGTGCTCGATCCCATCAAGAAGTTGCTGATCGATTCTGACGTCACCAGCAGACGAGAAGATGCCTATAGGCCTATAGGAAGAGAAGCACTCTCGAGGAGTGGGGATAAATGGAAGGCATATACGCTCTTGTAAGTTCTAATCACAGGCCTGACTTACACACCCGAGTGACTGGATCTGTGATTTTGGCATCTCAGCTTTATCAGAACGTTCCATGAAGGGGTATCTATGGCAAAGAATCCAGATCCACGCGAAGTAGGGCCAAAGCCCCCATTTCCCGAACAGCAGCAGAGTCATCCTCGCACGGTAAAGCGGTTGGACCCTCTCGCGCATCACGATGAAAGCAGTTGTGTGGGGAACCGGCAAATTCCTGGGCCAGGAAGTGATCGTTACGGGCGCTGATAGCGGTATTGGCCGCGCAGTAGCCATCGCATTCGCGCGAGGGTAATCCGGGCCTCGCTACTACTGAGTTTCTGCAGCGCCCTCTTCGTAGACGGACTGCATTCTGTTCATTTTTTCTAAAGTATGTTCACGGCTCGGGCCGCGACTAGAACTACAGTCGCGAAGGAAATGAGCGCCTGAATCATCATGAGAATCTTTGCCCACCGCGAAAGAACCGGGCAGTCGGTCGGCGAAAACGCCACACTGGTATTGAAGGCCAGGAACAAGTAATCAACAAAGCCGGGACTCCAGCTATGCTCGCCCATCTCCCGCTTCGTTTGTGGATCAAGCGTCATCTGCGGAAATAGAAAGGCACCCTTCTGAACTCCGCACAGTTCACGGGCATAGGGTCCGCCTGCATCCAGGCGCCAATACCAGGAAGCGAAGACGAGAATGTTCGTGAACCAAAGCGCACTGGCGGAGCGAAGAAGGTCGTAGGATGTCTCCTTGTGTGACGGCAACGCTGTAATGAGGAGAGACAGAGACCACACCATGTCGACTGTCACTATGGAAGCCAACACATAGCCTAAAATCTGATTCGCCTTGTAGTCTCCGCGTCTGCGCGCCCACACCGTAGGAATCAGCAAGACACCAACAAGCGTGAGCAGCAGCCAGTTGGGTCCGATCGAAAGGGATTCAGGAAGGGCCAGGCGCAATCCCCCCACAGCCAATAGGGCGATCGTGGCGGGCCAGCGCGGCTCTACTGTTCTAGTAGCGGTCGTCATTTCACTTGTCAATCGTCGACATGCGTCGGGCAAATTCCTTTGCCCGATTGACGCGCCCGATCCATTAAAATATTTCAGCATGTAACCCATCTCACTTGACGAGCACAACAGCGATATTGTTCCTATTTCTTCTTACCGTTACACTTACATCTTCCCCATGTCTCGTCACATCGAGGTCTACAGCCGCATCCCCAACCTGAAGATTCATGATTCGGACTTCATTGAGAAAATCCGGCAAGGTAGGCCTCAGGAGCATTACCTGTCTCTTGATGCCATCAATTTGAATTCCAAGGCATGACTGGAAGAGCAGAAACACTGAAGCTGCCGACCATGCCTGTGGCGCACATGCGACCGGATAAAGCACTGGGCCTTCGCCGATTTCCTGGGCAAATCCACAGAACAGCTCTGGCATCCGATGCAGGTCGAAGTACATTGCTGCTTCAAATACTCCCTTGAAGATGCGATTCGCTTGCTGCGCCAACCCATACTTCGCCATCCCATATGCGATCAGAGCATTGTCATGCGGCCACACGCTGCCGTTGTGGTACGCCATTGGGTTGAATCTTGACTCCGAGCTCGAGACCGTCCTGATTCCCCACCCTGAGTAGGATTCTTTTGAAAGCAAGGTTTCGACAACTCTCGCAGCTCGTTCCGGAGTAGCAATACCTGTGAAAAGGCATTGACCGGCATTGGAGGCAACGACACAGCACCTCCGCTTTTCACCATCGAGAGCGATTGCATAAGTCGAGATCTCTTCACACCAGAATTCTTCATTGAAGCGCATACGCAACGTCTCGGCCTGTTCTACGAAACGGACCGAATCCGTGTTGTATCCCAGCATCTCAGCCAGCGTCGCGGCAGCTCGATATGCGGCATAGGCGTATCCCTGGACCTCGCACAATGCAATTGCACCTTGAACGTGTGATCCATCGCGATGAAAGATGGCATCGTCGGCGTCCTTCCAGCCTTGATGGATCAGCCCATCGGCTGAACTCCGCTCATATTCGAGAAAGCCATCCCCATCCTTATCTCCATAGGAGCTCATCCATTGCAACGCGGCACACACATTAGGCCAGATGCTTTCAATGAAGTTGATGTCACCGGTACGTTCATAGTAAGCACCGGCGAGAGCGATAAAGAGAGGCGTCGCGTCGACGCTGCCGTAATAGCGTCCGAAGGGCATCTCCTTCAGCGTTGCCATCTCCCCACTACGTGTCTCGTGCAGGATCTTTCCCGGCTCAGCATCTTGCTCCGGAATAACTTCTGTTGCCTGCGTTGCTGCGAGATAAGCCAGTACTCCTTTAGCCAGGTCAGGACGCATCCATAAACACTCCCAGGCTGTGATGATTCCGTCCCTGCCGAAGGGAGTGTTGAACCACGGCACCCCTGCGTAAGGGTACGGCCCTGTCGGGAGCGGGGTGATCATCATGTGGAGGTCAGAGAGCGCGCGATTGACCCAGGCATTGAACTGACCATTCGAAGACTGTAGCCAGCAGGAAAGGGCCTTTTCCTGATCAATCTCTGCCAGCACAAAAGCGCGAGCCTTATCGATCTCAAAAAGAGCTGTCTGATTACGAAAGGCTCGTTTGCAGACAATCGTAACTAAAATTGTCAATGTCTCACGCGACTTCAACTCGACGCGGAACTCCGCATTCGACTTACTGATCTCGGTTGGCTGAGGAGAGAAGGTGATCTTAGTGGAACGAAGCTCCGCGTCCAGGCCCTCGTAGTGCAAATTCACTTCATTCCCGTCAACATCCGGTATCAAGTCCAGCCCACGCTCCTTTCTGGACATTCCCCGCACTTCGTATATGTCCATATAATCGGAGGCGAATCGAAGTGTCAGTACAGTATCCGCGGTCTCGAAGGCATAGTTTTCCAGCCGAATCTCTTCGTAACACACTGCTTCGAATAGAAAAATCTTTCGGGATATATGGAGCGAATTCGCGGGCAGATGAAGCTCATCCCCGAGAAACAGATCGGGATTTGTCAGCGTCACAATCAACTGGTCATTGTCATCGCGTACGGTAGATCCAAGAAGCAATGGACGTGATCCATCCAACTCCAAAGTAAGACAGGATAAAAAGCGCGTGCCATCGTAGTAGAGTCCCTCCTCCCCCGTTTCGAGAGGACGAATGTCGCCATAGTGGTCAAACACTGCGAACGTATCGGCGTATTTTAGAGAGCGTACCCGCTCCCCCGTTCGCTCGGCGTTGACGAGGATGTGCTGCGCATCGAGTGGGCTGGCATGGGCAACACCTTCCGAACCGTCATTTGCCTTACGCAGGTTGCTACGAGACAATTCGCTCATAGCCTCACATCCTTCCTCTCAGAGTGCTTATATATATTTTTTGTTTGGGTATTCCGAATGATCTCTTCGTAGACCTGTAGGTAGTCGAGTGCCATCCTTTCAGCACCGAAGCGCGCTTCAAACGCGCGGCGGCACTCGTGACGACGAATACTACTTAGTCGTAGCACGCAACTGACAGCTTCTTCCAAATTCTCAACAATGAAACCGGTTACTCCATCTTCCATGACTTCGGGTACTGAGCCCCTCTTCCACGCGATGACTGGAGTTCCGCAGGCCATTGCCTCGATCATGACCAATCCGAATGGTTCGGGCCACTCGACAGGAAAGAGCAGTGCACACGCCCGGCCAAGAAATTCATCTTTGGCAATTCCTCCCACCTCGCCTACGAACTCGACAAAGGATGCACTTTCATTAAGCAGTGGCTGGATGGTCCTTTCAAAGTAGCTTCGATCTTCGTCGTAGATCTTGGCTGCTATCTTCAAAGGCACTCCAGTACGTCTCGCGACCTCGATGGCTCGCTCAAGTCCCTTCTCCGGGGATACCCGACCGAGGAAGGCGAGGTACTCCCCAGGTCCTGGCTGAAAGGTGTGCAGCGACTTAGGCAAGCCGTGATAAACGGTTCCATGCCAGTTGGCCTCGGGGATCGACGCACGCTGACTATCGGAGATGGAGAGAAGCGGTACATCCATATACTCCTGCAATAGATCACGCAGGTCGTGATCATGAACGAAGCCATGCAGCGTGGTTACGCTTGGGCATGCATATTTTCTGACCAATGGAAAGTGAACATAGTCGCAGTGGAAGTGAAGAATGTCGAAATTGGAAATATTCCGGAAAACGAGTTCCATCATGCGAACATGATGCGGTAAGGTCTCACGGCACTCCTTATCCCGCCAGAGAGCTCTGGAGCATACCGGCACGAGGTTCGCTGTGGTTTGCGAATCACCACTGGCGAACAACGTCACCTCATGGCCCAGTCGAACCAGTTCTTCCGTGAGCCATGAGACTACCCGTTCGGAGCCACCATAGAGTGCAGGCGGAACACTCTCAAACAGAGGAGCTACTTGTGCGATTCGCATCTCTCTCCTATGACCTAGCGACCGCTTCGGCCGAGATGACGCATCGGAAGACCATTCCGAGTCTTTTGGAAGTAGCAGATCTCAACTAGAGTTGGCCAAAGTTCGATGGAAGACTTGATGACGCCGATCGCGTCATCCACGATCCTTAGCAGATTGTGCTGAAAGAAGTCGGGTTCGAAGCCATAAAACGCCTTCTCAAGATTGGCGGCAAACAGACGTAGCGAATCTATACGCTCCTGACTTTTCGCTGTGCTTGCTGCTTGCAGAGCACGACGGTGAAGGCTGGTGATCTTTTCCAGAATCTCCTCCGCGTCCTGGGCAGTCACCTCGCCGGCATAGTCAAATGTGACGCTGAGCTCGTCCATGCTGGTAACTGATGACTTGATCTTCTTCTTGAGAAGATTCGCGATCTCTTCATTGAGCACCTCCGAGGCCGGAGGGTTCCGCATGTAGTTGCTCTTTGTGTGATGCTGTGCCGCATCTACATGAGCCGCGACCATACCCTCTTGCTGGATCCACAACCTATAGATGTAGTCTTCAAAGCGAAGCCGCGTCGGGAAAAATGGGGGGAGCCCGAATGTATTGTCGTAGCCAGCAACACCACAGTCCATCCGCCAGTTCTTGTTCGTAAGAGCGGGACGAAAGTTTACGAGAACATACAGGTCATTGAGACTATCGAGGCTTATCTGCTGTTCATCGTCCAGGAACATATCGACAAAATCGATGGCATCGATGTCATTCGTGCCGGAACGAAATGTCTGCGCAATCTTTACGACCGCATCCTCTTGCACCTTTCCCCGCTGCAGGACAAGAGTATTCTCTTCCGCGAGCCCCTTCGTGGCATTGGTCTCCAATTCCATCGCCGTGTCGACCATGAGCTCTCCCCGCTCATAGTTCTCGGGTACTTCAGAGGCTTGTTTGCCGAGTACGTCGAAGAAGGCCGACATAATGTCGAATGACTTGCGTACGTAGCCGTTTTTCCCGACCTTGTGAAGTCTTCCCCGGCTGATTTCATCATTCTCGAGCGACTCCGGGCTATCCTCCATGAGAGAGTAAGGCCGCATATCATCATCCGCGCTGACCATTAGCCCACCCAGGGAATACATCAGCGTGTAGTTTCGATTGCCGCCGTAGCTTGGCCTGAAGATATTTTTGACTAGAGGTTCCAATCGCTTATTGCGTAGGCGAGAATTAAGATAGGCAAGAAACTCTTCTTTCTCTCGTGGACCCACATAAAACAGGTCCGATCTGGTTTTGATCTGCTCCAGGTGAGGAAGATATTTTTCTTCGTTAGTAGGAGTGGAATCATCGAAGACAATCATCTGCGGAGAGTGCCCATTTCTCCAAAAGTGCTCGTCATATTCGTGAATCGCATCGCCGACATCGCGCAATCGATGTGTCGGCATTACAAAGTATCTCTCTGGGTCTGTCATGGATCTGCCGTCTCTCCTCGAATTGATCCTTAGGAATCAATCCCGATCTGATACGACGCACTGCATCGTTAGCCGGCCGGATTTGCGACGACGGAGATTGTAGGCGTTCGTACATCACTCGCCCATGGTAGGGAAAATTATCTAAAGTTTGCATAAAGATCCCATAGAACTTGCGGAAACGAGCTATCACCTACGCAATTTGGCGAGGTCGATCGCAATGATCGTTTGCCAGCTGGTACCTCATAGATAGCACCCACCACATAACGCGATACCTGATATTGGAGTCTTCGTTATGCTGTTCATCCGAAGTCAACGTAGAGGGATAGCGTGATGCTGAGAGCAGGTGTGAGCATCTGGGGGGGATAGCTCATAATTAGTCGTGAAGAGCACGGCGGTACTGAATGCAGGATACGGACCACACCGCCAAAGCGCTGAGGGGTTAAGCTGGAGAATACGTTCTTTAGCTATTGAGTTATAGGATCAGATTGTGTTGAACAGGAGGTTCTCAATGCCGATGCGCACAGTAGATGAAGCCCCTGGTTTCGACTCTGGCTAAGAGGAGTCAAGGCTCCGCCGCTTAGTTCGGGCTAACTGCAAAAGGACATGCTCTCGCATGGGTTCGTCTTTAGAAGACGTACTTTGCCGAGAGCTGCATACGACGAGGACTGTTGTTGACGACGCCGTCGGTGGCTGCGTTCAGGCGGCCAAACACTGAGGACTGAATGCTCTGCGAGCCGAAGG
>Ga0193743_1003323_pt1 | contig 10816 bp, 12 predicted proteins | sample L2c2metaG_FD_143038 | JGI IMG/M metagenome (GOLD analysis project Ga0193743, IMG submission 143038) | Soil microbial communities from a riparian zone of the East river system, Colorado, United States - L2c2 | ecosystem: Environmental > Terrestrial > Soil > Riparian zone | place: USA: East River...
AAGGGCGCGGAGGTCCATGTAATGCTCAACGGATTTGCGACTACAGGTTCTCTTATTGGTAAGCGGGCAATTGTCATCGGCGCCGGTGTGAGCGGGTTGTCTGCCGCGCGCGCACTTGCCGATCATTTCGAAGAGGTGATCGTCCTGGAGCGCGACACGTTGCCATCCCGCGCCACACCTCGGCCGGGCGCACCGCAGGGGAAGCAAGCACATGGATTACTCGGGGGTGCCATGAAGGCGCTGGAAGAGTTGTTCCCGGGTTTCGCGCGGGATCTTGCCCGGGCTGGAGCGGTGCCGGTCAATCCCGGCTTCGAACTCTTGTTGGAATTTCCAGGCCTGGACCCTTTTCCACGGCGGGAGTGGAGCTGGCTTATCTACTCACTGAGCCGGCCATTGATCGAACTCACCATGCGGCGGCGTATGGAGCAGCAAGCTAACATTACGCTGCGTGGGGGATGCCGCGCCCTTGAGATCGTGGGGACGCCGGATGGCACCCTTGTCACGGCGGTGCGGTGCGAGACCGTCGACGGAGTGCCGGAGATCATTTTGGCGGACATTGTGGTCGACGCCTCCAAACATGGAGCGCTCACCTTGTCGTTCCTCGAGTCGGCTGGGCGATCTCTGCCCGAGGAGACTACGATCGGTGTAGATATCCGTTACGCAACGGCACTCCTTGCCCCCTCCTACGGAGCACTCGGCGAGTTCAAAGCTATTGTGACGTTTCCCAAGGCGCCGGAGGGCGTGCACTATGGATATCTCCTTCCCGTGGAGAACAACTGTTGGCAACTGCTTCTGGTCGGCCGGGGCGACGACGCACCGCCACTAGATGGCGATGCATTCCTGGCCTACGCGCAGAAGCTCAGCACACCCACGATCTACAACGCGATGAAGGGCGCAAAACGCCGGAGCGAGGTAGCGCGCTACGGCTTTCCGGAGAGCAGGTGGAGACACTTCGGGCGGCTCGATAGTTTTCCGCGTGGGCTGCTTCCCACCGGCGACGCAATTTGCTGCCTAAATCCAGTCTATGGTCAAGGGATTACCGTCGCTGTTCGGGAGGCAAACACTCTGCGTCGGTTACTGAGTACGAATGCCTTAGATGCGGACCCGCTTGCCACGCTGGCACAGGTGTTCCTGGCTGAAGCTGAGGCCCTGATTGAGGACCCATGGGCCATATCGGCTATCCCGGACTTTATCTATCCCCAAACCCGCGGGGAGCGTCCGGAGGACTTGGACGACAGGCTTAAGTCTCAGGGTGCTCTCGCTCGTATCGCAACCCGCGACCCAGCCATTTATGAGTTGTTTGCCGAGGTCCGGCACCTGCTCAAACCACTGAGCGTGTTAGACGAGCCTGACCTGGTACGCAGAGTGGAAGCGGAAATGGCAGCGGTATGATTACAACACCTTCAGATCGAGGCGCGGAACCAACTGCCCGGCTCTAGTAAGACGAAGAAGCCCACGCGAATTGAAAGTGCGGTGCCTGAGGTGCCGGCAAGCACGATATGAGCGGTATAGGGCGGCCCTCGAACTCCGGGAGTCTTGCGCATCGAGCGGCTTCGATTTCAGCGACAGCTCTTGCTGCTTCTGCCTCTCGACCTTGGAACCGCTGCCTTTACAGCTTCATCTCGTGTTCCTTGCCGTACAGCCGCTTCGTGGTAGGGCACTTGAATGGCGGGTGGATGCTTACAACGTGCGTCGCGGGAACGAAACTCATCGCTACGGTTCCGCGAAGGTTTATAGCGGGGATGACGCAGACTCCTAATATCAAGGTGCTCAAAGCACCGCCTGAAGTGGGCGGTTTCCGCTATATGATGGTCTGGCATCCCCGCGTGAACACAGATGCAGCTCACGCATGGCTGCGAACGACCATGCGTTCCATCGGAGAGTCCTTCTCTCCAGGACAAAACAAATAGTTTTGAAGAAGTCTAATAGAAGCTATGGCCCGTGTGCTCTTCGGTACACGGGCCATTCCTCTTCAGCCTGTTGAATCGAATGCACAGCTACATCGAAACGATGACTTTGCCACAGGCATGACCAGAAGCTGTCCGCCTCAAAGCCTCTTGTGATTCTGCCAGCGGGAAAATAGAGTCCACTACGATTCTGAGCTTGCCACTATCGACAAGCGAGCTGATGAGGCCTCCGAGCCGGTGGCCCAGTTCACTTGCGATACAGTCAGACTCTTCTCCAGCGATCCTCAATGAGGAAGAGAAGACATGGTAGAGACATTCTTTAAACGTTCATGCACCATCCATGGTCTACGGCAGGGCCCATTGGCAGGGCACATCGATCTGCTCGCCGATCACTTGGCAGTCCACGGCTTTTCTCGCGTCCACAGCCGAATCCAGCTTCGGCTCGTCGGGCATTTCAACCGTTGGCTTGCGCAGAAGGGCATCAGTGCAGAGCAACTCGATGAAAACGCCATCGAGCGCTATTGCCGCTGGCTCAGGCACCGGAAGCACGTACGGGCTGAAGATGTGTGCTCATTGGTCCGGCTACTCGATCTCTTGCGCGAGCAGCGCATCACGCCCCGTCGCACCACGAAAGCCGTTCCGACGCCGCGGGAGATACTGCTTGAGAAGTACCGCTGCTACCTGCGCGACGAGCGCGGACTTGCCCAGGGGTCAGTCCGCAATATGCTGCTGTTCGTGGACCGTTTTCTGGTGGAGAAGTATCCGCTGGACCATTTCGATTTTGCAGCGCTGAAGCCAGAGCACATCACAACCTTCGTTCGAAAGCAGGCGACGGAACTAGGTTCGGTACAGGCCAAACATATGGTTACAGCCCTCCGCGGCTTTTTCAGATACCTCCGGCATCGCGGCGAGATCGATACGGATCTCGCTGGCTGCGTTCCTCGTGTCCCGAATTATTCGTTCTCCACAGTGCCGAAATTCCTGCCAGCTGGCAGCGTGGAGAAAATCCTGCGGCGCACCGAGCGGAGCACTCCGCGAGGACGCCGAGATTATGCGATCTTAATGCTCCTTGCCAGGCTGGGGCTCCGCACCTGCGAGGTCGTCCGCTTAGAGCTTGAAGATATCGATTGGGAATCTGGCCAATTCACAATCCGGGGCAAGGGTGGAAGGTGGTCCAAGTTGCCGCTGCCGCCCGATGTTGGCGAAGCCCTTGCCGTCTATCTGCAGCGTGATCGGCCACGCTGTTCAACACGGCGATTATTCGTCACTCAACGCGCTCCGATCACGGGCTTGTCGACGGGCTGCACAATCGTGAAGACGGTGACGCGTGCTCTGAAAAAGGCCGCCATCGTTTCTGAGAGGAAAGGCGGTTACCTGTTCCGTCATACGCTGGCGACCGAGATGCTTGGCCCGGGAGCGTCTTTACGTGAAATCGGTGAAGTGTTGCGCCACCGAAAGGCGGATACGACATGGATAGATGCAAAGGTGGACTTTGCTGCGTTGCGCAATCTCGCTCAGCCGTGGCCGGGAGGCGTGCGATGAGGGATTTGCGAAAAGATCTGAGGCAGTACATCGACCTTCGCCGAGCTCTTGGATACAAATTGCGCACACACGAACCACGCCTCACCGAATTCATCGCATACCTCAAAGCGAAGGGTGCCGACCGGATCACCACCAAGCTGGCTGTCACCTGGGCAATGGAGTCTTCGAAAGGGCATAAACACAGCTGCTTTGAAAGGCTGAGCTTCATTCGATCGTTTGCTAGACATGTGAGTTCGATGGACGCTCGAACGGAAATCCGGGCTCACAGTAGCGGCACGTGATTTGTATTCACCACGCAAACTTCGCTGCCACACATATTACTGTCTCGTCGGATTACTGGCGACAACCGGTATGCGCAGCGGTGAAGCGATTCGCCTCGCCGACGGAGACGTGAACTTGGCCGAGGGAATGATAACAATCCGTGAGAGCAGATTCGGCAAGTCGCGCGTTGTCCCGCTTCATCGCACGACCGTAAAAACCTTGGCCGCGTATAAGGCACGCAGGGATGCGTTTCTCAAGAAAATCGGGGCACCTACGTTTTTTGTTAGCGAGCGCCGCCAGCCTATCAGCAGCCCCCATAAGAGTTTCCGCAATATCTGTTGCACGGCGGGACTGGAGACGATGCGCGAGGGAGTTCGTCCGAGAATGCACGATCTGAGGCATACGTTCGCTGTCCAGACGTTGCTCGCCTGGTACAGTCGCGGTGCTGATGTCGAACGCAATCTGCCGATTCTCTCAACGTTTCTTGGGCACAGCCGCGTTGAAAACACCTACTGGTATCTATCATCCACGCCCGAGTTGATGGGCGCCGCTTGCGAACGGCTCGAAACACGATGGAGGCGTTCACAATGAGTTCGGCGAATTTCGCGACATTACTTGAGACATTCTTCACACACAGGCTGATTGCTCAACGGCGAGTCAGTCCTCACACGGTAGCGTCGTACCGGGACACGTTTCGTTTGCTGCTGCAATTTGCTCAGAAGGAGCTGAGGAAGTCGCCATCGAAACTCGCGATGACGGATCTGAATGCGGCCCTTATTGGCGGGTTCCTCGACAATCTGGAGAAAGCACGGGCGAATACCTCTCGCAGCCGAAATCTTCGCCTCACAGCAAGCCGATCCTTCTTTCGATATGCGGCTCCGGAAGCCCGGAGCACTCGGCTGGAATCCAGCGCGTACTCGCGATCCCACCAAAGCGCCAATCCAGCCGGTTAGTGGATTTCCTGACCAGGCCCGAGATTGAGGCTCTGTTGGCCATGCCAGATCAAACGACTTGGCTGGGTAGACGAGATCGCGCCTTGTTGCTGTTCGCGATCCAGACCGGGCTTCGGCTTTCTGAACTCATCGCACTCCGACAGGGCGACATCAACCTGGAGCGCGGCGCCCACGTCCGCTGCGAAGGTAAAGGGCGAAAGCAGCGCTGCACCCTGCTCACTCGAACGACACTAAAGGCTCTGAGCGCCTGGGTTCGCGAGCAGGGAAAGGGCGAGGCCAAAATCCTCTTTCCAAACGCTCGCGGTGGGCAATTGAGCCATGACAGCGTTCAGTACCTGGTCGCAAAGTACGCGAAATCGGCGGCGAGGTCCTGCGCGACGCTGCGCAAGAAGCGAGTAACTCCACATGTGCTGCGGCACACCACGGCGATGGAGCTTTTGCAAGCCGGTGTGGATCGTTCCGTGATCGCTCTGTGGCTGGGACACGAGTCGGTCGAAACTACGCAGATCTACCTTGACGCGAACCTTGCGCTCAAGGAAGATGCCCTCAAGAAAACGTCGCCGGTGAGCGCCTCGATCGGGCGATTCAAACCAGACGATCAGTTGCTGTCGTTTCTCCAGAACCTCTAACACGCCGGAGCTGGTCACACCATACAGGTATCCAATGAGCAGGATTCGCAGCAGCCGTTCCGGATCGATCGATGGCTGCCCGTCTCGCTGTAGAACGATTTGAGCTTCTCACGCACGAAATCAAAGCTTACCTGTCGGTAGATTGCGCGTAGGAGATGATTCTCAGGCACGTGATCTTCGATCCGGAAATAGTAGAACAGAGACTCCGAGCGGCATTGTTGACCCATCATGGCGGGAAGGACTCCAACGGCGACACAGAATTACCGCCATCATGCATGGCGTTCTTTCACAGCACAACATGTATTGAAGCTCTTCGCTCGAACAAGTGGCGAGTTTTTCAACAGCTACGTTTTTTAGATGGACACTTTGAGATCTTATGGACTTTCCGAGCCGGTCAGCAAGGGAGCAATATGCCAAGGCAACAATTCAGAGACCCGATTGACCGGATGATCGGCGATCCGCTCACAAACATGCTGCATGTACAGCTGCGAATCGACGCCATTCAGCTTGGCTGTTCCTAGAAGTGAGTAAATCGCGGCAGCGCGAAATTGGAGACGCATGGTTGGAGAAGCCGGCAAGCGCGCTATTGCAGGTTCCATCCGTCATCACGCCGGAGACCTACAACTGGCTTCTGAATCCAAGGCACGTAGAGGCTAAGAAGGTGACGATCGTCAATGTCGAAAATCACCTTTACGATTCTCGACTCTTCAAAGGATAACGCGGAACAGAAGGTCGAGGTCATCGTGATGCACAGGGGTCAGGTTGGTCGAAAGCCTAGCTTCACCGCGCGGCCCCCTTGGGTAAGGGTCAACGCCCGCGCCTTCTCACATCCTCGCCTCGTTCCTGTAAATGGTGTCTCGCAGAATAGCCTCGATACGCTGCCCGCGGCGGGCCAAGGGCAGCGCATTGAACATATCATTCACGATCTCATCGTGGGTTCGAAGCTTTCCGTCAGACTTCACCCACAGATAGAGCAGACGGAGTTCTGTGGTCGTGTACTCCGTGATCGCCTGCTTTCTAGAGAGTGTCAGGGGCGGCCGCCCTTCGAGTCTCCTCGAATGCGCTTCCGTACCTACGCTCTACTGGAACGGGCGTTCGCCAACGCCATGCAGATGGCGAGGCGCGCCAACCGGAGGATCAGTCCGCTCCGTTGATCGCAGCGTAGCGCCATCCCTTGATATGAGCTTGGCCCGGCTCTCCTTTGCGTCTACTCCAGCTGACGACATATCCAGGTTTTTAAGTTCACCTCCGTAGCTCTTCGGTCCAAACGCCCCAACGAGCGCTACAGGACGTGAGAACAACGCCGGTGGGGAATAAATTTCTCTGCTATGTGTCTTATCACCATACCGTTAACTTGCGACGGTAAAGAGCGCGCTTGTTCGCCGATTATGTATCTGGATTTAGTGTGGTATCCCCCAACCTCCAGTCGTGCAACGCGAACCAGGGCTAACGACACACTCTAAATCCGCTTGCCGCGGACTACTGGACGAGGGCTGTATGCCCGCGAGGTAAAAACCATGAAAGCTGCACTTTATTTTTCCCTGGTTACTGCGCTGCTCGTGAACGGAAATCCTGCGCAAGGAGCAGAGCATTTACAAAGCGACGAGATGCACAGTTCGAAGACGGTCGTCGTTGAATCACTAACTGTATTCCATGAACTTGCAATGCAGAACGCGGAGGCGTTATATCTCCATGCCCGCGGAGATGGGAGGACCTTCCTAATCGTGGAAGGCCTGGGTGGGAAGAACCTGTCCATTCTGGATGTCTCAAATCCTGCACATATTCGTGAGATATCGCAGGCGAGTATCTCCGCAACGGCTCCCTTTGATTTTGTTGAGTCACTCAATGACAGGGCCCTTCTGATTCGCTACCGAAATGAGTCAGGGCTTGCACTGCTGAACTTCAGCAAGCGTGATCGTCCCTTGATAACGCAACTCGCCTCGAGCACCGGCGCGGGACCAGTCCAGATTGTGAATGATCGTGGGGAACCATTGCTGCCACAGGCCCAGGCAATGGCGCTGCCAGAAACAAGAGCGAGAGACTACCAAGTCTTGGACACCTCTTCCCCATTGGAGCCACAGGTCGTGGCGAGCGTGCCGGGTGTAAGGCAAACGGTGTTGAAGAGTGATACTGGGACCCTGTTCCTCCTAGCCCCAAGTGGCGTCACGGTGATCCGCCACCCGGGAGTGGAGCGAGACTACGAAGCAGCGCTCCTCCAGGCGGCTGGTAACTAAGAAGCATGTCATTTTGATCGACGAACTGGGCGCCTGGCCAGAACTTATCATGCAAGATCGGCCTCGTACACGCCCGGTCCTACCCCGTTTCTGAAGGAGTTTCAGGACCCATGAATAACATCGCGGCTGACTCGACACACGCTATCTCCGGCACAGCTTTGTTTCGGTCGAATGTCTGGAGCGACCCCACCTGGACACGATGCGCAACACTGGAGATATTCTGGCGATGGAGTCATCGCAGAGCTCTTTGCCCGCTCGGAAGTCGACCAGGTAAACGCTTTGATGAGGACTCTTATAAGAAACGAGTTCCTCGAACCAGAAGCGTTTCCTCCTGCCGTGCATGACTATCTGGCGCAGACCGATCGACTTCCTGCTTGGGCTGACCCTGGTCTCATCGCAGCAGGCGGGCGGTTGTTTGAGGAGCATGGTCCAAAGCTGATATTGATTTTGTCGCTCTACTCATTGCCGTTCGATTACCTGGATCACAAGGGCGCTCAGGTCCTTGCCCTCACCACACGAATGCTGAGCAATCCAGCGCGTCGCGTCACCGAGGTATGCAATTCCCGGTAGATATCATGCAACCGGGCGGTCTAACTTCCGGTGAAGGAAAAGGGTGGCGAAGTATCCAGAAGGTGAGACTTATGCACGCAGCCGTTCGTAGGCTTTCTGCGGCATCGCCATCCTGGAAACCCGAATGGGGTGTTCCGGTAAACCAGGAGGATTTGCTTTTAACGTTGATATCTTTTAGCTGGGTTCTGCTGGACGGGCTCGAGAAGCTGGGAGTAACCGTGTCGCCCACTGACCAGGAGGCTTATCTGCACTGCTGGCTCGTGGTTGGTTCCTTGCTCGGTATTTCAGAGACGCTTTCTCCCGGTGATGTCGCTCGCGCCCGCGATGTGGGTGAGACGATTGCACGGCGTCAGTTCGGGCCCAGTCCTGAAGGACAAGCATTGACCAAGGCTCTTCTGGACCTGGTCGATAGCACTCTACCAGGCGATGTGTTCCGCCACGTTGCTCCTCTCTTCATTCGCCTTTTTGTTGGGGACGAGCGCGCAGAGTGGCTGTGCGTCGAAGACCATGGCGCCGAGGTTCTACTTAAACCCCTTCAGTTTCTCGGGATCGAGGCGAATCAGCTGATCGCGAGATCAGACGCTCTCTCTACGCTGGCAGAAAGATTGAGTCCTATTCTCCTCAAGGCTCTTCTCTTCGTCGATCGCGGCGGCAACCGACCGACATTCAGCATCCCGACCGAGCTGCGTCAGAAGTGGGGAGTGAATTGGTTGAGCTGATTCAGGAGGAGCCTTACAACGGGTAAGTCCTGTGCCAAAAGCGTCCACGTCGCAAGCTGCCATTCGATGATCAACGAATGCTGAGAGCCAAGATTACCGATTACTATGGGGCTACTTTGCGGCTGGTGACATCCATGTTGGGTTTAGGCCAATAACTGAAGATTCGACAGGCTCACGTTGCCACGCTGCACCGGAAGACTATCCTTAATTCGTGCGTACTGCTGTTCAGTGATCTCCATCTGCTACGAATCTAAACCACCAAGATAGCCGTAGTGTTAACACGTCCTAGTGTTTTGCAGCACCGCAGGAATCGATCTGGCCATCTGTCGATCAGCCATAAGGCCTGCCTTCAGCGCTAGTTCCCTGCAATCCTCTTTTGAGAGCGCAGCTGGATGTCTAGGATCTCTTGGAGCTTTCTGCTATTAGTAGGATGTCGTTTCGGTACTGCCTCACGCAGATCGAACGAGCACTGATCGCAGCGCTCCAGTCTTCCATCATTACCTGTGCAGGCACGGCGCAGTCCAAGCAAGCTGAGTGCGTATGGGTGGATCCCGGCCTGACACCTAGGACAGCGGTCAATCAAGAGCCAGTGGTGCTCGGAGCAAGAGAAGAACAGCGCAACGCGCCATTGCCACCGGAAATAGGGCTCGTCCGACCCAAGGCAATGCGGGCAGAACTGGAAGCCAACGGGTTGGGTGCTACGTCGCGAGTAGCCGAGCGGTATGAACCATGACCAACTGGCTGTGAGAGATCCTACTTCTGTAGCCAGCGGGAGACAGATGTGAATCGTCAAGAGAGTCTGCCCAATGCTTGCGCTCTGTGCCTGTACAGGATTCCAGCAGGTTCAATAAACCCGCCGATCGTATCCGATCGCAAATCGAAGCCCCGGATATGAGCGCCAACACCCGTTGACGATAAGAAGTCATCGATTCCCATCCCGTATCCGCGTGCGAGTCGTACGAGCCATGAGGAGAGCAGTTCATCCTTCTCGGCTTGGGTCGGAATGGTAAAAGAACACGTTATTACCTCCGTAGACCACGGCGTACCCCCTTTTCTCTTCGCCTTGACCTCTCGTCTGCTGAACATGCGCTGGCTAGTTGTTCGACCTACATCGAGCTCACGCGGCACACCTGATCACCAAAAGATCCGCAGGAAGAGCACAATCCGGCGGAGAGCGGGCAAAAGCCGACTAGATCGAGGTCTGGTGGCTTCGTCTCCTAGCGGTCGTTGGGCAGGAAGAGAATGGACAGTACCATCGCCAATGCGCCGACCGCGAGATTGACAAAGAGGAGAGCCAGTGCCAAGAAGCAATTGCCAGCGTCAGGACGAGTAGCTACACCGGAGCCCCTGTAGCCATCTCATGCTTGGCGATGGGAGCACGGCCTGTATCTTTATCGTTTGAAAAACTCACGGAGAAAAGTAGTAATACGGCAGCCGAGCACGCTGCGGATACCAGCCAGATGGAGCGCCATGCGTGCGTTACGGCCCCACTTGCCGTTGTCGTCGCATATAGATCCACGATCCGGCCGGATAGCCATGAGCCGAGTAGCATGCCGGCCCCATAGGTAATGAGAGTGATCATACCTTGGGCAGCCGCGCGCAGGGTCAGTGGCGCTCTTTGGTCAACGTAAATTTGTCCCGTCACAAAGAAAAAGTCATAACAGATGCCATGCAACAGGATGCCGGACCAAAGCAGCCACATTCCGCTGCTGCTATTACCGTACGCGAAGAATGCATAGCGCAACGCCCAGGCAAGCATCCCGGCAATGAGCATGTACTTCACTCCGAGGCGGCGGAAGAACCATGGGATCAGAAGCATGCAGAAGAGCTCAGACATCTGGCCGCCAGTCATTTTGCCGGCAGCATTGCGAACGCCCGTCTCATTGAGAAACAGATTGGTGAATGCATAGTAGAACTGCAGCGGGATGCAAATGAGAAAGGAAGCAAGCGCAAAGACAGCGAAGGAGCGCTCCCGGAACAGCCGCAATGATTCAGTTGGAA
>Ga0193743_1003324_pt1 | contig 10816 bp, 10 predicted proteins | sample L2c2metaG_FD_143038 | JGI IMG/M metagenome (GOLD analysis project Ga0193743, IMG submission 143038) | Soil microbial communities from a riparian zone of the East river system, Colorado, United States - L2c2 | ecosystem: Environmental > Terrestrial > Soil > Riparian zone | place: USA: East River...
GGTCGCGCTCGTTGACGTCCTTGTAGGGCCAGACATGGATGATCTGGTTGAGCGTGCCGACCTCGGTGCGCCAGAAGCCGCCGAAGCGCGACAGCTTGGTGCGTGCCGGCATGCCCGCGCCGAACAACTCCTCGACCTTGGGGATGCTGCCTGGCTTCATGAGATAGGTGCGCATTTCAAAGATCATCGTTCTCTCCTTTTCAATCGGCCGCCGCAGCGGCCCGCGCGGGCCGGAACGCCGGCATCACTTCCTTGGCGAAGCGGTCGAGCTGCTCCAGCGTGTCGGCCAAGTGCGTGCCCAGCGGCATGGTGCAGATGACCCGCTCGAGGCCGGGATAGCGCTGCTCGACCCGCTTCAGCTCCTCGATGATGTCGGCCGGCGTGCCGGCCAGGAAGCCGCCCGCCTTCACGGCATCTTCGATGCGCGGCAATTTCGTGTTGGGCACCAGGCTGGGATCGCGCATGGCAGCGATCTGCTGCTCGGTGATGGCGCGCACCAGCCTGAGCTCGCCGAACATCTTCATGTTCTCTTCGTAGAAGTTGGCAGCCTTGGCGATGGCCGCCTCGCGGCTTTCGGCGATGCAGAACTGGTAGCCAAGCGCCAGGCGCTCGCCTGGCTTAAGGTCGATGCCGCGGCGCTGATAGGCGGCGCGGAACTCCGTCATGTGGCGGTCGACGGCGCCGCCTTCGGCCGAGCCGCCGCCGATCACGCCCGAGATGCCGTACTTGGCCATGAAGTCGAAGGCGCGCTGCGAGCCGCTCTGGATGGGCTGCCAGCATTCGACCGGCCGACGCAGGGGCCGCGGCACCAGGGTGAGCTCCTTCAGCGTGTAGCCGCGATAGGGCACCTCGGGCGGGATCGTGAAGTACTTGCCCTTGTGGCTGAAGCGTTCCTCGTTGAAGGACCTGAAGATGACGTCGACGCCTTCCTCGAACAGCTCGCGGTTGGCATCCTGGTCGATCAGCGGCGAGCCGAAGGTCTCGACCTCGCGGGTGTGATAGCCGCGGCCGATGCCGAAGATCACGCGGCCGCCGGTCAGGATGTCGGCCATGGCGTAGTCTTCGGCCAGCCTGAGCGGATGCCACATCGGCACGATGTTGAAGCCGCAGCCGATGTTGAGATTCTTGGTCACGCCGCAGAGGTGCGTCGCCATCATCAGCAGGTTGGGGATGCACTCCGTCCCTTCCGGCTGGAAATGGTGCTCGGCCATCCAGAAGGTGTTGTAGCCCAGCCGGTCCATCTGCTTGGCGTAGGCCACCGTCTTGTGCATGACGTCGGCCAGTTCCTCGTTGGAATACCACCGATCGTTGATCGGCTTGCCGAGATAGCCGGCATCTTCCAGGTCGACCGAGCCGACATAGGAACTGTCGAATTTGGTGATCATGGGCGGTTCCTCCTGGCGGTTCTGCGAGCCGCAACATCCGCTTACTTTGCAACAGGCTATCAACCGAAGTGCTTTATGTCATCCTGAGCGAAGCGAAGGATCTCAGGCCGGTCGCAACCTGGAATGAGATCCTCGCTTCGCTCAGGATGACGCTTGGCCTAAGATCATGCCCAGGCAACGGAGGCGAGCCATGCCAAAAGACGGCAAGCAGTACGACCGCAGCGCCGAGGACCTCGGCAACATCATCGGTCTCGAGCACGTCAACCTGCAGGTCGAGGACCAGGGTTTGACCACGCTGTTCTACATCAGCGGCCTGGGATTGACGCGCGATCCCTACCTGATGACCAGCGTCGACAACATGTGGGTCAATGTCGGCCACAGCCAGTTCCACCTGATCACCGGAAAGCCGCAGCATCTGCGCGGCCGCACCGGCCTGGTCATTCCGGATCGCGAAGCGTTGCTGCAGCGCCTCGACAAGATGAAGAAGCCGCTGGAGGGCACGCGCTTCGCCTTCAAGGAGCACGACGACCATGTCGAGACGACCTGCCCGTGGGGCAACAAGCTCCTGATCCACGAGCCCGGCAGCTTCGGCCGCATGCAGCTCGGCATGCCCTATGTCGAGTTCGACGTGCCGGCCGGCTCGGCCAAGGCCATCGTCGACTTCTACCGCAAGGTCTTCGAGACTCCGGCCAGCGTCGACGACAAGGGTGATATGCCGGCGGCGCGCGTCTCGGTTGGCCCCTCGCAGGAGCTCGTCTTCCGCGAGACCAAGTCGAAGCTCGCGGCCTACGACGGCCATCACATCCAAGTCTACGTCGCGAACTTCTCGCGTCCGCACAAGCGCCTGCTCGAGCGCGACCTGATCACCGAAGAGAGCAATCAGTACCAGTATCGCTTCGAGCAGATCACCGATCTCGAGAGCGGCAAGCACCTGTTCCAGATCGAGCATGAGGTGCGCTGCATGACACACCCGCTCTATGCGCGGCCGCTGGTCAACCGCAACCCCAACCAGACCAACCGCAACTACGTACCTGGCCGCGACGGCTGGGTGGCCGAGCCGACGACGCCGGAGATGGACGATCCGCGCATGGAGCGACGCCAGCAGCGCTTCGAGTCCGTGACGCGGCGGCGGCAGGCGGCGGAGTAGGCTCGCCCGCCGATCTGGCCGTTGATTCGTCGAGCAGGCGCCGTCAGTGCACTTTGGATTTTTGCTTCGTCGGCAGGTCGCCCGTGGCGGTTGGCCGCGGCGACAGGACGACACGCTCTGCGGCGGCAGTAAATTCGCCGGTTTCCTCGTCGAGCTCGGTGATCTTCATCACCATCAGCTGCTGGGGTGACGCGCCCGCGACCACGCGCGGCTCGGCGGCGGGGTCGGTCGCCTCGATGATCACTACCCGGAAGCAGCCGTCGCAATGCTCCCTTGCCCATTGCAGGTCGCCCAGCCGTGTCCGGTTGCCCGGCAACTCCATCCAGTCCGGCATCTTCGCGCCGGAGCGATGCAGGCGGTAACTGACGGCCGGGCGCTTGGAGTAATCGAACCCGTCGCGCCAGAGCGCCAGCACGACGGTCTTGTCGGCCTCGTTGCGGGCCGACAGGTCGAGCCGCTTGTCGCGCAGCTTGGTGTTGAAGAAACCGAACGCTTCGCTAAGGCGGGCCATCGGATCAGTCGGCCGCCGCGCGATTGGGCACCGGCAGGCTGGTGGGCAGGATCTCCAGGATCTCGTATCCCGCCCGCTCCAGCGCGATCGCCTGCCCTTGCGCTTCCTTCAGTGTTGAATAGCCGAAACCGATCCGGTTCCCGGTGGTGGGATTCTTGGTCCACACCATGTGCTTGCCGATTGCTTCTTTTTGCATCGATCCTCTTACAGCACATGGGGCGAATGCGCCATCCGCCTAGTTCCCGCGGCACTTCCAGCTTCCGGTGCCCCTCGATGTGTGGCCGCGAATACAAGGTGCAGTACCTGCCGGCCGAATCGAACACCGAGCGAGGGTTGGGAGCGGTCACAGTTTAGTCACAACCTTGAATTGCAAATAGGTAGACTTTTTCCTTGAGTACACAATCATAGCGAGTATAGTAGCAAGGTGATTTGGGATAGTGCGCCTCGGCCTTACTCCGATCATCTGAAAATGTTCACCCCCTCTTGATGTGATTGAGGGCCCAACGGACAACAGCGACAGCGCATTGTCGGTTGCTGGCCGAAGAGACTTACCCAGCGCGCCTGCCGGCGAAGCCCGAGGCGCGCCTGTGGAGCTTCAGGAGTGGGGAGAGAGCACATGGCACAGACACCACGCCAGCCACGCCGTGATCGAGACGATCGTTCGCCGCTGGAAACCTCGCTGAGCGCAGCGCCGACGTATCGGCTGGGAGAGCCGATCGAGGTCACGTTCTCGATCCGAAACAGCGGGGCGACAGCCTACCAGATCCTCAGATGGGAGACCCCGCTGGAGGATGAGGTCACCGACTTTCTGATCGTCGAGCACGATGGCCGGCGTTTGCGTTACGACGGCCGGCACGTGAAGCGCGGCGAGCCGCATGATCAGGACTATGAGGTCGTGGGCCCGGGCGAGACCCTGTCGCGCAAAGTCGACATCTCGCGTTCCTACCCCGTCAGCGCGCCCGGCTCCTATCGCGCCACGGTGAACGTGACGCTGTTCGACGCATTCCCCGCGCCCGGCATGGCCAAGCAGGCGCCGCGTCTGCGCACGCAGCACCAGCAGCTCGCGCTGCCGCCCGCATCGGTCCAGTTCACGGTCGTTCCCGACGGCAAGCCCAAGCAGACCGACGGACAGGCGGTGCGGGAGGCTGCAAAAGCAAAGCAAGGCGGCGTACAGGCGAAAGCCAAGGCGAAGGACCCGAGCTTCAACGGCGGCACGTCCGCCCAGCAGGACGACGCCCGCATCGCCCACGCCAACGCTCAGCTCTTCTGCGCCCTGGCGGTGCAGCAGCTGCAGGGCACCGCCGGCGCCTCGAATACGCTCTACGACGACTGGTTCGGAACGTTCGACCAGGGTCGCTACGACACCGTCACTGATCACTACGCCGACATCAGCAAGGTGCTCGAGACCGAGACGGTCACCTACGACATCACCGGCACCGGCTGCCAGCCCAGCTACTTTGCCTATACCTACTCGGGCAGCCGGACGGTGTGGTTGTGCAATCAGTACCATAACGCGCCGCAGATCGGCACCGATTGCAAGTTCGGCACGCTGGTCCACGAGTGGAGCCACGCCGTCAGCGACACCGACGACCACGTCTACGGCGAAACGGGCGCGGGAAACCTGGCCAATACCGATCCGTCCCAGGCGATCGACAACGCCGACAACCACGAATATTTCACCGAGCATCTGGCCCAGTCGGGCTTTGGCAAGGCGCTGACCTTCGTCACCGACCGCAGCCAGTTCGGACGCGACGAGGTCGACGCGCTGCTCGCCTCGGCCAATCCGGCACTGATTCAGAACGCCTTCTATGTGCATGCCGACGGCTTCTGGCCCGACAAGCTCGGCATCACGGCCGTGTCGCTCGGCAATTCGCCCAATGTGAAGCCGACGATCACGCTGAACCCGGCGATCTCCGGGATGACCGTCGAGGTGGCGTCTCTCCAGGCGGAGAATCCGTCACTGCCGGTGGCCCCGCAGCGGTTCACCTGGGTGCTCCGCGCCCGGTTCACCAGCAGCAACGGTTTTCCGAATGTGCCCAACGGCCAGACGTTCGTGACCCTGACCGCGACGCTCGCCGGCCTGACGGCCTCGGCGCAGATCCGCCTGGTCAAGGAGGCCAGCCCCTATGAGCTCGATGGCGCCGTCTCGTGGCTGAGCACCGACGTGCGCGTGTTCCAGATCCGCGCCGGCGATTCGCGCTTCGGTGAGACCATGGGCTCGACCCCGGCCGCGGCATCGACCTACGTCAAGGATGTGGTCGCCAACCTGCGCTCCGGCAACAGCGGCGGCCAGACCTTCGATTCCATCTCGACCGACCAGCAGGCCAGCGCGCTGGAGCTGGCGCAGCAGGTCAACGGCACGAAGGTGTTCAACTTCGCCGTCGCCAAGGTCCGCTACGTCGGCACGCTCGGCATCTCCAACGTGCGCGTCTTCTTCCGCCTGTTCCCGGCGTCGACCACGTCCATGGACTTCCAGCCGACCACGACTTACCGCCGGGACACGACGGGGGGAAAGGTCGTCCCGCTGCTCGGCCTCAGCGGCGCGGGTGACCTTCTGACAATTCCGTGCTTCGCCGAGGCGCGGGTCGATTCCGCTTCCGCGAACCTGACCAGCCAGACCGATCCGACAAACGTGCTGGCGACGATGCCTGCCAGCCCGCCCAACGCCGAGAGCGTCTCCTACTTCGGCGCCTGGCTCGATATCAACCAGACGCAGGCACAGTTCCCGTCCCACCCGTCACCAGCTAACGGCCCGTGGGGCAGCGGTCGCAAGACGGTGCAGGAGCTGATCAAGAACGCCCACCAGTGCCTGGTCGCCGAGATCGCGTACGATGCCGACCCGGTCGCGACCGGCGCGACGCCGGGCGGCTCCGACAAGTTGGCGCAGCGCAACCTGGCGATCGTCTCCTCCGACAATCCCGGCGGCCCCGCCTCGCACCGGATCCCCAACGTGTTCGAGTTCTGGCCGACGCCGGCGGTGGCGGCGGGCGCACCCGACGAGTTGCTCATCGACTGGGGCAACGTGCCGGCCGGCACCACGGCATCGATCTACATCCCGGAAATCGACGCCGGCCAGATCGTGGCGCTGACACGGGGCGGCGCGCGCGCCTCGGGGATCACCCAGCTCGACGGCCAGACGATCAGCCTGCCGACCGGAGGCATCGGCTACGTGCCATTGCCGCCGGGGGCGAGCTTCGGCCTCACCGGGCTGCTCACCCTCGACCTGCCGGACACGGTCAAGAAGGGCGAGGTCTACACCGTCGCCGTCCGTCAGGTTACCGACGCGGTCGGGCGATTCGTCCCGCCGCCGCCGCCGGGCGTCGTGGTGGCAAAGGCAGACAACGTCGCGATCGCCGCCGCGGTCTCACACGTGCCGCTCCAGAGATGGCGGCGGATCGTGGGCAGCTACCAGATCACCATTCCGGTACGCACGGCGTCGGTGATGCTGCCTGCCGAGACCCGGCTCCTGTCGGTCCTGCGCTGGATCCTGCAGGCGACGGCGACCAACGACCGCTGGTATCCGGTGTTCAGCCGTTATGTCGGGCTGATTGCCGACCGGGTCGGCGCTCTGGGCGGCGACCCCGATCAGGTGCACGGCTCGCCGACCGGCGAGCCTCACGGGACCGGCCATGGTGACGAGGAGGTCCCGGAATGCCCGCCGGTCGATCGCGGTCCGGTATGCCACTTCGATGGCAAGGTCGTCGGTCTCATCTACGACTGCTTCGGCGACTTCGAAGGGTTCGTTCTCGACGACTGCGGCCGGGAGTTCCGCTTCCGCGCGCGTGAGCACGAGATCGAGAAGCTGGCGCGCGAGGCCTGGTACAAGCGCATCGCCATCACCGTCGTTGCGCGGGCGACCGATCAGCGGCGACCCATCTCAATCGTTCTGCGCCACGCGCCGCAATTGTGCTGCGATTGAGCAGAGGGTCGAGACGGCCACGCCAGGCCCGCGGCGCTGTCGGGTCGTCGCTTGCGCGGGCCATGCGAGTCAGAAGCCACCTTTAACCGCGCGTTCAAGCGCGAGTTCGGCCTGCCGAGCAGGCCGACGCGGCGGATGGTCGGCGGATCGGCGCTGGCGGCATCGTGTCGGCCGCCCTGCGTTCACGGGCGCTTGGGCAGCTTGCCGGCCTCTGCCTGCACCGCGCGGTCGATCACAGCGAAGAGATAGGCGTCCGGAGCCAGCGTGCAGCCGCCACGCACCAAGTAGGCGATCTGGCTGCCCAACTCGCCTTCGGGGATGACCACGCCGTGCTTGCGCGAGACGTGATCGGCGAGGAAGGTCGCCAGCGCCCGCCGGGCATCGGGCGCCAGAGTCTGGGCCTCGCGGCAGGTAATGTACGCCGTTTGGTCGAAGCTCATCGGCGTCTGTGCGTGCGCGGCAAGCGAGGTTGCAGCACACAAGGCGCTACCTGTCAGGAACTTGCGAAGCATGACGGTTCCTTACCTGTTGCCCCTACCTGCTCGTGGCGGAGCCGACGATGGCGCCGGCCGCCCCGCCGATAAGGCCCGCACCGACCACTTGCCCGAAGCTGCCGCCGGCGACCATGCCGATGCCGGTGCCAAGCGCACCGCCGGTCACGGCTCCCCGCTGGGTGGGGGTCATGCCTTCGCAGGCAGCGAGGAGGCAGGCGGCGAGAAGGATCGGCAGGATCCGGGTTTTGAACACGATACTCACCGTCAGAGGTGCTGGCGATTCAAGAAAACAGTTCCGACCACGGGGCAGACCATCCGTGTGTCCTGCCCCCGAACGGTTGCACGTGTCGACGACGCGAACGTGCCAAGACTACCCGCGCGGAGGAAGGGGAATCCTTCTGCCGTTCAGAATCTCCTCGAGCCTGGAGATGCCGACCGAGAAGTTACCCTTGTCGCACTCGTTCATCGCCGCAGCAGCAACGGCATTGGCTGTCTGGGCGCGAGAGAACATGCGGTACAAGCTGGACAACTGTTGGCAATAGTCCGCATCGCTCATCGATTGTGCGAACGATCCCGTGGAAATGAGCACAGCGCATCCCACCAGTGTCAGTATGCGACCCACAGTCATGGTTGCCCTCCTCGATAAGTTCCATCCGTGCTGAATGCGCGGACACCGAACGATAGCATCTGGTTCAGAATCCCGGTTGTGCCGGGCGTCCCTAGTCTTGTTGCGCCGTCCCTTTTTGGCAGCGAACCTGGCGTCGATCGTGGATGTCGGTCGAGGTGCCTGCGAGCAGCCGAAGACAAAGCTCGAGCGCGCCGCCCACGGGCGCGTCGTCGTCGTCGTCGACTGCGTGCTGCCCTGGCCACGACGAGAGCCGTCATTGCGACGGCGGTGGTCGATGACCCTATTTGATCGCGAGGGTCGTCGTATCGAAATTGACCGCGGTCATTCCGCCATACACAAGACAAGAGCTGATACGGCGTATTTGCGAGTCATGACCGATGTCCCGCGGCTCTGGTTGGACTGGGCCGGAGCGGAGCCCTGCGCTTTCGGCCGTCGTGCGCAGGGCCATTTTTGCAACCGACGTTCACCCGCGCATCGGCCTGGAATCCCGTTTCTGTTCCCAGTGTCTCAATTCGTGGTCGTTGCGCCTTCGGTCAAGGCACGGTCATAGGCGCGGACCGAGGCCAGCGCCCTCTCGAGCACTTCGGGTGCCGTCATTCCCGGACGATAGAGGCTGCTGCCGAGGCCAAAGGCCCGGATTCCCGCCGTCACGTAGGCGGCAAGGTTCTTCTCCGACACGCCGCCGACGGCTCCCGCGACCACGTCCTTCGGCAGGACGGCAAGCTGCGCGGCGATGCCCGACGGCCCCAGGACCGAGGCCGGGAAGAATTTCAGCGCCGAGGCGCCGCAGCTGAGCGCGAGCAGGGCCTCGGTCGGCGTGAAGACGCCCGGCATGGTCACCATCCGCCGCACCTCAGCCATCGCCAGCACGTCGGCGTCGACGTTCGGGCTCACCATCAAGCGTCCGCCGGCATCGGCGACCCGCGCGCAATCGGCGGCGCTGAGGACCGTGCCGGCGCCGATCAGGCAATCCTTGCCGAAACGCCGGCTGAGACGCTCGATCGAGGCAAAGGGGTCGGGCGAGTTCAGCGGCACCTCGATCAGCTCGAAGCCGCTGTCGATCAGCACGTCCACGATGGACTCCACCTCGCCGGGACGGATGCCGCGCAGGATGGCGATCAGCGGGCGCTTCACCGTCGGCCACCGGACCGGGTCAGTCATGTCGGAACCTTTGCTCCCCAGATCGCAAGGGCGGCTTTGCCGAGGCCGAGCCGCGATGCCTGCTCGGCATCGACTGTTGTCACGTCGAGACCTTGTGCGGTCAGCGCGGCTTCATAAAGCCGGCCGAGGGCGCCGGTTGCGATCAGCCGCACCGATCGCGGCGAGCCATGTCGATGGGCCGCATCGGCGAGCTCGGTTCCGATCAGGAGGCCCGACAGCCGCGCCGCGCCGTCGGCGCGCTGCTCGAAGCCCAGGAGCTGCGCGGCCCGCAGCCGAAACAGCGAGGCGGTCAAGGCCGTGGGCTCGGCCAGCGCCGTCGCAAGTCCCTCGCGGAAGGGCTCGATGTCCGCCGGATGCGGACCGGTCCCGTCGTTGGCCGCCTCGATCGCGTGGACGAGGATGCTGTGCTGCGCGATCACCGAAAACAGCTCGCCGGTCATGTAGGTCGAGAACTCGACGACGCGGCCGGCATCGATCCTGACCCATTTGCTGTGGGTGCCGGGGATGCAGACGAGACCGGTGAAGCCGGGCTCTGTCACGCCGAGAAGCTGCGTTTCCTCCCCGCGCAAGACGTCGGGCCGGTCGGGCCGCGCCTGGGCGATGCCGGGCAGGATTCGGATGTCGCCGGGCGCGTCGATGCGGATGGCGCCCTCGTGCAGGGCATCCAGCCGCGTCGGTGTCTTCAGATAAGGTGCTTCGACCCAGCCCTGCCGCGCGCCCGCCATGCCGCAGATCAGGACAGGGGCTCCCGCCGGCGCACCGAGCCTCGCGAGGTGGTCGCGCAGCACCGGCGCAAAGCCCGTACCGGCACAGTGCAGCATGCCTTCGCCGCCACGGCTTTCCGCCAGCGCCTCTCCACCGGCCGACATCAGCCAGCCGCGAAAGCTGCTGGTGCCCCAGTCGACGACGACGAAGGCTGCGGGCGCACCGCGGGATGAACCTTCGGCAGGGATCAAACCATCACTCCTCGCTGCCACCGTACGCCAAAGCACGGCCGCAGACACTCACGCCCTCAGCGCTGGTTCGATCCCGTGCAGGTCGGCGCCTCGCGCATCTTCAGGTCGCGCAGGTGCGCCGCCACCGTGATAACCCCCGCATCGGCGACCACGCCGTCCATGACGCCCGAATCGAAGAGACGGCCGCGCAAGGTCACGATGGGCTTGGCGTCGGGCTGGCCCGCACGCGTGACGGTCATGCTGAACGGCCAGGATCGCGTGCCGGGCACCTCGACGCGGCGCTGCGACGGCGGCGTCGTGTCGGCAGCGCCAGTGGCGACGCGTTTCACGTCGAGCCGAAAGGCGCCGCCTTCGGCCTCGGCGACGAACAGGAGCATCGGGAACGACTCGCTTCCTCGCGCCAGCCGCCTGACAAGATAGTCGACCGCCGTGACCGGCATCAGGGTGAACGAGGGCAGGACCGATTGCTGCGGGCCGTCGGGCGTCGTCCTGTCGACCCGCCAACCGCCCGGCTCTCTCTCCGCCGTGCCCCGCACCTCGCGTTCGGCGCCGTTCACGACCTGGACGGCGCGCCAGGTGAAGTCGTCGCCGCGCGGCTCCTTGCCCTCGAGGCGC
>Ga0193743_1003325_pt1 | contig 10816 bp, 9 predicted proteins | sample L2c2metaG_FD_143038 | JGI IMG/M metagenome (GOLD analysis project Ga0193743, IMG submission 143038) | Soil microbial communities from a riparian zone of the East river system, Colorado, United States - L2c2 | ecosystem: Environmental > Terrestrial > Soil > Riparian zone | place: USA: East River...
GCCGCGACACCTGGAATGCCTACCTGGCGGAGTTGAAGAAGATCTGAGCTTCGAAAGAGTTAGAGAAGTAGATAATGGATATGTCGATCGTGAACGGCAAGATTTGTGGGACCTGCCGGAGTCGCGACCTGACACGACCCTGAACACACGGGGAGGAGACGACGATGGCAACCAATCCTTCATTAGCAAGATGTACCCACCCGCTACGGACGAGCGTGCCGGACTTTGTGGCCGGACTTCGCGAGCTGGAGCGGGATTTGATTACCAAGGACCGAATCGCAGAGTACATGGGGTCGATGACGCTGCGGCCGGAGGCTCTCCATGATTATGTGTGGTGGCGCGACAGCTTCTATACGCGGAACCTGATCTATCGGGATGAGCTGTTCGAAGTGATGACGATCTGCTGGTCGCCTGGGCAGAAGACGGCGATCCATACGCATAACGGGCAACTGGGGTGGATGACGGTGTCGCAGGGCGAGGTGCTGACGCATGAGTTCCACCATACGAGCTGCAACGCTCCGGAGAACCAGAACGTCGTGAACATCGACTGCCTGGGTGGAGCGACGGAGTTGCAGATCGACAAGGTACGGTCGGTGAGCTGCTCCGAGGGAACCGGCATGGTGACGGTGGATAAGCTGCAGACGATCCACCAGATTGAAAATGCCGGGACGACAGGGTGCATCAGCCTGCATGTCTATTCGAAGCCGTTCGACTCGTGCATCGCGTTCGATCTGGAACATCAGCGGTGCTATCGGCGGCAGCTGAGCTACTTCAGCAGAGATGGGCATCGGGTAGAGAAATAAGGTCTCAGCGAGCTCGCGTTTCTTTGTGGGGAGCAATCATACGTTCATGAAACTGTATGACGATGGGGGCATGTCATTAAAATTTGCTCTTCTTCTCCTTCTTGGGGTTCTCCCTTTGTCTGCAGAGACCATTCTTGTTCATGGACACCGTGGGGGACGGGCGGCGCGTCCTGAGAACACGATTCCTGCCTTTCAGTATGCGATCGATCAGGGTGCGGATGTGCTCGAACTCGACCTGGCGGTTACGAAGGACGACGTTCTGGTGGTATCGCACTTTCCGTATATCTCGGCGGATTATCCGGGGGAACGGCTGTGCGTCGGGCCGGAGGTGAAGCCGCATACGCTGATCCGCTCGCTGACGCTTGCCGAGTTGAAGAAGTACGACTGCGGAGTGAATGCGCTGGCGGCGTTTCCGCAGCAGAAGGCGGTTCCGCATACCTCGATTCCGACGTTTGACGAGGTGCTGGCTCTGGCTCCGCAGGGGAAGTTCGAGTACAACGTGGAGACGAAGATCTTCCCGAATCATCCGGAGGTTGCGCCGGCGCCTGAGGTGTTCGTGCGGATGATCGATGAGGCGGTGAGGCGGCATCATCTGGAGTCGCGGGTGATTCTGCAGAGCTTCGACTTTCGTACGCTGCGAGCGATGAAGCAGCTGGATCCGCAGATTCGGCGGTCGGCGCTGTTTGGCGAGGCGAAGTATGACGTGCTGATGGGGATCACGGACAGCGACAAAGATTTTGTCGCTGTGGGGCGGAGGTCAGAGGCGAACATCCTGAGCCCGGACCAGAGTTTAGTGACGCCGGAGAAGGTCGCGGCCGCGCATGCTGCGGGGCTTCAGGTGGCGCCTTACACGGTCAACGATCCTGCGGGATGGCAGAAGATGGCTGACGCGCATGTGGATGCGGTGATCACGGATGATCCGGCTGGGCTGCTGGCATGGCTACGGGCGCAGAAGCCGTCGCTGCACCCGTAGCGAGAACGGCTCAGAGGTTGAGCTTCTTGAAGATGCGCTCCGGGATGTTGCGGATGACGAACATGATCGGCTGCCATTGGAATGGGACGTAGAGGGTGTCCTTGCGGGCGTCGATGGCGCTGACGATGGACTTCGCGACGCTGTTGACGTCGGCGAACTTCTCGCTTCCCTTCATGCCAGCGGTCATGGCGGTTTTTACGGGGCCGGGCTTGATGGAGAGGATGGTGACGCCTTCGCGGTCTACACGATTGCGGAGGCCGCCGAGGAAGGCCGATAAACCCGCCTTCGAGGAGCCGTAGAGGTAGTTGGACTTGCGGCCTCGGTCTCCGGCGACCGAGGAGATGACGGCCAGAGTGCCGGCGTGGCGCTGAACGCAGAAGTTTGCCAGCCAGGTGAGGAGTGAGACGGGCGCCATGAAGTTGGTGTGGAGGATCTGGGCGGCGGTGTTGAAGTCCTGCTCGGCTTTGGATTGATCGCCCAGGATGCCGTGGGCGAGGAAGGCGATGTCGAGGCCGGTGAGGGAGTTGATGGCGTGGCTAAGGAGGGTGGGGTGCTGGTCGGTGTCGTCGAGGTCGGCTACGGCAGTGTCGACGTAGCTGGCTCCGCGGGTGCGGAGGTCGGCGGCCACGGCGGCAAGCTTCTCGGCGTTGCGGGCTACGAGGAAGAGGCTTGCGCCCTGGCTGGCCCAGATGCGGCAGGTGGCTTCGGCGATGCCGGAGGTGGCTCCGAGGACGAGGATCTTGCGTGGGGTTTGGCTTTGCGTGGGGCTTGCGGTTTGATTCATAGGCTTGGTCTGTCTCCGGTGACGCGCTCCCAGAAGCTGGAGGTGAGGAGGGGGTCACGGTAGCGGGCGAGTTGCTGCCACTGCGGGTAGAAGATCTGGAACTGCTCGGCGGTCATGGCGGCGTCTTTGGCCGGGTAGAGGCGGCCGCCGAACTCGCGGGTCATGTCGGCGAGACGGTGGACGAGGGGGAAGCTCTTGTCGGGCTTGATGGGAAAGTCGAGGGCCAGCGTGATGCCGGGCTTGGGGAAGCTCATGAGGCCGGGTGAGGGGACGTCGCCGAAGGCCTTGAGGACGGCGAGGAAGCTGGCGAGGCCGGACTTGGCGACCTCCTTGAGGATGGCTATCGTGCCTTCGCGGGCGTGATCCCAGGGGATGACGTACTGGAACTGGAGCAGGCCGCGCTTGCCGTACATGCGGTTCCAGTGGAGCACCTTGTCGAGGGGATAGAAGAAGGGCTCGTAGTCCTGCAGGGCGACGACGCGCGGGTGGATCTGCTTGTGGAAGAAGGCGGTGTTGAAGAGGCTGACCGTGGTGTGGTTGAGGGCGAAGCCGGGGGCGTCGAAGGGGAAGACGAGTTTGGGCTCGGGTGAGGGCTTGAGCTCGGCCCTGCGGGTAGAGTGATCGCCCTGCATGAAGACGCCGCGGCAGAAGTTGCGGCCGGTGGAGGCGCAGTCGACCCAGCTGACGGTGTACTCGATGCCCTTGCTCTGCTCGGTGAGGCTAAGGAACTCGTCGATGCCGTGGAACTGGATGCCCTCGTAGTCGATCATGCGGGAGACGATGGGCTTGAGGCGGAGCTGCGCCCAGGTGATGAGCCCGGTGAGGCCGAGGCCTCCGATCGTGGCGGCGTAGAGGTCGGGATTCTCGGTGGGCGAGCAGAGCTTGCGAGTGCCGTCGGAGCGGACGAGCTCGAACTGGGGGATGTGGCAGCCGAAGGTTCCGGCTACGTGGTGGTTCTTGCCATGGATGTCGTTGGCGATGGCTCCGCCGAGGGTGACGTACTTTGTTCCGGGGGAGACGGGGAGGAAGAAGCCTCGGGGAACGGCGAAGTCGAGGATCTGCGCGAGGGTGATTCCGGCTTCGGCGGTGAGGAGGCCGGTCTCGGGATCGAAGGCGATGAGGCGGTTCATGCCAGTGGCGAGGAGGAGGTTGCCGTCCTTGAGGAGGCAGACGTCGCCGTAGCTGCGGCCCATGCCGACGGGAAGGGCTCCGTTGTGCAGGCTGGCGATGGCGGCGGGAAAGTCGCTCTGCCAGTGGAGCGGGATGACGTTCGCGCTGTAGGTCGGGTAGCGGCCCCAGGATTCGAAGGGAGCCGGGCCGGCGGAGTTGCCGGAGTCGTAGTTGAGCTGTTGCTGGGCTTGCTGAGCTTCGGCGCGCGGCATGGATACAGGATACTTTGTCTCGGTAGAGTTCGAGGTTAATTGCGAAGACGACATTGATGAAATGGCTCCCTTCGTAGGATCTGGCTATAGACGAGGCAAGAGAAAAGGCACGGCGTGTTGCCGTGCCTTTCTGTGATGCGGTGCTGCTTTGCTTATGCGGCGACGCTTGCGGACTTGGCGGCTTCGAGGGCTGCCTTGGCCTGGACCGTGAGGGCGGTGAAGCCCGCTGGGTCGTTGGCGGCGATGTCGGCGAGGATCTTGCGGTCGAGGCCGTTGCCTGCCTTCTTGAGGCCGTTGATGAAGGTCGAGTAGCTCATGCCGTTCAGCTTGGCTGCTGCACCGATACGGACGATCCAGAGGGAGCGGAACTGACGCTTCTTCTGCTTGCGGCCGGTGTAGGCGAACATGAGTCCGCGCTCGACGGCTTCCTGGGCTGCCTGGTAGAGCTTTGATTTCGTGAGGAAGTAACCACTCGCGCGCTTGAGGATCTTCTTGCGGCGATCACTGCGTTTCGTACTCCGTTTTACACGGGGCATCGTGCGTCTCCTTTTGCGTACATCGTTTAAGCGGCTGGAGGCAAGGTGGCCTCTTCACTCGCTATGCAACTCCAAGTCTCGGTGGACTTCGCTTGCGCTGATCCAGGGGCCGTGAACGCTTTGACTGACCCTTTGCTCCGTTATGCGGAGCGGCTTGACTTGAAAAACTCTCGATTCCCTACCTGATCTCTCAGGCGTAGGGGAGCATGCGGGCGACTTTTGGCGTATCCGCCACGGAGACCAGAACGATACCGCCAAGCTTGCGCTTGGTTTTGGTGGCCTTCGAGGTGAGGATATGGCGCATCTTGGACTGGCCACGCTTGAACTTGCCGGTGCCGGTCTTCTTGAAGCGCTTCGCCGCGCCGCTGTGTGTCTTCAACTTTGGCATTGATGTTCCTAACTAGACTAGGACTGCTTTGGACAACCTTCTGAGTATATACCGAGTGTTTCCATTCAGAGGCTTATCCCCCTCACTCCGGGATATTTTGCAGGTAGCTATTTGTTTTACGGCGAACTGGATGTTGGCGCCTATACTGCTATCTTCTTTATTTTCATGAGAGAGAACAGCGACAGAGTACTTACTAGCCGGCTGAGACGGTCTCGCGGGCGGGTTGGGGATGGGCTGAAGGATCGTAGTCGAAGGAAGCGCTTGAGGCGGAGGAACCGCTTTTCGAAGAGGTGATAGCTCAGGTAGGCGGCGACGATGCCAATCGTGAGCGAGATGAAGCCAGAGCCGACCACGGCCAGCAGTTTGCTATGGGTGAGGGAAAAGATGACGGCGCGGAAGTACGTGACGAAGAAGGGAAGAAAGATGACGTGAAGGACGTAGATGCCGTAGCTGTATTTGCCGAAGAAGCGGAGGGGTGAGAGCTCGAAGAACCGGCGGCCGAACGACTGGGGGTGGAGAGCCCAGGCGATCAGGCAGGCAAAGCCGAGGGCGAGAACGGTGTAACGGAAGCCCTCGGTCCAGAACATGCCCGTCCGGGAGGTGATGGGGTCCACACCGATGAGGTCGATGGACAAGAGGATGATGACAGCTGCGGCCAGGAAGCCAAAAGGGGCAAATCGAAGGACGCGGGGCCAGTACTGCGAGCGGTAGAGGAGGGCCAGGGCACCACCGAGCAGGAGCGAGTCCGCACGGCAGAGGGTATTGACGTGGATGTCGATGGCGGGACTGCCGTGGGCGACGAGGGCGAGGCGGAGCAGAAGGGCGGCGGCGGAGATGAACAGGGTGGTGAAGAAGAGTCTCTGTTTGCCGCGAATGAAGAAGACAGCAGCGGGCCAGACGAGATAGAACTGCTCTTCGACGGCGAGCGACCAGAAATGAAAGAGACCGACCTGTGGGCTGGGCTGGAAGGTGCCGATCTGCGCCGGGTGGAAGTTCTGAAGGTAGGCGAGCAGGAGCCAGCCCATACCGTTCCAGTGGAGATGAAGGAGCGGGGTGAGCAGAAAGAGGATGGCGAGAACGGCATAGTAGAGAGGGAAGATCCTGAGGACGCGACGGGCGTAGAACTTACGAAAGAAGCCATCGTCGAAGAGCGAATCGAACAGAATGCCGGTGATGAGGAAGCCGGAGAGGACGAAGAAGAGGTCGACACCGAAGATTCCGTAGGAGAACAGGTTTCCAGTAAAGCGGACGAGCGGGCCGCCAGCCTGGTAGTTCGACTCGAACCCGTGGGTGAGGAGAACCATGAGGATAGCGAGGCCGCGAATGCCGTCGAGCGAGCGTAGATGCCCTCGGCCGGCATGCCGAAGATGCGGCAGGGGGGTGGGGGGAGGAGGCATGGGTTCCTGAGGAGAAGGTAGCACAAATCCTGACGTATAACGATGAACTGAGGAGGCAGAAGCCGAAGCGAACAAGAGGAAACTTTCCTGCGGCAGCGCCCTCCAGACCGCTTTTATTCGCCGGCCTGAGCGAGGTATTTGGCGCGGGATAGAAGGCCTATAGCAAAGAGCCGAGACACCGGTTTCCTGCTGGGCGGAAACAGTAGCGCAACCTATTGAAAAACAAGGAATTTCAGGGGGTACCAAGTGCGAGTCCACGTGGGGTTAGATGGGTATCTTCAGGGGCCCTCGCGTGGTATACTTTAACTATAGAAATCCCCCGGTTTAACGCATGCAAACTGCTTGATTGACGCGGCTTTCTGCGGATTACGAGCTCGGGCGTTACGAGGGTTTTCACCCGCACTTCAGGAGTTACATGGCAACGACTGCAATCCCTACCGAGACTGATCTTTTGGAACTGGAAACGAAGGCCGCACCAAAGAAAGAAGGCGGCGGCTACTCTGCTGAGAACATTACAGTTCTCGAGGGTTTGGCAGCGGTGCGCCTGCGGCCGGCGATGTATATCGGTTCGACGGGCGAGCAGGGGCTGCATCACCTTGTCTATGAGGTCGTGGACAACTCGGTCGACGAGGCGCTGGGTGGTCATGCGACGCGGATCGATGTGACGATCCATGTCGACAACTCGATTACGGTGGTGGACGATGGACGCGGGATCCCGGTTGACGACAAGGTGATCAACGGGGAGAAGATGCCTGCGGTGCAGGTGGTTCTGACGATGCTCCACGCCGGGGGTAAGTTCGATGCGTCGAACTACAAGGTTTCGGGTGGGTTGCACGGCGTCGGCGTGAGCTGCGTGAATGCGCTGAGCGAAGAGTTCGATGTCGAGATCTGGCGCGATGATCATGCGTGGGAGCAGGACTACTCGAAGGGCGCGCCGATCAGCAAGCTACGCAAGATGGGGCCGACCAAGCGCAAAGGGACGAAGGTCCACTTCCTGCCGGACAAGTCGATCTTTACCGTGCATGAGTTCAACTACGACACGTTGGCGCAGCGGCTGCGCGAACTGGCCTTCCTGAACAAGGGGCTGGAGATCCACCTGACGGACGAGCGCACCACGGATACGAAGACCGGTGAGAGCAAGCACCAGGAGTTCAAGTACATCGGCGGCATCGCCGAGTTCATCAAGCACCTGAACAAGGGCAAGTCGGTGCTGCACGACAAGCCGATCTACATGGAGGCGGAGCGGGACAACGTGGCCATGGAGATTGCGCTGCAGTACAACGACGCCTACTCCGAGACCGTGTTCACGTTTGCGAACAACATCAACACGGTTGATGGTGGAACGCACCTCTCGGGCTTCAAGACGGCGTTGACGAGAACGATCAACGCTGCGGGGCAGTCGCTGGGACTGTTCAAGGACGTGAAAGAGAACCTTAGCGGCGATGACGTACGGGAGGGTCTCGTGGTTGTCATCAGCGTGAAGCTGAGCCAGCCACAGTTTGAAGGACAGACGAAGGGCAAGCTGAACTCGGATATCGCCGGGACGGTGCAGGCGTTTGTGAATGAGCGGCTGGGCGGCTTCCTGGAGCAGAATCCGCAGGTGGCGAAGAAGATCATCAACAAGGCTATCGATGCGGCGCGGGCTCGTGAGGCTGCACGTAAAGCAAGAGACCTGACAAGGCGCAAGGGCGCGCTCGATGGCGGTGGTCTGCCGGGTAAGCTGGCGGACTGCTCTGAGCGGCAGCCGGATCGTTGCGAGCTTTATCTGGTCGAGGGTGAGAGCGCCGGCGGAACCGCGAAGCAGGGGCGGGACCGTAAGTTCCAGGCGATTCTCCCGCTGAAGGGTAAGATCCTCAACGTCGAGAAGGCGCGGTACGACAAGATGCTTGGGCACGAAGAGATTCGCGCCATGATTACGGCGCTGGGCTGCGGGATCGGCAAGGACGACTTTGACGCAACGAAGCTGCGGTACGGCAAGCTGATCCTGATGACCGATGCCGACGTCGACGGATCGCACATCCGCACGCTGCTGCTGACGTTCTTCTTCCGGCATATGACGGAGTTGATCAAACGCGGGCATGTGTACATCGCGCAGCCGCCGCTGTATCGCATCAAGAAGGGCAAGTTCGAGCAGTACATCAAGGATGACCGCGAGTATGTCTCCGTGATGGTGAAGCGGGCATCGGATGGCATGGTCATTCGGTATGGCGATGGCGGCGCGAGGCTCGAAGGCGCCGCATTGACGAAGTTCATGGGGCAGTTGAACGACTACCTCGGCTTCTTCGACAAGGTGCAGAAGCGGCTGCGCAATGAGGAGGTAACGCGGGCGTTTGCGGAGCTTTTTGCGCAGGAGGGCAAGGATTCGGCACGGCGCGTGGACTTCGAGTCGCCGGCGAAGTTCAAGACTATGCGTGAGCGGCTGATGGGAATGCAAAAGGCCTATCAGTTCAAGAATGTGAGCGATGTGCTTCTGGATGAGGAGCATCGGACGTACTCGGTGAACTTCACAGACGCCCAGGGTGCGGTGCGGTCGATTGACTGGACCCTGGCGACGATGCCGGAGAGCCGGCAGATGCTGGCGAAGCATGCGCAGATACGTGAGCAGCTGGTGGGGCCGTTCTTTATTGAATATGCGGCCAAGACCTCAAAGGCTGATGCTGCGGATGAGGCTGAGGAGGCTGCTTCCGAGGAGGGCGTGGCTCAGACGGCTGCAGCTCCCGGGACGGCTCTGGAGGCCAAGGCGAGCAAACGGGCCAATAAGGCTGGACAGGATCCGGTGGAGAAGAAGACGGCTCGCGAGGTGTTCGAGTATGTCATCGAACAGGGCCGGAAGGAGTATCAAGTCCAGCGGTACAAGGGTCTGGGCGAGATGACGGCTCCGCAGCTTTGGGAGACGACGATGGATCCGGAGCGCCGGACGCTGCTGCAGGTGAAACTCGAGGACATTGCAGCCTGTGAGGAGATCTTTACGACTCTGATGGGCGAGGATGTGGAGAGCAGACGGAAGTTCATTGAAGAGAATGCTTTGGATGTAAAGAACCTGGATATCTAGTTTGTAGGTGGATTGTAGGTTGGCGCAAATACTGTCCCGATTGGCGGATTTGTTGTCCAACAATTTGCGTAATTGGCGTCCCGAAGGGTTGTAGGCGGACACATAAAGTGAAATTGCTCCGATCTGGGTAGTGAAGTGGCTTTCCTATCGCTGTACGACGTGACACTGCGTGGCGAGAGTGAGCCATCTTAGCTGTAACGGCTCACGCTACTGCAAGTCGGAAAGTGGTTTAGCCGCAAGCCGCAGCAAGGGAACGTCGCCCGTACCACCCATTTGCTGACATCACCTCGTGTCTGTCCCGGCAATCAGGTTGTGACGTGGACCAGCCCCGAAACCTTGCGAAGAGCGTCACCGTAGAGTGGTCTTAATCCCTAATGGTCCGTGCTGCTGCTTGCTCTTGAATTGACTTAATATTGTGGATACCGCCCATTGCGTGAAATGCGCACCTCTCGCGTACTATTTGTGTAAACAATAGATAATAAATCACTTACGTCCGATAGCCAAGCTTATGTATAGTCACTGGGCAACATAATGAATACCCAACCAGAGGGTTCCCATGATCGCGACCCCGTGACCTTGATCGGTTGAGTTCACGCTGTTGCCGATGATCGGACCAATAATGGCGATAATACCGGCGATCGCTGCAATCACCGGCACCTGAGTGGTGAATAGAGCGAGCAGTCCAGCCAGTCTCGGAACACCAGAAGTAAGCAGGTGGATCAAGGCCTGAATTGCCGCTTCGTCCAGTTCTACACGCCAGCCAAGGATCACATCGTTGACATGCGCCTTGCCACCTTTCTGGATGGCCAAGATATCTTCGACGATTTTGCTTACATCGGCAACGTCCGTAAGGAAATTAGTCACCTTCGACTGAACGTCGGCATCGGCTTGGGTGACGTTGACAGGTGTAGCGCTCGCCGCGCTAGGAGTCACTTGAACAGCCTGATTCGATAGGTCTGTAGCTCGATCTACGATCTGCTGTTGCTCGTCCGTGAGTGCGGGCGCAGGACCCACACTGGCTGCGAACAACGAACTCGATGGAAGACCGTAATGCCAATGACCCGGAGTTCCACCGATGTAAGGCCGGATCTTCACAAGCAAGGCGATAGTTTGTGAATCAGTGAGGCTGAATGCTGCTGCTGCCATAATGCAACTCTCTCCATTTCGCAACTTTAGGATTTGGGGAGGTTTGGCGCGCACAAGAGTCCCATTGCTATGTGCATAAGTCAAGCCATTTATTATGAATTTGTTATCGCCCCTTTAGAACTCGGTCAGCTTCAGCTCATCGGCACGCCGGTACACGAGGCGTGCGAGCTGGAGCGACTGATAGAGGCGTGCGGTGTCGCAGCCGCGGTTCGATCAGGATGGGGTCGGAGTCAGGCGCAGACGAGTAAGGTGCGGTTTGCCGACATCCATGTAGTCATCTGTCAAGTGAAGGCACGGGTGTCCCGGGCACGCTCGGGAGAGCGTGCAAATCAACAGTTTCAGGATGTTCTACGCG
>Ga0193743_1003327_pt1 | contig 10802 bp, 15 predicted proteins | sample L2c2metaG_FD_143038 | JGI IMG/M metagenome (GOLD analysis project Ga0193743, IMG submission 143038) | Soil microbial communities from a riparian zone of the East river system, Colorado, United States - L2c2 | ecosystem: Environmental > Terrestrial > Soil > Riparian zone | place: USA: East River...
GTACATCTCAATCCCCGCCTGCGGTAAGAAGGACTCCATTGCTTCCAGATAGTCGTGCGGAAAGCCAGGTCCGCCATGGAGCAGAAGCACCTTCACAGAACCGGAACCAATCTGTTTGGTCCAGACTTTGTACTTGCCTCCGGCGACTGGAATCATGCGAATGCCCGCAACACGAATTCCGCTAGGGTTCAAAGCGTCTGCGGTCTGTGTTGGCTCAAGACGGGTTGCCGCTTGTGCAGATTGCGACAGAGCCGACGTGGAGGCGGTTGTAGCGAAAGCAGCAGAGTATTTTAGGAAGCTTCGGCGTTTCATATTCCATAGGATAATCGTCGTATCGGATTGCTGGCCTTCGCCATGAAAGAGATGACTTCCGGGTGGTCGACCACCCGGAACCTAATCCGAAACGGGCTTCTGGGAAGTGCGGAATGGACTCCTTCCCCGCTTAGACTTCTAATCACTTTTCCCTTCAACAACGATGCGGCGCACCACGGTAATGGGGATCGAGCCGTCGGGACGAGGGGTGACGCGCCAGCTCAAAGTGTCGCCCTTCAGCTCGTAGTCGCGGATCTGTGTCGTGTCGTCGTTGTTCGGAAAGGTGCTGCGGTCGATATGGAGGGTGACTTTGCCGGTCGCGGCGTCGAAGCTATAGGTGCCGAAGCTGCAACTCGAGGTCAGTTGCGCATCTTTGTACTCCTCGAACGTGCCCTTCTCTCGGTCTTTTCCGGCGAATTTTGTACGCACATCGCGAAATACATCAATCATGAAATGACCGTCGGCGGTAAAGATGGCCAGGCCGTGCGGCACAGCGCCATAATCGGCGACGCGCTTACCGTCGGGCAGGATCTTGTCCGCGGCAATGAGCTTCCATGTGCCGACATATGGGTTTTGGGCTGGCGTCTGGGCATCCGCGGAGGAGATAGCGAGTGCCACGGTAGCAACGAGGGAAACGATGGCGATCATGGGTACACCGTACTAACCGCACGAACGCTGCACAATTTGATTCTTTTTACCGAACGATTGAATTTCGCTTACGTTTTCCGCAATACCCGGGAGCCTTGCGGCTGGGCAAGTTCGGCCAGAGCGGCTCGTGTTGCCGTGCCAAGCAAAGAATAAAAAGTATCAAGCGCAGGGTTCGTGGCATTCGGATCACGGTGCAACGCCACGGGAAGAGCTGGAAGAGCAGGCAGGCGATGCAACGACCTGTTTGCCACCAGATGAGCCGGCAGTTGCATGGCTGTGCGCGCGGTGATCCCAAGCCCTCCTTGAAGCGCAGCCCATAGGCCGTTCAGGCTCGGGCTGGTGGCTGCGATACGATGCGGGATACCGGCGGTTTCGAGCTGTTGCACGGCGGACTTGCGGAAGGCGCATTGCGGGCCCAGTACAGCGAGGGGGAGAGAAGCATCCTGTGTGCGGAACGCTCGGCTCGCGATCCAGAGCACAGGCAGTTCGCCCAGCATCAGAGCGTCCTTCCGGTCCGCGAATCCAATGGTCAGCGCGAGATCAAGCTGGCTCTTGTCGAGGGCTTCAATGAGAGCGCCATTACCCTCAATACGCAGCTCTATTTGAGTTCGTGTATAAAGCGCCGTGAACTGCCGCAAAACATCAGGCAGCAGCGCGGTGAAATCCTGTGGAGCACCGATCCGAATGGTGCCGGCCAACGTCACGCCCTGCATGGTCTGCAGCAGATCGTCGTTGAGTGCAAGCATGCGCCGGGCATATCCGAGGGCTGTATCTCCGGCTTCTGTCAGCTTCAGGCCCCGGCCGTGCTTACGAAAGAGCGGTGTCCCTAATTCCTCTTGTAGGCGCTTCATCTGCAGACTGATCGCCGACGGCGTCCGCCCCAGGCGCTCTGCCGCCTGCGCAAAGCCGCCCACATCATGGGCCGTGATGAGTGTCCGCAGGGTGTCGAGATCGAGATTATGCAGTGGCATTCTGCGTTTGAGATTACATGAGTTGCAGAGTACGGAGCAGGAACGCTTGGCGTCATCAACCCATCTGCCTGCGGCGGGAAAGCATAATTCTACTCAACAATGCGTTGAGAAAGATCAGCTTGTGAGGTGGCTTCCATAAGTCCGTGTACCGGCGGACGCGATATGGAAGCATTGTATTTACGGTGGCCACAATTTGTTTCAAGTGGCCAGATTATCGCTCAACGGATACTTACAACAACACGATGGGATAACGGTGGCACGGGTAGTTCCAACTTAGTTTGGAACTACCTGTCGGTAGAGTCGAGAGCGCCCGTGCGGCCCATCTTTTCGAAGAAATTAGGCTTCGCATAAAAAAAGCATTAATGCACTGAATTGTTCGTGCATACACGCCGAAGCATTTATCTCCTGACGAAGGTATAAGTATGCGTTTCTCGGGAATAAACGCCAACCCCCTGCGTTCTTCTTACAACAACATCTGACGAGCGATCGAACGAAGGTCAGGTTATCGCTTTATGGAAATAAGTGTTCTTGAATTTACTCCACTCTGTTGTTGCAAGAAGAAAGGCATATGAAATACATCACATCAATCTCCCCAATATTGATTACTCTCACACTGATGGCACCTCAAGCCGCACATGCCAAAGTAGGGCATCTTGATCTTCCCGTAAACGCTGCAATCGGTAGATCGAAGGTAGTTAAGCTTTCTCTGATCAATGAATCAGGTGCTCCAATGGTGCTTAAAGATGGAGACGAGATCATCAAGCTGGAACCTGGTAAGTCCATCGATGTTAAAGAACCGATAGGAAGCCGTATAGTCGTCGTCGACAGTCCCGTGCACTCACGGAAGCCGGGAGATGTGATTGTAGAAGTGTCAGGGACGCTGAGTGGTGCGATCGTGCACGTCAAATAGCTCCATCTTCCGATCAACTCCATAGACCGTCATACCATCGCCGGCGGGTGGCCCATATAGAAACCCACCATGACGGGGGTCCCATTCATGCAGCATCAGCGCATGAATGGGGCATTCGAGCGAAGCTCGAACCCTCATCTGGCATCGAAGGAAACCACTTCCGCCCGGCAACGCCGCCGTTGTGCACGATCAGACCTCGGAAGCGGCATCCCATTTCGGCTTCGTCTCTCTGCCCCATCTCTTGGGGTCCTCGCTGTGCATCTTCTCCATCTGCTTGTACACATCCGGATGCTTCTCCGTGACGTGTTTCACCATGACGCTCACCATCTCGTCCCACGACGAAGCAGACAGCTTCTCGTCACAATTCCCTCCGAGTTCTTTACATGTCATTGTCTTCATCGAAAGATCACCTCACACGGCTTCGCTTGACTTCGACGGTCAGTCCTTCGCGATCGTTGGCTGGGTGGCCAATCAATTTATGCGCCTTCAGCGCATGAATGCTCATTCGCACGGAAGCGCGAACCGCTCTTCTCTATCCACCGATAGCGGTGGATGGCCCTCAATCATTATGAAAAGATTGAGGGAGTATGTCTAAGCTGACAGATTCCGTAAGAAGTGAAGTCGTCCGACGCGTAAGTAATTCCGGCCAATCCGTGGCACACCGCTTTGACCACATCGAGCGTGTCATGCAGAACGCACTTGCCATCGCCGCCACCATTGAGGGAGTCGATTACGAAATTTTGCAACTCGCAGTGCTCCTGCACGATGTCGAGCAACCCGCTGGGAAAAAGGCCGAGCACGTGGAATTGAGTCTGCGAGCTGCAGAGGAAATTCTGAAGCAGGCGGCTTGCCCGGACGAGAAGGCCAGTAAGGTTCTCAGAGTGATTGGCGAACATTCCTCAGAACACGTCAGGACCATCCAACCATCCACCGACGAAGCAAAGATCCTGTTTGACGCAGACAAACTCGACGGTCTCTCGGCAGTGGGCATCGCTCGCGTCTTTGCACTCTTCGGACAAATGGACCTGCCCCCTCTTCAAGCGATCGAATGGTATAAGCAGAAAATTGATATCGCTTTGCAGTACATTCAGACCGCAGAGGGGCGCAGACTCTGCAACTCAAGATTGCCCTACGTCCAACAATTTCTTTCTCAACTAGAATCAGAAGCCCGGATAAGCGAGGACATCTGGTCCTCGTGACTTCAAGTCCTGAATCGTATGGGCGGTGGCCCATACGCGATCGTGGACCCCTCTTTACGAATTACTTATGCCTTTCTCGATAACATCGATTCATGAAAGGGAGGCATATCCAATGCCGAATGTACATGGTCTCGAGTTCAACGCCAATCAGTCCGAACTGGTCAAAGATCTGATTCGCGAACTCTTGAAGGACGGCGACTGCGCCGTCTACGCATTACGCAACATGAAGCCGAACGGCGAACTGCGAATGGCTTCGACCCCGCCAATTCCCGGGCCCCGCAGAGCCCGCGGCGTCTTCCTGCGAGTCCGTCCCGGAGTCAAGGAAGCGATCATCGTGCGTCCGATGAACGCAAAGGCCGGTCAGCAAAACATGAAGGTGACAAAGCTTACTCAGGCCGAGAATCTTGAAATCATCCGAATCTGGCGTAAGCAAACGAAGCCTCGCGGAGTTCCCTCCGCGAAGACGGAACCCGGCAGCGAAATAACGCCTTCCGCTGAGCTGGAGCTGGTTGGGGCCACTCTCTAACCGCGCTCCGCATACGCCTGAGTAGCGGTCGAGCTATTACATCCAAAGCCCACACGCACGAATCCGACAACTCGCATCCATCCCCACCTGTGCCCCACATCTGAAATGAGGTGCCCATCCATGCGGTCTCACCCCATGGATGGGCCCGGGAAATCCTGCAGATGAATCGCTAGCTCTTCGACTTCCCAGAAACCTTATGCACCTCAGGTTTTTGACCGCCGGCTGCCTCTAGCTCTGCTTTCGTCGGCTCAATCTTCATCCCGTATTTCTGTCCCCCGACCAAAACCGTGTCCAGATACTCAGCCTTCCCATATCGGCGGAAGGTCACATCTGACGTGGCATGGGTCGTCTCCGCCTGCATCGGTGTGAACGACACCATCGCACTATGGTTTCCAGACGCAGCCGTAATCTTCATAATGCCCTGCATATCTTCAGATTGGGTGATAGTGTAAGCTCCGGCAGGCATCTTGGTAGAGCCCGCCGTGAAGGCAAAGTCCGTTGAAAAATCCAGACCGTCGGCAATCTGCGCAGCGCCAGGCACTGCAAGTAACAGGCACAAGAATCCACTCGCGCCCAGCATCTTCAGGATATTTAGGAGATTCTTCATTGTTGTGTCCTCGCTCAAATTAGATTTTGCGGGGCCCGGAAAGAAGATACTCGCAATCCACAGCGTCAGACAAACGAACGTACTCCCGATGAAGATGCTCTCCTACTCATGCAACCTCATCGCATAAGCCAATTCGCCTTGAATCGCATAAACCAACAGGCCAGCATAACCTCATCCCCTTCAATCGTTGGCTCCGACTCATCCAAACTCGCCTTCAACGTGGACGTCCGAAAAACAAGACATACCCATCCGCGTCTTCAAGCTCGAAGCCACGCAGACCGTCTTCGGTATCCCGCAGAGGTTTGGAAAAGGTAACTCCGCGCGTCGCAAATTCGCCCGCCAGTGCATCGGGGTCGGGGACTGAGACATAAGCGTCCCATCGAGCCGCCCGTTCACGCTTGCAGTTGGGTAGCGGTTCCGCGCCGACATCCTTGACGAAGATCATCGCCCCTCCCCGCTTCACAATAGCGAAAAAGGGCTCGCCATTCGGCTCCTGGAAGACAACGTCAAACCCGAGTTTTTCTTGATAGAACGAAAGTGCCGTCGGGACGTTTCGCACAATAAAGAACGGGGAGACGCCGTCTATAGCTGTCTCTGTCACGCATGACCTCTCATCATCCACAGGTCTATCTCGATTCTGAAGATGTAAGTCAACTGGCATAACTACCTCCTGTCTCCGGAGGCTATGCCCACTGTTTACCCAGCCCTTCCAGCCCCGCCGCAGCAAGATCCTGAGGCAGCATCACCGGATGCACCTCCACCCCCGCATTGAACAAAAGAAAGAACGGTTCTGCAAGCGTTGGGATCTTCGACGGATCCGCAAGATCCACAATTAGAACCCCGCTCCGCTGACCATTTCGGGCCGTAAAGTATGTTGCCTCGGGTTTCAACTGGTCAAGGATTCGCTTCATCTTGGTTCCGGCAGAACCATCTCGGACTGCAGCATTGAAAGTCTCAACAGGAAAAGTGACGTACATGATCATGCGCATGGAAACACTCCGGCCGCCATCGGCGAATATCTGAGGGCCCGTCAGGAGGAGGCTAAGCTACGCCTGCGATCGAAACCAAGTCAATAGAAGATTCCCCGGAATGGAACCTCACCATCGGAATGGTGAAACCTTTACGCCGGATAACCCGCATCCATCCACGACTTGAAAAAGGCAATCCGATCCGCTGGCCATGCTTCGTCCGGAGGCATCGAGCCATCCGCAACTCTTTCATACACACTCTGCGCATTAGCTGGAACACACATCCACGCAGAGTCACCAAGATCAACCCCCATCCCTTGCATGCACTCAACATCCTCATCCCGGAAGAGTGGTCGAATATCCTTCGCAAAACTGAGAGCCATCATGACCTCCTTTTTTCATGCTCCACAGAGCCCAGAGTAGACCTGAATTTCCCTATTGCCCACCCTCTACGAATGGCTATGCGGAGCAGCACCCGACCAGAGGAGGATTCAACACCGTCATACCTCTCCTGAGTTGATGCACACTCGACTCCTCAAGACCGCCCATGCATGCAGTTCACCGCGTGGTGGGCATTCGGCGGGTGGCCCATACATCAACCAAGGTTCATTGCTTATAGACCAGAGTAGGCCCGCTCACCTGCTTCACCTTCAGATCGACCTCAACCTCCACGCGGTCGGCGATCTTCACGAACGGAATACCACTCGTCATTCCGTAGTCCTTTCGGTCAAACGCCATCTTCCCCTTAATCTCCCCGGCGCGGGTCCCCTTGCCTGAAATCGTCAGCTTCAACGTCTCGGGTTTAGACACTCCCCGGATCGTAAACGTGCCCGGGATATCGAACGTCACCGGACCGGTCTGGGTCACCCCCGTGGACCGAAACGTGATCGACGGATTCTCCTTCACGTCGAAGAAGTCTTTGCTCCGCAGCTTCCCGTCCTTCATGCCGCTCCCAGTATTCACTGTGGCCGCATCAATCTTGATGTTCAGGACTCCCGATGTGACATCCGCGGAATTAAACTTCAGCGAAGCATCCCATCGCTCGAACTTCCCGGTCAGGGCAACCGAAGCCTTCACATAAAAATTGACGTTGCTCTCCTCCGGAGTCGTCGCGAATACCGGAGCCTGCGCCCGGACCGCCACCGGAAACAGCGCAAACGCCAGAAGACTGGCAAGTCCTGATCGCATCATCGCTGGTCGCATGTAAAAGTGTCAGCCCCTCGTGCCGCCACGTCAACATGACCCGAGCCAGAATCCCCCATGGCCTAAAAGTCCACCCTCCCGAAGACTAACCTGGGTTGGCCTCGGCATCAGTCCGTTGCGACAGGCTGCCAAAGCTCGACACGATTTCCGTCGAGCCGGCTCTCGTGCCCTCTTGGAACTGGGGAGTCCCCAGCGGTCCTTACCTGCCCGATCAAAACACCTAGACCTTCCGCAGGTGGATTCCAACTCCTCACACCGAGCCAAAGTAAACCTGAACCTCGCGCAACAGCCCGTCCTCCACCCGAAACCACTCCACGTTCCGGAAGGTCTTCCCATCCACCGGAACCAGCTCGTAGCGCACGAACGCCTCGGTCCCTTTCACGAAGATTCGCTCCAGACGGAACTCCTTAATTCGATCGCTGTTGGGCCAGCACCGCTCGAAGTAGGTCTTCCGGTCGATATGATCGTCCCACGGAGAAGTGAAGGTGAAATCCTCCGCCACCAGGTTCTCCAGCAGCCCACGATCCTTGTCTACATACGCCCGGAAGCACTCCCGCACCACTCCTTCGACCCCTCGCTCCACCATCGCCTCACCTCACCTCTGTTGGATGCACGAACGGCCTTTCCTCAACCCTTCCCACACCTGATAGCCTTTCCCACATAAATCTCAGGTGCCCTATCGAGCCCTCTATCTCTACCCCGGTCCTCAAGCCCCAACGCAACATGGCGGTCGACGCCTACCGCGGTCTCGTCATGTTCCTCATGATGGCCGAGGTCCTTCGCCTCTCCCATGTCTCCCGCGCCTGGCCCGGCAGCACCTTTTGGCGCATCCTCGCCTTCAACCAGACCCACGTCGAATGGACCTGGTTCAGTCTCCACGACCTCATCCAACCATCCTTCACCTTTCTCGTCGGAGTCGCTCTCCCTTATTCGCTCCGTAGCCGTCAGCGTAAGGGCGAAGCCTTCTCTCGCAGCCTCGCCCACACCGTCCAGCGCAGCTTCATCCTCGTCGCCCTCGGAATCCTGCTTCGCTGCATTCACCGGCCCCCCATCTACGTCACCCTGGAAGACACCCTCACCCAGATCGGCCTCGGCTACACCTTCGCCTTCCTTCTCGCCTGCGTCCGACCACGCTGGCAATGGACTGCGCTCGCCGCCATCCTCGTCGGCTACTGGCTCGCATGGGCGCTCTATCCCCTTCCGCCCGCCGGCTTCAACTACGCCGCGGTCGGCGTCCCACTCAACTGGCACAGCCATCTCCTTCACGGATTCGCAGCGCACTGGAACAAGAACGCCAACCTCGGCCAGGCCTTCGACCTCTGGTTCCTCAACCTCTTTCCCCGCACCTCTCCCTTCCTCTACAACGGTGGCGGATACCTCACCCTCAACTTCATCCCCACCCTCGGCACCATGATCCTCGGCCTCATCGCCGGTCGATGGCTCCTCACCGCCGCCCCCAGCCTTCCCATCCGCCGCCTCCTCCTCGCCGGTACCGCGCTCGTGGCCGCCGCAGTCGTCCTTCATCTCCTCGGCATCAACCCCATCGTCAAGCGCATCTGGACCCCGGCCTGGACCCTCTTCAGCGGCGGCCTCTGCTTCTATCTCCTGTCTGCCTTCCTCTGGATCGTCGAAAAGCGAGGCCACCGCACCCTCGCCTTCCCGCTCGTCGTCATCGGCATGAACTCCATCGCCGCCTATCTCATCGCCAACCTGTGGGAGCACCTCATCGACTCCTCCTCCCTCTACTCCTCAATGGCCGATCGGCTCCGCAGCCATCTCGGCGAAGGCATCGAACTGCTTCTCCTCGGAAGCATCTCCCTGCTCCTCTACTGGTCCCTGCTCTACGTGCTGCACCGCAAAAAACTCTTCCTCCGCATCTGATGGAGTTCAAGACGCTTCATCGATGCGCTCTCCCCCAGGTAGGCTGCTGGGTGCCCCATTCATGCGGTCTCATCGCATGAGTGGGTCATTCGCGCGGAGCGCGAACCAGAATCTCTAACCCCGCCCAACAACTCAACCGCCCGTCATCTCGACAGGAAAGCGTGCAGGTTCATCGCACAGCAAATCACTCAAGACATCTCGTCATCTCGACTGCAGACACTCAACTTCATCGCACTACAGATCACTCAACCACCAACGTCATCTCGACCGGAGACGCGCAGCTTCATCGCGCGGCGCAGCGGAGAGATCCCTGTATTTCGCCTTTGTTCTTGCTGTTGCCTGTTTTCCAAAGCCTCCCATAAAGCTCTTGGAGCCTGAAACCTAACCCTCCGACCGACCGCGCCAGCCTCACCCCTAAAGTGATAGCCTTTTCTCCATGAGCGGTCCCACCCTCCAGCAAAAGCTCGATCACCTCCTCGACAACCTCGCCGAAGCCGAGCGAGAGTACGCCGCCGGAATCCCATACCCGGATCACGTCGAAGGCTCCTGGCCCGAGAAGATCGAGGGCATCAAAAAGCGCATCGCTTCCGTTCGCGAGATGATCGCAGCCGAGTAACCGAAGAAGAATCTTTGCGATCCCACCGCTTTACTCTGTCAAGCCTGCGAACCCCTCATCTCGCTGATTTCAGACATCATCCCAACTGCCGATGAGTTCAACCCGTTTCGCTAAAATTAAAGAGAAGCGACGAAAAGAGCAGGGAGAGGTCAGCCTTAGACGCCTTCCCACATCTCCTTTTATTGCAATACTTTGAAGACAAGTCGTTCCTTATCAAGACTTTGCCATGTAAGTCCGGCCTTATCTGATGAAGAATGAAGACTTTGCACAAAATACCTGAGGGGGGCTGGCCGCAGCTAAATCCCTCTGAAAATAGAAGATGTAGCTAACAACCGCTGGTGATAGTCTTCTCCGGACGGGCCCCTCTCACTTTCTAAGAACGAGGCTTCCCATGTCCTATTCGTCCTCTCTGCCCCTCCGATCTGCAGGCGTCTTCTTCGCCTTCGCCCTCACCGCCTCATCTTCCCTGGCCTTCCAGGCGCCCGAAAAGGCAGCCCTCCAGGAGCGCGTCTCCGCCCTCAAGGAATCCGTAGCCGCCAACCACGCCAAGCTGGAAAAATACCAGTGGACCGAGACGACCACCATCATCCTCAAGGGCCAGACCCGAAAGACCGAGCAGAACACCTGCCGCTACGGCCCCGACGGCAAAGTCCAGAAGACTCCCATCGGCGCCCCGGCTGCCGAACCCCAGCAGCAACAGCGGGGAGGCCGCTTCAAAGCCCGCATCGTCGAAAAGAAGGTCGATGAGATGAAGGACTACGGAGCTCGCCTCAAGAGCCTCGTCGGAGAGTACGTTCCGCCGAATCGCGACAAGATCCAGGATGCCTTCCAGGCCGGGAACGCCAGCATGACCCCGTCCGGCGGAACGGTCTCCCTTGCCCTCAGCAACTACTACAAGCCCGGCGACAAGATGACCTTCGCCTTCGACACCGCCGCGAAGAAGATCCGCAGCCTCAACGTC
>Ga0193743_1003328_pt1 | contig 10801 bp, 12 predicted proteins | sample L2c2metaG_FD_143038 | JGI IMG/M metagenome (GOLD analysis project Ga0193743, IMG submission 143038) | Soil microbial communities from a riparian zone of the East river system, Colorado, United States - L2c2 | ecosystem: Environmental > Terrestrial > Soil > Riparian zone | place: USA: East River...
ATACAAAAAATGAACATTCATATGAAGAAACAGATACCAAGTCTGATTTTTTCAAAAAATTACAAGTTCCATGTATGGAATTTGTTCTTACACCAAACTAGCATTCTGTTGGGGTCCATCATGGTGCCTTAGCCAGCATCTTCTTGCATTTGGGGTCTCAGCACTGGGTGAACTGCCAATTATCTCATCTATCTTACTTGTAAATGAGTGGTTTTTGCTTTGAACAGCTACTTTTCTGCAACCCAAATATGTTTTGCAGTCCTATTGGTTAGATATAATGGTAAGTCAAGCCAATTAGTCTTTCATCCATCTTATTTGTTAAAAAAGGAACTTGTATATGCTGCATGCCTCTGACACAATGGCCCTCACTGGCACATTTAAGATCTACGACAAGCAAAATATAGTGTTTACACTGACCAAAAAACTACATATTTTGCATTTTGCAGCTCAATCCTTCAGCTTAGAATTAAAATTGCTTCAGAGATTTATTTATTCATATAAGCTTTGAACCTTGGAAGTAGCAAGAAGTGAGAGAATGTTGCATATCTGATGACTGTTACAACTTCAAAAGATTCAGGCTATTTGCAGCCATGATCTTAGCCAGTCGTTTGAGATCAAGTTCAGTCGAGACAAAAGAGTGCCTTTGTTACCAAAGGTATTGTCTTAAGTTTGTTGAGTTTATACCAGTCTTTATTAAAGACTAACTAAAGAACAAGTTGTAAACTACTAGAGTTTATATACTTGTAAAGACAATGAAAGGTCGAGACGAGAGAACAATGGTAAACCATTGTTTGATCAAGTTGTCAGACAAGAAGTGGAAGAGATCAATGCAAGTGCATTGTTCTATTGTTTGTTCAAAAGAGGGAACAATGCAAAAGCATTGTTCGTTTGAAAAAGTAAACAAAAGTAGTCATCAGTATAGTTTGTTGTCTGAATTGGTAAGTAAAAGAAAGTAAAAATGAAGTCGTAACAGTGACAGTGCATGTCCCAACCATACAGTATATAGTCTTTTACATCTGCATCATACAATGTTTCATACATTACTCACATACATAGATTAATCCATAGATGCATACATATCTTCCCAGTATAGATTATCAAGGAGATAAAAAAGCAGCACAAAGAGATAAGAAAGAGGACTCACACTTTTCTCACACGAAATTTTATCTTGAAAGTCCTCGAGTGATGTCATATATGTTTTTCTCAAAGTGCAACTGTCACATTTTTTGAAAAGGTTTACTTACTGCATCCTGTTAACATGCCATGAAAAGCACCATCACTATGTAAATAATTATACATGGATTACAACAGGACCATCAAATTCCTCACATCCTGCAGGGTATTGATGCCTCCGGGGGGCCCAGTTGGCCAGTATTGTGGTCCGGGATGAGTTGAAAATTCAAAGAGTATAGACAAAATCAGGATGCCGATCTCCTAATTCCATCCAAGCGCTCAAACCTCCGTCACCACGCTTCTCATCTTCAGCATACTTCTCGAGCAGCTTCGCACGTACTTCAGGACGTTTTTTGAGTTTGTTCCTCCATGATAAGTATGCTACGTTGATAAGGGAGCCCACAATCACAAGGATAGAGCTTCACAAAGTGGATTAGCAGAAGAAGGTGTAAGGGAGGAGATGGTACTAGAAGGAGAGAAGAAGCAGAGAAACCGAACTAGACACTTACAAAATGAGATTCATAATGGTTGTTTGCCTGTATTTTGGTCCTTCCTTGGTTGGGAAGCGCCAGGTACTTAAGATACCGCCCTGAAAGATAGGATATGGATGAGGGGGAAAATAAGATTCTCAAATGGCAAAAACATACCGAGTTAGTCGCAATGAAGCCGAATGCGACACTGGTTGCGCGCCGGTAATATGGTTCCGAATTATTAGCCATCCAAGCAGAAAGGACTGGGGGTGTTGCATATACACCTGGAACCATCAAGTACAGCGCCCCATATGACACGAATCTGTGTTCGGCGCCTGGGTAACACGTAGCATCAGGAAAGGAACATCTGGATCAAGCACAGAACATCTTACTTAGATAAAGAGCGAATCCTACAACGGCGATCACAGAGACAAGGGCCGCTGTAATACCTCTCGATTCGTACCGGTCCGACCAGTATGCAGAAAATAGAGTTACTGGAGGAACAAGCAGCGAAATAAACCTCGAGATATACAGTATTAGCCTTTGAAAAAACACTTACCAAAGAACCCAGCAGCAAATGGGCCAACGCTCAGCAGCTGGCTGTGACTAGAACTGAATCCTAGTTGATTAACAATAGATGGGAGGAACAAGGCGAGGCCGTAAAGCGTCGTTCCAGCCATGAAGAACATGATGAAGACCATGATGACGTGAGGGGAAGTGATGGATCGCAGGACTTCTTTGGGACTGAATTCATCAACCGGTTTAATGGATGGCCTATCCCTTTCCAAGCGGTTCATAATGATGCTAAAGATAGCAGAGTTCCAACTTCCAAGGAAATGATATTTGAATTAAAGGCTCACTCTTTCTGATCCTCAGTTAGAAACCTGGAGTCACGTGGCGTCGAAGGCACAAGGAAGAAACCAAGAAGGCCCATGAGAACGGAAAACAATCCTTCCTACATGGAAGTGATCGGTGATTGCAAGAAATTTACAAAACATTCAAACATACCAGGATGAAGATCCAGGCCCATCCTGGCTTTCCACCAATGCCATCCATTTTCTCGATTGCGGCAGCAAGCAGCCCAGAAAAAGCGCCAGAGAGCTGGGGTGAATTTCAGTGCCAAAAACGTCAGACTTGCGATTTTATAACGCACCGAAGCCGCCGAGAAAAATAAGGCGATTCTATATGACTAATGTAAGGATCACCAACGTCAGAAAGACGACTTTTAGGAGATGTGTACCTAAGGGACAACTCCCTTCGTGTATAAAAACCCGACAGATAGAGGACAATTCCTGGGAACATTGGACCTTCAACCAGACCAAGAAATGCCCTCACAGTGACTAGACCCCCGTACGACGTTACGAGTCCTGAAGCAAGGAGGATGTTGAGGTGAGATCACAAGGAACCATTCCTCAAACTACCGACCTTGCAGTGTGACCATGATACCCCAAACAGTTAGCAAACTCGGCATGAGCAACTTTGGACCGACTTTTCTGAGAAGGAGGTTGGAAGGTAGTTCTGCACAGATATATGGTCTAGAGCAGTGTTGAGATATTTTGTACGACGTTTTAGGAGACGACATACACGTAGAGGACAGTGACACAGATCTGATATTGTCTGTCAGTCATACCAAGATCCTTTTGAAGGCCAGCAACGCGAGCGTTTCCTGCGTAATTGCATCACTTTTAGGCGTTCGCGCGTCGTAGCGATCGAGTATATTTACCAATATTGGATCGATCCTAAAGGATACTTAGAATAGAGATCATATTCGTGCCAAAGAGAACACACCAAGAATGAGAGGAGATAAAACATGGTCATCACAGGTATGATAGTGAGATCAAGCATGAGAACAGCTTGTCGCTCGAGCCGTAACTCATTTTCTGAGAGTGTCTTCTCTGGCGTCGGAGATGTTTGTGATGAATTTGGTTCGGTCATCGACCAAAATTTTTACAGTCGATTTTGAAATGACAGGGGAAGGAGGAACAACTGACAGGTGCATGACGGATCGGGGTCTCTCATAAGCGACACAATGTGTGGTTCAATCTACTTGGCGTCCTAACCCATAAGCATTCATTTTGACATTTTCGCGCAACTTTTTCCTTCAACTTGTTCAAGTGACTAACATTTTTCCCAAAGTTACACCAAATAATTTCCTTAAATAAAAGTTATCTGGTGTAATTTTAGGTATTACTATTCTAACGTGTCTATAAGTTGATTTTTCCTTCGGAAACATGCTTAAGCCGGTGGACACGTGGCTCAGCTCAGTCGGCTGGTGGTTTTGAGCTGAATTAGTAATATTACGAACAATGCATATATTTGGTCCGTAAGCGGCGGTATGCATTATGAGAATGTGTACGCTCGAGCTGAAGAGATAATTCTGTAAGTATGAAATTGTATGTAGCTATGAAACGGTTATGTTGCGAGGGCCCGGGAATCTCCGTTCACCAGAGTTCAAGCCGAATATTGGTCTGTTTGTATATATTGATTGTTGAAATAGGCGAGCGCAGACGGCGTTTCGTCTTTGTTTTTGATACGGAAGATAGAACTCTTATGAGAATGAGATTGAAACTGAGATTGGCTAGGTGAGTTGGGGTGTATTCAACTGACCCACTACAGTACGGTGTCCCAAAAATGTCAATGGATTTCGTAACAGATCCGTCACGCTCCGAGCTATGTGACCATCTTTTGACCAAGTTATCATCCTCCCCACAATATTCACATCACATGCTTCTAATGCATATATATTGAGAGCTTGGAGTATAGGAGTTATGGAGCTATACATCTTCTCTGTTTTACAAGCCAGGAGTAGGGCTGCACCATAGTCATCACGGTACGCGTGGTACAGTTCGGCACCGTACCGAACCATAAGCCGTAGAAAACGGTTTGGCAGCTCACATTCGAGCAGCAAGGAATTGGCCAAAATTCAATCTGAGCTTGGATTCACCATCATTTGGTTAATCCAAGCCCTGACAATGCATCAGTTCATCAAAAGCATAAATATCTCACCAAGCAGTACAACCGTAACTTTACGGCCGTACTGTTGACAACCAAGATCTTCCACAGTACGGTATCTGTTACTGTACCATAGCTACGGTACGGCGCGCAGCCCTAGTTGAACAAATTCCTAGTGCTCCAAATTGGGTAATGGTGCCTCCGCTCACCGGCTCGAGCTGATGAGCCGCGGCTCAGCTCACCGTAACATAGCTCCCGTTGTGACTGTTGTGACGTTACGCCGACTTAATCCGCTCAACTGGACACACTTCTCGACCTCAGCACACGCCTTCGACAGGGCTGACAGGTCGAAAATAAGCATGCCTTCTGCGCGATTACCTGTTGGGAAAACGCCCGAGTCGCGCCGATGTATGCATAGACGTCATTCAGTCGCGGTTGGTGAGGGCGCGTGCTCAGTGTGAACATTCCGCTTGCGAACGGTCACGGTCACCGGTTTTGCCAAGGTCGCGACTGGCAGGCATGGGAAGATGAGTAAATATTGGTGGTGGTTTTCATGGTTTCCAAGCCTTTTGGCGCCGCTGGTTTTGCGAAGGTTCTGGAAAAAAGATATATTTGCATAAATTAGATAAAAATGGCATTTCCCCTCGGCATCTACTGCATCTACTAATGCATTATTAGCCCAAAAAAATTCTGTCCATCATTTTTGCCAGCTAACCAAGTCGGTTTTGGTCCAAAAGCGATGCACCAAAAGAATTATGCATAATTATGAGTCTGTACATTATGAGAGCATGTACTGTACACATACGGTTTTTATAAGATGAGATCAGGCGCCAACGATAAGCCATCTCCTGCGGCTCTCCGCCTGATCGCAATGTGGGATCGCAAGTAGTAACACTTTCCATCTATTTAAAACGATAAGACCTTCATATTTGAGCGGCCTTGCTTCTGGCTTCGTATTGAGCTCTGGTCTTATATTTTTCTGAACCACCCACCTAGGTCTCTTATGAGACTACAAGCCACCGTTCTTCTGTCGGTGTCAATGTTTGTTACACAAACAAGTGCCAAGTTACGATGGACCGGAGTAGCAGCGGCTTGCTCCGAACCTATTCTTAACCCATAACTTCCCCGCAATGCATGCATAACCCCTTATATAGGTCTTATAGCCCCAGCCAACCCACCAACTCAATGAGCGGGAGTTAACCATAAGTCCACTATGCTCGTAGCCGCATGCATACCGCTTTGGTGACAAAACTTTTAGTTACTATATTAAACACTGTATTCTACGGTCAAATAATTGAGTCCCCATTGTAATGATGCTCAGTAAAAAGCAAATGTTGTGTGAATGTTGATACTTTTGGCTGCTTTCATGTGGATGCTACGGTGTGCGACGACCCTGTCGTGTATGATATTTGCACAACATCTACACAAGTAATACTGCCAACTTCTAGGATCCTTTTAAGCTCCGGAAATTAAATCCGGGAAAAAAATCAAAATTTATGGAATTTTTTTTATCAAATAAGATCCCCCAATCCAGTAATAATCATTTTTCTAGTAACACTGACACGACATTCGCTCCTTCACTGAGGATTATTCACCACAACAACTGAGCGGGCTCAAAAATGATTTTTCGACCCGACTTTAGTCACTTAGTATTGGTCCCCAGCTGGCAGCATATACTGAATGTGAGTACATCCACGTGGATATCCGCGAAATCGCAAAAAATTCCCGATAGCCATAGTATTACGCATTATGGTAAGTACCATAATGGCCTACTTCCTCTTTTAGAAAGGAGGCGGTCACAGTGCGCTATGCGCACTGTGTTACGCTTCCAATACCCTACAGTAATCGTCCACATGCTTCCAGAAGCAACTTCTTGCCTCTCTTGGTTTAGACAGGGCAGGCCGTGTCCTATTTTGGTTCTATCAGAGTACAAACGGCTCTGATCAACTCTGATCGAACCATTTGACGACCATCACGATTGCGAACCTTCGCGACATTGAGCCATGTCTTTAAACAATGCATCTCACAGAACGGGTGTGTGAAATCAAATTCATTCCACCCAATGGTGGCTATATCAGCATGACAGGAGGTTAGTTTCCAGATGATACTTAGGCCTTAATTTTCTTATCATACCTCCCTGAAAGGCAATAAGGTACCTTTGAACCTTACCTTCAAATGTGAACGCGGACTGTCAACCACACATTACGTTACTTATGAAAGGAGAGCCAGTATATATTCAATCAATAAGCTTCGACATCTTTCGATCAGCGCCCAGTCGAGATCACCAGTCGTACTCATTCCAAGTCCATGGTCGATCCAGCTTCATCGGAAACGTCCTTGAGGCCAGAATCGCTTCTGAAGGCGGCCGTTAATCCTTCAGAACATGAGTTATGGCTTGAGCGACGAGCTGTTCGAAAGATTGATTTCACCATCCTACCCGTAATGACCATGTTTTATCTTCTCTCGTATTTGGTGTGTTCTTTGTTGACCACGAGCATAGTCACCTTCTGTTTCTGACTTACCCTCTAGGATAGGACCAATATTGGTCAAAAAAATCTATCTTCTACGAGGCATGAATGACTAAAATTATTTTGATTGCAGGAAACGCTCGCGTTGCTGGCCTCCAACAGGATCTCGGTATGACCGATAGACAATATCAGATATGTATCACCGTCCTTTATGTGTACGTTGTCCCCTTGAACGTCGTACATAACTCTCAACAATGCTCCAGGCCATATATCGCTTCGGAGCTCCCTTCCAACCTCCTTCTCAAAAAGATCGGTCCAAAAGTGCTCTTACCGACCTTGCTTACTCTCTGGGGTATCATAGTCACATTGCAGGGTCAGTAGTTCGAGGAATTGATGTCTTGTGAATTCACGCCGACGTCCCCCTTTCTCCAGGGCTCGTAAGATCGTTCGGGGGGTTAGTCGCTGTGAGGGTAATGCTTGGCCTGATTGAAGGTCCAATGTTCCCAGGAATTGTCCTCTATCTCTCTGGTTTTTATACGCGAAGGGAATTGTCCCTCAGGTGCGCGTCTGATGATTGTTGTCCTGGCGTCGACAATCCTTACATTAATGATCTAGAATCGCCTTATTCTTCTCAGCATCTTCGGTGAGTTATGAAATTTTCGAATCAGACGATTTTGACACTGAAGTTCACCCCAGCTCTCAGGCGCCTTTTCCGGGTTACTTGCTGCCGCAATTGTGAACATGGATGGCATGGGTGGCAAACCAGGATGGTCCTGGATCTTCATTCTTGTACGCTTCGGAACGTTTTCCAATTGGCTACAATCCCAACCACTTCCATTTAGGAAGGATTGTTTTCGTTTCTGACCGGCGTCATTGCTTTCTTCATCGTGCCTTCGACACCACGCGAATCCAAGTTCTTAACTGAGCACGAAAAAGAGTGAGCCTCTCCAGTGTATATATCACTTTCCTGCACCTTACTATCTTCAGCATCGTCATGGGACGTTTAGAAAGGGACCGACCCGTTACACCGGTTGATGTATTCAGTACCAAAGAAATCCTTCGATCCCTCGCTTCCCCTCACGTCATGATGATCTTCATCATATTCTTCCTGATTGGAACGATGCTTTTCGGCCTCGCCTTGTACCTCCCATCCATTGTTCACCAGCTAGGATTCAGTCCTACTAAAACTCAGCTACTCAGTGTTGGACCATTTGCTGCTGGGTTCTTTGGTCAGTGTTTTTTCGAAGGACGATATATCTCAAACGCTTGTTCACTGCTCGTTCCTCTAGTGACTATCTTTTCTGCATACTGGTCGGACTACTACCAATCAAGAGGTATTACAGCGGCCATCATCACCCTGCTCGCCGTTGCTGGTTACTCTCTTTTCCTAGGTAAGGTGTTCTGTGTTTGATTTAGATATTTTTTTTCCTCCTCACGCCATGTGTTAATTAATTAGGCGCCGGACAGAAATATACGTCATACGGGGCGTTGTTCTTGATGGTTCCAGGTGTATATGCGTCCACCCCAGTCCTTGCTGCTTGGATAGCTAATAATTCGGAACCACATTACCGGCGCGCAACGAGCGTTGCGTTAGGCTTTATGGCGGCTAACTCAGTGTGTTCCGCCGTTACCTTTATTATTTTTCGCTTTAATGATTTCCTATACATTTCAGGGCGGCATTTTGAGTACATGGAGTTACCCCTCAAATCAAGGACCAAATTTCAGGAGAACAACAATTATGAATCTCATCTTGTAAGTGTCCCCTTGGTTTCTCCGTTCTTCCCCTCTATTCTTCCCCTCTATCTACCCTTTTGCTCATCCACTTTGGGTAGCTCCCTCCTTGTGATCATGGGCTGTCTCCTCAATGTGGCGTTCTTGTCCTGGAGGAACAATGTTAAGAAACGTCCTGAAGTACGTCAGCAACTCCTCGAGAAGTATGCGACAGGTGAAAAAGGTGACGGTGGATCGTTGAGCGCTTGGACGGAATTAGGAGATCGACATCCTGATTTTGTCTATACTCTTTGAATTCTCCACTGGGCTTGGCGTCCAAGACAACTGAAAAATGTTGCGGCAATGATAATCACATATTGATGTCGCTTGTTGTATTTTTTTATAGGATGGTTATCTGAGCGCTGATACCGAGACTTCCCAAGTAACGTAACATTTTTATATACAAACATATACAATCTTCCTAGTTTTCAGGCCTCGATTCTGGCTTTCATCTTCTCAGCTGTTTTCGCCAAAACATCTTTATCTGCTACTTTGAAGGGCCAATTTTCATCAAGCTTGAGTACCAGACCCTCCTCTGCGTTGGGCTTGGGAATAACATGAAAGTGGACATGGTCAATGTGCTTTTTTTATTATTACATGAACAGAATAGTAACCATTCGTGAGCAAATGACGAACACAATATTCAGGTTTGGATCTTCACCTGGAAAGCTAGCTTCCCGTTGTTCTGGATGTGTGACATTAGGTATCATCAGGGGGTTGAACGGATTCAGACTTTTTTTTAAACCGCACCTGGATGACGTTGAATTGTTCCACGCCTGCTGCGTGCGCCACTTTTTTCAGGACAGGGCCAATGTCTCGAAGGTATTCGTCTGGCAGATCAGTAATCATCTTCGCATGATCTGTCGTAGTCGTGATGGTCGTTGCACAAGGGGTAAGTGAATGGAGTCTGTCTTATTAAGATCAAAACCTGACATTTTGGAATAATTTGGGTATGTCCTTCGGAAACAGGATGGATATCCAGGAATGCGAGACTGATAACAATGGATTTAGTACGGGTACTCGTGAGTTGGTTCAAAGTGAAAATTCTGACCTATGTTCAGTCTCATACACCGTGAAACTTGGCACGGTTCCTGTTAATGTGCTAGCCCGTCAGATAAATCGTGACACTGGTATGGACTCTGGAGAAGTATAATATGTCCACCTCCTACGATCTTACAAAACAGACAACTTTCAAGGGGGGGAGGTGAGAACAAGATGATTGACAAGAAATCATGTCAGCCTTCTGAAGTCTTGTACGATGATGAAGATTTCAAAGAGAAACCCACGTTTCGTCAAGGTTAGACATCTCCAACGTCTGGTCCGATTTAGCGAGTTGGGAACTTGATTTTCGAATATAAAAAGTTGGAAGTTGGAATTGAAATCCAATTGTCTTTGTGGCTGTGGTGTGATTTTGCGTGTGACAATCCCAATTACTTACGGGCACTTTGAAGAAAAAATAGACGAGCTCGAATTCATCACCACTTTTGTCTTTCCGCTTCAAGAAGCCTTCTACTCACGTATCACCAGACGCACGGCACACTTCCCGTCATGATCGGAAGAACAATCGATAACTCAAAAGATATAACATCGTTTTAAAGGAAAAAGGTCACATGCAAAGAAGAAGAAAAGAGGCAGCCCAATAAAGGAAGGATCAGTTGGAGACGTCGAGCGTTGCAGATTGATTAGGATCATTCACGGAGCCTATACTACTATATTATTATACTGTTACGAAATTTACAGAAAAGTCTGGGGTATACTTAGCAATGGGGGACTAGTACTACTCTTAGTATAAACGTGAGTTGAAAGAGTCATTAGATACCTGAAATGGGAGCCGACCGGAGGAAGGAAACCGAAGGAACCTTGGGGCTATATATACATTGATACTGATTCCGTAGCAGATTACTACTGTACTAAGTCTACAGCGAATTAAATCTGCGAGACCTAAAAAAAAAAGGAAAAAAAAAAAAA
>Ga0193743_1003329_pt1 | contig 10801 bp, 13 predicted proteins | sample L2c2metaG_FD_143038 | JGI IMG/M metagenome (GOLD analysis project Ga0193743, IMG submission 143038) | Soil microbial communities from a riparian zone of the East river system, Colorado, United States - L2c2 | ecosystem: Environmental > Terrestrial > Soil > Riparian zone | place: USA: East River...
CTCCTGTATCCTCCCCCGAAGACGGGGGAGGACAAGAGGATGAGCTATGAGTCGATCACCGCCATCGCGTCCATCTCGAACAGCCAGCCCGGCTGCACGAGGCGGCTGACATAGATGAAAGTGCTGACCGGCGGTGCGGCCGTGTTGACATAGCGGTCGCGCACGTCGCGGTAGGCCCGCATTTGTTCGGGTGTGACCGACGCCACCGCGTAGTTGTTGATTTTCACGACGTCCTTCATCGTACCGCCGGCGGCGCGGACGGCGGCGTCGACATTCTTGAAGACCTGCTCGACCTGGGCGGCGAAGTCGCCCGCGCCGACCAGCTTGTCGTCGGCATCGTGCGGCACTTGCCCGGCGATCAGCACGAGCTTTCCCTTGGTCACTTCGGCGACCTGCGAATAGCCGACACGGTGCGGCATGGTCTGCGGATCGGAAAACTTGACGGTCATGGACGGCTCCTCATGAGGGACGCAGCGGGAACTGGATTTCGGTGAGGTCGAAGCGGCTGTCGCCGGCGCTCGAGAAATAGCGCTCGCGCATCGGGCCCTCGATCTCAAATGGCTGGTTGGCGAGAGCGGCCTTGGCCGCGGCGCGAGCCGAGGCGAAGTCTTCCTCGTCGCTGGGATGGACGACGCAGGCCGCGCGACAGGCCGGAAGCTGGTAGAGCTTCACGTTGCGCGCCGACACCGGCCGCTCCAGCAGCACCAGTGCCTCGCAGTCGATCTGCCGCTTGTGCGGCGCGCAGTGATGCCACACCGCGCCGTGCCCGGCGATGCGGGCGGTGTCGGGCAGGGCGCGGGCGATCTCGTCGAACAGCGAATCGACGACGCCGTAGTCGGGCACGACACGCCGCAGGCTGGCTACGAACGCCGCCGGCACATCGCGCACCACGGCACCGGGAGCGGCATCGCGGTCGCCTTCAAGGTGCCGAATGCGCGCCTCGATGGCGGCAAGCTGCGCCTGCTCGGCATCGATGCGCCGGGCCACGGCGGCGCGGCGCTCGTCGAGCAGACGGCGCATGCGCTCGGGTGAGGGGTCGTCCTGCAGGACCTGCCGGATGCGCTCGAGCGACAGGCCGAGCGCGCGCAGCACCATCAGCCGGTGCAGGTCGTCGAGCTGATCGGTCGCGTAGGAGCGATAGCCGGTCGCGGCATCGACATGGGCCGGCTTCAGAAGGCCGATCGCCTCGTAGTGGCGCAGCGCCTTGACCGAGACGCGACCGCGGCGGGCGAATTCACCGATCCTGAGCATCATGACCCAACCGTAGCGTCTCCCCTTACAGGAGAGTCAAGTCGGACAAAGTCTGGTCCAATTGCTTGGCCCCTTACAACAGGTTGGAGACGTCCACCCAGGCGATGCCCCTGGCCGGCGAACTGCAGGTCATGCGGATGCCGAGAAAGAGCTTGCTGCCGTCGGCAAAGAAGCCGGGCATGCTGGGAGTTCAGGGTGGGATCGGTTACCTGGGTCACCGTTCCTGCTCGCCGTCGAGCTTTGCCGCTAGTCCAAGATTAGCCGCGCAGCCTGGCCTACGTCAGCGACCTCACTAAAGGGCAAGAGTTTGGCGTCTATCTCTTCGCCGCGTAGGTTTACCCAAAAGGCGCGGATGCCGAGCTCCTTGCACACGGCCATGTCGAGTGGCTGGCTCGCCGCGACGTGCACAGTCTCGCGCGGCGTCACGCCTAGGATCTCATGGGCATAGCGGAAAAGCCGCAAATCCGGCTTGTAGGCACGCGCCTGCTGCGCGGTGACACGGCATCGAGGTCGACGCCGAGGCTTGGTAGACTGCCTGCAATTAGGTCGTCGTCGGTGTTTGAGATCGCAGCCAGCCGGTAGCGATTCTTCAGGCTCGCAAGTGCTGCCGGCACGTCGGGATGCGCGGGCAGGCACGAGAGCCGACCAACTAGCCCATGCAGATCGGCGGCGCTCATGGCAAGACCCGCTTGGCCCATCGCGAAACTCAGGCTCTCGCGGAGGACGTCGCGATAAGACCGCCAGGGCGGAGTGTCGCGCAGGCGCTTTCCCTCTGCCTGGAAGTCGTGGATCAATCGATCACGCTTCGCCGCTTCCTTGCCGTGCTGGGTGAGGATCTCGCTGAAGGCGGCCTCCACACCTTCATGCCACTGAACCAGCGTGCCATAGAAGTCGAACGTTACCACATGCTCACTGGACACTTGCAATCTCCATCTCGGTCAACTCGGGGTATCGGCGAGTCGTCATGGTCAAGTTCTGAAGCCTCGGAAACGCGTTAGCAAAACGGCGAGATTCGGCTTCACGACCATGTCTTCTGGAGGTCATCGTTCTATCAGCTTTGGCCACTTAGCTGTCGGCTCCGGACGCGGCAAAAAGTGCGACTGATGACGGCTGCAAGACCCGCCAAAGGTGGCGCCGATCCACTGTCGCAAGTGATTTCTATTGAGTTTCGGTGGCCCGTCTCGGGGCACCCACGCCCCTACACTTGTGCGACGCCGCTATCCACAAACAGTTCCACGCCGGTGATGTAGCTGCTGTCGTCGGATGCGAGGAACACCAAGGCCTTCGCGATCTCGTCCGAGGTGCCGAACCGGCCAAGCGGGACAGTGGCAGCAATGGCGCCCATTTGCTTCTTGGCGGCTTCTATGGCGCGCCAAGGGGGCGTGTCGATATAGCCCGAGCTTACCGCGTTTACCCGAATACGGCGATCCTTCAAGTCCGTGGTCCATGTCCGCGCGAAGGAACGTACAGCGGCTTTTGTGGCGCTATAGACACTCCACTCCGGCCCGATCGCCCGGCTGGCGACGATGGACGCACTGAGGATGATCGACACACCGTCCGGCAGCAGCGGAAGCGCCTTCTGTACGGTGAAGACAAGGCTTTTCACGTTCCCGTCGAATAGCGCGTCGTAGTGCTCCTCACTGATCTTGCCCAATGAGGCGAACTGCGAGCCGCCGGCGTTCGCGAACACGATATCGAGCTTACCTTTCTCCCGCTCGATCTGCGCGAAGAGACGATCGAGGTCACCGAGGCTCGAGACGTCTCCGTGGAAGCCGGTCACATCTCTTCCGATTTCCTCGATGGCGACGGCCAACTCCGGCGCGCGACGGGCGGTGATGAAGACATACGCGCCTTTCGTTCACAAACCGTTTCGCAGTTGCAAGGCCAATGCCGCTGTTGCCGCCCGTAACGAGCGCAATCTTTCCGTCGAGCTTGTTCATGGATCCACTCCCGCCCGCGGGCGGTGCGCGGTTCCTTGCATTACATCCTAGCGGTCGTTCGGTCGGGTCCTTGGTCCTTGGCTCATTCGGTGATCTTCACGAACCCTTCTTGAACGAGCTGCGTCGTCCTCGCCATGGCATCGGTGTTAACTTCGATTCCGGGAAGCAAGTCTATGTTTCCCCACTTGTGAGCCTTCGCGGTCGCGCCACACAGCTCGATTTTCACACCCTTTGTCATCAGATCGACGACAAGATCCTTGTAGGGATTGCCGTTAGCTACATTCCGATCGGCGTTGTAGGAGCTGTCGTTCAACGTCACGTGGCCTGCATTCGTGTGAAAAACCGCAACGACTTGAGACGCGGCCTTCCAATCGGCGATGTCACCTTCGATGAGTTGGAGGTGGAAAATGGACGCCGGCAGATCCCCCTCGAACGCCAACGCACCGATGCTGAATACCGTTTTCACGTCCGTCAGCTTTACTGGAATATCGATATGAAGTGGCTTCTCCGTAGACATGTCGCATACCTTTCGAGCTTGCCGGAATGAGCTCGCCAATTGCGCAGACGCACACTCGACGACGCGGGGGAGGAACGGATTTGCTCAACGCATGCGGTCGACTGCTTCGTCGGTCGACAACACGGCGTGCGCGAGAAATCGGTAGTTGATCATCGCCGCTTGATAGCCGTCGCCCCATTCGGGATGCCGCGGTCCGGCGGTCGCGTCCTTGACCACGGCGACCTCGAACCCGCGCTCGAGAAACTCGCGCAGATGGGCTTCGACGCATATGTTCGCCAACATGCCGCCAAGAATGATCTTGCTGATCCGCCGCTTGCCCAGTTGCAGGACCAGATCGTTCGTCTGCGGCCCCCAGACTTTGTGCGGGCTGACGATGATCGTCTTTCCATCTTCGATGTACGGCTTGAAGCGATCCAGCCAATCCGCACCCGAGTTCGCGAAACCCTCCAGGGTAAGCGGTCCTCTCCGGGCAAAAGTATGGGTCTTGAACTCGTCCGTTTCGAGCGGTCCGTTGAACTTCCAACCCTTGTCGGACGGATAGAAGTAATGTGGTGATATGAACACTTCATAGCCGTTCGTCTTCGCGGCTTTGAAGATCCTTTCCATGTTCTCGACTGTCTTGTTCTCGGTAACGCTCGCGCCGACGGCCCCCCAGTTTGCTCCCTTCGCGCTCAGGACATCGTTCTGTGGATCGATGAACACCACCGCGGTATCGGTCTTCTGGAAGCTCATGTTCACAGGCTGCGCCAAGACCGGTTTGCCCAACAAGCCCGCGACCGCGATCACGGTCGCACCGCCGATCAGCAATTCCCGGCGCGAGGTCGATCCTTTGCGTTCCTTGCTCATTTCCGGTCTCCTGCATTGACCGATTGCGCCTTCGACAGTGCCGGCTGTTTACGCCGTTCCCGGCTCCATCTCTTTCCAAAAGCCACGCTTTCGCCGCCGATCGAACAATCTTCAAAGAAGACGCTGCCTCGATCGTTTGCCTGCGCAGAAATTCGATTCTTCGACCAGTGCATGAGCCAAAGGATTCCGGCGAGGCCGGGCCATATTGGGCGCCCTCCTCAAGTGGGGTGGGGGAATGGCCTAATGACTTGCTGCGCTGGTTTATCAAGCCGCTGACAGCTCGAGTTGGCCGCCGTCGAGCGGCGTGCGCTCGAAGATCACCGTGTCGCCGGCCTTGTTCACCACGGGCCGCTAGTCGATGCAGCTGGCGTCGCTGGTGAGATAGTTCAGGGTCGGCAGGGAATGGGATGGCATCGCTTCCCCCTGGGTGTTGTGGGGAAGCGAAGCTGGCGGTCGGACGTCAAACGTTGAAGCGGAAATGGAAGACGTCGCCGTCTTTCACCGGGTAATCCTTGCCTTCGAGACGAAGCTTGCCGGCATCGCGCGCCCCCGCCTCACCGTTCAGCTTGACGTAGTCGTCATAGGCGATGGTCTCGGCGCGGATGAAGCCCTTTTCGAAGTCGGTGTGGATCGCGCCGGCGGCTTCCGGCGCCCGCGCCTCGCGGCGCACCGTCCAGGCACGCGCCTCCTTGGGGCCGACCGTGAAGAAGGTCACGAGGTCGAGGAGCAGATAGCCGGCATGGACGACGCGGGCCAAACCGGTCTCCTTCAGCCCCAGCGATGCCAGGTAGTCGCCCTGGTCTTCCGGGGCGAGCTGCGCCACTTCGGCCTCGATGGCGGCCGAGATCACGACCGACGGCATGCCGCGCTTCTTGGCGTATTCGGCGGCAGCCGCGCTGTGCTTGTTGCCCGAGGCGGCCGAGGCTTCCTCGACGTTCAGCACGTACATCATGGGCTTGGCAGTGATGAGCTGCAGGCGGGCGAAGACCGGACGCTCCTCGGCGGTGAGGGCGGCCTCACGCGCCGGCTTGCCGTCGCGCAGGGCGTCCAAGGCCTTCGCCACCACGGGTGCCTCGATGGCGGCTTCCTTGTCGCCGCCCTTGGCGCGCTTCTCCAGGTTGGGCAGGCGCTTCTCGAGCGAATCGAGGTCGGCCAGCATCAATTCGGTTTCGACGATCTCGGCATCGCGCACCGGGTCGATGCCGCCCGAGACGTGGGTGACGTCGCTATCCTCGAAGCAGCGCAGCACGTGGGCGATGGCGTCGACCTCGCGGATGTTGGCTAGGAACTGGTTGCCCAGGCCCTCGCCCTTGGAGGCGCCCTTCACCAGGCCGGCGATGTCGACGAACTCGAGCTGGGTGTTGATGATCTTGGCCGAGCTCGCGATGGCGGCGAGCTTGTCGAGCCGCGGATCAGGCACGGCGACACGGCCGACATTGGGCTCGATGGTGCAGAACGGATAGTTGGCCGCCTGTGCCGCCTGGGTGGCGGTGAGTGCATTGAACAGGGTCGACTTGCCGACATTGGGCAGGCCGACGATTCCACAGTTGAAACCCATCTCTTACGCTTCCGACTCTTCGGCTGGTGGTTTTGGCGGCGGCGCGAGATGCGCCACGCGGCTCATATAGCGTTCGTCGGCCTTGGCGCCGCCTTCGGCGAGCAGGGCCGCTTCGTCGGCCAGCGCGCTTAAAACCTTGGGCAGCCAGCCATCCTTGGCATCGCGTTCGTCGGGCTCGAAGTCGCGCAGCACCCAGTGCAGCACCAGGTCCTTGTGGCCGGGATGGCCGATGCCGATGCGCACGCGGCGATAGTCCTTGCCGACATGGGCATCGATGTCGCGCAAGCCATTATGGCCGCCGGCACCGCCGCCCTTCTTCACGCGCACCCGACCAGGCGCCAGATCGAGCTCGTCGTGGAACACCACGACGCGATCGAGCGGGATCTTCAGGAAGCGCACGGCTTCGCCCACGGCCTTGCTCGATTCGTTCATGAAGGTCATGGGCTTCAGGATCAGCGTGCGCTCGCCGCCGAGATGGCCTTCCGCCACCTCGCCGTTGAAGCGCGCACGCCACGGCGAGAAGACACGGCGGCGGACGATCTCGTCCACCGCCATGAATCCGACGTTGTGCCGGTGCCCCGCATAGCGTGGCCCGGGATTGCCGAGCCCGACCAGCAGAAGCATCGAACGTCCCGACTAGATGCCCGCCTCTTACTTCTTGGCCGGAGCCGGGGCCTTGCCACCAGCTGCCGGAGCCGCGCCCGCCGCACCCGCCGCCGGAGCCGCACCTGCCGCCGGAGCCGCACCTGCCGCCGGGGCCGCGCCCTCGGCTGCCGCCGGAGCCGTCGCCGCTGCCGCCGCATCGACTGCCGCCTGGGCCGCCGCCTCGCGCACCACGGTCGGTGCGGCGATCGAGGCCACGGTGGCGTTCTGGTCGCGGCTCACCACCCGCACGCCCTCGGGAATCTTGAGCGTGGAGAGATGGACCGAGTGGCCGATCTCGAGGCCGGTCAGGTCGACCTCGAAGTACTCGGGGATGGTGGCGGGCTTGGTGCGCACGGTGATCTCGTGCAGCACGACGTTCAGCACGCCGCCGCGCTTGATGCCGGGCGACGCCGCTTCGTTCCTGAAGTGCACGGGCACCTGCACGGAAATGATCGAGTCGGGCCCGATACGCAGGAAGTCGAGATGCAGAGGCTTGTCGGTCACCGGATCGACCTGCACGTCGCGCGGCAGGACATCATAGCCTGTCCCCTCGACGTCGATCTTGAGCTGGTGATTGAAGAAGCCCTCCTTGTGCAGCTCGCGCTCGACCGATTTCGGCTCGACCGCGATCATCATGGGGGGCTGCTTGTCGCCGTAGATCACGGCGGGAATCAGTCCATCGCGACGGCTGGAACGGGCGCCCCCTTTGCCGGCCCGGTCCCGCTTCTTCGCGATGACCTTTGACGTCTCTGCCATTTCAACTTCTCCTAAGGTTTGCTGTTTCTCTCTCTCACTCGCGGCGTGGCCTCCAGGGGTGCCCATCGCCGGATCTCCAAAACTCCTAATCGAAAAGACTCGATACCGAGGTCTCCTCCGAAATCCGCTTGATCGCCTCGGCCATCAGCGTGGCGATGCTGAGCGGCCGCACGTTGGGCGACACACGCACCGCTTCGGTCGGCTGGATCGAATCGGTGATCACCATCTTCTCCATCGGCGAGGCTGCGACGCGGGCGACCGCGCCACCCGACAGCACGCCGTGCGTGACATAGGCCGACACCGACTTGGCGCCCTGGTCCATCAGGGCGACGGCGGCGTTGCACAGCGTGCCGGCCGAGTCGACGATGTCGTCGATCAGGATGCAATCGCGGTTCTTGACGTCGCCGATGACGTTCATGACCTCGCTGACGCCGGCCTGTTCGCGGCGCTTATCGATGATGGCGAGATCGGCGTCAATCCGCTTGGCGACCGCCCGCGCGCGCACCACGCCGCCGACGTCGGGCGACACCACGGTCAGCTCGCGGTTCGCCAGCGTGTCCTTGATGTCCTTGCCGAACAACGGGCCGGCAAACAGGTTGTCGACCGGGATGTCGAAGAAGCCCTGGATCTGCGCGGCATGCAGGTCGAGGGTGAGCACGCGGCTGGCGCCGGCATGGGTCAGCAGATTGGCCACCAGCTTGGCCGAGATCGGCGTGCGCGGACCGGTGCGGCGATCCTGGCGGGCGTAACCGTAGTAGGGCATCACCGCCGTGATGCGGCGCGCCGAGCTGCGGCGCAGCGCATCGATGGTGATCAGGAGCTCCATCAGATGATCGTTGGCCGGGAAACTCGTCGATTGCAGGACGAACATGTCCTCGCCGCGCACATTTTCCAGGATTTCGACGAAGATCTCGTTGTCGGAGAAGCGGCGGACATTGGCCTTGACCAGCGGCAAGGCCAGCTTGGCGGAAATAGCTTCGGCCAGCGGACGATTGCTGTTGCCGGTGAGAATCTTCATATCGCGGACCCCTCGCCGGGCGGGGTCATCATAAGTCGTTGAACTGAAACGACAAAATGGCCTTCCCCGGCCGCGACGCGGCGGACCATACCAATGAGTCCTCAATCTGTAAACGGCCTGAAATGGCGCGTTTTGGCGCGACCTGATGCAGGCCCTGTGTGATCTAAGAGCCCATGAACGCTCCCAAATTTCACATCCTCGACGGCTTTCCCAAGTCGGTCTCACCCAGCAGCCACGCCAGCGAAGCTGGCGGCTTCGTCTTCCTGACCGGCCAGTTCGGTCGCGACCTCGACGATCCAGCCAAGCCCTTGCCCGACGGCATCCGGGCGCAGACCGACCGGACGCTCGGCAACATGCACCGCGTGCTCGAATCGCTCGGCCTCACGATGGGCCAGGTGATGAGCGTCCGGGTGTTCCTGACGCACTTCAAGCGCGACTACGACGCCATGAACGAGGTCTATGCCGGCTTCTTTCCGGAAGGGGCGCGGCCGACGCGGACCTGCGTCGGCGTCACCGACCTGGTGCGCGATGCCCTGATCGAGATTGACTGCATCGCCAGAAGGTAGCGCTTACTTCTTGGCCGGCGCGTAGAAGACGCTGTCGATTTCGATGATGTCGTTATCGAACAGGCGCTTGGCCTCGAACATGGTGCGTGGCGGGTACGGCGGCTTGCCCCACAACTCGGCCTGCACCTTGTCGACCAGGGGAGCGACCCGCGCGAGGTCGCTGACATAGACGGTCAGCCTGACGCAATCCTGCAGCGTGGCGCCCTCGGACTGGGCGATCGTCTTGATGTTGAGGAAGGCCTGGCGGATGCGCGCCTCGTCGCCCTCGACCAGCTTGTTGGTCGCGGGATCGACGCCCTGCATGCCGGCGACGAAGACGAAGTCGCCGGCCCGCGCGCCGAGGCTCCAGGTGCCCTCGACCTTGATGGCGCCGGGTGGATTGAGCGTGCGAACGCCGTTCGGCGACTGCGCGAGCGCGCTGCCCGCTGTTGCCGCGAGCACGACGCCGACAAGGACGAGCGATCTCATGTCGAGTGCGGATTGGCGACGAACGGCCACTGCGCCTTGTCGACCTTGGTGTAGGGCAGCAGCGACCAGTCCGGCACCAGCGCGCCGGGCGCCGCGACATAGACCACTTCGCTGGCGATCGGTGCGTAGGCGGCGTGGAAGTGCTGCATGGATTTCACGACCACGATCTTCTTGGTCGAGGGATCGACGCCCAGCTTGGTGAAGCAGTCTCGGCTGTGGCACTGGCTGCGCTTGGAATTGACGATCACCGTCACGCCCTCGATCTGCAGGGCCGCCACGTCGCCGATCGGATTCACGCCCTTGCGCTGGCCGCCGAACTCGATGGAGACATCCTTCTCGACCTTGAGCACCTTGGCGCGGGCGTCGATCGGCGGGCCGGATTGCGGTCCGAGCTTGCCGCCGAGGCGGATGTCGAGCTCGGCGCCTTCGCCGACCTCGAAGGCGAGCTTCACCGCGCCGGGGTCCCAGATCATGGCGATGGCGGCATCCTTCACCTTCTTGTCGAGCAGCGCCTTCAGGATGAAGGTCGAATCGGAGGCGGCCCCGCCGCCGGCATTGTCCGAGACGTCGGCCAGCACCATGGGCTTGGGCAAGTTATGCGAGCTCACGCGCGCCATCGCCGCGTCGAGCGACACGTAGGGCGGCTGGGTGGCCTCGCGCATGGCGAAGAATTCCTGGCCGAGCTCGTGCGCCAGCTTGTCGGCCTTGGCCTTGTCGCCGTCGGTGATGGCGATGATCTTGCTGCCCATCTCCCTGATGTCGGACCACGGGAAGCCATGGGCGACCGACAGCGACAGCACACCGTTCTTGCCTTCCATCGCCGAAAGCTTGTCGACAAAGCCGCGCATCGGCTCGCGCGTGGTGTGGAACACGCCGATCATCTTGCAGTCCCAGGCCGATATCACCGGCTTGGTGCGGCCCTCGATGGCGCCTTCCATCACATTGAACAGATCGTCGGCGCGCTCGGGCACGTCGACATGCGGGTATTCCTTGAACAGCACCAGGGCAGTGGCGTCGCGCAAGGTGCCGTCACCGATGTTGCAATGCAGGTCGAGCTCGACGCCGACCGGCACGTCCTGCCCGACGACCTTGCGGACGTGGGCCAGGATATCGCTTTCGCAGTCGTCGTAGCCCTCGGCCACCATGGCGCCGTGCATGGACAGGAACACGCCGTCGACCGGCAGGGCCGCCTTCAGGTCGGCGACGATCTCGTCGCGGAAGGATTCGTAGACCTTC
>Ga0193743_1003330_pt1 | contig 10800 bp, 14 predicted proteins | sample L2c2metaG_FD_143038 | JGI IMG/M metagenome (GOLD analysis project Ga0193743, IMG submission 143038) | Soil microbial communities from a riparian zone of the East river system, Colorado, United States - L2c2 | ecosystem: Environmental > Terrestrial > Soil > Riparian zone | place: USA: East River...
TTGGTGGAGGAGGCGGAAACGGTGGGTTTGCTGTATGGAGGGGGGAGATTTTTTAGTGCCGACCTCATGAACGATGAGATAGGGCTTACAGAATCAAGTGGATCAAGCATACTAAGTACCCAATGCCTACTTTCACGACTGAATGTTCGAAGAGCCTCCGTCCGACCGTGTTTGAACAACCGGGTAAGGACTGTTTCGTATGTAGCTGTGAATTCGCCTCGGGTTTTGTACCATGCTAGTTGCCATTTGAATGAAAGCGTCTGGGGAGAGTTTGTAGTTGCCTGTTGGGGGAAAAGTTTCAATTGGAATGGAAAGAGGGAAGCAGAGGAAGAAAGGAATGAACCGAGTGATTTTATCCAATTACTTCCAAATTTATCAAACCACAAATGACCATCATCCGAATTATTGATGATCGCATTAGCTCTCTCAGTAGCTGCCTGACATTCTTTTCATCCGCCACCCAATCGAGTCTTTCCCAACCATCGCCATCTACCCTATTCCCAGTCCCAAGGAGGTCGAAAGCCTCAGTGTCAACTCCTTGGACGATACCATACTCAGCCACAATGCTCGGCACGAGAGCGTCGACGGGTGAATGTTCACCTGAAGCACCAGCATGAGTCGATGGATCGACGATGAGTGTGAAAGGTTTATCGAAGAATCTATTTGATACTTTCTGGGTTGTCCCTTTGGATAGTGTGGACATGGGAATCGAGAGCGTTTTGAGTTGTTGTGCGAGTATGAGTATGTGACGGATGATATTGATGTTTGCGGGATGATGTAGGTTATGTGATCTAAACTGAGAGCCATGACGAAGTGGAGCATGAGTTGATGAGATTTTTGGTTGAGAGGAGAGAGGGAGAGAATTCGTCGAAGGTTTCTGAAAAATGAATTTAGTAAAGAAGAAAATATTTGGAGATAATGATGACAACCGACTTTGGTCCAACGATCTCGGTCATGTCTGCAATCAAAACACCAATAGGAACTGCCTTTTCTCCAGGGTTTCTACATCAAGCACAACAGCTCGTATCCTTGCTTCGATCTCTCCAGGTGAACTTAGTTTTGGAGGTGAATCTCCAACAGGAAGGAGTGTCATACACAATGACGGAATAGCACCAGTCGTGTACCATGACAAGAATGGAACAAGAGGCGCGCGTGGGGGGTATCTGGGTATTCCGACAAGGTATCACACAGAGGTTCGGGTATTCGTGCGATGTTGAACATCTTTGATGTATTCTCTAGAAGCCAGGATGCTGCTGAATTCTGATATTAATAGGTTGGCAGGCATCTATTGAGGTAACATACATGTAGTTGTTCAAGGCGATGTCTCTTTATTGTTAACACTTCGTTAGTATCTTTATTTAAAAAGATTGAGGGACATACGTCTCTGCTACGTTCTCCTTGAACTGTAACATTCGGTGAGTAATAAGCCATGCCGATGATCTGATTTGCCCAAAAGGTAGTCCTGGCGCGATTGTCGTTCGTTTCGCCAGAAAGTGCAGTGGTTGAAAATTTCCGTTTGTCTCATCGAAACTCTTCTACTTAGCTCTAATTGGTCTCAACAAAGAGGTCTTTTTGAAACCGGGACTTAGCATGCATCTTCGAAATCTCGAAAAGACGGTATATGACCGTAGCATAATCTCCGACAGGTGTAGAGGCCTCTCCAAGCGGGGAACCTCTTTTCACTCTTGGGATGAGCATTCAATAACCCTTGTTTTGGGGAAGAAAACCCGATACACACAAATCCATGGCAATACCATAGTACAAAGTTGGTAATATACAGTGCTGTTTAATTTGACCCTTGGGCGTTCTGGATGGTATAAATAACATGGATAGGGATAACAATGGCCACGCTAATTTTGAGTAGAGTTTATTGTAAAATGGGCTGGAATAAATCAAGTTGGCAGCAGGAGAGTACAAATGACGAGACGTACGGTATATTCAAGGATGTGTTCTAGACTGTATAGAAATGTATATATAGATACTGCTTCTCTGAAAAATATTCGGGAACTAAGGACCAATTTGAGCCTTTTGTTGGACTTGAGGCAAGAAGGTTCTGGATTTGAAGCAAGTGGATTTATTTAGGAACGCGGTGATGGCACCCAGTAAGTTCGAGACGATGTCAGTGAGGGCTGAGAGCGCTGAGATGCCGGTGCAACGTGCAAACAATCTCTATTCATTGTTGAGAAGGCGAGGACCAGTGTGAACCTGGAGTAGCGAAAACGCGAAAACATCACAATACGTTGTCATCAGGTACCATCCGTCGATGGGAATCGGTCAGCACGCGCCGCCAGCATTTGACCGCCGCAAACTCACACAAAGTCCCTGCTAATACTATCTTTCTGGGTTTTACGAGTGCAAAAGACAAGTTCTTGTCGCAGGGAGAAAAGGTTATCATTGTTTATTATTTATTTATTTATTTTGGATGATTCGCCCCGTTGGAGTCAGACATTTTTGTGTCCATTTCATCCTCCATCACCACTACACCGCTCAGCTAGCGCTCATGCACTTGGCTTTACCTTGGGATACTGAAGTCGTTCCTGGATGGCAACTTAAACTAGTTGGGCAAATTTAAAGGCACTGTTGCCGTCGTCTATATTCCCACGGGTCGCCTTGTCGCATTCAAACAGATCGGGCTGACTGGAACTCAAACGAGAGTTCAAGTTTATGGCAATTGTTACGACATCTGCAATCCTGACGCCTTCTTCAGTTATTCCTCGTCCTCTCGCGTACTTCAATCCTGCTGATTTACAAAGTTACTTGGCACTACTCCTCTCTAAACGGCCGCTGCCCCTTTGTTTCTAATCTCGACTTCCAGGCAATTGTCCTTAGAAAAGTGCGGCCTAATACGATGGATAACGCGATCAGTCTTACCTCAGCCTTTAACCATCGCTGCGGTTTTTCTTTTACCCACCCTCTTGACTCCTGCACCCGGCACCCTCTGCCGTTTATATTTCGCAAAAGCTCATCCAGAATGTCAGTTCCTTCGGGATGTCCCAAATTCGAACTTCCCTCTGGATTGTGCCCGGTATCAGATGCTTACAGAGACTTCCAAGGCTTGTAATCGCCCTTTGATGAATGAGATTGCTTGGGGTAAATGCCAGATCGCCTGCACTAGCGTGCTGGGTTATGATGGTCGTGACGTCGAATTTGTCATGGATGGTATGTCTGTTCAGTGGGTGTTCCGATGCGGGTGGTAAATTTCAATCAGGGTAAGATGACTATTTTCAAATCATAGCATTTTTCATAATGTTGCATAGATGCGGCCTGTGGTGGATGAGAGATAAGATCGAAATCAACCTCCTCGTTGATTCCTTCTCCCAGGACGATTCCCTACTATCCTCGCCCATGTGCCAGCGACCCACTCTACCAACAATTTTGTAAAGGGCTACACCAGCGCATATTTCAAAAGTCGGGCAGGAAGTTGCTTGCAAGCCTTTCGAGCAGCAACAGGCGGCAACGTACAATCTGGAATCGCGGCATGAACCCGTGCTACCAGTTTGTCAAAGACCTTTTTAGAGATATTTATTGGGTATTTATGTATTATACTGGCGTTTGTGAAAACATATTCACAGATATATTTATGTAGAAGGATTTGTTGCTGGTCAATTCCGTAACCAGCCCCTTGAGGTAGACCTTGAGGGTTGCTAGCACTGAGCTCTAAAAGGCTGATAACGTGCTTTGAACTTGTATCGTCCGATAACGACATTACCATTATCAGCCACCCTGTGAACCCTGACTGCCATCCGTTGTTCGATTACCACGGATCGGCTGATAGAGGTGTTCGAAACTGTTGTAGAATGGGAAAGGCTCGTGTAGTCCACCTGAGGCAGATGTCGATACTATTCCGAAGCCTCTGTTGCTCGAGCAGTCAGCCTCACGCTACCACATAGACCGGCCCATTACAAGAATCATGTAAAGGATCCACATTGTGTAATCCTTCGAACTTCAATGGCCTGTTGCTTTTGCCACCGCCGGCGGCCTCATTCCTAATGACATCCGCATGTCATCGATGTCATCAAAACATGCCAGGTTTTTCTTTCGAAGGGGGGAAGAGGGGGGGGGGGATCTAGAATCGCGAATCTGGACTCTCAACAAAATACTTCAAGTTCTTCCGAGTTGTGAGTTTTTTTTCCTTTCCTTCCAAGTTCTTTTTTGTTCTTCCTCCCCCTTTCTTTTGCTTCAACTACAGTATCAGACCAGGATATTCAACAACATAGAGGTCGGGTATACCAGTCGACCACAACGGGCTACACACGGCAGATATAAAACATATAACCCAGGGCATCTGTTCGAGATGGGAGGTGGACAAAAAAAACTGTTGGTCAAAATTTTGTCTCGATAGTAGATCAATGTAAATCCGCCATGTCAAATGGCTCATAGGGCTTAGGACAGGACAAGCGCTGCCCAACCCACGCTTCCCTCCCCCCCCCCAAAAAAAAAAAAAAACCACCAAGCTTCTGTGTAAATGCTTGACAGAAGTACGTGATGTTTATTTTTATCTGCTTTGCTTTGCTTCTCTTGTACCCCACAAAGCATTTTTTTGCGAAGGATAGAATAAATGATTACCCTCTTCTACAACGGTTGGATTATTATTTATTTACTGTTTTAGCTGGTGTCAATCGGCATCGATGCGTCCACTCTCGAAAGGTTGGCTACATTTATCTATTATTTATTTTTTGGGGTATCGCCGCCTTAAAAAAAAAAACTCACTGGTGTTTTTATTATTATATATATATACACTTAGAAAGGCCACGAACATTCAACTCGCCGATTAGAAAGGCCCGCGCACATCTCCACGCGTTTCTTCCCCAAGTGAGATTATCACCCCAAAAAACACCATTCCATGTGCATCGAAATGAGTTCTTTCCGGAAGGATCGGACCTGTTTCCCCCCTCACTTTGGGTAAGTTGGTACCGAAAACACAGTAATCTTTCTAAGGAACCTTACTTCTTCATGACTGCTGTACGTATTATCCCGCCCCCCGCCCCCATCACTTGAAAATGTAATTGACTTATAGCATCCCACATCATCGAGCACAATCCGACGGGCATATTGTAAAGGTTTTTCAGCTTGTTTTTTTACACTTATTCCAAAAAAAATTAAAAAATTAAAAAATCCATCCAGCCAAGGGGTGTGCGATTGGATAATGCGACCAAACGACCTACGCCGGAGTCCTCGACAGTGGATACCTAGTACCGCTGGCTGGTTATTGGAGGTAATGGGTTATGAAGGAGGGAGGCAACTTTTGGTTTGCAAAATGACACATTTGGTAGCCCCTTATGGGTTTTTTTTTCAGAGGTTCGACTGTATTATATGAACCTGGGTTTCCGTGGACCCCTTCAAATTATGATTAAGAGCGCCTTTGGCGGAGGACACTTTTTATGGAAACCCATAGGCGTCCACTAAGGGGTATAGATTAAGACAAGTTCGACCGTACAAGAATAGCAAGTAAATATTCTGGCGCGCACGGGATCATTAGACGGTTGAGGTAAGTGGTTTATTTGAAAAAAAAAAAATAATGGAAAAAAGTGTTGCGTTGACCTTGCAGGTAACCCGCCATTTGTCAAGTTTTTTTTTTTGGGGGGGGAATATTGTTTTCAGCTTGTCACATTGTTTCTTTTTTACAAAGATTTCGGAACTCGTTATGGCCGGGTTGGTCGTCAACGTCTATCTGTTTTACACGCGCGTCGCCTCTAGCCGCTTAGTACAAGCGCTCTCAGGGTTCATTTTTTTTTTCTTTTTTCTCATCATCCGAGAGTCGTGTTTGATTTTATACTTGTTGCAATTTGTCGACCTATATAGGTCGCGGAAACTTCGAAAGTTATATCCGCCATAACGTTAGCGTTAACGATAACGTACAAGTTTACTACATAGTTTGGACTGGCGGTTGAGACCGGATGATCCATTTCGTTCCCCCTCAAGGTATATCCGGATAAAATGTCAACGTTTCGACTGTAACGACACCCCATCCTCGGCGAGGCAGTCAATTATGTCAAAAAAAATAAAAATGACCATGTCAAACGGCTGGCGAAACTTGTCTCGGTCGTCAACTTATCAAGTTGTCATGTCAATCATGGTCGAACCACCTTTTCTTTTTCTTACATACTACTAATGACTAAGTATGGACGGGTTGGGAACGGGCAAAAAAGACTCGAGAGAGGTTTTTTGTTGTTTTGTTTGTTTGTCCAGTTTAAATAAGTGAGTTTTCTTTGGCGTGGCGTACACACATACTCTGTGTGTAATACCGGCCACAACTCACCTGTGCTGACAACTTGCCAAACTGGCGTAAAATTTAATTACTCGTACTACTTAAATAATAACACTACCCTGATTTCACGCTCGGGAAACCTAATCAACGTAAGTAGGTACGTCACGGGTGGTGACTAAGTAACCCTCAAATCGGAAAAAAAAGAAGACACACACACCATGAAAGAGTAACCTTGTGGGTACTTTACTTGGCCGATAGATGAGTGGCTGGGATGATCCCATCGATGTGGGGAGAAAAAAAAAACACCAGTAAGAGGAGAAATTTCTTCGAGGTTCAACAAGGGGGAGAATCGGTGTTAGTGCACGGAGATCAAAGATGCTTTTGACATTTGTCTCCGTCTGGTGATGGTCTATACTGGTTTCGGAACTAAATATAATAAAAAAAAAGAAAAGGGGGGCACAAGTGGGGAAAAGATGTCGGACCGAGAAGGGGCATGGTGCCTCCCCTCCACGTAAAGAATTATTTACATCCGCCCAAAAAAAAAAAAAAATTGGGTTGGTGGTGTGATCTCAGATTCCTTCTTGCTATCAACCCACATGCTCAACGACGTTTTTGCAATTCCAGCTCTCTAAAGTATAAAAAAAAAAAAAAGAAAAAAAAAAAAAACAAAAAAAAAAAAAAAAAAAAAGGAACAGAAAAAAAAAAAGAAGTTGTTTCTTTGTTCGTTACCACCATGGATGGTTATGCTATGAACACCGACAACCACTATCCGCAACGCCAACAACAACATTGGCCTCCACATCTCTTGGCGCCACAACAACCTTCATTCCCCTCGCCTACATCCAACGAACATTACGCTCAATACTATCAAACAGACCGTTCAAACCCTTCTGAACAACGGTCATCAAACCCAGTCTCTGCTGCTACTAACACGACCAACACCAACAACACTGCTGCGTTATCCCTCAACTTGTCGTCTTTGACAGTCGCTTCGCCCACCAATCTGTCACCTATCAACCCACCGCCGTCGTCGTCGTCGGGAACTTCGGCTTTATCTCCAGTCACCCCGATCAGTCCGACCACCAATCCTTTCCAACAACAACAACAACAACAGCATTTACACCACCATCATCCTCATCACACACATCACCCTCATCATATACAAAGTCCTTTTCAATTCGATCCTGGCTCCTCGTCTAGTCCTAGCAATCATTATGAATCCAATAACGTCCCACCTCCTTCACCTCTAGTCCCACAACCACCTCCAACAGCAATACCACCCTCTTCGACTGGAGGCTATGATACAAGACGCCCACCTGCTCCTTCGAGGTCGTCTTCTTCATCTGCTATTGCTGGTGCTTCATCCTCATCCACAACTTCTTCTCAACTCCCTCGTAAACGGAGTTTCACAAATTCCAGTTCAGGTCCTAGCCCTACTTCCGCTTCCAATCCTTCTTCTACAACTCCTACCACTAACGGAGGTCCTAGCAGTCCAAACCATCCCACCACCCACTCCAGAAACCAACAAAACCAAGGTCTCACAGTCAACGTTAACCTATCCTCTTCATCATCAACTACACCAACAACATCCACGGCATCTACCACTTCAAATCTTCTCGAAGAAGAACCTATGCTTTATGATGACGAAGCTAGAGATGCAGCTATGGAATTAGCTTCTTCCTATGATGATATGGAGGTTAGGACGGCTTATGGTGTCGTTGGTATGGGTATTCACGCTCACACTCATGGGCTTGGTCATCATGGATTGGGTCATGGCATATCGGGAATGAACTTTGGTGGTAGTGGTGGAGCTGGTATGGGTAGTGGAACCGCGGGTAATGGAAGTCCTGTAGATGGTAGTGGAAGTACGAGTGGTGCTGAGGATACCTTTAGTGCAGGGGGCGGAGGAGGAGGAGGCATATTGGGTATGGGTGGGAGTATGAATATCCTTGGTAAACCACTTGCGACGAATAACTTTGTGACGAAGCTGTACCAGTGAGTTTTTACTTTTTTTTGGCTTGCGTGTTTTTGGCCCTCTCTTTCTGATGACGCTGAGCATATATTCTTCGCTTGCATCTTCTCTCCCGCACTCGGCTTTACCACTTTGGTGTCCGTACTTGCCCGGCGCGTCATGCCGTCTTTCTCCGCCATCCCCGTTTACCTGGCGCGTCTCGTTCCGTTTGAGTTGGTCTTTTGTTCTCTTTTTCTTGTGAATTCCCTTGAGGCGCTTGTTGTTCTCTTGTCAACTCGATGCTGAACTGTCACCTTTTCTAATCCACATATATAGGATGATCAACGACCCAAAATCAACCCAATTCATAGCATGGACGGAACTGGGAACGTCATTCGTTGTATCCAATGTTGGAGAGTTTAGTAGGAGTATTTTGGGCTCGCATTTTAAGCATAATAACGTAGGTTTTGGTGTTCATGGTCAACAATCGCTAACCCGTTTATTATTCGTCTAGTTCTCAAGTTTTGTGCGTCAATTGAATATGTATGGGTTTCATAAAATCAATCGGGTCAGTAGTTTTAGATTTTTTTGGGGGGATCTTTAACTGATCCCTATTTTTCTACATTAGACACCAAGAGCGCAACGCACTTCTACTGACGCACAAACCTGGGAATTTTCTCATCACAAGTTTTTACGTGGTCGACCTGATTTGTTGGATGAAATTAAACGTAAAGCGTTGGAACCGGATCCGGCGATCAAACATCGAGTTGAATTGCCCGGAGAAGTGAGTATTTTATCTTTTCTCTTGGGGATTTGGGGCCATCGAGGATGTGTTCTTACTCTACCTTTCGTCGTTCTATGATCATCCAACGCAAATAAATACTTACTGACTCTCTTTATTTTATTATTTCAAATCCTCTCATTGATTCAGGTGGCCGCTCAACTTGGTGCGATGCGAGATGAAAACAGGAGAATGTGGGATCAGTTGACGGCTGAGAGGAGAAAGGTGGAGAAATTAGTTAGTGTGGTGGGTCGGTTATGGGATGTGGTTGGGAAAGGGTTTCCAGGGAGTGGTCAGTCCTTTTCTTTTCCTACTTATATATCAGTTGCGTTCCAGACGCTGATGTTATATAGTGCCCCAATTTCCACCAGACTTATTGGAAACAACCGACAGCCCCAATATCTACATAACTTCACCTACAACCTCTACTGCCTCTTCACGTTTCCCACCTCCTCTCAGCATGAATATGAACATGATGCATTCTTTGAACAGTCCGAATTCAAGTCCTACCACTCCGGATTTTCAAGGTGGTTATCACCATCACCACCATCAACAACAGCAGCAGCATGCACACCATCCGCACCACCAACAACAACTACCTCATCATCATCCACATTCAACTTCTCGTTTCCAAGGTGGTGGTGGTGGAAGTGGGTATTCAAGAACGGGGGATAGTACCTCTTCTACTCCGTTACCGTCTTCGCCTGGATCAATATCGATGGAATTATTTGATGATGGTTCGTGTGATCCACCTCCTTCGGGAAGACCTAGTACGAAACGACAGAGGCTGGATGATGGAGTAGGTGTTGGCGTAGGTGTTAACGGCATAAACACCGGAGGTGTTATTGGTGGTATTGGAGGACTGGTCGGTGGAGGCGGAGGCAACGCCTCTGATTCTATGAGTTTGCTATCTTCCGTTTCTTCTCCTGGATCAGGTAACGGGTTGGCTACGTTGACTGTACCCAAGAAATCAAGTAGGGCGAGGAGTGATAGTGCGCCTTTGGGATATGGAGGTACCAGTGGGTTAGGGACGACGATGCATTCGTCGTGGCAGCAACAGCAGCAGCAGCAGCAAGGGGGGATGGGAGCTTCTGGTGGTCCTGTTGGTGGACAAGGAAATGGATCAGGTGGTGGGCAAGGGAGTGGTGGTGGGATGGGACGACCGAGAAGTGGAAGTGGGATGGTTTCTCGTATTGGTATCCCCAATATGGGTAGGACTGGGAACGGAAGCACTCCTTTGTTGTCAATCACGACTGTGGAGAGTGATATGGGAGGTCATCCGAGATGAAAGCAAGTGGTTGGACAAAAGGCGTTGGTATATCTGGATGAGGTCGGGCGCGGGACCGTTCATATGTACGCAACAAAGCAAACCGCCATGTGTGCGAACCAGTCACCGGTCCACTCCATGCATCCCAAGACACCATTCCCACAAAAAGAATATTGGATTACCTGGCACTCACAACCTCCTTTCCCCCACCTATCTTTCGCTCATATCATTGCTTTCCTCTTTTGTATCGGTTCCATTCTTTTTTAGATATACAAAAACCTTAAAAAGGATGTTTTCTTTCCTTGTACCAAAAATGTTCTTTTTTTCCCTCGCTCTATCTTTCTTTTCTTCTCTTTTCTTCTCTCTCTCTCTCTTTCTCCTCCTTCTCAATCTCTTTCTGTTGCTTTGCTTTCGCAGATACCCCTAACAACAAACCATTCACACGCAATACATGACTCGGTTCACGATCCTTCATGATTCTTTCCCTTTCCTTTTCCCCCACTTCAATCCCTGCTACTTTCAACTTACACCTTCTCCTCGTCCCCCCTCCCCCCCCAGAAAAAAAAAGACACCTTTCTTCATTCATCGGTGAT
>Ga0193743_1003331_pt1 | contig 10797 bp, 5 predicted proteins | sample L2c2metaG_FD_143038 | JGI IMG/M metagenome (GOLD analysis project Ga0193743, IMG submission 143038) | Soil microbial communities from a riparian zone of the East river system, Colorado, United States - L2c2 | ecosystem: Environmental > Terrestrial > Soil > Riparian zone | place: USA: East River...
GCGCATTGAACCCACACACTTCCGGCGAGCTGTCAAACTACTCTTGGAATCATCATAATTACAAGATCGCCATTGGTCCTGATCGTACTGCCATTGAGCGCGACGGGGAAGTTCGCTTTGAAGCCAATGCCGGGGTGGTCGTGCGAAATTACAAATTGGACTCAACTACTTTGTCGTTTTCGATAAAGACGCTCCGGCCCACAAACGTTGCTACGCGCGAACTGGCATCCGGGACACTATTGCTGAGTATTGACGATCAGCACGCTAAGTCGGTTGTTGCGCGACATGGAAGCATTGCTTTCGGGATACCAGCAGGCGAGCATCGCATTGTAGAAATTTGGAGACAATAAGCAGAAGAACCACAAGCGCTGTGGTGTGATGCTGCGAGTCTCAGTCGAACTGACTGCTCAGGATCGCGCGGATCAGGATGTCTCGCGAACATCCTTCTAATAAGCGAAAAACCATGTTCTGAGTAAATTGTCGGCCATCCGGAAGTATGGCATGTGAATGATCGGATCAGGGAGTTGTTGTATGGAGAACCTTGCAGGGTCCTGCTAGTCACGATCACATCGCGGTTGATCTCTGTACAACGAATGACTTTCAGACACGTACGGAGGTTGAGTACGCGCCCGGGCGGTGGGCTACTGCAACAGAGATGCATGCAGCTTGATCAACTGATCGATCGTGTCCGTACCGCTGATCGCATTCCCTGGCTGGGTTGCCAACTAAGGGAACCGGTTTTCAAGTAGCACCAGCACCATGTCGGCGAAGGTCATAGGGCCGCTGTCATTGTCGTCAAGTGTCACCGATATCTCCTGTCGGAGCCAGCCTCTGACGTCTCTTCCGCTATTTCTGCCAGGATCTCGTCCTCTTCCTCACTCGCGGAAGCAGACATAATCTCCGTTGCTAACGCGGAGGTGGCAGCGGGAGCTACAGGTGAAGCAATGGCGGATCTAGGTTGAGCACCGGGGTGATCGAAGAGACCAGGCATCGGGGGTAGTTCCCGCTCCTCCTCGCTCAGCGCGCACGAGAGATCGGCATTCGCGTGGAGATCGGCGCCTCGCGAGCAGGCGTATTTCGCCTTTCTGGCTCTCTTCGTGAACAATTTCAGTCAGCATGTTCAAAATGGACGACAGCTCTGCGATGGGCATAGCCGAAGGAATCGGGCTCCCTTTCAGCGCGATCGAGGTCGACCCGATAAAGATTCCCGGCAATCTGACGGATAGTGCCACCGTCGACCGAGGCTGATCTCCACGGGGTTTTGATGTCAAAACTGGACCGCGCGCCGTTCACATCGGCTTCGACGATCAAAGAGTGATCCCTGAGATCGACGGCAGTGATCTTGATACCGGCGCTTCGGTCTCCCAGGTGGGGAGTTACTTGCGGCGGAATCACTTCGACTCCGCCCTCGAACCGCATGCTACAGTGGGCCGTACCCTGTGCCGCGGTAAAGCCGATACGAGCGTGTTCGTCCTGCGCGTTGCGCTCCATCGAGGCAGCAAGGCGCTGGTTACCGCACCGGGCGCCAAGCAGACGCGCTCCGAGGGGAATCTGCGGATCGAAGACGAACGAAGCCGGGCGTCCACGATTTGTAACCGTGAGATCGATATTTCCTTCGCCGCGCTGCATATCGAAATCCAGAACCGCATGTTGCATGCGGACATTGCGTACCGTGACTTCACGCCACTCGGGCGGAATGTGCGGAGAAAATGCGATCTGGTTCGACACAGAATCGATGCGAATGCCGAGCAGCCCGCGTGCGGCGACAGAGATAAAGCCGGCGGACGACCAGGTCTGCTCTGGAACAGACTCGGTTTGCTGGTGGTAAGCATCGCCGGCCAGCACCTCATGGATGTGTCCAAGTGAATCGAGCCGCGTCCAGGGAACGATAGAAGCCCACATAGGAAATGCGGTGACCGGGCGATGCTCATTCCAAAACGTTTCAGCAATGCCAGTCGTACTCAGGGCGAAAACGCTCCCCTTTGCGTAGGAGTCGGGTTCGAAAGCGCTTGAACTGGAGGAGAGACCGCGCGAACCCCAATCGGTCTGAAATTTTGAAGATGCAACCTTATCGAGCAATATCTGGTTCTGCTGCGCGGAGAAGACGTGTTGGGAGATAAGCTCGCTCGGCTGGCTGCGTTGATCGAAGATTTCTTTGCCGCTGTCGGTGTGACCGCTGATCCAGAACTGCCGTCCGTTGTCCCAGTAGCGAGCGGCGATGGACACACGCGCGGGTTCGATCGCGCGATCGGCACGTGCCGCCTCTTCCGGATGGGAGGTCCATCCGGCGAGTTTTGCGAATGCGGACGAGGCTTCGAGCCACGCTGCGGAGAGACTCAGTTCGTCGCTTTCGCGGTCCTGTTCGTTGCCGCCTTCTTTATCCGGCGGGATGCGTGGCAGGCTGGTCGCGGGGTCAATAACAGACTGACAGTACATATAGGCCGACTCTATTGCCGACCAGTGCTGTTTTGCGAAATTGATGTGGCCGCTCGCTTCGACGTATCTGGACAAGGCACTGAGGAACTGAAACGTGATGTCCACATGGACAAACATGTAGGGATATTTTCCGGCCCAGTCGAGATAACCGGCGCTCTGTGAAAGCTCGTGCCATATCATGCCGGTTTTTCGATCCTGATATTTCAGAATGAATTCGAGCTCAGCGCGCGCGCGATCGTATTCGCCTGCTGCGACCAAACCATCGGTTGCGACCAAACCATCTCCAGCGAAGAACCACGCATATTGTGGGCGGCGCGCGCTGCGAGACGGACCATAGCCGGCGACCAGACCACAGCCCAGATCCGGATCGCAGACCCATGCCTGATCGAGAGCGATCTCTGACCACATGAGCGCGCGGTTTACCTCTTCATCCGGCGTTTCGATCTGCAGCGTATCGCGCACCAGCGCTGCATAGTGAGCGGCCGCTTGTTGTTCCAGCGCGGCCTCGTCCGCGGCCAACTGCTCCACCAGCGTCCCCGGGTCGTGGCGGGAGATGCCGTGGGCCTGATTGAGCGCGACAAACACGTGCGCGGAAGGGTTTGGCCGGATGGCAAATGCAAGCGCGTCACTATAGTGGATCGCACTGTTTTCTGTGCTGTCGTGGGCGATGATTTCGGGTGAACTGATGGTGGCCGTATCACCTCCCGGCACGCCGGAGATGACGTAGCCGGAAACTGCATCATTCCATGCGGTGCTTTGTCCGCCCACGCTTGCCGGCCACATCAGGTTGAGCACCGGAGTGAAGTGGACGGAGATGTCCACGTGGCCACGGCCCTCTACCTTGTATGTGATGATCGCGCCGGACAGATCGAGAGGCACGGAAAGCTCTTCCCGGACGACGAAGTCTGGGCCAATGTATATCCGCGTCACTGCATCGGGACCGTATTCGATGCGGCGGACCAGCAGATCTCCGTCCATCTCCGTGGCTGCACCCTGAGGTCGGATGCCGATGCGATATCCGCTGAGGACTTGAAAGGGCCACGCCCAGATCTCAAGTCCGTTCTTCGGATAGCCCAGGATGGCGGATCGGTGGCCATGCACTGCCACAAAGCGTACTGGTCCGACTGAATCAGTCGAGAGCGTTAGGCTGGACGAGGTCGGCGCCGGAGGGCTTGTTTGCGCCCGAGCTGGGGAACGAACGAATGACATAGAGAGCGCGGAGCAGATAACAAGATGGGCCAGAATTTTCATCGTCTTTGAACTTTGTGCCGTAGTTCATAGCCATCAGCAAATATCTGTGCGGCGATCAATCCCAGGGCACAATAAATAATTTCACAAGAGAGATAGGCTACGACAACACGTCCATGAAGAACTCGGACAAGACATCGTCAAAACAAAACTCGGCCTCTCCGAAGAGAGGCTGAGCGGTTTCATCCGTGTTGAGTTAGAACTGGAGGCGTGCGGCAAATTGCAGGCGCATGGATGTTCCGTCCTGCGAACCTATCGTGCTGCTGATGTATCCAGCATTGCCATCTTGGCAATCGACGCACGAATCGGGTTGGTTGAGGTTGACATGGTTAAAGACATTGAAGGCCTCTGCTCTCAACTGGAAACGGAGACTCTCCGTAAAGTTGAAAGACTTGGCTACGGAGAGGTCCGCGTTGAAGAGGCCGGGTCCAGTGAGCCAATCGCGTCCCGAGTTGCCGAATGTGCCTGTGGCCGGCCGCGCGAATGCTCCGAACGCATTTGGATTGCCTCCGCCGAGCACGTAGGGCGACGAGGTGAAGAACTTCACCTTGTGCCCAATCGGGTCGAGCGATCCCCTGCTCAGTTCAGGGTTGGCCCCTGTCTTGTTCAGGAAGCAGATACCAAGATCGTTGTCCGCGCTGCAACTGGCATAAGAAGGAGTAAACGGTAGGCCTTGCTGCCAGGTTAGGGAGCCGTTCAAGGCAAAGCCACCGATCGTCTGATTTACCCAACCCGGCACGTTCGCGCCGATTAACCTGTCTTTTCCGAATGGAAGGTCCCAGTTGCCGGCCACCACGAACGCCTGAGGACGATTGTAATAACTGGGGCCAAGGCCGACTTGCGGGTTGATGAAGAAGTAGTAGGACTCATGCGTCAGCGCTTTGGACCAGGTGTAGTGCGCGGTTAGCTGGACACCTGCCGAATAACGCTTCTCCAGGAGGACTTGAAGCGCCTGGTAGCTGCTGGTCGCCTGGTTCGCGTTGTAGCGCAGCCCCTGTGTCCAGCCGAAGGGATGGCCGTACTTCACGCCAAGCTGCTGCGCGACGCCGTTAAAGAAAGGCCGACGATCATTGATGTCGATGCCTTGGGTGAAACCAGCAAGCGTCTGCTGGTTGGGATCTGCCTGGTTAGAGGAGTCAAACATGTTATGAACGCCATGGCTGGCGACATAGCTCATCTGCAGCGACATGGTCGGCGAGATTTGTTGCTGGATCGCGGCATTCCATGCATCCAGCGTGGGAAGCCGCACGTACAGCGGTCGGGTGGGCACGCTCACTCCATCAGGCAATGGATAATTCCCGTCCGCCGGGATGGGGGCAAAGGTATAGGCCGGCGGCCCCTGGTCCAACGTGAACGGAAGCGCAGCATAATTCGTCGCTGCGTTGAGGTTCTGTGAGATCTGCGTCGGATAGGAGAATGTCAGGACCTCGCCGAAGGTATTGCCTGACCAGCCTTGGCCGTAGACCCGTCCGTAACCGGCGCGGACAACCGTGCTCTTCGTCGCCTGATAGGCCAGGCCGATACGCGGAGCAAGGTTTGTATAGCTCTTTGTAACGTTCAGGTTTGTTCCATAGTTGCCGTAGCCAGCAATGCGGACGTTCCCGGTGTTCAGATCGAGCAGGCCGCCCTGGCCCTTCCCGTTCACGGTCTCCGGGAAGTACAACTCCCAACGGAGCCCGTAGTTGAGCGTGAGCCTGGAGGTGGCGCGCCATTGGTCCTGACCGTAGAAGAAGAGGCGCTTCTGGCGCTCCTGCGCATTCGTATTCTGGGTCTGTGTGCGTTGGAAAGCAGTGGGACCGCCCAACAGGAATGTCGCGAAACCGAGTCCTGAAGAGGTGGACCCCGTTGCTGGATCGAGCACACCGGAGGTGCGCGATTGCGCGAAGTGGAAGTTGCCGGAGCGCACGTTGTTGTTGTCCAGCCCGACGAGATGGTTGAGCCCGTAGCGCAGGTCAGCGCCAAACTTGAGTGAGTGATTGCCCATCTGGTGAGTCCAGTTGTTCACTGCCTGGAATTGGCTCTCCGTTTGCAGGAACTGGTTGGCAGAGGTTCCATAAAGCAGGTTGCCTCCGCCATTGCTTCCATTGCTGGCATTGTCGATGTTGAATTGTGGCAGGCCTCCGTTGAGTGACAGGTCACCAACGTTGGCATTGGGAATGCCGAGCTCGTTGCCCAGGGGCTGGTTGGAATCCGGCCCCTGCTCGTTGATGTGGATACGAAACCAGCCGAAGCGGAAGTCGGTGAGCCACGATGGGGACACGGCGTAATCGCCGCCCGCCGAGACACTCTGGTCGAATGCGTTGTCGTTGCCAGCGAAGCCTCCGGCGCCGAAGCCGCTGCCACCGGCCGCCCCGAAAAAGGGCGCACCGGTCAGGTTCGATTTGAAGTAGCTGTACTTGCCAAAGACATGCAGGTTCTTCTTCGTCTGATTGTCGACACGAACGTCGAACTGGTCGTTGTTGAAGATGCCCGATCCGGAGGCTTGGTAGTTGTTCACGATGCCGGCGCCGGCCACGTTCGGCTGCGGCAGCAGCTTGAAGAAATTAATTGCGGCTGGCGAGATGCGATTGCCCGGAATCAGATTGCCTGCGAAGGGCGTACGACCAGACTGTGAATCCTGATTGGTGTTTGGGTCGAAGAGCTGTCCCTGCCCCCCCTGCAGATATTCGCTCAGGTCACAGACCCCGCCGCTGGTGCAAGTGGAAAGTGCCGTTGCAGTGGGCACCGTAGTCAGCACCGCTGTGCCCGTTTTCTCCCGCAGGCCCTGGTAGTCTCCGAAGAAGAACAGCTTGTCCTTCAGGATCGGACCACCAATCGCTCCCCCAAACTGATTGTGGAGGTTGGGCGCCAGATATTTGCCGGTGAGTGGATCGCGGGTTGACTGCGAGAATGGATCCCGGGCCTGCTGCGCATCAGACCGGCGATATTCGAAGGCCGAGCCGTGAAACTCATTGCTGCCCGACTTGGTTTGCGCCGTGACCAGCCCCGCCACTGCCTTGCCGAATTCCGCGTCATAGTTTTGGGAGGTGACCTTCATCTCCGAGACCGACTCCAGCGTCGGGTTGATCACTGCGACACCGATAATCGGATCTTGATTGTCGGTGCCGTCCAACTCGTAGCCCGTAGCAAAAGGCAACTGGCCGTTTACCTCAATCTGCTGGCTGCGCTGCGGGTTCTGCGACTCGTCCACTCCCCACCCGATATAACTTGTGCCCGGCGTCAGCAATTCGAAAGCGGTGAAATTTCGATTCAGGTTGGGCAGGTTTTCGACCGCCCGGGAATTCAGGATCATGCTCACTTCGGCGCGGTCGGTCGTCAGCAGAGGGGCGGCGCTTGTCACCGTCACCGTCGAGCTGTCGCCGCCCACGGTCAACTTCACGTCGGCCTTGGGCGCTGTATCCGCATAGACGACGACGTTGTTGACCGCGCCAGGGCTGAAGCCTGTCGCCGTGACCTCTATCTGATAGACATCGGGGATCAGGTGCCGCACGATGTAGTCGCCGCTCCCGTTCGTTTGAACCGTGGTGGAGGTTCCTTTGGCCACGGTTCAAATTTTCACAGTGGCATTTGGTACCACTGCCCCGGTATTATCCGTCACCGTCCCTATGATCGAGCCGTAGACCGCCTGCGCGTAGGCGGAATCGCAGCCGCTGCAGGCGACGAGTAAGCCCAGGGCGCTGGCGGATAAAAGGCGCATTGTGCTGAGTTGAAAGGCAAGCCGGATCATCTGGCTGGTGAACCGCTTCATAAAGCCTCCTAAACACGTTCAATTGAGGATGAGCGGGCGTCTTCAGTTTCCAGCCGATTTTTGCCCGTTCACCCCTCGTGGGTATCTGTCTGTCCCCTGCAGCGCCTGCACCGGTCATCGCGCAGTTGACACCTCTTTGCTTCGCCATGTCCGCAGCTAAGACGGCATAGGACCCGACATCCTCAATCGCAGGTAAGCCCGGAGCAAGCTTTTCACGGTGACAACACGGGTGAAACGTTGCCGATTGACCCCTCTTTCAGCACTATGCAACACTCAACGTCGGGTTATGTTTGACACGCAACAAGAGGGTGAAATGCAGTCCGCACTGCTCCAGGATCCCCGGTGGTCGCTGGTACTGCGGGTAGCGTCCAGCCGGAATTTTAAGAGTTCTCCCCGTCTGCGCGACCTCCTGCTCTATGTGGCGGAGTGTGCTATCCGCGATGCGCCAGAGGACGCCACTGAGCAGCAGATCGGCATGAAGGTTTTTGGACGGCATCCCGGGTACAACTCCAGTGAAGACAGCATCGTGCGCAGCCATGCCCGACTGCTGCGACAAAAGCTGACCGCCTATTTCGAAACCGAGGGGGTGGATGAGGAACTGCGAATCGATGTTCCAAAAGGGCATTACCTGGTCGTATTCACATCACGTCCAAGATCCAAAATGGAGGTTCTCGAATCGCACGAGGCGCCGGATGCCACCTCGCCTGCCAGTGTTCACCCTTCAACCAAATCGCGCCCTTGGCTGCTTTGGCTTGGTCTTGGACTCATTGCTAGCGCTTTCGCCGCGCTCGCCGCAGCCGTGCTGTCGGGGTCCAGAGTCAACCGGAGCGTGGCTACTCTATGGCGGCCATTTCTTACCGGCGATCCACCCCTGCTGATCTACAGCAATGGTGTCTTCCTAGGGGATTCAAAGAGCGGGATGCGCTATGCCACGCTGCAGGAGTTGCAGAGCCCGCCGGCCGATGGCCATCTGATCGACCACTACACCGGCATCGGCGAGGCCGATGGTGTGTATGAGCTCACGCGGCTCTTCGACGCTGCCCATGCAACCTTCATCCTGAAGCGCAGTCATCTCGTCACCTGGGACGAGGCCAAGCAGCGCAACCTGATCTTCATCGGTTCGCCTGCAGAAAACCTGGCCGTACAGGCGCTGCCCTCGAATGCGGAGTTCACGCTCTTCAGTTCGCCCGAGGCGTCGGGTTACCACAACAATCATCCTCGGCGAGGCGAACTCGCGAACTACGCACGGCCTGAGCATCCATTGACCCGCGACTACGCGATCATCTCTTTGCTGCCGGGGATGCAATCCGGCAAGCAGATGATATGGCTCAGCGGGCTTACCACGCTGGGAACGCAAGCCGCGGTAGAGTTCGCCAGCCGGCCGGACACTGCTGCGGAACTGCTGAAGGCGGCGACCGCGCCGGATGGCAAGGTGCGCCCCTTCGAGGCTCTCCTCCAGACGACCATCATCGGCGGTGTACCGCTGGACGTCCGGCTCATTACAATCCACGTCCACTGACTTACTGAACCTTATTGCGCCCTTATTGAACGGGCTGCAGCTTCAGCTCCGTGCTGGCGTGGATCTTCGATGCGAGATCGATTTCACGCTTGGCATCGTCCTCCCTCCCCAGCCTGCGATAGGTCTGACTCAATAGCGTGTGCGTCATATAATTGGATGGGTCCATCTTCGCCGCGTGCTGCAGGTACATCGCAGCGGCCTGCGGATCGTCGCGCCGCAGCAGCACTTTGCCCATTAGGATGAAGGGGCCGGTGCGGGAGGTATCGAGGGACAGGGCCTTCATCAGGGAAGCCTGCGCCTCCTGGAATTTCCCGGATCGCAGGTAGGTATCGCCGAGCCGGTCGTAGACCGGTGCAAAGCCCGGATTGAGAGCGCGCTCTTGTTCGAACTCGGCCAATGCGCCGTTCAGGTCGCTCTTAAACAGATCGACTTCACCCACAAGGAAATGAGCCAGCGGTAGCCCATGGTCCAGATTGATGGCTTTGCGGGCAGCATCCGCCGCCAGTTCCGGCAAGTTCGCGGTCTGCAGCATGTTACCCAGGACCAGGTAGGCTCCCGCCGACGCTGGCTCTATACCGTACTGAGTAGCAAACGCGCGTCGCGCGTCATCGTAGCGGCGCGCATTGAGATAACACAGGGCGAGCACATAACTGGCATCGGCGTTGGCATGTGGCATCCACTGCTGCACCCGCTCCAGGTAGGGAATGGCAGCGGCAGGCTGACCGAGACGGTAGAGCGTGAGGCCTTCCATCTGTACGGATTCGATGTCCGCACTGTCGATGCGGATCGCCTGTTCGAAGGCGGTGCGCGCCTCCAGCAGCTTGCCAGTGCGATAGCAGGCGAGGCCCAGAGCGTGAGCCGCTCCCTTTACCGGCGGTTGCATCGCCGCCAGTTGTCGCAGTGGAGGAATGGCCTCCTCGGCATGGCCCGCATCGAGCAACTGCTCCGCGGACTGTAACGATGCAGAGGTTGGGGGTGGTTGCGATGGCGGCGATTGACCATACATGACCGTCGCGGTTAGCGTGAGTAGCACCGCCGCAGCAAGACTTGAATTCCAGCGCAAAATCGCAAGCCCTCTGAGTGTTGGTGCATTTTTTCTGTGGGTGTAGACGGGCCAGCAAAAGCTCTTGTGGCTTTTCATCAAGGAAAATCCACGCCGGGCGGGTCTTGGCACCGGACAGCAACAGGAAAAATGCTCTAGCATGAGCGGATGCAGTGCCGCAGCGTCTTCAGTCTTGCTCTTTGGATTGCGTGCTGCGTCTTCCCTATTTGCAAGGCGCCCGCTCTTCCCCACGGCAAAACGGCTGTTCCATCTCATTCGCCCCCCTATCCCGCAAGCAGTATGCACCCGGGTCCCGCTTGGTTTGTCGATGAAGGTCAGGCTGCAGGCCTGACTATGCTAAATGTAAACGGCGGCGTCACCACCAAGAAGTACATCATCGAGACGACAGGTAGCGGCGTCGCCGTGATCGACTATGACACCGACGGCTGGCCCGACATCTTCGTCGTCAATGGAACGACGCTCGACCCGCATGATAATCACGGCTCCGGACCACGCACCGGCCATCTCTATCACAACAATCACGAGGGAACCTTCCGTGACGTGACCGGAGCGGCGAAGATTGGTGACACCGGATGGGGTCAGGGCGCCTGCGTCGGTGACTACGACAACGACGGCTACGACGACCTGTATGTTACGGCCTACGGCATCAATCGTCTTTATCACAATGAGTACAACGGAACCTTCAAGGAAGTCGCGCGAGGGGCTGGCGTAGCTGGCGATGGACGCGCCTGGAGCACCGGCTGTGCCTTCGTCGATTACGACCGCGATGGCAAGCTGGATCTG
>Ga0193743_1003333_pt1 | contig 10795 bp, 7 predicted proteins | sample L2c2metaG_FD_143038 | JGI IMG/M metagenome (GOLD analysis project Ga0193743, IMG submission 143038) | Soil microbial communities from a riparian zone of the East river system, Colorado, United States - L2c2 | ecosystem: Environmental > Terrestrial > Soil > Riparian zone | place: USA: East River...
GTGCCGAAGCTGACGCGCTTGCACCAGCGTTCTTTGGCGGAGATCAACGGGATTTGCCGACAGTCGATGTTTTCATTCCAACCTATAATGAACCACTGGACGTCTTGGAACGGACGATCATTGGCGCGCTTGCCCTCGACTACCCCAACGACAAACTGAAGGTCTACGTCCTCGACGACATGCGCCGTGACTGGCTGAAAACCTATTGTGAGGAAAAGGGCGCTATTCATGTCACACGGCCTGACAATTCCCACGCCAAGGCCGGCAACATGAACAATGGCCTGAAAGTAAGCTCAGGTGATTTCGTTGCAGTATTCGATGCGGATTTCGTCCCCTACCGCCACTTCCTGCGGCGCGCATTGCCTTTATTTACCGATCCTGGCATTGGCATCGTGCAAACTCCACAGCACTTCTTCAACGTCGATCCGGTACAATCAAATCTTGGTCTTGAGAACATCTGGCCGGACGAGCAACGCCTCTTCTTCGATGAGATGGCGCCAAGCCGCGATGCCTGGGATGTCAGCTTCTGTTGCGGTTCATGTTCAGTTGCGCGACGTGAGGCGCTCGATAAAATTGGCGGCTTCCCTACGGAATCGATCACAGAGGATTTGCTGACCTCACTCTCCATGCTTAACCAAGGCTACAAGACGCGCTATCTCAACGAACGCCTGTCGATGGGACTCGCCGCAGAGAATTTGACTGGCTATTTCGTTCAACGCAAGCGTTGGTGCCAAGGAGGTATCCAGACACTCTATCTGCACAATGGTCCCTTGCGCGGTCCGGGATTGAGGCTGTTTCAGCGGATCATGTTTCTGCCAATGTCCTGGATTGTTCAGTATCCCGTGCGCTTGACCATATTGATTGTGCCCGTGGTCTATCTCTGGGTTGGCGCCCTTCCCCTGTATTTCACCAGTGTTTCGGAATATCTGTCTCATCAGCTGCCACTTCTTGCCGCCTATTTTCTCCTGATGATTTGGATTACGCCGACGCGCTATCTGCCTGTCGTATCAAGTGCTATCGGGACATTTGCGACCTTCCGTATGCTACCAACAGTCGTTTCCAGCATCATTCGGCCGTTCGGCAAGCCCTTCAAGGTTACCCCCAAGGGCACCGGCAATGAGGAAAATCAGTTTGACAAATACAGCTTCGCCTGGATTGCTGCCCTGCTCGCCATTACCGCTATCGGTCTTTTGCTGAACATCATGCCTGAATGGATAAACAGGGGCGACCAGTTTTCGCTCGTTGCAGCGTGCTGGTCAGTCATAAACATTGTTGTACTCGTCATTGCTTCGCTGATCTGTTTCGAAAAGCCGCGCCGGCTGTTCCATGCCTTCAAGGTGGAAGAGACCGTTCGGCTCGATGGTGTTCCCGGCCATCTGGTCAGTCTCGCGCTCGATAAAGCCGTCGTTGCGGTCCCCAATGGGACACTCTTCGCCTCGAAGGCGATCACGCTTGCGCTCAACGGGTTTGAGGCTTTCCAGGTGGAACTCAGGCAAATTACACGGCGGAAAAGGGGCATAAGTCGTCCTGGCGACAAGCTTAAGGACTATCTCCATCTTCATTTTGAGCCAAACGGGTCGACGCGCGATCAACTCATTCTCAAGCTTTATACGGGTAACTATTCGCAGGACGTACCGGAAATCGACAAAACGGCCGTATCTCTCGGCCTGCTGCTCCGAGCTTTCGGGCGAACGCGATCGTTAAAAACATAACGTACTGATTGAAAGGGATCAGGACTGACTCGACATAACTGTCACGGCACTATCACCGATACCGCTGCGCCGTCGCCGATGGCTTGACTGTACTTCCAGGCATCGCAGTGACACCTAAGGAGAGCATAAAGTTCTGCGGGACGGATAATTACTCGCGGGACATAACGTGGCTGCCCCACAATTCTTCACGCTCTCCTTTATGGTTATGCATTTCTACCTCTTTATGCTTATGCTATTACTAATTCCCCTTTAGAGAGGACACGCGGAATGCCCCATTTATGGAGCTGGCTCTTACGTCCGAAAGAATCGAGTGTCGGAGCGAAAAGGGAGGAGATTTCCTCGGGCCATGTATTCGCTACCAGCGAAGCGTGTTTCGCGGACTTTTTGGCAAACACGATGGAGATTGTGTCGTTTTATGACCGAGATCTCCGGCTGATGCACTATTCAACCGAGCTGACGAGCATTCGCGGGCCCGCGGTAGTGCCGGGCGCCACTATCTGGGAGATTTACCCGAACTTACTCGATTCGACGCTGTCCGACGAATTTGATCGCGTGCTCCGCGGCGGACCTCCGACAAATGTTGACCTGCGGCGATCGCTGAGCGAGGCGCCCCGGTCCGCTTTCATCTTCGGCGCTGCGAATGGGATTGCAATCATCGAATCCAGAGAGACGGAGCACGGTGGACGGAACACGGCGGAAGAGCAGGAGCATAAGATGCTCCTCCATCATGCGACACACGACGTGTTGACCGGACTGGAGAATCGGCGGCGGTTCAGCGAACGGCTGCAGCAAATCCTCTCGGCGATCGACTCATCAAAGGGAAAGGCCGCCCTGCTGCAAATCGATCTTGACGATTTCAAAACAGTCAATGACACACTCGGCCACGGAGCGGGCGATACGTTGCTCCAGCTCGCGGCAAACCGCATCCGGGACGAGATGCAGGACGGCGAGTCCGCATACCGGTATGCTGGAGACGAGTTCGCCGTCATTCAGTCGGGAAAGCAACAGCCTGCTGAAGCCCAACGCCTCGCCGGGTCTTTGGTCGACACGCTCAAGGCGCCGTTCGTCATCAACGGCATCCCCGTCTTCATCGGCGCGAGCGTCGGGATAGCTTTCGGATCGGAGCACGGGACGGAGAGCGAACAACTGATGAAGGCCGCCGACATTGCACTCTACGCGGCCAAGCAAGACGGACGCGGCTGTGCGCGAATCTTCAACCGCTCGATGCTGCTCCTGCTCGAGCAGCGCGAAAATCTGAGGCGCAGCCTTCGAACCGCGCTGGAGCGGGACGAGCTCTATCTTGACTACCAACCGCTCGTTCGGCCTCCTTGGTCGGTGGTAGGCTTCGAAGCGCTGTTGCGGTGGCGTCACCCCGAAGTCGGGATTATCCCTCCGAGTGTGTTCATACCGATCGCCGAAGCCGACGGCCTGATGGACGAAATTGGACGATGGGTACTCGAGCAAGCCTGCCGCCAAGCAATGACGTGGCCTTCTTCCCTGACGGTCGCCGTGAACCTGTCGCCGGCGCAGTTCCTCGGCGGTTCACTCACGGACACGGTTGCGCAAATCATCGACGCCGTTGGAATCCGGGCCGACCGGCTTGAGCTCGAGATAACCGAGTCAGTTCTTCTCGAACAGACGATCGACAACATTGACACTTTGAATACTCTGAACGTCTTGGGGATCCGAATCTCCCTCGACGACTTCGGAACCCATTACTCCTCGTTGAGTTACCTCAAGAACTTCCCCTTCGATACCTTAAAGATAGACCAATACTTTATAAATGACCTGGAGACCGATCGGAAATGTCAGACGATAGTGCGATCGATCATAGGCTTGGCACACGGTTTGGGAATGAGCGTCGCAGCCGAGGGAGTTGAAACGCAGGGGCAGGCACGGTGGCTGACCCAGGAAAACTGTGACTACCTCCAGGGCTATTTCCTTGGGCGGCCGCTGGGAGCGGAGGCGACGCGCGATTTCATCAGTCGATCGCTACCGAAGGAAGTACGAGCAAGGGAGGAACGAAATCGGGCGGTCTAGCGTCCGGTAGACGGGAGAAGGAAGCGAGCGATTGAGGCAGATGCGTAGTGGCCTTCGATACAGAGCGGGTCCGGATCGCCAGAGATCGGTCACAACCTGCCCCGGAGGTGATTTGGATCGCTCTGCTCTAATGCAAGTTGAAAAAGTGGGGAATGTTAATGAATGTTGCTTCTCAGGACGTAGGTGGCGAAGCGGTTTTTAAACCTGTGATCCAGTTCGACATGGAAATCAAAGCTTTCCTGTCGGCTTGGTTACACTGTGACCATATATCGACTTACCTGGCGCGCATGATCAGCCACAATAGAACTGACTCGGTGCGGCACTCGAATCTCTTTTCTTCTGCGTTTAACGAATTGCTGGAAGTTGCCTTTCGTACGCGCCATCCCGGCGGCGAATTGGCATGCAGGGTATCTCGCCAAGGCGAGACAGACAGGATCGAATTGACATTCCCTTGCCCGCGCGAAGAACGACAATTCTTTGAAGAAACGGTGTTGCAAATTGCGGGATCCGAGGCCAGGGAGCGATACCTCAACTCGGTGTCCGGGGACCTCGCGCCCAGCCGTGAAGTCGTACTCCTGGAACTGGCTGTTAACTACAATGCGACACTCCGGCTCGGGCAAGTCGACACTGATGTCATCACGCTTGTCGTGGATCTTGCGCTCGAGGAGTTGCCGAATTGACCCCGTACGACCTTCTTTCGCGTTTCAAAGCGCAATACGACACGAACAATCAGGAGTTTTCTATTTCGGGGGTTGTTAGGCCCCAGTCGATCGATGAGCTTGCGCCCAGCATAGCCCTGCTGAAGGACTCGATCAGCCGTGTCCGCGGCGTTCTGTACGTGAACATCAAACGCCTGACGCAAATGAACAATGCCGCGTTTCACGCCTTCTCGCGGGTCATCATTGACGCCTGTCGCGCTCGATCCGATCTCAAGTTCGTGGTCGTCACATCCAGCGTCGTCGGATGGACGACGCGAAAATTCGGTCGCTTGAGCGAAATTGAGCCAAACATCACGGTCGAGGAGTACGACAGCGAGTTTTATCCGGGGCAAAGTTTCCTTGAAGAAGGCGGGTTCATTCCGATCCTGCGCACACAGACGAAGATGACCTGGCGCCACGAGCGCACAATCTTGGCACGACACGGTATGCAATCCGGTATCATCATGGCCGATATCTGTTGCGGAATCGGTGATTTCGCCGTCCTCGTGCAGAAGGAATTCCAGCCGTCACGGATCGTTGCCCTCGACCACTCCAGATCAAGCCTTGCTTATGCGCGAAGCGTTGCGGCGGCTTTCGATATCCGGGGCATTGAATACACCTATGGCGACGCGTCCGAAATGCTGCTCGACGACGATCAGTTCGACATGGTCACGTGCAGACACTCGCTCCAGATTTTCAATCGGCCTGAACTCATCCTTAAGGAACTCTACCGGATCTGCAAACCGGGCGGACGCGTCTACATCACCAACGAGAAGAATTCGCACTGCCTCGCGCCGAAAGTATTCAGTGGACATACAACGAGGTTGCGAAGCTATTCAAAGATTTCGAAATGGACGTCGAGCTTGGACCCAAGAGTAGACGATACCTGATGGAAGCGGGATTCGAAGACATTCGTGCCGAGTCCTTTATGGTCACTAACCGCGACGGCGACCCGCAAGACTTCGCGGATGTTATTGCGGCGTGGGAGGACGTCTATGCGGGCGAGATGGCGCTAAAACGCGGCGACGCTCCGGAGTTCATCAGACGGTTCCGGCAGGGGTTCAAGGACCACATCTTCGCTGCGCTCCACCCGAAGGGTTATGCGGGGTGGCCAATCTGGGTCGCATCGGGGCGAAAGCCGCTATGACTGCCGACGCCGAGCAAACGCCGCGCTTCGGCCTGCGTTCCTTTCGAGCGAAATTCGTGCTGGTCGTCGGCGGCGCAGTTCTTTTCGATCTCCTGGTGAGCGGCGGCCTGGCGCTCTGGAACGTTCAAAAGCTGTCACAGGACGCAGCGTCGGAAGTTGGCGAAGGTCTGACAACCGCGAACCAGGAATACATTCGCTCCTACGCCGCGTCGACTGCATCGCGCGTTGATCTTCTGCTCGACCGAGTGCACGCGGATGTCAAAACACTAGCCGGCGTTCTGCAGGCCCAGATCGACGATCCTACGAGGCAAGAACAAATCGGGACGACCTTGGCGCATCAGGCACCCAGCTCTGTGACGGTGGCCTACGATCCCAAAGGCGGATCCGTGGTAAGCGTCTGGGGCTATTTACTAGGCGCCGACCACACTCCACTTGCCAGCGTCCAGCGAGAGATCGACAACAGTGCGGTGCTCGATCTCGTTGCGCCGAGCCTCTTGGCCGGCGGGTCGTCCAAACTCCAGATGTACTATATAGGTCCAAAGGAACGGCCGATCTTCAGGACCGCGCCCTATACAGATCAGGCTCAAACCTTCGACCGGCTCTATCCCGGTCATAACAAGGCCGACTTCTGGGAGTTTTTCTTTCCCGGAATCTATGGCTCCTGGCAACAGTGGGCCAGCGATCCAGCCTCGCGTCCGATCGCCAACGATATCACGCAGACAGCACCCTACACCGATGCGATCACGGGGAAGCTGATCGTCAGTTTTTTTCATCCGTTGTGGGCGCGGGATCGGACCGGCGTCGCTGGCACGGCAGGAGCAGACATTACCCTCGATCAGCTCGCAGAGATCGTTCAGAGCGTGAAGATCGCTGGTACCGGGTTCGGCTTCCTGACGATGTCGAACGGCAATGTGGTAGCGATCAATCCGGCTGGCGAGGCGACCATCGGTCTGCTTTCGTCAAGCGACACGGCCGCGCAAGGCGTCACCGGGTCGGAAAGATCCCTCCGTGGAAGCACGCAACCGGCCATCGCGTCGCTGCCTCTCGGCCAGAACAATGATGGTGTCATTCAGCACATTATGCTCGACAACCAAGGCAAGAGCGTTCCCTACATCGTTGTTCTCAAGAGATTGCAGTCGACGAATCTGTGGACTTCGGGACCGATAAAGCCCGAAACGATGTCGGTTGGAATCGTTGTCCCCGAACGAGAGATCTACGCATCTTTGTTCGCGGCTCAAGACAGCATTTCTCGCGCAACAAACCGTATTCTGATCTACCAGATCATCGCGATCGTCTTTTCGCTTCTGATTGTCTTTGCCGCCGTTCTCGGAATTTCAAAACGGATTACAGCGGGAATCAGCGCGCTTGCCAGCGCCGCTAGGCGGCTCCAGGCGAAAGATTATTCGGTCCGGGTGAGCATCCCGACGCGAGACGAGGTTGGAGAGGCAGGCGCCGCGTTCAACAGAATGGCTGAACAGATCAGCTTTCACACAGAGAATCTGGAGCTGCTCGTCGACGAACGAACCAGTGAACTCGAGGACGCAAACCAAGAGATCTCCGCACTCAACAGCAAATTGCAGGACGAGAATCTACGCCTCGGCGCCGAGCTCGCAGTTGCCAAACAGATCCAGTTGATGGTGCTGCCGAGAGCCCACGAGCTCGAAGCGATCCCTGGGGTCGAAATCGCAGCCTATATGCGGCCGGCCGACGAGGTCGGCGGCGACTACTACGACGTCTTGCAAAACGGGTCACGCGTCAAGATCGGGATCGGCGACGTGACCGGTCACGGACTGGAGAGCGGCGTGCTGATGCTGATGGTACAATCGGTCGCACGCGCGCTGCAGGAGACTGGCGAGGGCGATCCGCGCCAGTTTCTGGATCGACTGAACAGAGCGATCTACAAGAACATCGAACGGACGAACACTGATAAGCATCTCAGTCTGGCCTTCCTTGACTATGAGGATGAACGGGTAACGCTGTCGGGCCAGCATGAGGAGGTTCTCGTCATTCGGGCGGGCGGAGAAGTCGAGCGCATCGATACGCTCGATTTGGGCCTGCCGGTAGGTCTCGAACTCGACATTTTGCCGTTCATTGAAACGCATGCCATCCCTTTCAGCAGTGGCGACGTGATTATCCTCTACACCGACGGAGTGACCGAGGCGGAAGACCTGGATGGAAGGCTATTCGGTATCGAGCGCCTTTCCGAAAGCGCGCGCCAACGTTATGGTGGCAACGCCGAGGAGGTCAAAACTGGAATTCTCGAAGATCTTATGGCCCATATTGGAACCCAAAAGATCCATGACGACATCACTCTCGTGATCATGAGGCACAAATAGGCATGACAACACTGTTCGGTACAGCCGACCTTGCAATCGGCATGAATGAGAGTGTCAGTCGCGTGCGTTTGTTCGACGGACCTCTCGACATCACTTGGCATCATTGTGCCACAACATCGGACTTCATTGCCGATCTTTTCGCGCTGCGCTTTCAGTCGTCTCGCAACGACTACAAGGAAGTGCGACACAGCGTCGGATATCTGGTCAACGAACTCATGGAAAATGCGGTGAAGTTTCGCGCGCCGGGTGAGATCATGATCGAGGCGTCGATGGATTCGGAGAGTTTCAAGGTCAAGATTTCGAACGTCATCGATGGCAATACCGCTTCTGAATTTCAGAGTCTCCTGTCGGAGATCACAATCGGCGATCCGGGTAAACTCCTGATTCAGCGGATCGAAGCGAATGCTGCAGACCCTGAGGCGACAAGTTCCGGTCTCGGATTGTTAACGTTGATGAGCGACTATAGCGCACGGCTGGCTTGGATCTTCAGCCCAGCCGACGAAACGAACGTTGTCGCTCTGGAAATATATGCTTCCATTCCGATCTCACAAATTCATAACTAAGCGAAATGAAGTACATGGAAATCAAAACAGAACAGTATCGCGTGTGGACTGAAGGAAGTGATATTTATTTCGATGGTATCATGCGGCTGGCCAGCTCCGAGGCCTACGCGCCGATTTTGTCTTTGATGGTAAGCGTCCTCGCCTCGGCGCCCGCTTCAGTCACACTCGATCTATCAGATCTTGAATTTCTCAATTCGTCCGGTATCAACCTCTTGGCGAAATTCACAATAGAAGTCCGCAAGCATCCGAATATCCAACTCGTTGTACGGGGAACTTCCGAAATACCGTGGCAATCGAAATCGTTGCCGAATCTCAAGAAGCTACATCCCGCTTTGGAACTATTTGTGAACTGATAGTCTGATGCGCAGGCGTCAAGCGCACATAGTGCAGGCGATGGAAGCAGCCAAGCTTTGATGAAGTACCGTTGATTGGAGCCCAGTTATTCACTCTTGCCGCTGGCTCGCACTGTGATCGACGGCCTGATCCCTGCCGCAGCGGAAGCCTGGAGCTATTTCATCGGCGAGTGTGGCTGAAGGGGATCTGATGGGGTTGTCTTCTCTATTCGGCGTGGTGAGGTCAAGCACTTTCTGACTATCCGTACCTCTGGTGTTTGATGTCTTCGCAGTATCGCGCTTCTCTCCGGGATCGACCTGTGTTGGCCCTCCCATGATGGGACCAGAAGAATGGGGCGGAACAATCTAATCGGCGACCTGATCGCGATGAGCGACCGCAACAGACAACCCCGCGAACTCACCCCATCCGTCGTTCGCGGTAGGGACGCTCATTGCTGAGCGCCCCCCGCACAGATCCGGACGAGCGGGATTACCGCATCCGGCTCCTACCTTGGGTGTTTAACGGCGAAGCGTGCATTGGGCCATACGCGGTTGTGGGAGCCAGTCGTTGGCCAGCCTGTCCGTTCGTTCCCATGACAGGGCATGCTTTTGACTGCGTCGCCGAAGCGTGCGCATCCAAAGCCTCCTGACGTGTTCCCGAAATGCGCTGATAGACCGTAGGTTGGTCGGCACAGCGTGGTAGGCGTAGTAGCCACCGAGCACCTGCTTCAGCCATTTTCCCTGTTCGGGGATTGGTTGATGCATGCACCGTCGCAGTTCGTCCTTGATCTCCTTCAGCTTCGCCCATCTGCGATCCCGCCGGCTCTTCCGGCGGATTTGGAACCGACCATGCCGATCCTTGCCACAGATGTGGGTGAAACCGAGGAAGTCGAACGTCTCCGGTTTGCTAAGACCTTTCCTCTTTCGTCTTTCCGCAGCATAGCGTCCAAACTCAATCAGTCGGGTCTTATCCGGGTGAAGCTGCAACGCAAACCCCTGCAACCGTTCACGCATCATGTCCAGAAAGCGTTTGGCATCGGCTTCACGTTCGAAACCGACCACGGTATCATCGGCATAACGGATGGTAATCATGTCGCCAGTGGCTTCGCGCCTTCGCCAGCGCTCAGCCCAGAGATCAAAGACATAGTGCAGATAGATATTGGCAAGCAGCGGTGAGATCACCGATCCTTGCGGGGTTCCACTTTCACTTGCCTGAACGATCCCATCTTCCAGAACACCCGCCTTGAGCCATTTGCGGATCAGGCGGATGATGCGCTTGTCGCCGATACGATGTTCGATGAAACGGACAAGCCAATCTTGGCTGACCTCATCGAAAAACGAGCGAATATCGGCGTCCAGAATATAGTTCACTTTCCGCGTTTCGAGCCCGACATAGAGCGCATCCAGCGCATCGTGCTGGCCGCGTTCAGGTCGAAATCCGTAGCTGAATCCGAGGAACTCTTCCTCATAGATTTGATTCAGTATCGTCGCTGTCGCTCTCTGGACGATCTTGTCTTCGAGGGCAGCAACCGCGAGTGGCCGCTGTCTTCCGTCCGGCTTTGGTATGTAAGTTCGGCGGGACGGTTGTGGGCGGTACGCTCCTCGTTGGACCCTCTGATGCAGGTCTTCGATCTTTCGATCCAGTTCCTGCTCATAGGCTCGCCATGTCATCCCATCTGCTCCGGGCGCAGCATCCCGCTTGAGAGCATAAAATGCCATCCTCAGTGCTTCCGGGTTGATATGGTGGAAGAGCGCGGTGAACCTTTCCTTCTTCCTGTGCCTTGCGGCAGTCCGTATGCGATCCAGCGCAGGTATCACACTTTCCCGGTCCTGTGCCATGACAACCTGCGCGGCATCGCTGTGGCGCAGGACAGTCCGATATGTCGGCGCGCCATCATAGGCCCCGTCTGCCGTGAACTGATCAATCTCAGCATCGATCTGATCGAGTAGCGGTGCCACCTGCGAGG
>Ga0193743_1003334_pt1 | contig 10791 bp, 11 predicted proteins | sample L2c2metaG_FD_143038 | JGI IMG/M metagenome (GOLD analysis project Ga0193743, IMG submission 143038) | Soil microbial communities from a riparian zone of the East river system, Colorado, United States - L2c2 | ecosystem: Environmental > Terrestrial > Soil > Riparian zone | place: USA: East River...
CGCGGGCGCTGCCGTGGCTGGCGGAAGGATTTGAACAACGCAGCGGGATTCGCGTGGCGCTTATGATGAGCTCCGACCTTGGACGGTTTCGCGACAGAGTGGAGATCGCCATATGCCATATTCCGGATTGTGCAGGAAGCCCTGGCGAATGTTCTGCGGCATTCGGGTAGCTTGGTCGTGCGGATTGTGCTACACCGCATAGACGGTTGGCTACAGCTGGAGGTGAGTGATGAGGGTAAGGGCCATGCACGGGAAGTGCTAATTCAGGCGCGTGACAGCAGAAGCGGCGTCGGCATCAGTGGGATGCGCGAGCGTGTGGAGGAATTAGGGGGATGTTTTGAGAATCGATTGCAATGGCGAGGGGGCGACGTGCTGGTGACGATACCGGTTGAGACGGGCTTGTATGGCTGAATTGAGAATTCTGATTGGAGATGATCATCAGTTGATTCGCCGTGGTTTGCGCGACCTGCTGTCTACGCGGAGCGGATGGCAGGTAGTGGGCGAAGCGTGCAATGGGATCGATGCAGTAGAGTAACTCAAAAGCCGGATATTGTAATTCTGGATTTTTCTATGCCGGGACTGGATGGACCTGAGACAGCCGCACAGATCGTCGAGAAGGTGCCGCAGATCGGCGTGGTGGTATTGACGATGCACGACTCCGAACAGGTGATTCGCGAGGTACTGCATGCCGGAGCCCGCGGGTTGGTGCTGAAGAGCGACGCTGATCGCGACTTGCTGGCGGCAGTGGAGGCGGTGGCAAGGAATCGGCATTTTTTTGCGGCGCGAGTCGCGGAACTGATGCTGGGCGAATATCTCGCGGGCAATTCGGTTTCGGCAATGGCGAGGAAGAGAACGGTGGCGCAATGACCGAACGTGAAGGTGAGGTGATGAGGCTGCTGGCGGATGGGATGACGAGCAAAGAGGCGGCGATGCAGTTGCAAATCAGCATACGGACGGTGGAATCGCACCGGATCAATATCAGTCGGAAGCTGGGTTTTAGCTCAATTGCGGACCTGGTGCGGTATGCGATTCGAAAGGGGATTGTGGCGCATTCGTAAGACGGTGCCACGCCTAAATTCAATCAGGGTGCAAACTGGAACTGTTCGGTTGTCTGGGAGGGAGATGCGATGGTGAGGGTGAGAAGGAGGCTGGGGATGAGGCGGGGGATGCAACCAGCCGCTCCTCTCGCCCACGCCCTCAGCCTCTCTCCGTGCCGACGCTCGTCATGGATCGGTTGCTCCGATCGGCAGGCTTGAAGGTGCTGCTTTTGCCGATCGGAACATCATCGCTCACTGCATGATCTTCTAAGCGCGGGCGAAGGGGTCTTCCAGCGAAGGGCTTTGTGGGGTGAACATCTCTCCGCCGTTGGAGGTGACGACCCAGTCGTCTTCTAGACGGACGCCGAACTCGCCGGTGATGTAGATGCCGGGCTCGTCGGAGAAGGTCATGCCGGTTGCGAGTGGCGTGGCATTGCCACGGACCAGATAGGGCCACTCATGGCCGTCCATGCCAATGCCGTGACCTACACGGTGGGTGAAGTGCTTGTAGTCAGGACCGTAGCCTGCATCGGTGACGACTTTGCGGGCGGCGTCGTCGATGGCCTGGCACTGGACTCCGGGACGGGCTGCGGCTAGCGCTGCGGCCTGGGCTTTGTGGACGATGTCGAAGACCTGCTTCTGCTTGTCGGTCGCCTTGCCGAGGACGAAGGTGCGGGACATGTCGGACTGGTAGCCTTCGACGGTGCAGCCGTCGTCGATCAGGATGATCTCGTTCTCGCGGATCACTTGTGGCTGCAGCGAACCGTGGGGCAGGGCAGAGTATTCGCCCACCTGACAGCTAGCGTCTCCGGGGAAGCCAGAGTGGACGTATGCGGCGGCGACCAGCTCGCTGAAATGGCGGTTGGTCATGCCGGGCTGGGCCGACTTGAAGACGGCCTCGTAGACCGAGAGGGTGATGTTATTTGCGAGGCGCATCAAAGCCAGTTCGGCGGGGGATTTGACGCTGCGGCAGCCGAAGGTGATGGGCGTTCCGCTGACGGCGGTGAGTGTGGGGCTGGCGTGGGCGATGCCGTCGGAGAAGGCGAACTGGGTTCGCTCCTCGACGCCGATCTTTCCGGTGTGGATGCCAGCATCCTTCAAGGCTTTGGTGAGAAGCGCGTAGGGGCTGTCGTCTTCGTTCCAGGCATAGACCTTCGTGGTCGATGCGGCGGGGAGCTGGGCGGGCGTAGCATTCATGCGCTCGCGGACGCGGTCCTCTTCAAACACCGGGCAGACGATGAAGGGGTTGCCGTGCGCGGGGAGCACCCACGAGAAGAAACGTTCGGACTGGCCCCAGCGCATGCCGGTGAAGTAGTTGAGCGAGGTGCCGGTGGCGATGACGAGGGCATCAATCTTGTGTTGCGAGAGGAGGGCGCGGGCGCGTTCGAGGCGCTGCTCACGCTCGGCGAGGGAGATGGGAGTGGCTTCGGAGTGGCGGCTGGGAAGAGCGGCGATGGCGGGTGGTAGCTTGAGGTTGGGATCGACTGTTGCAGTTGGACGTTGAGCCTGTAGTGCGAGGGTAGGAGTGGCTGCTGCAGCGGCGGCAGAGGAGAGAAGGAAACGACGTCGATTGATCATGTGTGGGGAATTGTAACTTAGGCTTTGCGGAATGGAAGAAGAAAGTGGCGGTGCGTTGCGGACTATTCCGCTCCACGAACCGGCGTACGGAGGACAACGTAAAATTTGAGAAAATAGGAGAATTCGGGATGGCGATGATTACGACGGTGCAGCAGCATATTCTGCAACAGCAGCAGGACATGCTGAAGTCGACTGGGCGCGAGGCGACGGGAACGTTCAGTTGGCTGTTGAGCGGGATCACGCTAGCGGCAAAGATGGTCGAGGCGAAGATTCGTTCGGCCGGGTTGATCGATGTCCTCGGCGCCTTTGGTGCGGAGAATGTGCAGGGGGAACAGCAGCAGAAGCTGGACGTGTATGCGAATCAGGCCCTGCTGCATTGCCTGGGACTTCGTGACAGCGTAGCCGCGCTGGTGAGCGAAGAGGACGAGGAGCCGGTGACGTTCAACCGCGATCCAGAGACAGGGAAGTACATCATCGTCTTCGATCCACTGGACGGGTCTTCGAATATTGATGTGAATGTGAATGTTGGGACGATCTTTAGCGTGCTGCGCCGGCTCCCGCCGGAGCATGGGACGCTGGACGAGTCGATTCTGCAACAGGGGTTCAGGCAGGTAGCGGCGGGCTATGTCGTCTATGGGCCGTCGACTGTGCTGGTTTATACGACCGGCAATGGAGTGCACGGCTTCACGCTCGACCCTGCTATAGGCGCGTTTGTGCTGAGTAATGAGCGGATGATGATGCCGGAGCAGGGCAGCTATTACTCGGTCAACGAGGCGAATGCGGCGGGCTGGCCGGAGGAGTATCGCGCCTATGTCGAGATGCTGCGTACGGGTGGGCTGGGCAAGGAGTACAGCTCACGCTATATAGGAAGCCTCGTGGCGGACTTTCATCGGACCCTGCTGAAGGGCGGTGTGTTTCTGTATCCGCCGACCTCGAAGCAGCCCAAAGGCAAACTGCGCCTGCTATATGAGGCAAATCCGCTGTCGTTCATTGCGGAGCAGGCAGGCGGAGTCGCGACCAATGGGGTCAACAGGGTTCTCGATATCAGGCCTGAAGGCATTCATCAGCGGACGCCGTTCTGTGTGGGAAGCCGGCGCGAGATGGAGGCTTTGGTAGCGGCGGTGGGGAAGTGAGCGCTTTTGCGGCTGTAGTGACGGATATCCGCGAGGAGTCCCGGCTGGGCGGCCGCCAGCGCTGGCAGATGGCGTTAGATCGGACAGAGTTCGTCGCAGGAAACACAGGAGTGTTGGAGGCGGTGGCGCGAAGTGGCGCGCGTCTGCTGGTTCCAGTGCTGCGTGTCGAGGTGGATGCTGCGGGAGAGGTATGGCATGTGGTTGAAAAACCACTGGTCGCAGGGACGACCGTGACCGGTCGGGTGGGCGTGCAAGAAGTTTGAGCCGTGAGGCGCTTGCTGGTACACTCATTGATGTTGTCGACGGTGTGTGTGGCTGTAAAGTGACGCGCTCCGTGCATCTGGTGGGGGGCTGTAGCTCAGCTGGGAGAGCGCCTCGTTCGCAACGAGGAGGTCAGCGGTTCGATCCCGCTCAGCTCCACCAAAAAATCAATGATTTGCCAGCCGGACACCTCAGTGTTCGGCATTTTTATGTTGTTGTTGGTGTCATAAGCTGTTCGACATTGCGATTGCGGCCCAGTCTCCCACTTTCACCGTGGGAGACTGGGCCGCGAAGTTGATGCTACAAAACCGTTGATGTTTTAGTTCGAGAGACTAAGCCTTCGGAGCTTCGCTGAAGATCTCGACCAAGCGGTCGGCGATAATCTTGTCCTCACCGTCCTTGATCTGCCAGACAGCAAAGCCGAAGCTATTCGGGTCGCGGGGGGGACGGCCATTATGGCCACTATGATTGCCCCCAGCAGGCGCGTCCGGATTGCGTCCTCGCATGCCGCTCGCGCCCGCGCCCATGCTGCCGATTCCAACTGGTCGGGTATCAGCCAGCTTCTGCATGACCTCTGGGCCAGTGATCTTGAGCTTGGACGGATCGATCTGCCAGCTATAACGTGGTGTCACGTTGCCGAGAGCCTGAGGATTGAACTCTCGCGGGCGCGCCGTCACACCGAACTTCTTCACTGCATCGGTGATGACCTGTGCGCGAGCATCGTACATTCTCACGGTGGCGTCGTAGTCCTGGTTGACGAAGATCTCGAGCGCCTTCAGCAGGGCGAAGATGGTCTCCTTACCAACCTTGCAGCAACGGCCGATGCGATCTTCCTGAGGGCTCATGTTCAGCAAGGCGTAGTGGATCAGCTCTTCCTTGCCGATCAGGATGCCAGATGCCTGTGGTCCGCAGATGTCCTTGCCGCCACTGAAGGTGACCATGTCGAAGCCGACTGCCGGGTACTCCCAGAGCCGCGATACCGGTGGTACGTCTGCAGAGGCATCGTTGAACGTATAGATGTTGTGCGCCTTGGCAATCTCTACGGTCTCAGGGCCGCTGACTTTGCCCCTGTCGGACAGGATATTGGTGAAGTGGATCGCCAATGTCTTCGGATTGATGGCAGCAATCATCTCTTCGCGCGTCTCAACTTCGACCAACTTCGCGCCGGTCTGGCGAATCTGGTGGTCAAAGGCATAGCGATGGCTCTTCTGGATGATGACCTCGGTCCTGGGGAACCCGGTCACGTCGGGACAGGCTATGATGCGGGGCTCAAGGTCCTCGGTCATCATGCCGGCGTAGCCGACTACCATCGCAGCGGCTGCACCGCCCGTCACCAAGCCAGTGTAGCCGGCGGGAGACTTACACAGCTTCGCGATAAATTTGCCCGCAGCGACCTCCAGGTCGTCGATCAGGACAAAGTGTTCGTTGCCCCGGCGCATCAGCTCCATGACCTCCGGCTTCATCACCGACCCACCGATGACGGTTACCGTGCCATTGATGTTGATCAGAGGCGTTACTCCAAGCTCGGCGTAGATGTCGCCGGTCGAACCAAGCCCGGTTGTGATGGGAACGATGGGGCTGCCATCGACAGCGGGCATTGCCGATTTGGGTTTCTTGGCAAACATCCCCGCAGCATTCAGCTCAGTCGGGGTGAACAAGCTGCCACTGACGGCACCAAGCGCGGATAGAAATGAACGACGACTCCAACCAGACTTCCAATTCATACGTAGCTCCCTTTCAACGTCTTTCGTGAAAAATTACTCGCCAGCAGGCGGTGTGGGTGGGGCAGGCGGAGTAACGACAAGCGCGCTACCGACGATTTCAATCAGCGAATCCCCGGGAATCCATTCGAGAGCCATGCAGGCGCGGGACGGAGCTTTACCGGGGCTGAAGTAGGTTCCGTAGATCTTGTTCAACGTGTCGTACTGCGCTTTATGTGCATCGAACCGTGCCTTGCCGGTCGGCATGGGAACGCCGTCGGCGAGAGGGAGACAGAGAAAAACCTGGAGATTGATGATGCTGTCCATGGTGGAGCCTGCACGCTCGACCGACTTCTTGAGTGCATCCATCGTGCGGGTGACGTGCTTCTCGAAGGGGTCAGTTACGAGAACGTGATCGTCCTTGGGATAGCCGTCGTTGGAACCAGTGCCGGAGAAGTAATAGATACCATTGTGTGTGTGGTTGCCGCCACCGGCGCGACGAGGCCTATCACTGCCAGGCCCGCCCATGGGTGCGTTTCCAGGTGTCGATGTGCCAGCGGGGGGAGCCTGTTGCGCGACGAGTTTCGTCGCACCGGTTACAACTGCCGCCATCGCCGCGATCTTGCCAAAGAAACTGCGTCGAGTGTTGATCTCCATAAAAAGTTCTCCTTCGTTACTTTTACGAGATTTTTACCAATGAACCTACAACGCACACTAACTTAAAACTCGAGATTTCAGGGGGTTGGAGTCGCTGAAATCATACAACCTTTAGAGTTTGGGGAAGGTTGAGCTTAATTCTCATACCATCAGTGACAGGTGTCATGGGTCGCCAGACCAAGATAGATATAGATCAAATGACGTATTACCTCGCTCCTCGTGGCCCGACTATCAAGTTCGCATTAGATGGGGACGGGGTGTGTAATCCGTTAGTCCAAGCGACCACTTGATGGCTTCGAGGTACATTAAGATGCCGCAGTCTGATTCCGCTGTGCGCCTATGGCCGCGGGGCTGCACACGGCCAAGCTGCCGAGACCAGTCAGAAACGAACGTCGCGAATATAGCGTTGCGTTATCGCGGTTCATGGAACTCCCTCATCGCAAACTTTGTCGAATATGAGTCAGGCGATGCTTGTCCATCCTATTGGAAATCATTGAAGGCAGGGGCCATAGGGAAAAAATCAGCCTCCTACGAAAGTTTTCGTTGACATCTACGAATATCTTCGTATAGATTCCCCAACATGAAGGAAACGAAACGCCATCTACCGAAGCCCACGGAAGTCGAACTCGAGCTTCTGCGTGCTCTCTGGGCCAAGAACTCCGCCACCGTGCGGGAGTTGTATGAGGTCGTCAGTCAGCAGCGCGCACTTGGATACACGTCTGTGTTGAAGACGCTGCAGATCATGACGGAGAAGGGTCTGGTCGAGCGTGCGGAGGCAGGCAAGGCTCATGTCTACCGTGCCGCGGCCAGCCAGGAGGAGACGCAGAACCAGCTGCTCCGCGACCTCAGCGAACGACTCTTCTCCGGCTCTGCGGCGCAACTGGCCATGCATGCGCTTTCCATGCAGCCGGCCAGCGACGAGGAACTACAGGAGATTCGCAAGATCATCAAGCAAAAAAGGGAGAAGCAATGACCTACTCGATGGAAGCCCTTGGTTGGACACTCGTTCATTTCTGCTGGCAGGCCTCTGCGATCGCGCTGTTTTACCGGGCTGTCGATTTTGCGCTTTTGTCGAAGACGCGAAGCAACGTGCGCTATGGACTGGCGCTGGCTGCCTTACTAAGCATGTTTGCCGTTTCGGTGGCGACATTTGGCTATGAGGAGATACGGATTTCACGGGATACTGTCTCGCCGAAGGCATCAGCTCCAGATGTCACTCATGGATTAGGATTAGGCAGCCTTTCGTCTCTATCTTTTGCTGACTTGGGAGTGGCGCCGCAATCAAGTCAACGTCTGGACCTATCGGTGTCTCTGGGACGCTTGCTCCCTTGGCTCGATGCCGCATGGCTGTTTGGCGTACTGGCACTTTCCATTAGAACGGTAGGCGGGTGGTGGCTGATCCAGCGGTTGCGCCGCACTGGGTTGGCGCAGGTTCCTGATACTGTCCGCATCAGCCTTGCAAGCCTGACGCAACGCATGGGCGTCAAGCGGCACATCGACCTGCGCGTGTCTGGACGCATCTCGGGCCCACTCGCCATGGGAGTCTTTCGTTCGTTGATTTTACTGCCTGCCTCTGTGCTCACTGCGCTCAGCCCGGAGCAGCTGGAGGTGGTGCTTGCCCATGAACTGGCTCACATCCGCCGTGCTGACTATCTGTGGAATATGTTGCAGACCATGATTGAAACCCTCTTCTTCTTCCATCCCGCGGTGTGGTGGGTGAGCAATAACCTTCGCCAGCAGCGAGAGCTCTGCTGCGACGATGTAGCGCTGGCCTGCTGCTCAGACCCCCTTATCTACGCCACGGCATTGCTCTGCCTGGAAGAGCAGCGCGGATCGCGCCTGCATCTGGCGATGGCGCTCGATGGTCATCAGACGGCCACAGGCCTACGGGCACGGATCGTTCGCATACTGGGTGAAGCGCCTCAGGGTCGGCGGGAGATTGCTCCACTCTCACTGTTCGGCGTATGCGTCATGCTTGGTTTGTTTCTCTTTCCATTGCCGCACGTCTTCGCAAGGCTTCCTGACAGGGCAGAGCAGACAGTACAGATGCCGGGGACTGTCGTCGTCTCATCCTCACCTGCTCCCCAGATCACTGTCGATGTCGCCCCCAAAGTAAGACCGGCTGCGGTGCCCGCTCCGGCGGCAGCACCGACGTCGATTGTGGTTGCAGCAGTCGCCCCGAGTGTCAAGCCGGTCGTTTCAGCTGCAATCGCGAGCTATGGCGAAGCGCAGGCTTCGTCCTCGGCTAGTAGCGCAACGATGGCAGCGCCGAAGAGCGACTACATCGGCCAGATGCGCGCTGCGGGCTATGACGTCGACCTGGACAAATACATTGCAATGAAGATCCAGGGTATTACGCCTGAGTATGCGCAGAGCATGGGCGCGATGGGCTTCGGCAAGCCTACGGCCGATGAGCTGGTTTCGCTGAAGATCTTTCGGGTAACACCGGATTCTCTCAAGGAGTTGCGCGCCTCTGGTCTCGAGCCAACTAACTTCAAGGACCTGGTCTCTTACCAAATCTTCAAGGTCACGCCTGAATTTGTTGCTGGAATGAAGGAGGCTGGATTTAGCTCGATCCCGCCAAAGAAGCTGGTGGCGCTACGGGTACAGGGTGTCACTCCGGAGTATGCTCGCACCGCCAAACAACAGTTTCCTGACGTCACCCTCGACCAGTTGGTACAGCTTCGCATCTTCCGCATCGACGATGTGTTCATCGCCTCCGCCAAAAAACACGGCTTTGAGCCTCTGACGATCGACAAGCTGGTGAAGCTGCGCATCTCGGGTCTATTGGATGACAACAATCAGAGATCGGAGAAGCAATGATGAACTCCCGCAATCTATTCTTCGGAACGTTATTGATCGCACTGGGTATCGTCTCGCTGCGTGCGGACGAGATCCTCAACAGCCTGAAGGGCACCTGCAGCATCACCGCTTCTACAGAGTCCAACCGGTTCGATCTGAGGCTGCAACATGGCATTTGTGTCAATCAAAGAGACTGCAACGAGAACAATATCCAAGAGCCGCAGAGTGCCTTTGCGGGTCTGTCGATCGAAGACCTGCGCCATGAGGGTGCGCACATCGATGCCGTGTTGACGGCCGAGGCAGGCAGGCTCAGTTGCTCGGGTACCATTCACGACTCCAAGCTCACGGGCGAATTTACCTTTGAACCCAACCGGGCATTCGTTGAGCGGATGAAGGCGTTGGGGATTACGGGACTGAACTCGGAAAAGTTGGAGGCCTACACCCTCTTTCGCATCGAGGCCTCGTGGGTTCAGTCGTTGCAGGGAGCTGGTGTTACCGGCATTGACGCCAGCAATCTTATTGCGATGCGAATCTTCAAGATCGATGCTGACTATGTGCAGCGTCTCGCATCGCTCGGCTATCCGAACCTGCCGGCAGAGAAGCTCATTGCGATGAGCATTCATGGTGTGGACACTGCCGATATCAAGCAGGTTCGTGCCATGGGTTACCAGCCGAACGTCGACGAACTGATCCAGATGCGCATCTTCAAAGTGACGCCTGACTTTATTCACCGCATGCAGGCAAAGGGCCTCAACAATCTCACCATCAGCAGACTGGTGCAGATCCGCATCTTCAAGCTGGATGAGTAGAGCAGCTCCAATCGCACTACAGTGCCGCCGTTAGAAACTCTGCTGAACAGGCAGTTTCCGATCAGACCCCTCAAAATACTTCTCGATCTCCTCGAGCGTCTTTCCCTTTGTCTCGGGTAAGAAGAATGCGGCTGTCACAAAATAAAACACGGTGCAGACTGCCCAGAAGGTGAACATCGCGTAGTAGCCGTAGCTCCCTACGATGGGCAGGAACACAGCAGCGATCAGTGTCGATACCCCTTGATTCAGCAACAGCGCGATACCCATTCCGGTCGAACGGATGCGCGTCGGCATCAGCTCCGAGAGGGTGATCCACACAACGACACCTGGTCCAACCGAGAAGGACGCAATGAACAGGCCGAGGCATGCCATGATGAGCCAGCCTGTCGTCTCCGTCGGTACTGGGCCGTAGAAGGCCCGCTTGATAACCAGGGGCGCAGGTCCAGCCGTCTCGTCGGGTGCAATATTGAGTTCCGCATTCTCGTCCGTGCTCAGGATGGTAGCGACCTTGTCGCCGGCACCGTAGGAGAACAGTACAGTGAGGGCCATGGGACGGCCTTCCACGGAAGGACCGAAGACCGCTTCATTGACAGGGAGATGGATGACATTGCCTTCCACCGCGGTCTCCAGCCTCTGCTTCACGTCGATACGCTTGGACTCAAAACGATAGAAGAGAAATGCCCCGGCGAGCAGCGCAACAATAATGCCACTGGTTCCTATCTTGAGCAGAAACTTGCGGCCCCTTTTATCGACGAATGCGATGGCCACGAGCGTCATCAGGCAGTTGATCACCTTGACGGCGACATCGCCCTGA
>Ga0193743_1003335_pt1 | contig 10788 bp, 11 predicted proteins | sample L2c2metaG_FD_143038 | JGI IMG/M metagenome (GOLD analysis project Ga0193743, IMG submission 143038) | Soil microbial communities from a riparian zone of the East river system, Colorado, United States - L2c2 | ecosystem: Environmental > Terrestrial > Soil > Riparian zone | place: USA: East River...
CCGCGCGGTACTAGAGCTGGACGTCCCGCTGGACGAGCTGCTCTGGTCGTTCGCGCCGGACGGCGACCGGCCCCGGCCACGCACGCTGGCCGACGTCCCCGCCGTGACGCCCGAGTCGACGGCGATGGCCAAGGAGCTCAAGCGGCGTGGCTTTCGATTCGTCGGCCCGACCACGTGTTACGCGTTGATGCAGGCCGCCGGACTGGTCAATGATCACCTTGACGGCTGCGTGGCCGGGTGACGCGACGCGCGGTGATCGCCTCGGTTGCACTGCTCATTGGGCGATGAGGGAGAATACCCCCGCCAAGTGTGATGGAGGGAGCTCGACATGGCGGCCATGAAGCCCCGGACCGGAGACGGTCCCCTCGAGGTGACCAAGGAGGGGCGGGGCATCGTGATGCGCGTTCCATTGGAGGGTGGTGGCCGGCTCGTTGTCGAGATGTCGGCTGAGGAGGCAAGTGACCTGGGTGACGCACTGAAGGCGGCGTCGGGCTGAGCGCGGCGACGATCGGCGTCAAGGTGGTGGGCACCGTTCCCGGGGTGCCCACCCCGCTATTGGCCGCGGCGGCCGTCGCGGCGCCCGACGAGCGGGCCGAGCAGGTCGTCCTGCTGGACACCGAAGGACGCCAGCGCGTCTGGGCCACCCCCGGCACGGATCCAGGGGTGGACCCGGCGCTGATCGACCGGCTGGGTGCCACCGGCAAGGCCGGGGAGGTGCACCTGCTGCCGGACGGACGTTGGCTGCTCGGTGTCGGCAACGCGGCGGATGCGGCCGGCTTGCGTAAGGCCGGGGCCACCCTCGCCGGCGCGCTGCGGGCGCGCGCCGAGCGGACCAGGGCGAACCAGAACGAGTCCAACCACATCACAACCGAGTCCGACCAGGGCGGGTCCGAGCCCGACCAGGGCGGGTCCGAGCCAGCGCCCCAGCCGGACGACAACCCCGTGCCGGCGGACCCGCCGGTGGCGCTCGCCGTGGCCGAGCTGTCCGAGTCGAGCCGGGCGGCGTTGGTCATCGGTCTGATCCTCGGGTCGCACCAGTTCCGGGTGAGTCAGCGGCAGCCACCGGCCCCTGGGCGGGCCGAGCTCGTGGTGCCCGAGGCGGAGCTGGCCGGGCTGGCCGCCCAGGTCGAGGTGGCCGGCGCGCTCGCGGCGGCCACCGCACTGGCCAGGGACCTGGCCAGCACTCCATCTGATGTCAAGACACCGACCTGGCTGGTGAGCACCGCCGCGGACCTGGCCGCCGAGGTCCCCGGGCTGTCCGCCACGGTCTGGCCGGTGCAGCGGCTGGCCGAGGAGGGCTTCGGCGGGCTGCTCGCGGTGGGCGGTGGCTCCTCCCGACCGCCGGCCTTGCTCCGGTTGGACTGGGCCCCGCCCGGTGCTGGATCCTCCGGTGCTGGGTCGACCAGCGAGCCGACCGAACCCCGACACCTGGTGCTGATCGGCAAGGGCATCACCTTCGACACCGGCGGTATCACGATCAAGCCGGCGGACGGCATGCACATGATGCGCACCGACATGGCCGGCGGCGGCGCGGTGATCGCGGCGCTGCTGAGCATTGCCCGGCTGGGCCTGCCGCTGCGGGTGACCGGGCTGGTGCCGGCGGCGGAGAACCACGTGTCCGGCTCGGCCTACCGACCGGGTGACGTGGTGCGCCACTACGACGGCACCACCACCGAGGTGGTGAACACCGACGCCGAGGGGCGGATGGTGCTGGCCGACGCGCTGGGCTACGCGGTGCGGGAGCTGGCGCCGGATCTGATCGTGGACGCGGCGACCCTGACCGGGGCGATGAAGGTGTCGCTCGGGATGCGCACCGGCGGCCTGTTCGCCACCGACGACCAGCTGGCCGACGCGCTACTGGCGGCCGGGGAGCGGGCCGGCGAGCGCTGGTGGCGCATGCCGCTGCTGGACCACGTGGCCGACGAGGTGGACTCCACCATCGCCGACCTGCGGCAGGCGCCGCCGGGGCCACCGGCGATCAGCGCGGCGCAGTTCCTGCGGCGGTTCACCGGCGGGCTGCCGTGGGCGCACCTGGACATCGCCGGTCCGGCGCGCTGCGACAAGGCCTACGACGAGGTCGCGGTGGGCGCTACCGGGTTCGCCGCGCGCACCATGGTCGAGCTGGCGCTGGGCTACGTCAGCCGCTGAACCGACCCGGTGCCCACGACATGGGCGCCCGCGTTGGCGGATGCCCCCTGCTCGCGCAGCTGGATGGTGATTCGGCCGCACATGCAGCGCCGATAGCTGACGAACCCTTCCGAGGTGCGGTGGATGGAGACCAGCTCGGTCTCCGCTAGTGGCCAGCCGCACTCCGTGCAGCGCATTGCGCGCCTCCTCGAGGTAATATCTGACGATGTTAATGCTCCTTACAGCCAAGCACCGATGAGGTAAGCCGTCAATGGATTTCATCGGTTACCGCAGTGATTCGCTCGGGATCGCTGTCGACCTGGTGAACGGGCTGCGCGCGGCGCCCGCCGCCGCCGGCCGGCCGGAGCTGCCCGAGCTGCTCGCCGCGCACCGGTACGTGATCGACGTGCCGTGGACCCCGCTCGCCGACGCCGAGCTGTGGACCTGGGCCGGCCGGTTGGCGGAGGTGTTCGCCTCGGCCGAGATCGAGGTGACCGCCGCACTGATCAACGAGCTGCTCGCCGACGCCGAGGTCACCCCGCACCTCACCGCGCACAGCGGACAACCCTGGCACCTGCACTACAGCCGGCCCACCGCCGGCGTGCTCGCCAGGGTGCGGGCCACCACCGCATTCGCGCTGGCCACCCTGGTCTCCGAGTACGGGATGGAGCGGCACGGGATGTGCGCGGCGGCCGGCTGCGCGCGGGTCTACGCGGACACCTCACGCAACGCCAGCCGGCGGTACTGCTCCTCGGCGTGTGCCAACCGATCGGCGGTAGCGGCACATCGGGCGCGTCGGCGTGGCGCGGCTGAGGCGGAAGTGGAATCAGGCTCCACCGCGGGATAGTGTCGGCCGAAGGAGGGCGCTGAATCACGCCGCTCGTCGCGGTTGAGCATGCGTTGTTCAGAGCTCCTGTTGGAACCGTTCAGGTCGTCGCTCAGCGACAGACAGGGTCGTGGATGAACACGTCAGTGCGCTTTCCGGTCGGCATGCCGGGCAGCGTGCTCGGCGTGGTCCTGGCCGGCGGCGAGGGCAAGCGGCTGTGGCCACTGACCGCCGACCGGGCCAAGCCCGCCGTTCCCTTCGGGGGCAACTACCGACTCATCGACTTTGTGCTGTCCAACCTGGTCAACGCCGGGCTGCACCGGATCTGTGTGCTCACCCAGTACAAGTCGCACTCGCTGGACAAGCACATCTCCACCACCTGGCGGCTGTCCAGCGTGCTCGGCCAGTACATCACCACGGTGCCCGCCCAGCAGCGGCTCGGCCGGCGCTGGTACACCGGCAGCGCGGATGCCATCTTCCAGAGCCTGAACCTGGTCTACGACGAGCGACCGGACTACATCGCGGTGTTCGGCGCCGACCACGTGTACCGGATGGACCCGGCGCAGATGATCGCCCAGCACATCGTGAGCGGGGCCGGCGTCACCGTGGCCGGCATCCGGGTGCCGCGCGCCGAGGCCAAGGCGTTCGGCTGCATCTCGGCGAACGCGGACGGCCAGATCACCGACTTCCTGGAGAAACCGTCGGACCCGCCGGGCACCCCGGACGACCCCGACGTCACCTACGCCTCGATGGGCAACTACCTGTTCTCCACCGATGTGCTGCTGGACGCGTTGCGGGCGGACGCCGAGGACAGCGACTCCGACCACGACATGGGCGGCGACATCATCCCCCGCCTGGTGCGCGAGGGGGAGGCCTCGGTCTACGACTTCGCGGACAACGTGGTGCCCGGCGCCACCGACCGGGACGCCGGCTACTGGCGCGACGTGGGCACCCTGGACGCCTACTACGACGCGCACCTGGATCTGGTGTCGGTGCACCCGATCTTCAACCTGTACAACAGCCGCTGGCCCATCCGGACCGCCACCCCGCCGCTGCCGCCGGCCAAGTTCGTCGAGACCGGCCGCGCGGAGAACTCCATCGTCGGGCCCGGGACGATCATCTCCGGCGGTACCGTGTCACGTTCGGTGGTCTTCGCGTCGGTGCTGGTGGAGGCCGGCGCCGAGGTGTCGGATTCGGTGCTGCTGCCCGGGGTGAAGATCGGCAAGGGCGCGGTGGTGCGGGGCGCCATCCTGGACAAGAACGTCGTGGTGCCGGACGGCGCCCAGCTCGGCGTGGACCTGGCGCTGGACCGGGCCCGCTACACGGTCAGTGCCGGCGGCGTGGTGGTCCTGGGCAAGGGCGTTACCGCCGGCTGAGCTGGTCGGGCGGGGCGCTCGGCAGCGCCTTGGCCGCGATCAGCAGGCCGGTGCCCAGCGGCAGTGGCCACAGCACCAGCGCGGCGTCCTCCCGGCACATCCGCTGGACCTCGCGCACCGCCTGGTGGTCCGGGTGCCCGGCCAGCTCGTCCAGCTCCTCGCCGGGCAGCGCGCCGCTGAGCGCGACCACGCCACCGGGGCGCAACAACCGGATGGACTCGACCAGGTACCGGGGGTACTCCATGAACACCGCGTCCACGAAGACCAGGTCGTAGGCGCCGTCGGCGAGCCGAGGCAGCACGTCCAGCGCGGTTCCGTTGATCAGGCGCAGCCGGGAGCTGGGGTAACCGGCCTCGAGGAACCCGACCCGGGCGCTGCGCTGGTGCTCCGGCTCGATGTCGATCGAGGTGAGCACGCCGTCCGGGGTCATCCCGCGCAGCAGCCACAGCCCGCTCACGCCGACCCCGGTGCCGACCTCCACCACGGCCTTGGCGCGCACCGCGGTGGCCAGGAAGCGCAGCGCGGCGCCCTCCGCCGGCTCGATGGGGACGCAGCCGAAATCCTCCCCACGGGCCCGCGCGTCGAGCAGCGTCTCGTCTTCGTCGAGGCTGCCGCGCGGGTAACCCCGCTGGGCGGACATGCCGCCGTCACCGTGCACGAGCCGAGATTACTGTCCAGAACTGGGTACCCCCCGCATTGACGGCGTCCGGCACATCGAGCCGAGGTTCTTAGTCAGCTCTCAGCCGGCCCTCACCAGTCCCTCACGGTAGTGCGCGACGGTAGGGGCGTACGGGGGAGACGGCCGGGGTCGTCGGGAGTTTCCCCATGTGGCCGACCGCCGGAAACAAAACGGTCGGCTCCGACGTTCATACTGATGGCACGACCCGCCCCAGGAGGTGCGAACCGTCACCATGGTCAACAGACCGAGCGCAGCCGCGCTGCCCGACGCCGCGTCCAGTTGGACGCCGCCGAGCTGGGACGAGGTCGTCCGAGAGCACGCTGACCGGGTTTACCGCCTGGCCTATCGGCTCACCGGCAACGCCCACGACGCGGAAGACCTGACCCAGGAGACCTTCATCCGAGTGTTCCGGTCGCTGGCCTCGTACCAGCCGGGAACGTTCGAAGGATGGTTGCACCGGATCACCACGAACCTGTTCCTGGACATGGTGCGCCGCCGTGGTCGGCTGCGCATGGAGGGCCTCCCCGAGGACACCGACCGGTTGCCCGGCGGCGGGCCCGACCCGGAGCAGGTGTACTCGGAGACCCATCTGGACCCTGCCCTGCAGGCATCGCTGGACGAGCTGGCCCCGGAATTCCGGGCGGCCGTGGTGCTCTGCGACATCGAGGGTCTGTCCTACGAAGAGATCGGCGCCACCCTCGGGGTAAAGCTAGGTACCGTGAGAAGCAGGATCCACCGGGGGCGCGCCGCGCTGCGTGAGTCCCTGGAGCGGAACCGGGTGGCGAACGGTGGCAAGGACCGACAGATGGCCAGCGCTGAGCTGGTCGGGGAGTCCGCGGGAGGTTAGCGAATGACGGAGCTCCGAGGGCAGCTCTCGGCTGGGCCGGCGTGGGGTGGACATCTCGCCCTGGACGCCATCGTTGCCTATGTCGATGAGGAGCTGTCGCCCGGAGCACGGCGCCGTGCGTTGGAGCACCTGGCCAGGTGCTCGCAATGCGCCGCCGAGGTCATCGCCCAGACTCAGGCCAGGCTCGCGCTGCGCGGTTCGGCCGCGCCCAGCTTGCCGTCCTCGCTGTTGTCCACCCTGCGCGCGATCCCGGCCGAGGCTGAGCTACCCGCCCCGCCCGCCGGCCTGGCCGTCGGCCCGGACGGTGAACTGGTGTCCATGCTGCGCGAGCCGCGTCCCTCCCGCCGCCACCCCGACCGCCGGGTTCGGCTTGGCGCCGGAGTAGTGGCCAGCGGATTAGCCCTGGGCGGGCTGATGGTCGCGAGCAACGCGACCGGGCCCGGGGTCACGCCCACCGCCTCGATGAACCCTGCCTCGTCGGTCGGCCGGAGCGCCATCCTGGGCGGGGTGTCGCCGATTTCGGGTATCGGCGCGGCGACCGGGCCTTCCCGCTCCATACTGGACGCCCGGCTGCAGTACGGCGGTGCCTCGATCGTGCGGACCGTGCCCAGCCCGGCGCCGAGCAGCGCACCGGCCGCTCCGCCCACCCTGATCCACCAGGCCCATCGCTGAGGCCAGGTTTCCCCCGCCGGCCTTCTACGCTGGCTTCACCCCGGTACCGGCAAGCTGACGGCAGACCTGTGCCCGTGGCACGCCCGTGACGACCTCAGGAGCTCGGCCGGCGATGAGTGAGCAGCAGCCTGATCAGGCCGACGAGCCGCCCCGGCTCGGCCCCCGACCGTTGGCCCGGCCGCCGGTGGACTCCGGCGCGGCGGAGCTGTTCGGCCGGCCGGACGGGGTGGCTGGCTCGTTCGAGCCGGTGTCCGTGGGCGGCGGAAACGGCGCCGCCGAGCGCGGTGACGGGCGGGGTGCCGACGGGCGGTCCGGCGAGGGCCGCGGTGGGGTCGAGACCAACGGCGCCCGCCGACTGGACACCGGCCCGCCGCCGCACCACGCGCTGGTCAGCGCGTTCGGCCGGCCGGTCGAGGCGACCACAGACCTACAGCGGCCACCCGGCGCGCGGGTCGAGGACGACGAGCCCGACCCGTTCTGGGAAGGCGGCGCGGCCCGTGACCCGTGGCGCGACCCGGCCGCGTCGGTGCGACTCGGACCACCGGCGGTCGGCGAGCCCGCGCCGCTGCCGCCCAGCCGGCCCGAGGGCGCCCGGCTGAGCACCCGCGAGCTGCTGTTCGGCCGGCGGGTGCGGCCCACCGCGCTCGCCATCCTCGGCGTGATCGCGCTGCTCATCGGGGGGATCGGTGGCCTGGTCGGCAAATGGGCCAGCGACGCGTCGTCCTCGCTCACCGAACCTGGGGCGACCATCTCGGCGACCTCGCCGGGCAAGGAGCGCCCGCCGGGCTCGGTGGCCGACATCGCCGCGAGGGTGTTGCCGGCCGTGGTGTCCATCCAGATCCGGATCGGCGACCAGGGCGGCACCGGCTCCGGCGTGGTGCTGGACAAGGACGGGCACATCCTGACCAACAACCATGTGGTCTCGCCGGCGGCCGGGGTGCCCAATTCGAGCATCAAGGTGATCTTCCAGGACAACACCCAGGTACCCGCGGCCGTGGTCGGCAGGGACCCGAAGACCGACCTCGCGGTCATCAAGGTGAACGTGCCGAACCCCACGGTCGCGCAGATGGGCAGCTCGGCGAGCCTGGCCGTGGGTGACGGGGTGATCGCGATCGGCTCGCCGCTCGGCCTGGCCGGCACGGTCACCGACGGCATCGTCAGCGCGCTGAACCGCCCGGAGCGGCTGGACGGCGAGGGCACCGACACCAACGCGGTGATCGACGCGATCCAGACCGACGCGGCGATCAACCCGGGCAACTCCGGCGGCCCGCTGGTCGACTCCACCGGCGCGGTGGTCGGGTTGAACGCGGCGATCAGCACGTTCGGGCAGGGCGAGGGCGGCTCGATCGGTTTGGGCTTTGCCATCCCCATCGATTACGCCCGGCAGATCGCCCAGGAGCTGATCCGCACCGGCTCGGTGAAGCACGCCGACCTGGGGGTGAACGCCAAGTCGGTCACTGATGACACCACCGACGGCGCACAGGTGCAGAACGTGCAGAACGGTGGGGCGGCGGCCGCTGCGGGTATCGTGGAGCAGGACGTGATCGTGAAGCTCGGCGACCGGCGCATCGGGTCGGCCAGCGAGCTGCAGGTGGCGGTCCAAGAGCACGCGATTGGGGAGCAGGTGCCGATCCAGCTGATCCGGCAGGGGCGCCCGCTCGTGGTCACCGCGACGTTGCACTCGGACTGAGGGTCCTCGGCGAGGATCCCCAGGCCGGAGCGGCGGTGTCGCACCGAGGTTGAGGCGGGGCAGGTTGTTCGAGAACGTGGGCTGGGGCGAGATCCTGGTACTGCTCGTGGCCGGCCTGTTCATCCTCGGCCCCGAGCGGCTCCCCGAAGCGGCGGCCTGGCTGGGCAAGACCATCCGCCAGGTCAAGGACTTCGCCTCCGGCGCGCGCGACCAGCTGAAAAACGAACTCGGTCCGGAGTTCGACGAGCTGCGCAAGCCGATCGACGAACTCCGCGAGCCGCTGCGCGAACTGCGTAGCCTGCGCAACTTCGACCCGCGCCGGGCGGCGGTCCGCACCCTGTTCGACGGCGACCCACCCGGCACCAAGCCCAACGGCTTCGCTCCCGGCCCCGACGGCACGCCGAACACCACCCCGGCCGCCGTCTCACCGGTCCCACCCCCCGCCGCGCTCCCGCCGCCCCCGCCCCGCCCCCTCTCCCCAGACGAGCGCCCCCCCATAGACCCCGACGCCACCTAAAACGGCCCGCGAGTCGGGCGTCTCAGCACACTGTGTCGGGGTTTTCAGCACACCCGAACCGGGATCCCCGCTACTCGGCGAGCAGCGGCGGACGGCGCTGGTGCCAGTCGGTGGCCTGTTGGAACGCGTGCGCGGCGGCCAATACGGCCGCGTCGGCGTGCCGGGGGCCGACGATCTGCAGCCCGATCGGCAGCCCGTCGGAGGTGAAGCCGCACGGCACGCTGGCCGCCGGCTGCTGGGTCATGTTGAACGGGTAGGTGAACGGCGTCCAGCTGGTCCACCGCCGACCGTCCCACCCGGGAGGTACCTCCACCCCACCGGGGAACGCCGGTATCGGCAGCGTGGGCGTGAGCAGCAGCGGGAAGCGCTCGTGGAACGCCCCCATCCGGATACCCAGCTCGTTGCGCACCGCCATGGCGCCCAGGTAGTCCGCCGCGCTGATCCCGGCGCCCGCCTCGGCGACCTCGGCCAGCCCAGGATCAAGGCGGGCGCGGCCGGCCTCGTCCACCTGCTCGACCGACTTGGCCGCGCCGGCGAACCACAGCGTGTGGAACGCCTGCACGGGGTCGGCGAACCCGGGGTCCACCGCCTCCAGCGAGGCGCCCAGCTCGCCGAACACGGCCACCGCGGTCTCGAACGCGGCGGCCACCTCAGGGTGCACCGACACGTACCCCAGCGTCGGGCTCACCGCGATGCGCACCCCGGTCACCCCGTCGGACAGCGCGGCCACACAGGACCGGGTGGCCGGCGCCAACGCCCAGGGATCCCGGTTGTCCGGCGCGGAGATCACGTCCAGCAGCAGCGCGGCGTCCGCCGCGGTGCGGGTCATCGGGCCGACGTGGGAGAGCGTGCCGAACGGGCTGGCCGGGTAGAGCGGCACCCGGGCGTAGGTGGGCTTGACCGCCACGATGCCGCTGAACGCCGCCGGGATGCGCACCGAGCCGCCGCCGTCGGTGCCCAGGCTGCCGGCGCCCATGCCCAGCGCCACGGCGGTCGCGCTGCCCCCGCTGGAGCCGCCGGAGGTCAGCTCCGGTTGCCAGGCGTTGCCGGTGACCCCGGTGCGCGGCGAGTCGGTGACGCCCTTCCAGCCCAGCTCGGGCGTGGTGGTCTTGCCGAGCAGCACCGCCCCCTGCTCGCGCACCCTGGCCACCGACGGGGCGTCCTGTGACCACGGCCCGGCCTCGTCGATGGTGTACGAGCCGCGCAGCGTGGGCCAGCCCGTGGTGTAGAGCAGGTCCTTGATGGACAGTGGCACGCCGTCCAGCGCGCCGATCGGTTCGCCGCGCCGCCAGCGCTGTTCGGACTCGCGGGCGCCGGCCAGCGCGCCGGCCGGGTCGAGCAGGCAGTAGGCGTTGACCTTGGGATTCAACCGCTCGGCCCGGTCCAGTGCCTCCTGGGTGGCCTGCACCGGGGACAGCTCGCCGGAGCGATAGCCGGCCAGCAGCTCGGTCATGCTGAGATCCGCCGACGAGCTCACCGACACGACCATCTAGAGGCTCCCTGAGTTGACGTATCCGTGGGTCTTGTCGACCACGTTGCGCAGCGGCTGGCCGGCGCGGTAGCGGGCCAGGTTGTCGGTGAACAGGCCGACCAGCGACTCCCGCCAGCCGACCGCGTCGCCGGACATGTGCGGGGAGACGATCATCCCGGGCAGCGTCCACAGCGGCGAGTCGGCCGGCAACGGCTCCGCGGCGAACACGTCCAGCGCGGCGCCGGCCAGCCGACCGGCCCGCAGCGCGGCGACCACATCGTCCTCCACCACCAGCGCGCCCCGGCCGACGTTGATCAGTCGGGCGTGCGGCGGCAGCAGGTCCAGGGTGGCGGCGTTCGCCATGCCCCTGGTCTGCTCGGTGAGCGGGGCGGCGAGCACCAGGTAGTCGGTGTCCCCCAGCAGCCCCGGTAGCTCCTCGGCGGCGTGCACCCCGGACCTGGCCCGCCGGCCGACCAGCCGCACCCGCATGCCGACCGCGACCAGCAGCGCGGCGATGGCCGCCCCGATCGGGCCGCCGCCCACCACGACCGCTGTCCGCCCGGAGATCGTCTCGGTCTCCCGG
>Ga0193743_1003336_pt1 | contig 10786 bp, 8 predicted proteins | sample L2c2metaG_FD_143038 | JGI IMG/M metagenome (GOLD analysis project Ga0193743, IMG submission 143038) | Soil microbial communities from a riparian zone of the East river system, Colorado, United States - L2c2 | ecosystem: Environmental > Terrestrial > Soil > Riparian zone | place: USA: East River...
CGGGGGCAGGTCCCCAATACCCGTCGCGATACCCGGGCATGGCGTTGCTCCAGCGCCTGCCGCTGGACGTACGGTCACCGCTGCCGGTGATGTTCTCCACCCGGCTGGCGGGACTTCCATCGCCCCACCAGAAGCGCGTGGTGCTGCCGCCGCGCTCGGCATATTCGAACTCCGCCTCGCTGGGCAGCCGGTAGCGCTGGCCGCTGCGGCTGGCCAGCCACGCCACAAAAGCACGGGCGTCGTTCCACGACACGTTGATCACCGGCAGGCCATCGGCCGCGGGCTTGCCCACGTAGTCCGACATCCAGGTGGCCTGGGCGTCGTCGCGCAGGCCGCCGCTGGCCTCGTCGTAAATGCTCGAACCGCCCAGCTTCTGTGAATCGGGCACGTAGCCGGTGGCACGGACGAACTCGCGGAACTGCCCCACGGTCACTTCGCTACGCGACAGTGCAAAACCCTTGGCCACGTCCACGGCGTGGCGCGGCGACTCACTCACGTCGTGGCCTTTTTCCTCGTCGGCCGAGCCCATCTGGAAGCTGCCGGTGGGCAGCACCACCATCGCAGGACCCTGCCCGCCGCTATCGACGAAGCGATCGCTGAAGACCTGACCGGGCTTGTAGCTGGCATACAGCCGGGCATTGGTCATGCGCTCATTGAATTCGTCCAGGCCAGCCAGGTCCGGGCTGATGCCCTGGGCCTGTTTGGCAAGCCTGGCCGCCAAAGCCTGGTCGCCGGCATCGAGCGCGGAACGTGCCTGGGCCAGCAGGCCTTCGGCGCTCTGGCGCCGCATGCCTTCCACCCGGCCCCGCGTGTCCTGCAGGGCCTGTGAATCAGGCTGGATTGCGGCAGCGTCGGCCAGGGCCTTGTCGGCACCGGCGAAATCGTTCTTGGCGACTGCCGTCAGCGCCCGGTCGAGCACGATGCGCTGCACCTGGGCCATGCCCTGGCTCGCCACCGCGTTGCCTGGGTCCATGGACAGCACCTGGCGATACAGATCCAGCGCGCTGCCGCCGGCGGGAGATGCCGCCTTGTCCTGTTGCACGAGATCCGCCGCCTGGGCCAACAGGGGTTGCACCTGGTCCAGGAGCTTGAGCTTGTCGTCCAGGGCCGCCGCATCGGCCGTGCTGTCGGGGATTGTCTTGAGCGCCTTCATGCGCTCACGCGCGGTATCGCCGTCGCCCAGCGCCAGCGCCTGCTCGGCTTCGGCAAGCAATCGTGCGTGGACTTCGACCACGCCCGCCTTGCCCTTGACGCTATCGGCGTTCGCCTTGAGCACTTCGTTGTACAACGCCAGCGCACTATCGGGGCCGCCGGTGAGATGGTCCGCGGCCAGGGCCTGGGTGGCGCGTTCGAGCAGCTTCTTCGATTCAGCGCTATCGGGCACCGCGGCGCCTTCCGGGGCGGGCGCCGGTTCACGCCGATGGGCTGCGATCACCGCGGCCGACGCGAGCATCAGGGGCGGACCCGAATCCACCTCGGAAACCAAGCGGGGAGCGGCTTGCGGCCGCTGATCGAACCCGATGTTGGGTGCCTGCGACGCCAACGGCGCCACGGCGGGGCCCTGTAATTGTGACGAAGTACGCAGCAGCCCGGGGAAAAAGTGATAGGAAAGTCCAAAGCACAGCACCACCAGGCCAAACCCGCCGCCTAGCGCGCGCTGTCGTCGGACGGTCTCGGTGCTGGGCATGGTCTTCGGGCGTCCCGGGTGGCGGCCTGCTATCTTGCGCCGTCACCATAGGCAATCGACGCACACAGGGCAACGGGCGGGGCACGCGCGCGCAGGCTTAGGTTCACGCAAAGGATTCAAGATGGATGCACTTTCGCCGGTCCCGGCCGCCGACTGGATCGACAATGCGGCGGCACTAGGCGCATGGCTGGGCGATATTCCCACCGGTGCCGCGGTGGGCGTGGACACCGAGTTCATGCGCCGCGACACTTTCTATCCACAGCTGGCGCTGCTGCAATTGTCATACGGCGGTCGCCACGCCCTGGTAGATCCCCTGGCTTTCGATGCCGGCAGCCTGCTTGACGACACCTTCGGCAAGCGCGCGGTCACCAGCATCATGCACAGTGCCAGCGAAGACCTCGAGGCGCTGGCACCGCTGTTGCCGCGTGGCCCGCATACGCTTTTCGACACCCAGATCGCCGCGGCCTATGCCGGCATGGGTGCGGGCCTGTCCTATCGCGCACTGGTGGCTGCGGTGATCGGCGACGACCTGGACAAGGGCGAGACCCGCTCGGACTGGATGCAACGCCCGCTCACGCCCAGCCAGCTGGCCTACGCCACGCTGGACGTGGTGCACCTGCATCGTATCCATGCCGAACTCGTCGCGCGCCTGCAGGCGCGCGGCCACTTCAGCTGGTTCGAAGAAGACTGCCGCCGCCTGCTCGCACGCGCTGCCAGTGCTGGAGACGACCAGCCCCAGCGTGGGGTGCGTGCGGCCGCCGAATGGCCCAGTGAACGACAGGCCCTGCTCCGCCGCATCCTGCACTGGCGCGACATCACCGCGCGCAAGCTCGACCGTCCGCGCCCGTGGTTGCTCGACGAAGCCCTGGCATTGAGCCTTGCCAACAACCTGCCGCATAGTCAGGCCGACCTCGATACCCGCGGCCGCGGCCAGCGCGCCTTGCGTTCGGCACAACGGCAGGAGCTGTTCGAACTATTGCACCAGCCGGTGACGCCCGTGGAAGTGGCCGCGACACTGCCGATCCCGGGACATCCGTCGGGCGAGGCGAAAAAAGCGATCACCGCCATGAAGACCGTGGTGGACGCCATTTCACTGGAGCTGGACCTGCCACAGGGCCTGGTTTGCGCACGACGCAACCTGGATGAATACGTGGTGTCGGGCCAGTGGCCCGAGGGCCTTGCTGGATGGCGGCGCGATGCGCTGGAACCGAAGCTGGCGCCGCTTTTGCCCTGAGTGGAGGCCCCTGCCGGCTCCCCTTCCATCGCCGCCCCGCCCGCTGGTAACATGCGGCGTTCAAGTGGGGCGGTAGCTCAGCCGGGAGAGCGTCGCGTTCGCAATGCGAAGGTCGTGGGTTCGATCCCCATCCGCTCCACCATCATTGAAGAGGCCCGGGGAAACCCGGGCTTTTTTATGCCACGACGTGACGCATGAGATGCATGCGCCACCGTGGTACATCGTCTTTCACGCCCCGGCTGCCGACAATCACTTGATCCGCGTCAAGTCCGCCTTGAACGCGGTTGCCCACGTCTGGCCGCCGTCGCGCGAGTAGGAAATATCAAAGTGATGCGAATCGGCCTTGATGTTTGACCAGACGCCGCGTACCAGGACCGTGCGGTCCTTGTAGACCGTCGTGCCGAACAGCTCGCCGCGGCCGTCCTTGAAAACGCCGATGGTCGGGGCCTCGACCTTGCCGGAGCTGCTGTCGATGTAGGTCTGGCTCCACTGCCCGGCTTTGGCGCCATAGACGAAAAGCGTCGCGCCCTCCCAATGTCCTTTGGGTCCATCGGCCTCGATTTCCTCAAGCCACGCTTTGCCATTCCAGACCGGCCGCGCTGTCTTTGTACCGTCCATGACCACCGTGTGGGTGCCGCCATCGAACGGGTCGAGTACTTGCGTGGCATGGGTGTGCCAAACGCCGCGGGCGAAGTCGAAATCGTGCGAGCCATCCCGGGGCGGCTGCGCCCTTGCGGTGAAGGGCAAGCAAGCGATGACACCGGCAACCATGACGCTACGCAGCAACAGTTTCCACATCACCAAGCCCTCCGTAATGATCAAGCTCATGGAGGCACTTTAGGGAAAGCGCGTGCCGGCACAAAAGGGCCAATCGAGGAAATTCGGGGTGGTCCACTTCGGCCCGCATATTTTCCAGCGAAGTGGTGCCTATGTTCCCGGGCATCGCTGACTCGTCCCGATTCGAGCAGGCGTTCTCCGACGACGGCGGCAAGAGCTGGGAGAAAAATTGGGTGATGACGTACACCCGATAGCAATAGAGGGTTTGAGTTTTGTCCGATGGGATGTCAGGGAAAACTTTACGACGCTTACTATATGGAAGTGGACTGACGTATACCGGATCATATGTTCGCCGTCGGGTACTCTCGGCGGTCGGGTGTAGAAACCCGATCTTTAATCTCGGGTACCGCAGGCTCTATCTCCTGCGGTACCCGTGATCTCCCGTCCTTCTATGGCGGGCGACCAGGCGGGCTTCGGCCCGGCCGGATTGGATTAAAGACGGTTTTCTACCCTGGCTCGCCCGCCACTCTGAGTGCAAACAGCGTGGCGAAATGCTCCTGCATGAGTCAGCGCAGGACGGATGAACCATCGGGTCGCGTGGAAGTGATCCGCGGCCGGCTAACCGGTCATGAACACCATGACTTGACCGGGGCCGACAGGCAGAGCATGCCTGGATGGTTCATTCGTCCGGTCCGTTGCGGCGGTGACGGTTCGCAGACAGCGCTTCGGCCAACGCCTCGCCAACTCTCCGGATTTGTTCCGGCTCCGAAGCCCCAAACCCGAATACGAATCCATGGCGGTCCACGGCCCCATGGTAGTAGCGGTTGAGCGTGTGCAACCTGACCTGCCGTTGCTGGAGAAACTCGGCAACTGCCTCGGTGTCGATTCCATCCCGGACAGTCGCCGACAGATGCATGCCGTAGGAAGACGGCAGCGGCGTGAGTGCCGGCGCCTGCGCGTCCATCACTTCAATCAACGCCTCGCGCCGCTCGCGATAGCGCTGGCGCATGCGCCGCACGTGTGTGGCCAGGTGCCCTTCATCGATGAAGCGGGCGACGCCCAGCTGGATCGGCGTGGAACAGTGCCAGTCCATGCAGTTCTTCGCTGCTACCAGGGTGGGCATGGTCCACGGCGGCGCCACCAGGTACCCCAGGCGAAGCGAGGGCAGCATGCATTTGGAGAAGGTGCCGACGTAGAACACGGTGTCGGCGTGTTCGGGCGTGCGCAATACCTCCAGCGGGCTTCCTTCGTGGCGGAATTCGCCGTCGTAGTCGTCCTCGACGATCACCGCGCCGCGTTGCCTTGCGAGATCCAGCAGGGCCTGGCGCCGCCGCGGCGACATCGATATGCCGAGCGGAAACTGGTGCGACGGGCAAAGACAGATCACGCCGGCATTCGCGGGCAGGCGGTCGACCATCAATCCTTCGTCGTCGACGGGCACGGGCACCACCGTGGCGCCTGCCGCGGCAAAGGCCACGCGCATGGGCGGGTAGCCCGGGTCTTCCACAGCAACGACCGTCTGGCCCGGGGTCACCAGCACGCGGGCGAGCAGATCGAAGGCCTGCTGCGCGCCGGAGGTCACCAGGATGTCGTCGGCGCCACACACCACGGCACGCATCAAGGCGATGTGGCGCGTGATCGCCTGTCGAAGGTGGTAGTTACCTTGGTTGCCTTGCGGGCTTTTGTAGCGTGCCGGGCGCTTTTCCAGGCCGCGCAACTGCCCGGACATCACACGCCGGAAGATGTCGAAGGGGAAGAGCCGCGGGTCGATCAGCGCCGGTCGGAAATCCAGGCTTGGAGCTGAGGCCGCCGTAATATCGGGCGTGTCGCGCCAGAATCCCATGGCGGAAGTCACGTCCTTGCGCAGCCAGAAGGGATTGAGCGCGGGATGGGACGTGGCCGGAACGGCAGTCGCGCCCTTCTTGCCCTTCGACACGGGTAGCGCATCGGCCACATAAGTTCCCGAGCCCTGCCGGCTCACCAGCAGTCCTTCGTTCAACAGCCGGTGATAGGCCTGCACCGCCGTGTTCCGGGAGACGGCGAAAAAGGTGGCCGAAGCACGCGTGGCCGGCAGCTGGGTGCCGGGACGGAGGCGGCCATCGATGATCGCGGCCTTGAGCTCTTCATACAACGTGCGGCCCGACGCGCGCGTGCCGCGCCCGGCGATGTCCAGCTTGATCTCGAACAGGGCATCCATGGTGATCCCCGGAGCCTTGGCAAAGCTCCTGCAGCGCGATGGTACCCGCCGCACATCGCAAGTTTTTGCTCCGCGCCATCCGGGCGTGCCACTCCCATCCCCAAGGGCTTTACTGCCGCCATCCATCAATGCGGCACCTGCTAGGTATATTCGGCAAAGTTGCCCTGGCTGTTGCAGACGTGAGACTTATGACCCATGTTTTAATTGCAGTCGTGGCATTCTTGTCGGGGTAGCGGCGGACCACAACCACCAGGCTAGGGGCGATTTGCGTGAAGGGAAGCACGGAGGGCGAAATTGTCAGGGCGGCACCCTGGGTGTGGGGGCAGCACATTGCGATCGCCGCCGCCTATGGGGTGATCTATCAGGTCGCCCTGTATGTTTCGTTTCCGCAGTTCCTGCTTACCACCGGCCTGCGCCTGGCCTGCCTGTTGCTGCTGCCGATGCGCTACTGGCCCGCGATTGCCATCGGCGAGGGCTTGCCGCTCGTTGAGAACGCCGTGCTTTGCGCCGGACGCTTCGGCATTCCATGGGCGATCCTGGCCTCGTTTCCAACCGTAGCGTTGTGGATGCCACTGTTGAAGCCCATACGCGAGCGTTGGCCCTTGTATGACCCCGATGGTCGCCTGAGGATGCCGATGATCCTGGTAGCGACGCTGGGCGCGGCCGTCATCACGGCCGCGATCACTACCGCCACCCTGATCGCCGCGCTGATGCATTCGCCGGGCAAGTGGCCGGAGATTTCCCCGGTGGATTTTTTCTTCGCCTACGTGCTCGGCGCCTACCTCGGAGCGCTCACGCTCACACCCGTGATCCTCGCGCTCCATGAACGCGTACGTGCGCTTCATGACAAACCCTTGAGCATCTCGGTGATCTGGCATAGCCCCCTGTTCCGCGACGTCTTCTGGTGGGTATTTCCAGCGCTGGCCAGCATCGCCTGGCTTGCCGCCACAACGCACGACGATACCCTCCGCCAGGTGGCCCGCCTTGCCTTGCTCTGGCCGGTCCTGGGCCTGGCCTGGCGCCACGGATGGCACGGGACGGCGGTGGGTGGCATGGGGGCGAGCCTGGCCCTGGCCGTCACGGCCAAGGGCCTCCTCGACCCGGCAACGATCCAGGTCCAGGTGTTCCTTGCGTTCGCGCTCTCCGGCACCCTGCTGATGGGTACAAGAAAACAAACGCTTCGGGCCGAAGCCCGGCCCGAGCGTTCCTGACCTTCAGGTTTTATTGAACCCGGATCGAGCACTGCGCGGGGTTATCGCAGTCGCCTGGGGCAAGCATCATGCGCGCGGAGCCATCGGGCTGCGGGGCCACGATCACCGTCACGGCAGCGTCCTGGTAAACCTGCTCGGTGGCAGCCGGCGCGGTGTTGTCGGTCACGGTGACCCAACGCGATGCATCCACGCCGACGGGCAGATCCAGGACGGTATTGGCGTCGGTGTAGGCAATGGCGCCGCGGACGGTGCCGGCGGCATCGTTGACCTGGACGTAGCGCACACCCTGCTTTTCGAAGACGTAAACGTGATAACCCGGACTCGCACTGACGTCGGAAGTATTGGGCCAGGACTGGCCCAGTCCCGTCGTTGGCGACGCAGCGGCAGCAGCCGAAGCGGATGCCAGCAAAAGGGTGGATACGATGGTACGGCGGTAAATGGAACGCATGGCAACACTCCGAGGTTTGGATTGGGTTGGGAACTGCGAGCGTAGCCTAGCGCTCCCCGTGCAAACCCGTATCACCCGGCGGCCCATCACACCGGGTGTACCATGCGCGATGTCGAAATGTGGCCGGCCCGTTCGACGCATGCGTATTCCGCCACCATGGACGCCCAATGACCGACCATCCCCTTGCCGATCGCCGCTGGCTGGCCCTCATTCTGCTTTGCCTGGGCGAATTGATGATCGTGCTGGATACGACCATCGTGAATGTCGCCCTGCCCTCCATCAAGGCCAGCCTCGGCTTCGATGAAACGGCGCTGGCCTGGGTGATCAACGCCTATATGCTCACCTATGGCGGATTCCTGCTGCTGGGAGGACGACTGGGTGACCTTTACGGCCATCGCCGGCTCTTCCTGCTGGGCATCGGCCTCTTCGTGCTGGCGTCACTTGCCTGCGGCGTATCAACCACACGAACGGTGCTTGTGGTGTCGCGCGCCGTGCAGGGTATCGGCGGTGCGGTCGTTACCGCCGTTGCGCTATCGCTGATCATGGACCTGTTCCCTGCCCCCGCCGACCGCGCCAAGGCGATGGGCGCCTATGGTTTCGTCTGTGCCGGCGGCGGCAGCATCGGAGCCATGCTGGGCGGCGTGCTGACCAGCGCGCTGAGCTGGCACTGGGTATTTTTGGTGAACCTGCCGATCGGCCTGCTGGTGATCGCCTGGTCGTGGCGGCTGCTGCCGACGGTGCATACGCCGCCGGCCACACGGCACCTGGACCTGGTCGGCGCGGTATCGATCACGGCCGCATTGATGCTGGCGGTATACGCCGTGGTCGGTGGTCGCGAAATGGGTTGGCTTTCCGCGCAGACGCTTGGCTTCGGCGGCCTGGCAGTGCTGCTGTTCATCGCCTTCCTGGTAAACGAATCGCGCGTACGGGCCCCGCTTGTGCCGTTGGGCCTGTTCCGCCTGCGCAATCTTTCCACTTCGTCCGTGGTGGGCGTGCTCTGGTGCGCCTCCATGTTCGCCTGGTTCTTCCTGTCCGCGCTTTACCTGCAGCTGGTGCTTGGCTACGACCCGATGAAGGTGGGCATGGCCTTCCTGCCGGCCAATATCCTGATGGCGGTATTCTCGTTGGGCCTGTCGGCGAAGCTGGTGATGCGCTTTGGCGTGCGCAAACCACTGGTGGCCGGGCTTGTCCTGGCAACGGTGGGACTGCTGTGGTTTGCACGCGTTCCCATAGAAGGGAATTTCATCAAAGACATCCTGCCGCCCATGCTTCTGCTGGGCCTGGGCGCCGGCATCGCCTTCAACCCGGTGTTGATGGCCGCCATGAGCGAGGTGGGTCCCAGCGACTCGGGCCTGGCATCAGGCGTGGTGAACACTGCGTTCATGCTTGGCGGCGCGCTGGGCCTGGCTGTGCTCGCTAGCATAGCGGCGGTGACCAGCGACCATGCCGGCACGGACTCGCCGCTTCTCGCCCTGACCGCGGGTTACCGGCTGGCCTTCCTGATCGGCGCTGCCTTCGCGGCCCTGGCCGCGGTGATCGGCGCCTTGTGGCTGCGCGAGGTCGCCCCCAATACTGGTGCCGCACCCGCGGTGCACTGATGCACTCCACACAAGGTGAACGCATGCACGCTGAAGCAGCCCACCCCGGACCGGTCGTCTCGATCAAGGGCGTCGGCAAGACGTACAAGAGCGGCCACGCGGCGCTGAAGAACATCGACCTGGATATTCGCCGTGGCGAGATCTTCGCCCTGCTCGGCCCCAACGGCGCAGGCAAGACCACCCTGATCGGCATCGTCTGCGGCATCGTGCGACCGACATCGGGAACCGTCACCGCCGACGGCTTCGACGTGTTGACCGATTTCCGCCGCGCACGGGAGGCCATCGGCCTGGTGCCGCAGGAACTCTCCACCGATGCCTTCGAAACGGTGTGGTCGTCGGTGAGTTTCAGCCGCGGCCTGTTCGGCAAGCCGCGCAGCGACGCGCACATCGAGAAAGTGCTGCGCGGGCTGTCCCTCTGGGACAAGAAGGACGCCAAGATCATGACGCTCTCCGGCGGCATGAAGCGGCGCGTGTTGATTGCCAAGGCGCTGGCGCATGAGCCGCGCATCCTGTTCCTGGACGAACCCACCGCGGGCGTGGACGTGGAACTTCGCCACGACATGTGGGAGATGGTCCGCGCACTGCGCGAAACGGGCGTCACGGTGATCCTCACCACCCACTACATCGAGGAGGCCGAGGACATGGCCGATCGCATCGGCGTGATCAACAAGGGCGAGCTGATCCTGGTGGAAGACAAGGCTACCTTGATGCGCAAGCTGGGCAAGAAGCAGCTCACGCTCACCCTGCAGGCACCACTCGATGCGGTTCCCGAATCACTTGCCGACCTGCCGCTCACGCTGGCCGACGACCGCCAGTCGCTGACCTATACGTTCGACACCCAGGCCGAGGAAACCGGAATAGCCGCCCTGCTCCGTCGCCTCAACGAACAGGGCATCGACTTCAAGGACCTGAAGTCGGAGGAGAGCTCGCTGGAAGACATTTTCGTAAGTCTGGTGCACGGGGATCGCGCATGAACGTCCACGCCATCGCCGCCATCTATCGCTTCGAGATGGCTCGCACCTTCCGCACCCTGATGCAAAGCATCGCCTCGCCGGTGCTCTCGACATCGCTGTACTTCATCGTCTTCGGCACGGCGATCGGCTCGCGCATGGGCCAGATAGGCGGCGTGAGCTACGGGGCCTTCATCATCCCCGGCCTGATCATGCTTTCCCTGCTCAACGAGAGCATTTCCAACGCATCGTTCGGCATCTACCTGCCCAAGTGGTCGGGGACGATCTACGAGCTGCTTTCCGCACCTGTGTCGGCGATCGAAGCGATCCTGGGCTACGTGGGCGCGGCGGCAACCAAGTCGGTGCTGCTTGGTTTGCTGATCCTGGTCACGGCGCGCTTCTTCGTGCCGTACCACATCGAGCATCCGTTCGTGATGGTCGGCTTCCTGGTACTCACCGCCGCCACCTTCAGCCTCTTCGGTTTCATCATCGGCCTGTGGGCGGACGACTTCCAGAAGTTGCAGGTCATCCCGCTGATGGTGGTCACTCCGCTCACCTTCCTGGGCGGCGCGTTCTATTCCATCAACATGCTCTCGCCGCTTTGGCAGAAGATCGCCCTGTTCAACCCCGTGGTGTACCTCATCAGCGGATTCCGCTGGAGCTTCTACGGGGTGTCGGACGTGA
>Ga0193743_1003337_pt1 | contig 10786 bp, 8 predicted proteins | sample L2c2metaG_FD_143038 | JGI IMG/M metagenome (GOLD analysis project Ga0193743, IMG submission 143038) | Soil microbial communities from a riparian zone of the East river system, Colorado, United States - L2c2 | ecosystem: Environmental > Terrestrial > Soil > Riparian zone | place: USA: East River...
CAGGAGCGACAGGTTGGCCTGGCCGAAGCGGGCCAGAAAGCTGCGGGTCATGGCCGAGGCCGCGGCGACGATCCGCACCCGGTCGCGCCCGTCGAAGCCCAGTTCGGTGGCCACCAGCCGGACGCGCTGCCGGGCGGTGATGACGTCGCGCTCCTCGCGGGTGTCGATGGCGGTGATCAGGGCGCTGGTCATGCGGCCCGGCCCCGTGTCTGATCCGCTGGCATGACACTTCCCCCGCCGATGATCGCGAAGCAGGGACGGCCCGGATCACGCTGATCCAGGGCCGGGGAAGGGGCGATCACCATCGGGGGGGAAACAGGCAAAACCCTGAAATGATCCATCCGGCGGGACCCCGGCCGACGCATGGCCGCGGTCACGCCGCCGGCAGCGGGGGGTGCATGGCCAGCGCCTGGCCGATGACCGAGACCAGCGCATCGGGCTTGAACGGCTTGGTGACCACGAAGGTCGGCTCCAGCCGCTCGCCGGTCAGCAGCCGCTCGGGGAAGCCGGTGACGAACACGATGGGCACCGAGATGGCGCGCAGGATGTCCTGCACCGCGGCGATGCCGCTGTCGCCGCCCTTGAGCTGGATGTCGGCCAGGACGATGTGGGGCGCCGTCTGCTGCGACAGCGCCAGCGCCTCGGCATGGTCCGCCGCGGTGCCGCAGACGGTGTGGCCCATCTCCTCGACGATGCGGGCGATGTCCATGGCGATCAGCGGCTCGTCCTCGATGATCAGGATGCGGGCCGGGTGCTGGCGCTGCATCTCCTTCCGGGCGGCGTCGAGCTGGTCGCGGACCTCGGCCTCGGGCAGGTGCAGGATGTAGCCGACATCGGCGAAGGAGAAGCCTTCGAGCGAGACCAGCAGCAGCACCTGGCGCTGCGCCGCCGACAGGTGCGACAGCCGGGTCTCCACCGGGATCAGCCCTTCCAGCGCCGGCACGCCGTCGCCCCCGGTGGCGTCGAGCAGGGTGCAGACGTCGTGGAACACGGCGAACAGCTGGGCCCGCAGGTCGCCGTCCGGGGACACCCGCTCGGGATCGGCCAGGATCGCCTCGAGGAACACCCGCATATACTGGTCGCCGCGCTCCTGCGACCCGACCAGGGCCCGGGCGTAGCGCCGCAGATAGGGCAGGTGCTTCAGGATCTCCTTGGAAGTGCCGGTCATCGCGTCCACCTTGCCGAATTCGTATATGCTGGCCCGTCGGCTGCTATGCTTAGCGGCCGGAGACCGGGATCGCAATCCGTTCCCGCGCCGCAGGGCTGCACGGCGCGACGAGCTGCGGCCGCACTGGAACTTCCATCCCGGTCGCGGATTGGTAATGTAGCGCGGCACTATCGGCCGGGGCAAAGCGGGATCGAGTTCGGATGGACCGAAGGCGAGGCGATCGAATGCGGAAGCGCGAGGCGGGGGCACCCCGGCCGGCCGAACCGGGCCGGGCGGCGCCGGATCGCCTGAAGAAGCCGCCGCAATTCGACAACTGGCTCTCGCAGCAGCTGAAATCCCTGTACGATCCGGTGCTGGACGAACCTTTGCCGGACGACTTGCTCGAAATGTTGGAGCAAGGTGCGAAGAAGGCAAAGCCCGAGGAGGACAAGGATCGTTGAGAGAAAGAGGCGAGATGGCCATGGGCAGGCCGGATTTCTGCCGTATTCGGTGCCGAAATTCCTGACCGCCATCAAGATGAATCCTGCGTGGGCGGTGGTGCCGTCGGCGACAACGAGGAGGGCAATGTGCAATTCGACTTTCACGCCGAGCTGACCGGGGCGATACCGCATCTGCGGGCCTTCGCCCGATCGCTCAGCGGTGATGCGGATCGCGCCGATGATCTCGTCCAGGACGCGATCCTTCGCGCCCTGCGGGCGGAATCCCAGTTCACGCCGGGCACCAACTTCCGGGCCTGGATCTTCACCATCCTGCGCAACCAGTACGTCAACCAGCTGCGGCGCCGGAAATTCGTGGCGGAACCCAAGGACGGGGTCGACCTCGACCTGCTGTGGGTGCCGCCGTCGCAGGACGCCAAGCTGGAGTTCCAGGACTTCCGCCGGGCGCTGATGCTGCTGACGCCCGACCAGCGCGAGATCCTGCTGATGGTCGGCGCCAGCGGCTTCAGCTATGAGGAGGCGGCCGAGATCTGCGGCTGTGCCGTCGGCACGGTCAAGAGCCGCCTGTCGCGGGCCCGCCGCGAGTTGTCGAGGCTGCTCAATTCGGGGCGAGAATTGGCGAGACGAAGCGAATTCGTCGGCGAGCGGCGCGGACGCGGAACCGCCGCGGCGCCGGCGAAAGTGATGCGCCGTCGTCTCGCCGGACCATCCGCGCCGCGGCAGGCCGCATAGCAGCCGCCGGGCAAGACCATATGTCGGGGAAAGCGGGCGGCCTTCGGGCCGCCCGCTTCCGTTTGGACCGCTGATTACTCTCCGGCCTCGCGCCGGGCCGCCAGCTCGCTGGCGATCGGGCTGGTGGCCGGCCGGTTGACGAAGGGCTCGCGCTCCTCGGCCGGGCGGGCGGGCCGCCGGGTCATGCGCCAGGCGGTGAAGATCGCGGTGACCGTCGCGATCGCGGCGCCGTACAGGAACAACCCGTCCGGCCCGATCGACCCCATCACCGCGGAGGCGATCAGCGGGCCCATGCAGGCGCCGACGCCCCAGCACAGCAGCAGGCTGCTCGACAGGGCCACGGCGGTGCCGCGCGGGGCGAAGTCGTTGGCATGGGCGACGCAGATGCCGTAGGTCGAGATCGAGGCCGCGCCCCACAGGCCGAACAGCACCGCCAGCAGCCAGTCGGATTCGGGCCGCAGCAGCCCCAGCGCCAGCGACACCCCGATGGTGACGACGCTGGACGCCAGCATGACCTGGCGCCGGTCGATGCGGTCGGACAGGCGTCCCAGCGGCCATTGCGCCAGCAGGTTGCCGACCTGGGCCATGGCCGGGATGGCGCCGGCCAGGCCGACGCTGAGCCCGGTCTGCAGCCCCCAGATCGGGCCGATCGAGGCCACGGCGCTGTTGATCAGCCCGCTGGAGACGCAGCCGATCACCGCGGCCGGGGCGATCCGGTACAGCTGGCGCAGCGGCAGGGTGCGGATGGCCGCGATCGACGGGGTGGTGGCGCGGTTCATCGCCACGGGGATCAGCGACATCGAATAGAAGGCGCTGGCGATCATGAACAGCCCCAGCACCACCGGGCCGCCGGTGAACAGCAGCACGAACTGGCCGCCGACCAGCGCCACCTTCTGGACGATGGTGTAGACCGAGAACACCCGGCCGCGATGGGCGTTCGGCGTCATCTCGTTCAGCCAGCTCTCGGCCACGGTGAACAGCCCGGCGGAGCAGAAGCCGGTGATCAGCCGCAGCGCCATCCACAGCGCCGGGTCGGGCGCGATGGTGAAGCTCAGCGCCGTCACCGAGGTGGCGGCGGCATAGGCGGCGAAGGCCCTGATGTGGCCGACCGCGCCGATGATCCGGGTCGACAGCACGCAGCCGAGCAGGAAGCTCAGCGAATGCGCGGTCGCCACCGCGCTGAAGGCCTGGATGGAATAGCCGGCCTCGGTCAGCGCGATCGGCAGGACGGTGACGAGGATGCCGTTGGCGACCTGGAGGACGGAGATGCCGAGGATGATGGCGGCGACGGGCAGGTAGAGGGCGAGCATGATCCGGGCATCTCGGGGCGGTCCCAGAGGCAAGCCCGCCCCCGAGCGCCTGTCAAACGGTGTGATCGATGGTCAGCCCCGATTTGTCGGCCATGGCCCGATCGGAGAGGTTCCGGCCGGCCCGGCATCGGGATAGGGTGTCCGGGTACAACCATGGGAAGGGGCATGCGGGGGGCTGCTGCAACCGGACTCGGGCCGTGGAAGCTGCAGGTCGTGGTGGCGGCGGTTTTCGCCATCATCGTCCTGGCCATCTCCGGCGGCCTGATCTGGTACAACCATGGCGAGGTGACGACGCTGGTCCGCGCCGATGCCGATGCTCGCTTCGACCGGATCGTCGCGCGGGTGCGGGACGAGTTCCGCAACGGGCTGCACCTTGCCGATGTGGTGCTGGACACGGCGACGCTGACGGTCGAGACCGACGTCCCGGAGGATCATCTGGGTGCGGTGATGCGTGGCACGTTGCGCGACCTGCAGGAGGTGCTGCCGGCCGCCGCATCCTTCTTCGTCGCCTGGGACGATGGCCGTTTCTTCCTGGTGCAGTCGCTGGCGACGGCGTATCTGCCGGAGGTCAAGGCCACGACGCTGCCCGACGCGGCCTATGCGCTGGAGTTCGTCGAGCGCACCCCCGACGGCGCGATCGCGCGTTGGGTGGTGACCAACGCCCAGGGGCGCCCGCTCGGCCAGCCGCAGGTGATGCCGACCAGCTTCGACCCCCGCACGAGGCCGTGGTACGTGCAGGCGACGGCGGCCGCCGGACCGGTTGTGACCTCGCCCTACCGCTTCGCCAACATGGACCAGGTCGGCGTCAGCCTGGCGCGGAAGTCCCGGCTGACGGAAGGTGCCGTCTTCGGGATCGACATCGGTCTCGCGGTGCTCGATCGCACCCTTTCCGACCTGCGTAGGGAGCACGAGCTCGAACTGGTGGTGTTCGACCGGTCCGGGGCGCTGATCGCCCATCCCGACGGTGTCCGCTACCGCACCGCGTTCAGAGAGGCACAGGCGGCGCACCTGCCGCTCCTGAGCGAGTTGGGGTCGCCGATCCTGGCGGAGATGTACCGCAGCTTCCAGGCCATCGGCACCGGCCGGAACTTCACCGGCGCGCTCGGCGACCCCAACTCGCTCAGGAGCGGCAGGCCGATGGGCTCGAGCATGCCCGACGTCGTGTTGGGAATCTCCTATCCCTACGACCTGGTGGTCGGGCCGGCCGATCGCATCCGGTGGACGTCGCTGCTGATCGGCGTCGTCGCCACGCTGCTGGCGCTCGGCATCGTCCTGGTCGCGGCCCGGGCCCTGGCGCGGCCGCTGCGCCGGGTGACGGTCGAACTCGGCCAGATCATGCGCTTCGATTTCCGCCAGCCGGACGTCGCCCCGTCGCGGATCGAGGAGATCCGGTCGCTCGCATCCGCCATCGGCGTGCTCGAGATGACCCTGCGCACCTTCGCGGCCTATGTCCCCGGCCAGGTCGTGCGCAGCATCATCGCCCAGAAGCTGGCGCCCACCCTGGGCGGCCGGCGCCAGCCCGTGACGGTGCTGTTCTCCGACATCGCCGGCTTCACCTCCCTGGCCGAAGGGCTGTCGCCGGAGGAGCTGATGGCGCGGACCTCGCGCTACTTCACCGCGCTGGGGGCGGAGCTGATCGCCACCGGCGCGACCATCGACAAATACATCGGCGACAGCGTCATGGCCTTCTGGAACGCGCCGGAGGCGCAGCCCGACCACATCCGCCGGGCTTGCTTCGGTGCTTTGAACGCGGCGGCGCGGATCGACCGGCTCAACGCGGAGTTCGAGGCCGAGGGCCGCACGATGATGCTGACCCGCTTCGGCCTGCACACCGGCGAGGTGGTGGTCGGCAATGTCGGATCGATCGACCGGATGAACTACACCGCACTCGGCCACACCGTGAACGTCGCGGCCCGGCTGGAGGCGCTGAACAAGGTCCATGGCACCACCATCCTGGTCAGCGACGCCGTGCGGATGGGCGCGGGCGAGGGGTTCGAGTTCCGCTTCGTCGGCAACGAGGTGCCGCGTGGCGCCCGCGAGCCGGTGCCGATCTATGCCCTGGTCGGGCTGGCCGGCGAGGTGCCGCTCACGACCATGGCTCAGGGCTGCGGCCCGACATAGCGGGCGCGGGGGCGGATCAGCCGGGCCGCGGCGTACTGCTCCATGACATGCGCCATCCAGCCGGTGCTGCGGCCCAGCGCGAAGATCGCCAGCGGCGCCTCCGGCGGCAGCCCGGTCAGCCGTGCCGCCAGCACCAGGGCGAAGTCCAGCGCCGGCCTGTCGCCGGTCAGGTCGGCCACGGTGTCGACCAGGGTGCGGGCGACCGCCAGTTCCGGCGCGTCCGGCAATGTCGCCACGATGCGGTCCAGCAGGTGCTGCCCGCGCGGGTCGCCGTCGGGATACAGGGTGTGGCCGAAGCCGGGCAGGTCCTCGCCGCGCTGCAGCCGCTCGACCACCATGCGGCGGGCGTCGGCGGCGGCCAGCACCGCTTCCAGGAAGGCGCCGGTGCGCGCGCTCATGCCGCCATGCAGCGGTCCGTTCAGCACCGCGAGGCCGGCGGCGATGGCGGCATGCGGCGAGGCGCCGGTCGAGGCGGCGATGCGGGCGGCGAAGGTCGAGGCGGTCAGCTCGTGGTCGGCGCACAGCACCAGGGCCCGGCGCAGGATGTCGCCGGCCTGCGGTGCGCCCCAGGCCGCGGCCAGGGCCTCATGGGTCGGGGTGGCGGCCGCCGGCCGGCGCAGCATCACGGCGGTCAGCCAGCGCAGCACCCGCATGCCGGTGCGCTGCAGCCCGGCGGTGGAGCGGGCGAGGGCGCGGTCGTCCTCGACCCCCAGCGCCGGCAGCACCGCCATCGCCCGTTCCAGCGGCGGCAGGGCCGGGCCCGCCGCGGCGATCGCGGCCGCCACCGGCGGCAGCGGCGGCACCGGGCCGGCGAAAGGGTCGTCGGCGGCGACGCCCCACAGCAGACCGGCCACGCTCTCCAGCGTCGCGCTTTCGGCCAGCCGCACCGCATCGCGGCCGCGGTAGTACAGGCGCCCGCCGGCCACCAGGGTGATCGCCGATTCCAGCACCGGCTGGCCCCAATAGAGCGGCGGCGGCGCGGCCTCTGGTTCCGATTTCCGGGCCAGGCGGCGGATGTCGGCGGCGGCGTAGCGGCGCGACCGCCGGCCGGGCTCGGCGATCGAGCGGATCATGCCGCGGCTGACATAGGCGTAGAGGGTCGCCAGGCTGACCCCCAGCTCCGCCGCCGCCTCGCTCGCCGACAGGGTCGGTTCCTGGATCATCGGATAGCAGGATGGTCGTCGCGAGGATGGGCACTCACACCCACCCCCAATCTGTCATGCCCGGGCTTGACCCGGGCATCCAGAGCCTGTCGACAGCTTCTGGATTGCCGGGTCAAGCCCGGCAATGACGGTGGGTTTTGAACTTCGGACACGGCACTCAGAAACGCTCTCGCCTATTCCATCGCAATATATTGATCGTATCTATCAAGATTGACAACCTATCCCTCCCGTCCGACCTCTTGCTGCACCTGCGAAGAGGAGAGCGAGAGATGACCACAGGACTGGACGGAATCGTCGCCGCCGAGACGGTGATGAGCCTGGTCGACGGGCAGCGCGGCGTGCTGGTGATCCGCGGCATGGCGGTGGAGGAGGCAGCCCGGCGGCTCGATTTCGAGGGCCTGCTGGCGCTGCTGTGGGACGGCTTCGCCGACACGACCGACCTCAAGCCTTGCCTCGGCGCCGCCCGCGCCGCCGCCTTCCGCCATGTGCCTCGGCTGCTGCCCGCCGCTGCGGGCCTGCCGCCGGTCGACGGGCTGCGGGCGATGATCGCCGGCCTCGCCGATGATGCGCCGAACGAGGAAGGGGGCGGCACCCCGATCGGGCTGGTCGCGGCGATGCCGGTGTTCCTGGCGGCGCTGGTGCGGCAGGGCCGCGGCCAGGCGCCGGTGGCGCCCGATCCAGCGCTGGGCCATGCCGCCGACCTGCTGCGCATGCTCGCGGACAAGCCGGCCGACCCGGCCCTGGTGCGGGCGCTCGACGCCTATCTCGTCACCGTGGCCGATCACGGCCTCAACGCCTCGACCTTCGCCGCCCGCGTCGTCGCCTCGACCCTGGCCGGCACCGTGGCCTCGGTCACCGCGGCGCTGTGCGCGCTGAAGGGACCGCTGCATGGCGGCGCGCCGGGACCGGTGCTCGATATGCTCGACGCCATCGGCACCGCCCAGGCCGCGCCGGGCTGGATCGAGGCGGAGCTGGCGGCCGGCCGCCGGCTGATGGGCTTCGGCCACCGCATCTACCGCACCCGCGACCCGCGCGCCGACGTGCTGAAGGCGGTCGTCGCCGGCCTGTCCAGCCCGCGCATCGCCCTGGCCGAGGCCGTGGAGAAAGCGGCCCTGGCGGCGCTGCACAAGCACAAGCCGGACCGGCCGCTCGACATCAATGTCGAGTTCTACACCGCGCTGCTGCTCGACGCGGTCGGCCTCGACCGGTCGCTGTTCACCCCGGCCTTCGCCGTCGGCCGCGTCGCCGGCTGGACCGCACACATCCTGGAGCAGGAGCAGACCGGCCGGCTGCTGCGGCCGGACAGCCGCTATGTCGGCCCCGGGGCCAGCCTGGCGGCCTGAGGCCGAGGCCACCCCGGTGCGAACTGCGCCTACAGGAAGGCGAAGTCGTTGGCCTGCAGCGAGGCCCGGTCGACGCCCAGCAGGATGATCTTGTCCTGGGCGTCGAGCGTGATCACGGTGCCGTCCGCGCCGTAATCCGCGGCATGGGCCATGACCTCGGCGAAGCTGGCGAAGACGGCGCGGTCGAACAGGATGACGTCACCCGCCGCGCCGTTGAAATCCTGCACCACGTCGCGCCCGAAGCCCGGCTGGAACACCAGGGTGTCCGCGCCGTCGCCACCGGTGATCCGGTCATCCCCGGCACCGCCGAAGATGCGGTCCTCGCCGGTGCCCCCGGCGATGACGTCGGCACCGTCGCCGCCGACCAGGCGATCGTCGCCGCCCAGCCCGCCGAGCCGGTCGTCCCCGGCCCCGCCGCGCAGGGCGTTGGCCGTGGCATCGCCCTCGAGCCGGTCGGCGTAGGCGCTGCCCAGCAGGTTCTCGATGCCGGCATAGGCGTCGCCGGCCGCATCACCGGTGTTGCCGGCGGGCCGGTCCAGGCTGGCCTGCACCCCGGCGAGGCTGGTGGCGTAGCCGGCCGCGTCGATGCCGTCGCCGCCGGACAGGCTGTCCGCCCCGGCGCCGCCCTCCAGCAGGTCGTCGCCGGCGCCGCCGGCCAGGCTGTCGTCGCCCAGGCCGCCGGCCAGGTAATCCTTCCCGGCGCCGCCATCGGCGATGTCGCCGGCCGCGCCCAGCAGCAGGACGTCCGGCCCGCCGGTGCCGGAATGGGTCGGGGCGCCGTTCTCCTGAAGATAGACGTCGGAACCGTTGTTGGTGTCGCCGGGCGCCAGCGCGTCGTCGGTGGCGATGACGGTGACGCTGCCGTCGTCCGTGGTGTCGGTGGCCAGCGCCCCGCTGACGGAATGCTGCCCGGTGCTGCCGTCGTCGACCACCAGCTGGCCGTTCACGAAGTGCACGTGATAGCGCGGGCCGTCATATTCCGGGCTGGCCGACCCGAGATGGATGCTGGTGGCGGCATCGAGGTCGCGCAGATACCAGCCGTCGCCCGTCCCGTCGGTGCTGTCCTGCCGGTAGACGGCATATTTCGCATCGTCGGTGAGCGTGACGTTGAAGGCATCCTGGAGGACGGTCCGGTCGCCGGCTTCGGTCCGGTAGAGGACGACGGGGTGGAACTCGTATCCCTCGATGCCGGAATAGTGCTCGGCGAACCAGGCGGCCTTGCCGTTCGCCAGCATCACCGGGCCGCCGTCGAACTCATAGGCGTCGCCATGGGTGCTGCCCATGCTGACGGTGGTGCCGTCGGCCAGGTTCTTCAGCGTGATGCCGTCGGCGCTGTAGATGCCGTTATAGGCATCGGCCCAGACCACCCATCGGCCGTCGCCGGAGATCAGCGGGCCTTCCCTGGAGATGGCCGGGTCCGCCGGATCGCCGGAGACGCGGTCGTAGGACTCGTCCGCGCCGACGACGAGGTTCAGGGTGGTGCGGTCGTCCGGCACGCCCGGCCCGCCGGCGCGCAGCACGATGGTGCCGGCCTCGGGCCCGGCATAGGCGTGCGACAGGTGGATCGAATTGCTGCCCGGCGCCACCTGATAGAGCTGCAGCGGGGAGCCGTCGCCCCAGTTGACCGCGAGCCGTGTGGCGCCGTTCAGGGCGACGTCGAGGCCCAGGGCCTGGCCGTCGGTCGGGTCGGGCGAATAGGCGACATTGGTGATGAGCGGCATCTGAACCCTCCGAGATCAAGGATCGGTGGTTCGCGTCATGGCAGACAGGGCAGCCTCCGAAGCTTCTGTTTTCGGAAGGCTACCAGATCGATGCCGGACTCTGTACCTTGAGTTGGAGGTTTCGTCCGGAATCGAAGGTTTAGAATCTCGGATCCTGAAGGCGTGTCAGGAAAATCGAAGGCTGACTTCCAGCGAAACCTGGATTGGCTCGATCCCGCTTCCTCATCGGCGTGGTCCTCAGCCCGCCTCGACCGACCTCTCCGCCTGCTGCGCCAGGCCGATCAACAGGGCCTGGTCCTGCCCGGCTTCCTCGATGGTGTTGCGCGGCACCGTGCCGGTGGCGATGGCGGCCCAGAAGCCCTCGAGCTCGCGGACGAAGGCCTCCTCGAAATTCGGCCGGATCGTGGTGGTCTCCAGCCCGCCGGCGGCGCCGCGGCGGACCGTCAGCCGGGTCGGGTGGTGGTTGAGGTACGGGGCGGGGAACACCAGCTCGACGATTTCGTCGTCGAAATGCAGGGCGATGCGCTCGGTGTAGTCGGGCACCCCGGGCACCTCGACATGGGTCATGGTCCACAGCGCCTCGCCGTCGCGCAGCTGCACCGCCGCCTGGCCGCCGGCGCCGCCGGCGAAGACCGTCGCGGCCAGCACCGGCCCGGCCGGCAGCTCCATCGCCGCCAAGAGGCCGTGCACGGCGTTGACGTCGTGCACCAGGGCCGAGCAATAGGCCGAGGTGAAGCCGCGGAACACCGTCTCGGACGGCACGAAGCCCAGCGCGGCCTCGACCTGGGCGC
>Ga0193743_1003338_pt1 | contig 10785 bp, 8 predicted proteins | sample L2c2metaG_FD_143038 | JGI IMG/M metagenome (GOLD analysis project Ga0193743, IMG submission 143038) | Soil microbial communities from a riparian zone of the East river system, Colorado, United States - L2c2 | ecosystem: Environmental > Terrestrial > Soil > Riparian zone | place: USA: East River...
TGGGCGCTGTTCCGCTTGCTGCGGTCCGCAGGGCCGGCTGCGAATGGCGGCGGCGACCGCCTGAATCTGACCTTCCAGTTCGGCGACGTGAAGGTCAGCTACGCGCTGCGCGCCGGTAGCGTCGTCAACCCATTTTCCAGCCGCGATTTGCAGGAGTTTCGCTGTGTCCCGCGGCTCTAGCCAGACCTTGCCCCTTGCGCCCGGGATCCTGCTGCGGGGACGATATCGGCTGCAGCGGGTCGTCGGCCGCGGCCGGACGGCCATCGTGTTTGCGGCGGACGACGAGCAGCACGGCGCGCGAGCGGCAGCGGCCGGGGAACTCGCCGTCAAGATCCTTCGGCCCGAACACGCCGATGACGCCGCCGAACGGGACGCGCTGCAGATCGAGGGTGAGACGCTGCACGCGCTCCGGCATCCCTACATCCCGGTGGAGTCCGGTGCGGCGAGGACGATCCCGTTTCTGGTGATGGAGATGATCCCCGGGCCCGACCTCGACCATGAGAGTCGCCGGCAATCGCCGATCTCCCCCATCGACATCGGTCACCTGCTCGGGGGCGCCGCGGAGGCTTTGGCCTTCATGCACGGCCGGGGCTTCGTGCACGCCGACGTCAAGCCCGGCAACCTGCGACGCGGCGATGACGGCGCTGCCCGGCTGGTCGACTTCGGGACGGCCCGCCCTGCCGGCCAGGCGCCAGTGCTTCGCGGTGGCCGGGCAGGGGCCGCACTGGATCGCATCCTCACCCCGGCCTATGCCTCGCCGCAGCTGATGCACGGGATGCCGCCGGTGCCGGCCGACGACATCTACGGCTTGGCCGTCGTGGCCTATCAACTGGCGGCGGGTGGGCACCCCTATGGCGGTCGGGCGCCGCTGCCCGGTGACGTCCTGGTCCGGCCCGAAGGGTTGGGGCCATCCGGCTGGACCTGGCTGCGGGATGCGCTCGCCATCGATCAGACTGCCCGACCGAGTGACCCCCGCGGCCTCACCGCCGCCCTGCTTGCCGATTTCCCCATGGTCCGTCTGCTCCGGAGGCTCTCGCCATGGCGCGGCTAGAGGATGCCAGGATCGCCGCCATGACCGTGGCGCTTCCACCGGGTGCACCGGATCCGCAGGAGTTCCGCTACGAGGCGGAGTACGAGGCGCTCGACGACGAGATCCGCAAGCTGGAACGGCTCGGCCCTGCCGAGGTGCGTTGGCCGGAGATATTGCGGCAGGCGCAACCCATCCTCGCCACCCGGTCGAAGGATCTTTCCGTCTTGGCCTGGTTCGCGTTCGCGCTGCAGCAGACCGAAGGGTTGAAGGGGCTGGCGGTCGGGCTGGCCGTGCTGCGCGATACCGTCGAACAGTTCTGGGACACCCTGTTCCCGGTGCGCCCCCGGGGCCGGGCCGGCGCCCTGGAATGGCTCGCCGGACGGGCGGCGGCGGCGCTGCCGGCCGAGCTCCCGTCCGATCAGGGCGAATTCGCCGTCGCCGCGTTCGAGGAGACCGACGCGCTGGATCGCTTCCTCGGCGAGCATCTGCCGGATGCCGGCGCCGCCTTGAGCGAACTGCTGCGCCGGTTGCGCAGCCTGGCCCAGCAGCAGCGTCGTGCGGCCAAGGGGCGGGAGCAGCCGACGGAGCAGGCAGCCGATACGGCGCCGGCTTCGACGCCGGGTCCGGCTCTTCCGGATCTGAAGGCCGATGGCGATTCAGAACGGGCGCTTTCCACCCTGCGGGATGGGATCCGGGCGGTCGCGCTGCAGGTGCTGGAAGCCAATCCGGCCGAGCCGCGCGCCTTCCAGCTGCTCCGTGCGGTGACCTGGCTCGAGGTGGCGAAAGCGCCGCCGGCTCAGGATGGGCGGACCGGGATGCCGCCGCCGCCGGACACGCGGCGAAGCGAGTTCAATGCCCTCGCCGCCGCGGGAAACCTGCGGGAGCTGGTGATCGGCCTGGAGAAATTCTGCTCCGGTCCTGGGCTGTTCTGGCTGGACGGCCAGCGCCTTTCGGCGATGGCCCTCGCCGAGATGGGGCCAGCCCATGCGGCCAGCGCCCAGGCCGTAGCACGGGGCGTCGTCGATCTGCTGGAGCGCATTCCTGGCCTGGTCGACCTGTCGTTCTCCGATGGCACCCCCTTCGCGGACGAGGCGACCCGCGGCTGGCTCGAGGCCGTCGGCCCGGCCAAGGCCGCCTCCCATGGCGGCGGGGCGGACGCGGTGCCGTGGGAGGCGGCCTTGGCCGCGGCACGCAGCATGGCACTGGCGGGGCAGGGGGAACAGGCGCTTGCCAGCCTCGCCGACGGCGGCGCCGCGGCGCCGGACGGACGGGCTCGGTTCTTCTGGCGGCTCGGCCTGGCGCAGCTCTGCCTGGAAACCGGGGCGGCTTCGGTCGCCCTGCCGATCCTGCGCCATCTCGACGAGCTGGTCGAACGGCAGGGGCTCGAGGCCTGGGAACCGGCCGCCACGGCCGAGGTCGCGTCTGCCCTGATCCGCTGCCTCACGGTCCCGGAGATGTCCAAGAGCCTGACCGAGCCAGAGCGATCCGGCGTCGCCCAGGCCGCGTTCGCGCGTCTCGCCCGCGCGGATCCTGTCGCGGCCCAACGGATGGCGAGACGTCAACCCAACTGACAGATGAAGGAGAAACGACATGGCCAGTGAGCCATCTGTAGCCCCCAAGGAACGCGTCAACATCCGCTACAAGCCCGCGACCGGCGATGCGCGTGAGGAGGTCGAGCTTCCCCACAAGCTGCTCGTCGTCGGCGATTTCACCCAGCGCCCGGATGAGACGCCGCTGGGTGAGCGCAAGCGCGCCGACATCAACAAGGACAACTTCAACGATGTCATGCGCAGCGAGAACCTGACGCTCGATCTGAAGGTCCCGAACAAGCTGGTCGAGGGCGACGACGCCAGCGATCTGTCGGTCAACCTCCGGGTTGGCACGCTCAAGGACCTCGAGCCCGAGGCGGTGGCTGCCCAGGTGCCCGAGCTGCGGAAGCTGCTCGAGCTGCGGACCGCCCTGGTCTCGCTCAAGGGCCCGCTCGGCAACCTGCCGAGCTTCCGCAAGGCGATTGAACGCATCCTCGCCGACGAGTCGCTGCGTCAGCAGCTGCTGTCCGAAATCGAGGCCGCGCCCAAGGCGTGAGGCCGGCTGCATTGAAGAAGGGATAAGACGATGTCCGATCCGAATGAGACCTCGACGACTCCTGGTCCGGGTGCGACGGAGACCGTGACCGTTTCGCTGCTCGACGAGGTGCTGGCAGAGACCAAGCTGGCGCCCTCGGACGAGGGCTATGGCGAGGCGCGCCGCGGCGTGGCCGCCTTCCTGGCGGAGCTGGTCAAGCCGGCGAATGCGGGAGAGAGGATCCATACCGGCGCCGTCGACCGCCTGATCGTGGCGATCGACCAGGCGATGAGCGCACAGCTCAACGAGGTCCTCCATCACGAGAGCTTTCAGACGCTTGAATCGGGCTGGCGGAGCCTGAAGTTCCTGGTCGACCGCACGGATTTCCGCCAGAACATCCGGATCGAGATGCTCAACGTCTCGAAAGCCGATCTTCTGGCCGATTTCGAGGATGCGCCAGAGGTCGTGAAGTCCGGCCTCTACAAGCATGTCTATGTCGACGAATTCGGCCAGTTCGGCGGCAAGCCCTTCGCCGCGGTGATCACGGACTACCAGTTCGGACCCGGCGGCCAGGACGTCAAGCTGCTGCAGTACGGCGCCGCGGTCGGTGCCATGGCGCATGCACCGATGATCGCCTCGGCCGCGCCGGAGTTCTTCGGTGTCGAGCGCTTCGAGGATCTGCCCAACCTGAAGGATCTGGAGGCGATCTTCGAGGGGTCGAAATACGCCAAGTGGCGTGCGTTCCGCGAAACCGAGGACAGCCGGTCGGTCGGCCTCACCCTGCCGCGCTTCCTGCTCCGCCTGCCCTATGGTCAGGCGACGACCCCGGTGAAGACCTTCAACTTCGAGGAGGCGCCGGGCGGCGACACCGCAAACTATCTGTGGGGCAAGGCCGCCTTCGCCTTCGCGGCGAACCTGAACGCCAGCTTCGCCGAATACCGCTGGACGCCGAACATCATCGGCCCGCAGAGCGGCGGCACGGTCGAGGACCTGCCGACCTACAACTTCGAGGCGATGGGGCAGACCGAGACCAAGATCCCGACCGAGACCCTGATCTCCGACCGCCGGGAGTACGAGCTGGCCGAGCAGGGCTTCATCTCCCTGACCATGCGCAAGGGCAGCGACAACGCGGCCTTCTTCTCGGCGAATTCGGCGCAGAAGCCGAAATTCTTCGGCAACAATGCGGAGGGCAAGCAGGCCGAGCTGAACCACAGGCTGGGGACGCAGCTGCCCTACATGTTCGTGATCAACCGCCTGGCGCACTACATCAAGGTGCTGCAGCGTGAGAACATCGGCAGCTGGAAGTCCGCCTCGGACCTGCAGACGGAACTCGGCAACTGGCTCCGCCAATACGTGTCGGACCAGGAAAACCCGTCGGCGGATGTGCGCAGCCGGCGACCGCTGCGCCGGGCTTCGATCGAGGTCTCGGACGTCGAAGGTGAGCCCGGCTGGTATCGGGTCTCGATGCTCATCACGCCGCATTTCAAGTACATGGGCGCCGACTTCACCCTGTCCCTGACCGGCAAGCTGGACAAATCCTGATGGGCTCGGCCCTGACCGACCCGGCCCGTCGGTCGGGAGCCGCCCGAACCAGCTTGACCGCGTGGATGGGAGCCGCCGGAGACCGAACCATGCCGGCCCCGGTCCGATCCGCACCGAGGCCCGCCTGGCATCAGACGGGCGGCAGTCGTGGAGCGTCGATGTCGATACTGCCAGGTGAAGACTCGTTCGAAGCGGCAGCCCAGCTGTTCGCGCTGGTCAGCGACATGGCTGCCGAGCGCGACCGGATGCGGCTGGCCGCGAAGTGCCTGGAGGCGGCCTGCCGCATCTCCGGCGCGCGCGGCGGCGTGCTGTATGCGCTCGACCAGACCGGTCGCCAGCTGGTGCCGGTCGCGGCGCTGCCGCCCCAGCTGGCACGGTCGCCGGACGGAATCCTGCCCTTGTACCGGGACGGCCAGCCGGACATGACCGACCCGCGAAGCTGGTGCGCCTTCACCGGGTCGGTGGCGGTGATCGACGATGTCGCCCGGGTGCACGGCTTCGACTGCCGCGCGATCGCCCGCCGGGACGGCATCAGCCGGACCCCGACCGGATCGCTGCTGGCGTGCCCGCTGCGCGGCAACGACGATGTCACGGTCGGCGTGCTGGAACTGATCAACCTCGCCGGCACCGGCGGCCCCGCCGCAAGCCGGGAGAGGCTGGACCGCCTGGTCCCGCTGATCCGCGCCTTCGCCTACCAGGCGGCGATCATCATCGCCAACACCGCGCTTCTCGACCAGAACCGGCGCCTGGTGAAGGAGCTCGACATGATCAACGGCGATCTGAGGACCGAGAACCAGCGCCTGAAGCAGGAGCGGATCACGGTCGCGTCGCGCGCCTCCGGGCTGATCACCCGCAGCCCGACGATGGAACGCGTGCTCGACATCGTCGGCAAGGTCGCCGAAAGCGATGTGCCGGTGCTGATCCTGGGCGAGACCGGAACCGGCAAGGACGTGGTGGCGCGCCTGCTGCACATGGCGGGTCCGCGGCGCGAAGGGCCCTACATCGCGCAGAACTGCGCGGCGCTTCCGGCCGAGTTGCTCGAGAGCGAGCTGTTCGGCTACCGCAAGGGCGCCTTCACCGGCGCGGTCGCCGACAAGAAGGGGCTGTTCCATGCCGCCGACGGCGGCACGCTGTTCCTGGACGAGATCGGCGACATGCCGATCGGGCTGCAGACCAAGCTGCTGCGTGTCCTGCAGGACGGCGAGGTCCGCGCGCTGGGCGCGACCGAGGGGCAGCGGGCCGACGCCCGCATCGTCGCCGCGACCAATGTGGATCTGCGCGCCCGGGTCGCCGAGGGGCGGTTCCGCGAGGACCTGTTCTATCGCATCTCGGTGTTTCCGATCGAGCTGCCGCCGCTGCGGCAGCGCGACGGCGACATCGCGGTGCTCGCCGAGCATTTCCTTGCCGAGATGCCGGAGGCCCAGCTGAAGGAGATCCGTGGCATCCGGCCGGAGGCCCTGGCCGCATTGGTGCGGCACCCGTTCCCGGGAAACGTGCGCGAGCTCAAGAACGCGATCGCGCGCGCCGTCATCCTGTGCCGGCCCGGGGAGGCGATCGGCCTCGACGACCTGCCGCCGGCCCTGGTCGCGGGGGTCGGGCAGGATCCCGCGGCCGCCCTGCCGCCGACCGCCGACGGCGACCGCAGCGGGCTGCGCGACACCGTTCGGCGCTACGAGGCGGGGGCGATCGTCGAGGCGCTCAAGGCCAGCGGCGGCAACCGGACGCATGCGGCCGCGGCACTCGGCCTGTCGCGGCGGGCGCTGCAGGAGAAGATCGCGCGCTACGGGCTCGGCCGCGGCGTCGCCGGCCGGCCGGCCGGATAAAGCGTCAGCACCTGGTCGACATAGGCGGTGGTCTCGGCGATGGCGGGCACGCAGCCGCAGCGGTCGACGCGGCTTTCCCCGGCATTGTAGGCCGCCAGGACGAGCGGCAGCCGGCCGTCATAGGTGTCGAGCAGGCGCGCCAGATGCGCGATCCCGCCGCGCAGATTCTGCTCGGCATCGAACGAGTCGGCGACGCCCAGGCTGCGCGCGGTGGGCGGCATCAGCTGCATCAGCCCTTCGGCGCCGGCCCGGGACACGGCGTCGACGCGGAAGTTCGACTCGACCGTGATCACGGCCTTCACCAGATCCGGATCGACTTGGTATTCGGCCGAGATCGCCTCGATCAGGCGGCTCAGCGTCGTGGCCGCCGCGACGAGCCCGGCATCGGCCGAGCCGTCGGCGGTCTCGCCCGGGCAGCGTGGCGGCGCGCCCGGCGCCGCCGGCAGGCCGCGCTCGCGGCGCTGCAGCCGGCGCAGCCAGGCGGCGGCCAGGGCGGGGTCGTAGTCGGGCCCGTCATCGGCCAGCAGCCAAGCGGCGATATGCAGGATGGCGCCGCGGTTCCCGCCGAGGGCGGCCTGGCAGTACAACCCCATCGCGCGGGCCGGGTCGGCCGCCATGCCGATGCCGAGCTCGAGCCGGTTGGCGAGTTCGACCGTGGCCGCGACGTTGGGGGCCGCGACGCCGGCGGGCTGGACCGGCGGCGAGGCCAGGAGGACGGCGGCCGCGAGCGCCCATCGCCACGCCGGCTTCCGCGGCGCAGGGCCCCCCGACCTCGGTTGCTTGCACCGTCGCATCGCCTCATTCCGTCGGATATTGCCGCTGCAGATCGGCCAGCAGCTCGTCGAGATGCTTGTCCAGCACCCCATACAGCACCTCCGGATCCGTCTCGGCGTCGACGGCCTGGCGCACTGCCGGCGGCAGCTGGGCCGTCGCCAGCAGTTTCCGGGTCTCCGCCAGGGTCTCGGCGGTCGCAGCCTCCAGATCCTCTGCGGCCTCGGCCTCGGCCTTGGCGCTGGCGGCGGCCGGCGGCTCCTTCGGCAGCGTTGCCTTGTAGGCCTGCAGCATCCGCTGCGCCATGGCGGCGAAGGGCTCCGGCTCGCCGTCCAGCGCCTCCATGCGCAGCTCCAGCCAGTCCAGGCCGGACCGGTCGGGCACCGTCGTGGCGCTGCGCCAGACCAGCACCAGCCGGTCCCGGTCCGGCAGCGCCACGACGGTGTCCAGGTTCATCGCCACCTCCTCGGCGACCAGCCCTTCCTCGCCCGGGCGCAGCACACCGATCCGTGGGTGCAGGCCGGGCAGGCGGGTCGTCAGCTCGGGGATGCTGGGGTGCAGGTTGAGCAGCACCAGCGGCTCGTCGCCGCGCGGGAAATTGCCGGCCTGCTGGTCTTCCGGCGCGGCGTTGTACAGGCTGGGGTCGAAGTCCAGCGGCGGCAGCGGCGCGCGGAACACCTGCCAGCGCCGGTCATAGGTGCCGCGCTTGCGCAACCGCTCTTGGAAGTTCGGCGGCACCGGCGCGAAGTTGGCGGGGCGGGACCGGTCCTGCGGGCTGTGCAGCAGGGCGCGCGGGTCCTCGATCTGAGGCAGGGGAATGGCCTCGGACCCGTCCGGCAGCCGAACCGGGTCGAGGCCGAGGCCCATCGGGTTGCGGGGGTCGTCCAGCCCGCCGAAGCTCAGCTCCCAGCGCAGCGGCACCGACCGCACCGGTGCCGCCGGGCCGACCCACCACCCGCCGTCCGGCCGACGCTGCGCCAGGCGCGGGCCGTGGAAGACCAGCCGCTTGGCCAGCGGCCCGAACTGGAACGACGCCTCGCCGACGGGGGCGGCGATGCCGCCGGGCTGGTGGAAGGCGCCGAGGATGTAGAAGTCGGAGCGCGGCTTCAGGGGCGCCCGGTCGCCGGCCCAGGCCAGGCTGCGGCCGAGATCGTCGAGATGCGTCTTGTCGTCGGCGATCTGGTCCTGGTCGCCGGCCGGCACGCAGGCGGCGCCGTTGCGCAGCTCGAAGGTGCCCTTCAGCACGATGGTGCTGGCCCGACCCTGGGCCGGCACTTCGGTGGGCACCATCTCCAGCTTGAACGGGGTCGGATTGACGATACGCATGCGCGGCCTCTCTACTGCTGTTGCAGGGAAACGGATGCCGGAGACAAGAAGCCCTCCGGCTTCGGCCTCCCGGAAATGGCGGGCCGCGTCATCAGAGTCCTTCCTGCCGATATGTTGTCATCACGTCACGTTAATCCTCTGAAGTTGTGAGGCCCTGTCATTTGTACTCCGTTACGATCGATCTTCATCGAAAGGGCTGGTGTTGCAGCGTATTGCGCTGTTATTCCGGAATCGTCGACAGTCAAGACGGAATTTCCACAGCGGAACTCGATGGAGTCAGGGTATATATAGACAGAAGATAGTTCAGATCGAAGTACTACAGTGGAGTCACTTATGGAGATCACCGAGCCGGCGCCGCTCGCCAACGCCAGCTGGTGAGCTTTCCTGAGCCTCAGGCCCAGCAGCAGTCCCGCTGCCTGAATGACCGCCAGCGCGGTCGCGATGCCGCCGGAAATAGCGATGGTCGCCGTCATCAGTTCCAGGGTCACGTCCCGACGGCGTTCGCTGTCGCTGCCCGCCCAGGGCAGGGCCGAGATCGCGGCGGCTTCGGCGGCGGCGGCGGCGGCGGCGACCGCCATGACGCGCTGGTACGTGGTCGTCAGCTTGTCGTCCGCGGTGAAGGCCCGGCTGGCGATCAGTGTCACCCCCCTGCCGGCGACCATGGAATGATTCGGGTCGCTCGAATAATAACTGGCCCAACCCTTGATCTCCGCGGCGCCGGCGATCAGGTTGATCACTTGGCCCCCGTACAGGTTCAGGGTGCTGCCGTAATTTGCATTCAGACGAAGCCCCGTGCTCATCAGCGCGGACTGGCCGAGCACCAGTTCGGTCTGGCTGCCGACGATGCTGTTCTCGATGGCGCCGACGGTGACCGCGCCGAAGTCGCCGCGCTGGAAGCTCGCCTGCGCCAGGAAGCCCGTGCCGGTGTCGGTGCTCCAGTTCGCGGCGGACAGGCCGGCGTCGCTGCCGCGCAGCTCCAGCTTCTCGGTGGTGTGGGTCACCAGCGCCCGGGCCGTCTGCTCGATGGTGCCGGTGGTGTAGAGCAGGATGCCGGGGTCGTAGGGGCTGCTCGTGTCATGGCCCGGCTGGTCCGGCTTGGCCGGGTCGGGCGGCAGCCGGCCTTCGGGGTTGGCGTCGGGGGTGCCCAGCCGGACGTAGCTCTCGGTCCCGCCGGGGACCAGGATGCTGTACAGCGTCGCGGTGTCGTCGATCGCGGCCTGCGGGGGCGGCGGGTCGGCCGATGGCGGCGGCTTGTCGTTCGGCATCTCAACGGACCTCGTCGTCATTTGCTTGTCTCCTTGCCGTTGCCCCTTCGTCGGGTTCACCCGTCATTTTCTGTCATTCTCATCCTCCTCCTCATTGGTCGTTCGCTCCCTTTTCATCGGGTTTGACTCTGATTTTTTCTTTGCCTTTGCCTTTGCCTTTGTCTCCATCTCCATCTCCGCCTCCGCCGCCTCTTGAAGACGGATTGACGGTCGTCTTGGCGGATGCCACCAACACCCCGGATTCATCGATTCTCAGGCCCTTGATCACGGCCTGGTCCGCGTACTCCGCGGCCGCAAGTTCGATCTCTACGTCTTCGTCCAAAGTAATTCTATACCCTCCCGAATTTACTTCGATACCGTCGTTTGTGACGGAGATATTCGATGTCGCAGATCGAAGAGAGACACCGTTGGAGTTGATTTTGATCCCTGCGTCTCCTGTGGCGCTGTGCGTACGGGCATGAGATGCCTTGAGCCTCTGGGCCAGCAGCAGCCCCAACACATCAATGATCACGAGCACGCCCGCGATGCTGTCGGAAATGGCGGCGCTCGTTTTCATCAGCTTCATGGTCGCGGTCTCGCGGTCCATGCTGTCGCTGCCCTCCCAGGGCAGGATCGAGACGACGAGGGCTTCGGCGGCAACGGCGGCGGCAATGAAGGCCACAAGCTTGTTGAACCTGGCCGCCAGCTTCTCGTCTGCGGCGATGATTTTTGCTGCTTCCGTTGCGGCGACGGTGATCTGAAGGGTTTCGCCGACGACGATGGATTGATTTGACGCGCTCGAATAGTTCCTTTTGCCCTGCACCTGCGCGAAGCCGGGCACCAGGTTGACCACCTGGCCCGAAGACAGGTTCAGCGCGTTGCCGGAATTCGCAGTCAGGCGAAGCCCCATGCTCAGTTGGGCGGACTGGCCGAGCACGATGTCGGTCTGGCTGCCGACGACGGTGTCCTGGATGGCGCCGACGGT
>Ga0193743_1003339_pt1 | contig 10784 bp, 6 predicted proteins | sample L2c2metaG_FD_143038 | JGI IMG/M metagenome (GOLD analysis project Ga0193743, IMG submission 143038) | Soil microbial communities from a riparian zone of the East river system, Colorado, United States - L2c2 | ecosystem: Environmental > Terrestrial > Soil > Riparian zone | place: USA: East River...
GACCCACTCGGGTGCGAACACGCCTACCAGTTGACGTTTGACGCCTGCTGGATTGGTGAGGGGCCCAAGCAGATTGAAGATGGTGCGTGTGCCGAGTTCGACGCGGGCCGGGCCCACATGCTTCATAGCCGGGTGATGCATCGGCGCAAACATGAAGCCGATCCCGGCCTGTTCAATGCAGGTGGCAATCAGTTCGGGGCCAATTTCGATGTTGATGCCAAGTGCCGCCAGCGTATCGGCCGAGCCGGAACGCGATGACAGGGCACGATTGCCATGCTTGGCGACGGGAACACCGGCACCGGCGGCAACGAACGCAGCGCAGGTCGAGACATTATAGGAGCCGGACTGGTCGCCACCCGTGCCGACAATATCGATGGCATTCGGAGAGGCCGTGACCCTCAGCATCTTGGAGCGCATGGCAGAGACAGCGCCGCTGATTTCGTCGATATTTTCGCCGCGGACCCGCAGCGCCATCAGCAACGCGCCGATCTGGGCCGGTGTCGCCTGTCCCGACATCATGATGTCGAAAGCTTCGACGGCCTCCTCTTGCGAGAGCGCCTTGCCAGCCGCCGCGATGCCGATGAAACGCTTTAATTCAGCCATTTTCTGTCTGACCTAACGTGCAAGTGCCTGATTGATGACGGTCTGGTTGATGGAAACAGGATAAACGGTCTGCAATTGCGCAACGAGCTGATCGAGCAAATCGTCGGCGATACGGGAACCGAAGGCATCTCTTTCCACAGTTGTCAGGGTTTCCGGTCCGACATTCGCCGGTTCGATCGACTCTGCGACCTTGAAGATGAGTTTCGAGCCGTCGGACGCCGATTCAGTTACTCCCACAAGCCCCTCCGGACCATCGAAGACCGATGCGACGCCGCCTTCACCGAGATCGGCATCCTTGCTCTGGCGCGTAATGCCGCGTTTCGTATCCTTGGTGAATTTGAACTCGGCCGCGATATCGTCGAGCGATGTGCCGCCTGCAACGCGCTTGCGCACTTCCTCGGCTTTCTCGTTGAGGCGTTTCTCAGCCTCAGCCGCCTTCCATGCCGCCACAACGCGCGGCTTCACCTCGTCGAGCGGCCGCTCGCGTGCAGGCGTTACACTGTCGACGTCGTACCAGAGATAGCTGTTTGTCCCGAGGTTGAATGGCTCATTGTCGAACCCGACGTCCGCCTGGAAGATTGCTGCCAACTGGTTCTCATCGAACGGCAGGTTCGGAATCTCTTTCTCGTCCGGTCCGCGCCCGGTCGAATCGACTGCATCGATCGTCACCACCTTCAGGTTTTGCTTTGCTGCGGCTTCTGCCATGCTTGCGCCGTCAGCGCGGGCATTTTCATAGCCATCGTGCACGTCCGCAATCGCGGATGCTGCCTGCGTCAGCGCTATAGTTTCGCGAATATCCTTCTCGACTTCGGTGAGAGGCTTGGTGACTTCCGGGTTAATAGCCGATACGCGAACGAGCACCGGCCCAAACGCACCCTTCAATACGTCGCTGACACCGTTTGCCTGAAGCGAAAAGATCGGATCGGCAATCGACTGGTCGGGCAGGCCGGTTTTCGGAAATGTTCCGAGACGAACATCATCCATCGTCTTGCCTTCCGACTTGACGATATCGTCAAAGCTGGTTCCGGCAACAATCTTGTCATGTGCGGCTTTTGCGGCGTCTTCATTTGCAAAGGTCAACTGCTCGATGGTGCGCGTTTCAGGTGTCGAATAGCGTGCAATATTCTTGTCATATTCGGCCTTGATCTCTTCGGGTGTCACTAGAGCCGGATTGGCGATATCCTTCGGCTCTAGCTTGACATAGCTGACCTTGCGGTATTGCGGCGCGCCGTAAACTTCCTTGTTTGCGTCGAAATAGGTTTTCAGGTCCGCATCGCTGGGATCGGCAATATCGCTCACGAAGCTCTTCGGCATGGCGACGTAGTCGACTGTACGTGACTCGCCTTTGTAAAGAGCAACCGCTTTAAGGAGGGTGTCAGGCGCCTTGACGCCATCGGCGACGGCCTCGACGATCTGCTGACGGCGTGCGACCTGCGCACGATTGTCGAGATAGTTCTGCGGGCTCATACCGGCGTTGCGAAGTACCATATCAAACTGTGCCGGATTGAAGCGGCCATCGGCGCCCTGGAATGCCGGATCTTCAGCGGCGAGCTGTGCCAGGCGATCCTTTGACAGGCCGAGCGACATGGTGCGCGCCTGTTCGTCAAGAACCACGCCGGCAACCAACTGCCCCTGCACCTGATGACTAATTCCGATGGCATCTGCCTGTTCCCGCGTCAAACGCTGGCCGAAACGCTGCGACAGTGCAGCAAGCTGGCGGTCATAGGCCAAGCGGTAATCGACCGGCGACACTTCGGAATGTCCGGCGCGAATGGCTGCACTGCCGCTTATAGCGCCGAGGATCGTGCTGGAAACACCCCATCCGGCAAAGCTGACTACGAGAAGGCCCATGAACACTTTTGCCACCCAGGTTTGTGCAACATTGCGGAGAGAGTCGAGCATTAAAAGTCACCGTATCAGTCAAGAGGCTTAATTGAATCCATAGGGGAATAGCGTCATGGAAGGCTTGTGTCGATTGCTTTATCGAGTGAATTTGCTAGTCAGGCAGTCAAATGCCTGAGAAATTACCAAAACAATCGCCTAAGGAACGCTCAATGACCCCAGATGTTCGTCCGCTCGTTGCTGGTAACTGGAAAATGAATGGTACCGGGGAGTCGCTTGAGCAACTGCGTATCATCGTCAACCGGCCGAATTCTGCGATCGGCGAGAAAATAGATGCGTTGATCTGCGTGCCGGCAACGCTCGTCTTCCGTGCCGCCCAATCCGTCGAGGGTGAAGCCTTGAGTATTGGCGGACAGGATTGCCATGCCAAGAAGGCAGGTGCGCATACCGGCGATATCTCGGCGGACATGCTGAAAGATGCCGGTGCATGCCATGTCATTGTCGGACATTCGGAACGCCGGACGGACCATGGCGAAACAGACGAAATGGTCAACGCCAAGACGAGGGCGGCTTGGGAAGCGGGACTTGTGGCGATTATCTGCATCGGCGAGACCGAGGCGCAGCGCAAGGCAGGATCCACGCTCGACATAATTGGCACCCAGCTTTCCGGGTCGATCCCCGATGGCGCCAACGCCGCAAACAGCATTATCGCCTATGAACCCGTTTGGGCAATTGGTACAGGTCTGACGCCAACCACTGCGGATGTGCAGGAAGTACATGCCTCTATCCGTTCGGCGTTGAGCAAGCGTTTTGGTGGTGAAGGCGACAGGATGCGCGTCCTATACGGCGGGTCGGTCAAGCCATCCAACGCCGTTGAACTTTTAGGAGTAGAAAATGTCGACGGCGCGCTTGTCGGTGGCGCGAGCTTGAAAGCAGCGGACTTCCTCGCCATCTGTGAGGCATACCATTCCTTGTGAAGGTTGCGCATAACCGCGTCAGCGACAAGAAAACTGTCGCCGCGCGGGCTTGGTTTATTGACGGATACGGTGTAAAGAGCCGCGTCCGACCCCTAGAAAGCAGAAAATACCCCATGCAAACCGTCGTCATCGTCATTCATCTTCTGATTGTACTTGCCCTTGTCGGGGTCGTGCTCATGCAGCGCTCCGAAGGCGGCGGTCTCGGAATTGGTGGTGGCTCCGGCTTCATGACGGCTCGCGGCGCTGCAAACGTCCTGACACGGGCAACAGCGATCCTTGCAACGGGTTTCTTCATTACGTCTTTGGCGCTCGGCATCATGGCCCGCTACGGTGAAAATCCGACTGACATTCTAAACCGTATCCCTACGACGACAGGCACTCAGCCCGCAGGTCAGCAGCCTCCGACAAGCGGCGGTATTCTCAACCAGCTTGGCGGACCGTCGTCCAATAATGCGACGCCGCCAGCCTCCGATGTGCCAGCCGCGCCTCCGGCCGCTGGTTCGGCCGCGCCCGAATCGACGCTGCCTGCGCCGACAGGTCCGGTTACGCCAGCAGCGCCAGCGCAGCCGGCAAATCCGGTCCCGAATTCGCAGTAATTCGGACCGTTGATCGTTTCATTGACGGAAGCGCATAAAATGTGTTGCGCTTCCGCAACCCTTTGATGTGAAGAATCATTCTGTGTTATTCTTCACAGCGATTTGCATTGAGAAGAAACCGGTCTTCGGATATCGCGATATCAGATTGGCCTTGGGCCTCGCAAAACGCTGCTGATGGCGTTGTGCAATCTATGCGGGAACTTTAAACTATGCTGTCACGTCGCTCTCTGCTTATAGGAATGTCGCTCCTGGCCCTGTCCGGGCCGGCATCGGCAGAACCCATCATCAAAAAAATTCTGAATCCATTCGGGCTTGGCGGCAATGACAAGACCGATGTCGAAGCGGCAGTACAGCCGATCGAGGTTGCCGAGGTACGCAAGCCGGTGCAGGCTGCCAAAGCCAAGAACAAATACGGTATCGACCCGAAATACATGCCGCAGGACGTCGAGTTCACGGGCTATAAGCCGGGCACGATCGTGATCGACCCGAAGGCAAAGTTCCTCTACCTCGTCGAAAGCTCATTCACTGCTCGCCGCTACGGTATTGCAGTCGGTAAGGAAGGTCTTGAGTTCAAGGGCACGGCAGTGGTCCAGACGAAGCGTGAGTGGCCGCGCTGGATTCCGACCAAGGAGATGATCGAACGCGAGCCTGCTCACTACGCCAAATATGAAAACGGCATGGATGGCGGCCCAGGCAATCCTCTCGGCGCGCGCGCACTTTACCTGTCGCAGGGCAACAAGGACACGCATATCCGTATCCACGGGACCATCATTCCGTCGAGCATTGGAAGCTCCGCATCGAACGGCTGTTTCCGTATGGTCAATGACCATGTGATCGATCTATACAACCGCGTTAGCATTGGCACGGAAGTTATTGTTCTATAAGAACTATTGTTGAATTTGTTGAAACGGCCAGACCTTGCGTCTGGCCGTTTTGTTTGAAATGAAAAATGATTGGAACGGGGAAAACGGCCTTCGGGCCGAATTTTCTTGTGGCCAAATCACTTGCAAAGGACTAACGAGATAAGCCCATGGCCCGATATGTTTTCATCACTGGCGGCGTGGTTTCTTCCCTCGGAAAAGGCATCGCTGCTGCCGCTTTGGCGGCACTCCTCCAGGCTCGTGGATACCGCGTGCGGATTCGCAAGCTCGACCCTTACCTCAATGTCGACCCCGGCACGATGTCGCCATATCAGCATGGCGAGGTCTTCGTGACCGATGATGGCGCTGAAACTGACCTCGATCTTGGTCATTACGAGCGCTTCACGGGGCGACCTGCCAACAAGCAGGACAATATAACCACTGGACGGATCTACCGGAATATCATCGAGAAGGAACGCCGCGGCGACTATCTCGGCGCAACTGTTCAAGTGATTCCGCACGTTACCGACGAGATCAAGAATTTCATTGTCGAAGGCAATGACGATTATGATTTCGTCCTGTGCGAGATCGGCGGTACAGTTGGCGATATTGAAGCGATGCCGTTCCTTGAGGCAATTCGTCAGCTTGGCAACGATCTGCCGCGCGGAACTGCTGTTTATATCCACCTGACGTTGATGCCGTATATTCCGGCTGCCGGCGAACTCAAGACCAAGCCCACCCAGCATTCGGTCAAGGAATTGCGGTCTATTGGCATCGCGCCGGATATACTTTTGATTCGTGCCGATCGTGAGATTCCGGAATCGGAACGGCGAAAACTATCGCTGTTCTGCAATGTGCGCGCTTCGGCGGTTATTCAGGCGCTCGATGTAGACACGATCTATGACGTACCGATGGCCTATCACAAGGAAGGTCTCGATTCGGAAGTACTTGCGGCTTTTGGCATCGATCCTGCTCCAAAGCCACGCATGGAGCGGTGGGATGAAGTCAGCCAGCGTATCCACAATCCGGAAGGCGAAGTGACGATTGCCATCGTCGGCAAATATACCGGCTTGAAAGACGCTTATAAGTCTCTGATCGAAGCGCTGCACCATGGTGGCATGGCCAACAAGGTGAAGGTCAATCTCGACTGGATCGAATCGGAAATTTTTGAGCAGGAAGACCCGGCTCCCTATCTGCAGAAGGTGCATGGTATCCTTGTGCCTGGCGGCTTTGGTGAGCGCGGCTCTGAAGGCAAGATCCTTGCAGCGAAATTCGCGCGTGAGAAGAAAGTGCCGTATTTCGGCATCTGCTTCGGCATGCAGATGGCGGTGATCGAAGCGGCGCGGTCCCTCGCGGGTGTAGAGAACGCATCTTCGAGCGAATTCGGGCCTACAAGCGAACCTGTCGTCGGCTTGATGACCGAATGGCTCAAGGGCAACATGCTGGAGAAGCGCGCGCAATCGGGCGATCTTGGCGGAACCATGCGGCTTGGCGCCTATGAGGCCTTGTTGAAATCCGGCACACGCATTGCGGATATTTACGGATCGACCGATATTTCGGAACGCCATCGCCATCGGTATGAGGTGAATATCGACTATAAGGAACGGCTTGAGGATTGCGGTCTGGTATTTTCCGGCATGTCGCCGGATGGTGTCCTGCCGGAAACCATCGAATATCCCGATCATCCGTGGTTTATCGGTGTTCAATACCATCCGGAACTAAAATCGCGCCCGTTCGAACCGCACCCACTCTTTGCTTCGTTCATCAACGCAGCGATGGCGCAGAACAGACTGGTTTGACAATCCGTTGCTATGAACTGCAAAGGCCCGGCATGTGCCGGGCCTTTGTATAGGTGCGCCATTGCTTACGGCAGCTGTATCAAGTCGCTGGACGGCAGTGGGTCGCACGGCGTTCCATCGGCTTTCGCGGCCTTGCGTGTCTGAAGCTTCAGTGGAACATCCTTCTTCAATGTGAACTTTTCCACGCCTCCGTCTGCTGTGACTTCCAGCGGTGCGTCACCGCCGCTGGTCAGCGTCACCCAGGTATCGGTTGCTCCAATATCGACGTTGAACTCACGTCCTTGCCATTTAAGGCCCTTGAAGTATGCACGCTTCGCAGGCGCTTCTTCAATAGATTCAGGCAGGATTGGCGACAGCACGATCCTGTCATCGTGAAATCTGTACCCGGTCATACCCATACCTACGCCTTGAAGAAAACCGCCTGCGGCTGTAACAAAGATGTTTGCCGGTGCTGTTTGCTCTCCCGATGGTCCCACAGCACGGGTCTCATTGAAATGAACATACGGTCCTAGCGCAGCATCGTAGGATTTCTTCATAAATGTCCCGAAGTCGCAACTGCCAAGCTGCGCCGCGATGACTGCATGAACTGCGTCAGTCATGGCGGGACCGTCCCTATCGGCTGCCGAAGAATAATATTCGAGATTGTTGGTCGCCTGTTCTTTGGTCATGGGATATTCCAACGGATAGCTCAGTAGGACCACATCGGCCTGTTTGATTTTGTTGTTAGGGTTGGCAAGATTGAACCCGGCATATTGGAGATGGGTCTGCCTTGACGGATCAAGCAATGGCCGCACCATCTTGTTGCGAGCATTTGTCCAAGTCTCAGGTGCTGGAAGATCGAGAAGCTTTGCCGTCTTGATCGCAATGTTGAAAGCTTCGATGGCGACAGCATTGTTATAGGCCTCGGTTGTCACGTTTGACGCGTATTCGTCGGGCCCGGTCACATTTGTCAGCGTGAACGAACCGTCCGCATTGTAGTTTCCCCGCGTTGTGTAAAAGTCTGCGATGTCGCTGACGATCGGCCATACTTGATCCCGCAGGAAGTTGGTATCACCCGTTGCAGCGTAATATTGGTACTGGGCTAGTGCTATATCGCCTTGCAAATGCAACTGGCGCCGCTCCCGTTCGCCAATACCATTTTCCATCACCCCAACACCCGAAACCCAAGGGAAATACGCACCCTTGTAAGGTTTCGTTCCCTCGTCATTCACGAAATCCGGGCTGTTCAGGTTCTGACGTGCAGCGGGGAGGGTGTCGAAGCGATAATCGACGATCGACTTTGCAAGTTCTAGATGCGTCAGCAAAAGATAGGGATACATCCATGTTTCAGCATCCCAGAATATCATTCCCCCATAGCCAGTACCTACGAGACCGGAAACAGGTATGCTGGCTCGCGATCCCTCATAGGTACTCGACAGCAACTCAAATTGAGCCGAATTGATGATTTGTTGGAGGCGGGGGTTTTCGACGGTGATGCTGCTTTTGTTCCAGAGGGCTTCCCACGCGTCTTTATGTTCAGCCAATAGTGCATCGAAACCCTTGAGCTTGGCTTCCTTTGCCGTTCCGTCCGCAGCATCGTTAACGCTTGTCTCGTCGTCAGCAAATGTCTGGGGGACCGCAGTTCCCAACGCCTCCACGCGTTCCTTATCGATAGAGGTGGCGATGCCCACATATTTGGTAAATGTGTAGGTCTTGTCTTTCTGCGGCGTGAAATTCCAATAGAGACCGCTGGCCAAAGATGGCCTGTCCAGATTACCGGTTGTACCTGCCTCCGGCGGAATATCCATTTTGAATGCCGTCGTGGCTTTAAAGCCCGTTACGGCCTCAGTCCGGATTGAGGCTTGAGCACCCAATCCGCTCGCATCCTGCCATTCCTGGCCGGTACTCCTGGCGCGCCTTACACCACCCATATCGAGAAATGACTCGACGTGTATGTCTCCAGTCCAATCGAGCGGGGTAACCTCCAGACGGGTGACGCCCAGATGTTTTTCGGTTCTATGGGCAAATGTTGTCCATTTTAGCCTGACTTTTTTGTGGATATTCCGACTAAAATTATTACGGGGCGAGGTCCAGACAAGCGACGTTGTAACGACCCCCTTACGCATGTCTATCGTTTGTACGTACTCGGAGACGTCGTCAGGTTCGAGATAGGTCGGATCAAAAAACGTCGCGGCGCTATCGCTTCCATCGCGGATCGTCAAGCTGGACCAGTTTGGTAGTGAAGCCAGAAGACGCCGACCGCCTGAGTATAGCCCTTCAACCATGGCCGAGGTATAGCGCGGACCGTCGTTGGTGAGAGGTCCGATGAGATCGGGGTTTTGACGACCCACCCAATAACCTTGCCCCGCAGCGGGAATACGCAGACCGATATAGCCATTGCTGACGAACGGCTGGTTGAGATAGGTTTCGTTAAAATTGCGATTGACGATGACCCAGCTTTCTTTGTTCCCTGCCGGCGCAACCGGCGGCTTGTTCGTATCGGCGACCGGACCTTTTAATGCTTCTACTTGTCCGGTAAGCGTCGCGACAGTGTTTGTGAGGTCAACTATTTTTGTCGTTGTCTCATCGATCTGCGCTATCAGGCCTTTGACACTCTGCCCTTCTGGCAAGCCTCCCAACTCGGCCATAAGTCTTTTGAGAGCGGTCTCCTTGACCGCAAGATCACGGCTCAAACCGTTGGCTTTAGCGGTCAGCTCGGCGACTGAGGCCGAAGTGGGCATGGATGCCAGCGTGGTTTTAAGTCCGTCCAGCTGTTCGCTCAGGTCTGCAATCGCTGCCAAGTTGACTGCTACAGTGTTCTTTAAGGCAGTGTTCTCTGCTCTTAGCACTTCATTTTCGTTCGTCAGCCCCGTGATCTGACTGTTGAGCCCATCGATTTTACCCTTGAGAGCATCGGCTTCGAATGTACTGCTATCTTCAACTTGCGTTTTGGTGGCGGCTTTGTTGCCGGAGTCGTTACACCCGGCGAGCATTGTGCAGCCCAAAAGGCCCACAAAGAATGCGGTTCTTGAAATCATAAATTCCTCCCAAATAAAAAAATACAACTATGTGGACGCACCAAGATGCAGTCTTGCTACAGCAAGGCCGCAGGGCGCCCGCAAGGCACCTCCCGCACATTTCTCAATAAAAAGTATAATACTAAAGTATAATATTGTATCTAATGTGCAAATTGGTTAGCTGGTTATTTTAAAAAGACGATCCTAGCAAGACAATAAGCAACTTTGTTTCTTATCATTTAGTATAACTTCAATTTCGTTGGATTTCTCGGACTCTAAGATCGAACTCGATCCATTCCCCTTGTATCAGTTTCACCCTTGCCATTTGAGCCGCCATCGGACAAACCGTATTGCATCATGTACACCGCACCTCGAACGCCGCGTCCTGTCGATCATCTGGTTTTGCCAACCGCGGACCTTGAGATTGCGCGCGCACGTCTGGAGCAGCTGGGCTTCACAGTTGCGCCAGTCGGCAAGCATCCATTTGGCACTGAAAATGTCTGCGTTTTTCTGGGCGATGACAGCTTTCTTGAGTTTCTGGCGATCGGTCAGCGTGAGACTTGCGAGATTGAAGCCCGCAACGGCAATGTGTTTGTCGCGCGGGATCAGGCCTGGCGCTTCCGCAATGGACAAGAAGGTTTTTCCGCTCTTGTCATGAGGACACACGACGCGACCGGCGACCATCAGGCCTTCATCGAAGCAGGCATTTCCGCTGGGGCTATCCTGAATTTTACTCGCCCGTTCGCCACTCCGGATGGTAAGAAGGATATGGCGGGTTTTCGTCTGGCTTTTGCGGCTGATTTGCGCGCGCCGGACGCCTTCTTTTTCACGTGTGAGCGGGTTAACACCCCCAAAGTTGATCGCACTGCGCTGCAAACACATAAAAACGGCGCTGGTTCTCTACGCGAGGTTGTTCTTTCCGAAGTCAACCCAACGGATTTCCAGTACCCGCTTCAGGAAATCATCAACCAGCGTGACGTAAATGCGCACTCGTTCGGTATGGATCTGCGAGCTGCCAACGCCAATGTGACAGTGTTAACTCCTCAGGGACTGCGCTCGTTCTTCGGCATCGAGGCTTTGGAAACCGAGCGTGGTTTGCGGCTACAGGCTT
>Ga0193743_1003340_pt1 | contig 10776 bp, 5 predicted proteins | sample L2c2metaG_FD_143038 | JGI IMG/M metagenome (GOLD analysis project Ga0193743, IMG submission 143038) | Soil microbial communities from a riparian zone of the East river system, Colorado, United States - L2c2 | ecosystem: Environmental > Terrestrial > Soil > Riparian zone | place: USA: East River...
TGACGATTCTGGGGATCGTGATCGGCGTGATGACGGTCATCATCATCTCGTCGGTGATCAACGGGCTGAACTCGAACGTCTCGGGCCTGGTGGAGTCGTTGGGAACCAATGTGATCTGGGTCTTCCGGTTCCCGGTGATTGGCGTGCGACCCACGACCGAGATGCTGACTCGCAAGCAGCTTACCTACGACGATGCGATGGCCATGAGGGACCTGCCGCACGTCGTGGCCGTGACGCCGGGCCTACAGTACCGCGACCAGCGCGGTGTGGAGGGCACAATGGCCGTGAAGTACGGTACCAAGAAGTTTGAAGGGACGACGCTCGAAGGCGATACGGCGAGCGTGAAGGATGTGTATGACCTGAACATGAAGGAGGGACGGTTCTTCACCGACGCTGACACAGAGCGATCGGCGAATGTCGTTGTGCTGGGCAACGATACCACGGAAGGGCTGTTCGACACGGTGGACCCTATAGGCAAGGAGGTCACCATCGCCGGCATGGTCTTCACCGTGGTCGGCGTGATGGACAAGCAGCCGCAGGCCTTTGGCGGAGGCAAGAACCCGGAGGACAACAAGGCGTACTTCCCGGTGACGACCTTCCACAAGATTCACCCCGAGGTGCTGGACTACTGGATCAGCCTGAAGTTCGACGACCAGAAGAACAAGATTCTGGTACAGGACGAACTGCAGGAGCTGCTGCGACGCCGGCGCAAGGTGAAGAACGACGCGCCGGACAACTTTGCCATCTTCGGCACAGACTCGCTGACGCGGCTGTGGGACCAGATCACCTTCGGGCTGTTCGCGCTGATGCTGTCGCTGTCGGCGGTGGGTCTGATGGTGGGCGGGGTGGGCGTGATGAACATCATGCTGGTCTCGGTGACCGAACGCACGCGTGAGATCGGCGTGCGCAAAGCGATTGGCGCGACCAAGCCGATGATTATGACGCAGTTCACCCTGGAGGCGATAACGCTGTGCGCCGTCGGCGGCATAATCGGGGTGCTGGGCGGGAGCGCCATCGGGTTTGCCATTCACTTTTTCTTCCCTGCCGCACTGTCTGCCATATGGATTGGCGTCGCCTTCGTCAGCTCCTGCGCGATCGGGCTGATCTTCGGGATCTACCCGGCCTGGAAGGCGGCCAACCTGAATCCGATTGACGCTCTACGGTATGAGTGAGAGGAAGCGTAAAGTTCCCCGACTACGTCCTTATGGTCTCTGCTCGGAATGACATCATAGTAAGATGCTGTTGAAACATAGCTTAGCTAAGACTAAAGGCTCATCCCGAAGCTCTGAAAGATTGCTACGGGAGTAAGCTCGGAGCTGTTCTTGGTCCGTGTTCCGTGGGACGGACCATCACAAAAAGGTCGTACATCTCCCCTGCCGGTTACCCGGTAGACTGAAAATATGCTGGCAAACTGCATCGAGGGCCTCACTGCACTGCTGGCGCTGGCTGGCGTCGTTTATATGGTGCTGGTGCTGTGGGGCGCGCGTGACTTCTATCTGGCCTGCCGCCGGCGCGAGTCCAGGGCGGGGTACGCTCCCGATGTCTCCATCCTGAAGCCAGTCAAGGGGATCGACCAGCACATGTACGCTGGCTTTGTCAGCCACTGCAGCCAGCAGTATGCGGGACGGTTCGAGATCCTCTTCGGCGTCTCCAGCCTCTCCGATCCCGCGGTTGCGGAGATCGAGCGCCTCAGGGCGGAGTTTCCCTCCATCACCATCCGGCTGATCGAGTGCACACGCCGCCTGGGGACCAGCGGCAAGGTCAGCAACCTGGTACAGATGCTCCAGGAGGCGCAGTACGAGCACATCGTCATCAACGACAGCGACATCCTCGTCTCGCCGCACTACCTCACGCGCATCATGAGTTGCTTTGAGGATGTGTCCGGGCCGCGCGTCGGCCTTGTGACGGCTCCCTATATTGGATGCACCCCGGCAAAGGACGCAGGGCTGTGGTCGCGGCTGGAGGCACTGGGGATCTCGACGGATTTCTTTGCCGGGGTGCTGACCGCACGCAAGCTCGAGAGGGGCATCCGTTTCGGACTGGGTTCGACTCTGGCTACGACCAGGACCGTGCTGTCCGAGACCGGAGGGCTGGAGTCGCTGGTGGAGTATCTGGCCGATGACTACGAGATGGGCGTGCGCATCGCCAATGCGGGCTACCGTGTGGAACTGGCCGACGAGGTCGTGGAGACCTCGGTGCCCAACTACAGCCTGCGTGGTTTTGTCGATCATCAGCTACGGTGGGCTCGCTCGACGCGCGATTCGCGCAAGCTGGGCTATGTGGGCCTGGGGATTACCTTCTGCCTTCCCTGGGCCATCTTCGCCTGCATCGCCAGCGGCCTTGCGTTGTGGAGCTTTACGCTGCTGAGCCTGGCTCTGCTGGCCCGCATTGCGGTGGCGCTTTCGGTGGGCGTTGGCATCCTTCGCGACGGACAGGTGTTGCGCGACCTTTGGCTTCTTCCTCTGCGCGACTTCTTCGCCTTCGGCTTCTGGCTGTGGAGCTTTGCCGGCGACACGGTAGTGTGGCGCGGTGAGCAGTTCCATCTGCACGACGGCCGCATCCGGCGGCAGACCGCGCTGGCCGACGTCAAAATCGCCCGCTGAGAGTCGCGCGATTCGTTCGTCCCAACCCCATCCCCATTCGTCACAAACTCCGAACTCCCCGTGATCGGCTGCGTAAATCGAGACATAGTCGGCCCCGCGTTTCGACGAGGTGATCTATGGTGTCGTTCCACGATTCCAGCCTGTCCGTAACGAAGCAGCCCCGGGCCTGGGCTTGGCTTCTCATCTCCCTTCTCTTTTCAACCGCTTTCTATAGTGCGTCAGGCCAGCAGGAGAAAACTGCTGCCGACCAACAGGTCGAACGCCATCGACTCGCAATCGAGCAGGCGCGGCGCCTTAACCTCAACAACGGTCAGCTCGGGCGCTTGTGGGCACAGATGGCTTCCGACGAAGAGAATCTGGGCCAAATGGATCAGGCAGAGGCAGCATATGCTCACGCGTTGGAGCTGTTTCAGCACGATCCATCTCTCCAGCTCGATTACGCCATCACGCTATCCGATCTGGGCACACTGTATGCGATGACGCAGCGGCAGAAGGAATCGCTGAATTGCCGCAAACAGTCGTTCGAGATCATTCAAAAACTTGGAGATCCGCTCCAGATTGCGCGCGCAGAGACCCATCTGGCGGATGCGTATCTTGCTCTTGGAAAAGATAAAGAGGCAGCGCAGCACGCCCTCCTGGCGAATCGTGGATTTTCCAAGCTCTCCAATGCGACCGCGGAAGACAGGGCCTCGGCACTGGCCGGTTACGTCTTTTCGAGCTGCCTGGTAGGTCACTGCGGTGAAGGACTGACTGCAGCGCGGCAGGCCATGGAGTTGACCAGCGCAAATTTTTCTGCCGATTCCTTTCCCATGGGTCAGGTCCATGTGGTGCTGGGCTATGCCGAATGGCGAACAGGAGACAACGCACAGGCCGAGACGGACCTGCAGGACGGAATTCGCATCCTCCGGCACGTTCTCTCTCCATCTCATCCGTTCGTTGTGCATGCGCTCGATCTCTACCGCCGGTATCTTCTGGACACACACCGGGAGATAGAGGCAAAACAGATCGCCGAACAGGAGAAGGCTCCGGCCCTTGATGCCTCGTGCAAAAACTGTAAGGTGAGCGTCTACGGATTACGCAAATGATGCGCTTCGTCTCCTCCTTTTTCGAAGCTCTACTGTGACGAACGAGGGCATTCTCCAAGCCGTTTCGACTTACGGGACTGATATTCTTAAGGCTTGGCAAACTACCTTATTACCGGTGGAGCAGGGTTTATCGGCTCGCACCTTGTTAATGCCCTGCTCGCCCGAGGTGATCGCGTCAGGGTGCTCGACAACTTCGAGACCGGTCTTGAGAAGAATCTGGTCCCAGTGCAGGACCGGATCGAGCTGCGCGAGGCTGACCTGGCTGACGCCGACGCCGTCCGGAGCGCATGCGAGGGCATGGACTATGTGCTGCACCAGGGAGCCCTGCCCAGCGTTCCGCGCAGCGTCAAGGAGCCGCGACCAAGCCACGAGAGCAACATTGGAGGTACCTTCAATGTCCTCGAAGGTGCGCGGCTGGCCGGGGTCAAGCGCGTGGTCTATGCAGCGTCTTCTTCGGCCTACGGCAACCAGCCCGGCTTTCCCCGGGTGGAGACGATGGCGCCACAACCTCTGTCGCCGTATGCGGTCCAGAAGCTGACCGGCGAGCTGTACATGCAGGCCTACTGGCGCGTCTATGGGTTGGAGACTGTCTGCCTGCGCTACTTCAACATCTTCGGCGCTCGGCAGGTTCCGGACTCGCCTTACTCTGGCGTGATGGCGCGGTTCATCCTAATGATGATGCGCGGCGAGCAGCCGACTATTTTCGGCGACGGAGAGCAGGGCCGGGACTTCACCCACATCGAGAACGTAGTCAGCGCCAACCTGCTGGCCATCGAGGCTCCACGCGACTTAGCCTCCGGGCGCGTGTTCAATATTGCATGCGGCGAGCGCCACACCCTGAACGAAACCTATGCCCTTCTAGCAACCTTACTCGGCTTCGGGCATCCACCTATATATGGGCCTGAGCGCGAAGGAGACGTCCGTGACTCGCTGGCGGATATCTCGGCTGCTTCTGCTTTAGGTTATGTTCCACGGATCGGTTTTGAAGAAGGATTGCGCCGCACCGTCGCCTGGTATCGCGACGAATTTGCTGGTTAGGAAGACAGAAGAGTGACACCTACGAACATCGCAGTATCTACGACGGGAACGGGACTGGAAGAGTGGCTGGCAGGAATCAGCCAGCGCACGGCGCGGGTCGGAATCATTGGGCTCGGGTATGTGGGGCTTCCCCTCACCCTGCTGTTCAGCGAAGAGCGTTTCCGGGTCACCGGCTTCGATATCGATACGACCAAGGTAGTCAGCCTCAATGCGGGCCAGTCGTATATCCATCGCATCGAACCGGACCACATTCAGGCGGCCCAGCGCAGCGGTTTTCGGGCTACATCGGATTTTTCCGAGATCACAGGAATGGACGCCGTGCTCATCTGCGTCCCCACACCACTCAACGAAGACCACACCCCCGACATGAGCTATGTCGTCTCCACCATCGAGGCAATCGCGCCGTATCTGCACGCCGGACAGCTGGTCGTGCTCGAGAGTACGACCTATCCGGGAACTACCGAGGAGATCATTGTCGAGACCATCAACCGGCACGGCGCGCAAAAGGGCGTGAAGGTGCTGCGCGGTTCTTCTTCGCAGGTGGCCGCAAACGATCTCGACGGCGTGATGGTGGCGTTTTCGCCTGAGCGCGAAGACCCGGGCAACATGATCACACCGCGCCGCGACATCCCCAAGGTGATCGGCGGTGTCGATGCGCGCGCCACAGCAGCAGCGTCCGCGCTCTACGGCAGCGTCTTCCGCAAGACCGTGCCCATGTCGTCGCCCGCCGCCGCGGAGATGACCAAGCTGCTCGAGAACATCTATCGCTGCGTAAACATCGCGCTGGTCAACGAGCTCAAGCAGATCTCCGAGCCCATGGGCATCGACATCTGGGAAGTCATCGAGGCCGCGGCCACCAAGCCCTTCGGCTTCCAGGCCTTCTATCCCGGCCCGGGTGTCGGAGGTCACTGCATCCCCGTCGATCCCTTCTACCTTAACTGGAAGGCGCAGCAGTTCGGTGTGCAGGCCAAGTTCATCGAGCTGGCTGGCGAGGTGAACGAGGCCATGCCCGCCTACGTCGTGCAGTCGACCGCGCGCGCTCTCGAGCACAACGGCGTTACCCTGTGCGGAGCGAAGGTGCTGGTGCTTGGCGTCGCCTACAAGCGCGACGTCGACGACCTGCGCGAGTCGCCCTCGCTGATCGTGATCGAAAAGCTGCGTCAGGCAGGTGTGCAGGTGCAGTACAACGATCCATTCTTCCCCGAGGTAGGACGTGGACGCCACTATGACCTGCACATGCGCTCAACTCCGCTGGAAGATCTCGACCGCTTCGACTGCGTGCTCATCCTCACCGATCACTCTCTCTACAACTATGGTGAGATTGTGAGCCAGGCGAAGCTGGTCGTAGATTCCAGGAATGCCACGCGGTCGATCGCATCTCCTAAGATCGTGCGCTGCTAAGCGCGCGCGAAGACGAAGCCGCGTCGCCTCTTCCTCCATCTCAGAGGGAAAGATAAGAATTTTCTTATCCCCTTCTGAAACTCCCCTCTTCATTTCACCAGTCTTCTGCGTTGACTCCGTCGATGTCGGCTTGCAGCATCAGGAAAGGTGTCTGCACTGATCGGTTAGCGCGCCCATGGGGTCACGAAAGTTCTTACAACTCGAGGTGTGCCTGCGCCGTGTGAAGACGCTGAGCCGCGCCGTTCCCTTCATCCTGCTGTTGTCTGGGCTTCACTGTTTTGCGCAGTCATCGAGCGGGTTTGCCGCCTCCTGGCAGCCGCTGGGCCCGGCGCAGGTAACGACCGCTGCCTACGGCAAGGTCACGGGACGAGTGACTGCAATCGCGATCGACCCGGCGGACGCGACAGGCAACACGGTTTACGTCGGCACGACCGGCGGCGGAGTGTGGAAGTCGATCAACGCGGCCGGGCCCGCTGCGGCGGTGAGCTTCACTCCACTGACCGACACGCTGCCGGTCTTCAGCGGCAACGCCGGTTCGTCGGCGACCCCTTCGCTCAGCATCGGGGCAATCAGCGTGCGAGGCCCGCTGGTGCTCGCCGGCACGGGCGACCCGAACGACGCCACAGACTCGTTCTATGGCGGCGGCCTTCTGCGCTCCACCGACGGCGGCCTGACGTGGACGCTGGTGAGCAACTCCCAGGATGTGCCCAACCAGAACTACGAATTCACGGGGCGCAGCTTCGCGGGCTTCGCCTGGAGCACTGTAACTCCAGATACAGTGGTCGCCGCTCTGTCGGAGGCCGCCGAGGGAACTCTGACTGGCGCCGCCGACCCGAGCGAAAGCGTGATGGGGCTCTACTACTCGACCGACGCCGGGGTCACCTGGCACATGAGCACCATCATGGACGGGGCCCAGATTGTCCAACGTCCGTTGGCCACGGGAGCGATCACCAGCGGAGGAAATGCAGCGACCTCGGTCGTGTGGAATCCGGTGAGGAAGCGCTTCTATGCGGCGGTGCGCTTCCACGGCTACTACGAATCCACCGATGGCGTTACCTGGACAAGATTGGCGCAGCAGCCCGGCCCGGGCCTTACTACGGCGGCGTGTCCGACGAACCCGAACCAGACCGGCAGCGCTGGCTGTCCGATCTTTCGCGGAGTGCTCGCGGTCGAACCTGCGAGCGGCGATATGTACGCCCTCACCGTCGGCTCCGGCAATCACGATCAGGGGCTGTGGCGCGACATCTGTGCGGGCGCGGGCACGGCCTGCACGGGTGCTGTTGCCTTCGCGCAGCAGCTCGGCGGGGCCTCGCTCGAGTCGGGTGGAGGTAGTGATGTCGTCCCGCAGGGGGACTACAATCTCTCGCTTGCTGCCGTAGCCTCGGGCACCGACACGCTTCTCTTCGCCGGAACGGTCGATCTCTATCGCTGTTCACTGGCCACAGGTTGTGCCACTCTGCGCAACACGACCAACGTACTGAACGGATGCGGCGCTCCGGCGAAGGTCGCGCCCGCGCAGCATGCTCTGGTAGCGCGCTCTACTGCGGGAGCCCCAGTGCTGCTGGTGGGTAACGACGGCGGCCCGTGGCTGTGGCGCTCAACCGATGGCGTGAACCAGCAGGGAGCACCCTGCTCGGCCGACGATGCGGTGCACTTTGAAAATCTCAACGGCGGGCTTGGCTCGCTTGCACAAGTGGAGAGCCTGGCCCAGCATCCCAGCGATCCGGCCACACTGCTGGCCGGGATGGGGGCGAACGGGACGGCTGCGACGACCGCGGCATCCACAAACGGCTTCGGGGCCTGGAGCCAGATCGCTGCAGCCGAGGGCGGCATCCCCGCGATTGACCCTTCCAATCCCGACCTGTGGTACATCTCGACGGCAGCGGGCGTCAGCATCCGGCGATGCGAGAAGGGCACGGCGTGTACGCTGGCCGACTTCACGGGAGAGCCGACGATCGGTCCGGCCCAGACTTTGCGTGATGCCACGCTGATCAATACACCCTGGCTGCTCGACCCTGCACTCTCCACAAACCTCATTGTGGGGACCTGCCGCGTATGGCGAGGTCCGGCGGCAAACGGCGCGCTCTGGTCCTCCGACAATGCCATCAGCAGGATGCTCGCTGGTCCGCAGAGTGGTGGTGCCTGTGCTGACACCAATGCGAAGGTGCGCGCTCTGGCGGCAGGCGGCCCGTCCTCGACAATACCGGACGCGCAACACTCTGGCGCACAGGTGATCTATGCGGGCATGGCCGGCTCGCTCGATGGCGGGGCCAGCGCGGGAGGACACCTCTTCGTGACCCAGGCGGCGGAGACCGGGACGAACGTCAGTGCGTGGAGCGACGTGACCTCGTCGCCGGTTACGAACAGTGGAGCTACGGCCTTCAATCCCGGCGGCTACGACATCTCGTCGGTCGCGGTCGATCCCCATGACCCGACGGGTAGCACGGTCTACGCCACCATCCAGGGGTTCCACGTCGCACACGTCTATCGCTCTACCGACGCTGGCGCGCACTGGACCAACATCTCGCGCAATCTTCCGGACGTTCCCGCCAACAGCGTCGTGGTCGACCCGAACGACGCCAACACGGTCTACGTGGCAATGGACAGCGGCGTCTACGCGACGACCAGCGTGACTACATGTACAACGGACAACTGCTGGGGCCTCTATGGCTCGGGCCTTCCCAACGCACCGGCGGTGCAGCTTGCGGTGGCTCCGGCGATGACGACCGGCGACGGACGCACAGGAGAGCTGCGCGTCGCAACCTATGGCCGCGGCATCTGGCAGATCCCTCTGCTGACGGCTGTGCTCCCGGCGCAGCCGGCCATCACGCTCGATCCGGTTGCACTGGGCTTCGCCACGCAGGCGATCGGTACGGCCAGTCCGGCCCAGACGATTACGGTGAAGAACACGGGCAACGCTCCGCTGAACGTCAGTCGGATCGACATCACGCTCGCGCAGCTTCCACTGGGTCCGCAGGCGGAGTTCTTCGCAACGGACAACTGCACCGGCGCTTCGATTGCCGCGGGTCAGAGCTGCACCCTGCAGGTAAGCTTCGCTCCCGCGGCCACAGGAGACCGCAGCGCAACCCTGACGATCTTTGCCAACGTCGCTGGAGGACAGGCCACAGTAGCGCTCAGCGGAAGGGCCGTCGCCGGTGGCTCGGTGGTGCTGACGCCGGTGTTCCTCAGCTTCGGCGCAACGAACGTGAATGCGACCAGCGCGGCCCAGAACATCACGGTCTCGAATACAGGTACTGCGCAGGTCTCTCTGGGAACCGCCACTGTAAGCGGCGACTTCCGCATCTCGGCAAACACCTGCGGACCGACCCTGAAGGCCAACACTGGGTGCACGGTCGGGCTCGTCTTCACGCCGTCGGCCTCGGGCTCTCGGGCTGGCATCCTGACGGTTCCGGCCGACGGTGGACCGCTGACGGCCTCGCTCAGCGGTACAGGCATCCTTCCGGCGACCGATGCGCTGGCGCCTGCGTCGCTCTCGTTCGCGACGCAGCCCTTGGGGACCTCGAGCACTCTCCAGCGCGTAGCCCTGACCAACACGGGCGATGCCGCGCTGACGCTGATCGCGACGCAGACCCGCGGTGACTTCATCGCGGTGAACTCCTGTGCCAACTCGCTGGCCGGTCACTCGACCTGCACCATCGGTGTGATCTTCCAGCCAACGGTTCTGGGGCCGGCGACAGGTACCTTGACGGTGTCGGACGAGTACCGCTCGCAGTCTGTCGCGCTCACAGGGACGGGTGTGGCTCCTCCGGGCGTCTCGCTGTCGCCACTATTCGGGATGAGCTTCCCTGTGACCGGCGTGGGTCTCAGCTCGGTCCCGCAGGGCGTGACCCTGACCAACAATGGCGGCCTCCCGCTCTCGATCGCAACCATCGCGCTCGACGGAGACTTCATCATCGCCCCGGGAAGCAACACCTGCGGAGAGACGCTGGCCGTGGGTGCGGCCTGCACGATGCAGATTGTCTTCAAGCCGGTGGCGGGGGGAACGCGGCGCGGGACCTTGACCATCAGCGACAGCGCGTCCAACTCCCCGCAGACGCTGCCGCTGACTGGCCTTGCGGTCGACTTCTCGCTCGCCACCAATGGTCCAGCTTCGGTGACAACCTCGAGCGGACAGAATGCCGTCTTCCCGCTGCTGCTTACCTCCGGGCCCGCTGTCGCGGGCGCAAAGGTGAGCCTCGCCTGCTCGGGCGTTCCGGCGAACGCAACCTGCAACATCACGCCGTCAAACATTGCGTTGGACGGGACGGCAACGACGGTCTCGGTGACGGTGCTGACCGGCGTCCCGAACCTCTCTGGACTCCATCTGTCGAGCCATCCTTTGAATCGGATCGCATGGGCCATACTGTTGTTTCCGGTGGGCCTGTTCGCCCTGCGCCGCAAGCGGCTGACGTCGCTCGTGCTGCTCTGCTTGTTGATGGCCGCGAACGGATGCGGTGGAGGGCGGTTGATCCCGTCGAACGGAGGTCCTGGCTCAGGGAGCACTCAGGGCTCTGTAACACCCACGGGAACTTACAACATTGTGGTGACGGCCTCGAGCGCAGGGCTCACGCGAAGCGTGAACCTGACCCTCGTGGTTCAATAAGCATCGTGCCGCGATTGCTGATCGATCAGGCGGAGCGGCCGGCGCT
>Ga0193743_1003342_pt1 | contig 10775 bp, 8 predicted proteins | sample L2c2metaG_FD_143038 | JGI IMG/M metagenome (GOLD analysis project Ga0193743, IMG submission 143038) | Soil microbial communities from a riparian zone of the East river system, Colorado, United States - L2c2 | ecosystem: Environmental > Terrestrial > Soil > Riparian zone | place: USA: East River...
GTCGTTTCCATCGGGATCGACGGAGAGCAGACTGTACCTTGCATCGATGAAGTACACGCGACCGCTCTTATTGGCAGGCGCCTTGGTGTCGTTTGGTGACAATGACATAAGATTCCTCTTCGTTCCGTTCATCCAACTGCGCAGGGTTGACTCTCGAACTTCTCTACTTCGCTGCACCTCTCAGGGCAAGCAGTCCAAGCAATAGGCTGTCGCGTTCCTCAGCAAGTTCGTCGATCGATTGATTGCCGGCCTCCGTCAGAACCCCTTGGACGATCTTCTCTTTCAAGTCGGGTGTGAACTCGGGATTGCCGAGGTCTTTCCACCATGTGGTCATCGGACCTGCAAGGTGCTCCATGAAGTGCTGGATACCGCCCTGGCCGCCGGCTAGATGGAAGAGCAGATTCGGTCCCATGAGGCCCCAACGCAGTCCCGGCCCCCAGCTCACCGCGGCATCTGCGTCCGAAACGCTGAGCACGTCTTGCTCGATCAGGTAGACAACCTCGCGATAAAGAGCGGCTTGAAGACGATTCGCGACATGGCCGACCACCTCTTTTCGTACATGAATGGGTCGCTTACCGATTGAAGCGTAGAACACCATAGCGCGCTCGATCGTGGCAGACGATGTCTTTTCACTACCGACCACCTCGACCAGAGGAATCAAATGAGGTGGATTGAAAGGGTGGCCGATCACACAGCGCTCAGGATGTTTGCACGAGGATTGGCTGATGCCAATGGGGATGCCCGACGAGCTAGAAGCGAGGATCGTGGTCTCCGGAGTGAGCGCGTCCATATCGGCGAACAACTTGATCTTGAAGTCAGGCCTCTCCGGCCCGTTCTCTTGAACCAGATCGACACCCTCAAGGGCATCGCTCAACTTGGTCGTAAACGAGAGACGCTCCTTTGAAGCGCCGGACGACAGCCCCAACTGCTCAAGGGCAGGCCAAGCGTCATCAATATACTCGCGCAGGTTCTCTTCGGCATCTGGAGCTGGGTCCGTGGCGATCACTTCGAGACCATGTGCGAGGAACAGTGCGGCCCAACTGGCACCGATGACCCCGGTTCCAACGATTGCGATACGACGGATGGCTATGTCAGCAGACATTGGTATTTCTCCTTTTCAGAACACATCTCATCGATGACGTCTAAAGACGCCCCTGCGCGGAACGGTAGAGTCTGTAACAGACCCGGAACTGATCGAACCAACACACTCATCCCAATTCGACGAGCCCATCTTTCAAGGCAACGAGGTCATCCTAACCAAGACTCAAGCGCGAAGATATTGCATATTCCTAGTAGTAGGCGGAGCCGCTTCGCTTCGCATTAGCTGCATAGCTTCGCCTCAATACATCTGTAATAAAGAGAACGCATCTCGTTCGCATCTTCCGGAGCGCGCGGGAACGTCATTGTAGGTAAACGTTTGGCCTGCGTAGCGGGGCAGCGAAGCAGACACTCGATGAATTAAACGTGTTGGAAGCGAACCTTCGGGCTTGCTGGTGGCGGAGCTTTCTCTATTCGAGATGTTTGTCAGCGACATGATGTCTTGCTTTCGTAACCAAGACGCCTTGCTGCAAACTTGTAGAGCTGGTTGATCTGTATGTCGCTCAGATTGAGAAGAAGACCGGTCTCCTCGCAGGAATAATGAAGTACTCCGCGCAGAAAATACACTGCCCGTTCCGGCCATGGGAGCCTAACAATTTCCGAGATTCCGGGAACTCTCAATTTAGCGCGTGGAGATGTCCTCACTTGGAGCGGTGAGTTGGCGGTTTCCCGATTGTACTCAATCGCGGTATCGATGACGGCTCGGATTGCCTGTTCAAAAGTCATCTCGCTGGACGAGCCTTCCAAGTCTGACAATGCCTTGCGGAGGACTCTCTCGGGAGAAAATGGGCAACGCAAAAGTGTCTCAGCAACAATGACGAGGTCTGCGTGATTGTCGTCGAAGAACGTTTTCCACATTTCTTCTTGTTCTATGCTCAGTTCCTGAGTTGTCATGTGAATGCCTTTCTACTTGAACCGATAATTTTGCAGCGCCAGTCCCGCAACATTCGCAATTGCCATCGTGCGACGGGCTCTAGTCTTTGCCCTCGCACAATTTCACGAGTCGTAGTACGAGCCTTCCAGTGCAGTAGCCGTCTTTATCAGAATCTGTTCGGGAGATAATTGGCAACGCAATAGCATCTCAACCGCGAGTGTGAGCGTCATACGCTGTTCGAAGACCAACATTCTCCACATATCTTGCTGATTGATTTCAAGTTCAGTGCGTCTCATATGTTCGTCCTCCCAGGGGCTCGCTCTGGCAGCTATGTGTGAGGACAGCCCGCCATATGCAAATCGAGTACGCCGCGCCAAACAGGAGCGGCAACGCCAGACTAAGTTGTGACAAACCGCGCTGGTGTACAACAAATTAGGGAAGCTTTTCCCAATATCCTCTTCAGGTCTCGTCGCATTCGCCACGAATCTCTTCACAGATCTTCGTCGCTTAAGCTGTGGTCGATTTGAGATCTCGGCAGGATCGTCGGTACAATTAGCCATCCAATAGCGCGAATCCTAGCAATCATCTCCACTCTAAACAATTACATCTTCATGTAGTCGTCGCAAAGTGTGTGCACGTACGACAACCAAGGTCCTTCTGCCACCGTCGCTTTCGAACGTCACATTCGACATAAATGGAAAGCGACCACTATTGTTCAGCACTCTAAGACTGCATCCTGTACCAATGCGTTCTCAGCAAGGGCGGTGTGTCTGCGTGTGATAGATCCCCAGCACCCCCTTATAAGGAACATGTAATTTATCTCGCTCCGTACCGTTCCTAGTATCGCCACGTCACTGCAGCTTTCGTCGCAAGCACAATAGTTGCGAAGGCTGTGGACACCGCAAACGAATACCCGAAGCGATTTGAAAACGCAACTACAGAACCAACGGAGAACGAATATGGATCAAAATAACGGAACATCGAAACGTAGCGAAAAGGACTTCTCACTCCCGATAACTGCGCCGTGGCGCTGATCGATCACCAACGGCAAATGTTGTTCGGAACGAGTAACTTTGATCGCAAGGAAATCATTAACTGTACTGTCGCGTTTAGGAAAGCGGCGCGGGTATTCGATGTTCCGGTGGTGCTGACGACGGTCGATCCGATGAGTTTCAGCGGAGACCTGTGGCCGCGGACCCGATACGTGTTCCCGGGTAAGCAACCGATCGAACGTTCGTCCATAAATTCCTGGAACGACAAGAACTTCGTTGCAGCGATCGAGCAGACAGGGCGCAAGAAGATTGTGCTGGCGGGGCTACGGACGGAAACCTGCGTGGCTCTTCCGACAGTGCATGCGCAATTGCGAGCGACGGCGTGAGTTCAAGGAGCTAGTGACTACTCCGCGCTTAGAACCCGGATCGACACTTACTTGCATTAATGACCAAACAAGTTAGGCCAGCACGACGTCGATTCGATAACGCAGGCAGCGGTTCACGAATCTTACACGCCAGAGAAGTAACCGAAGACCCTGTTTTTGCCTTTTCTCCGAGCCGGCCTATGGATCACTTTTATGGGATGTTTGGCGCGATCAAGCCGTCACAATCGCCTTTGGTAAAAGCTATAAAACTTTGCCTAAATTACATAAATTGCCGGCATTGCGAGTCAAGGCCGTGCCCGCGTAGCGTTTACCCGTTTCATAGCCATGCCACCTGAGATCTCGCGTGGGTCTGACGCGAACAAGCTGCGCATTTCAATATCGGGAGCGTAGACGGGGTGGTTTTGACGTCTGTGTACGGGAGGAAGCTCATGAGTGACTGCAAAGGTTGGACGGACCAAGTCCGCAATGCATCGGCTGGAAGATTGATTTTGATGATGGTCTTAGTGTTGGCTTGCGGGCGCGGGTGGGCGCAAACCACTGGGTCGTTGCTCGGGTTAATTACTGATCAGAATGGAGCTGTGGTTCCATCAGCCACAGTGCGGGTTACAGACACGGATACAGGATTTACCAAGAACACTGTATCCACTGCCGAAGGTACATACCTGGTGCCATTGCTGCCTGTCGGCCATTACTCGGTGGCGGTTGAAGCAAGCGGGTTCAAGTCGTTTACCAGAACTGATGTACTCGTCCCAGTCGCCCAGAACATTCGCGTGGACGTCCATTTGCAGGTCGGCGGAGTGGACCAAATGATCACAGTGGAGGGCAACGCCATAAACATCGAGACTACCAACGCAACATTGGGCCAGACCATCGATACTGCGCGGTTGAACAGCCTCCCACTGAATGGCAGAAATGCCCTTGGACTTCTCCAGACGCTGCCGGGCGTAGCCGTCTCGAATACACCGACTTATGTCACCTGGGCCCGTAGCGGACCGTCATTCAGCATTTCCGGAAGCCGAACCGACTTTGGTAATCTGATGCTGGATGGCACCACATTCACTGATGCAATTTCGAATACCAGCCAAAATCTCCCTACGGTTGACGCATTGCAGGAATTTCGAGTCCTCACCGATAGCTACGGCGCAGAGTATGGAAGAGCGGGCGGCAGCGTCATTCTTGCGGTGACCAAATCGGGAACGAATCAATTCCACGGCAGTCTTTGGGAGTACCTGCGCAACGACGCTTTCGACGCGGCCAACGCACTCACTCCAGCCGGCACAAGAAAGCCTATGCTACGCCAAAACCAGTTCGGTGGTGACATCGGTGGGCCAGTTCTTCTGCCCAAGTACAACGGCCGCAACAAGACGTTCTTCTTCTTCGCTTACGAAGGTCTTCGGATCCATCAACAGGCACTTACGGTTGCGTTTCCGCTGACAGCAAATCAACGAACCGGCGACTTTTCGGCATTGCTCCCTTCGCAGTTCATCAAGGATCCTGCAACTGACCTTCCGTTCCCAGGTAACATCATTCCGGCCAACAGGATAGACAGCGTCGCTACTAATGCGATGAATCTGTATGTGCCACTGCCAAATCAGCCGGATGGGAGTCTACGCCTTGCCCAAGCAGTACCAACCACGGCAAACCAATATATCGTCAAGATCGATCAGACCCTGGGAGCCAAGGACAGAGTATGGTTCCGCTTGTTCCGAAACAACACTTCGAGTGTCTCGCCGGGTGCTATTCCGTTCTTTGCAAGTCCCTCGAGCGGGACCTTCCAGAGCTACGCTCTCAACTGGACCCACACCTTCAGTCCTAATCTGCTCAACCAGGCGCAGATATCCTATTCGCGTCCAGAAGGAATATCGGATACCACGAAGAACGGTAAGTCGGCCCAAGAACTTGGCATCAACACCAATGGATTCACCCCATATCCCCAAACTCCGAGCATAAGCACGAGCGGGTTTTCGCTGGGTTCTGGGTGGTTCATAGATGAGCCATCGTATTTCCGCCAGATTGATGACATCGTCTCCTGGACCCATGGGAAGCACGACATCCAGACCGGGATCATGGTCAACTATCAGAAGAACGGAGACCTCGCTTATCCGGCGATGGGCTTCAACTTCTCGGGTCTGTACACCGGCAACTCGGCAGCTGACTTCCTGATCGGTCGGCCTCAGAACTTCAGCGTGACGACTACTATCGTCGATAATGGTACCTCGACAATCGTCCAACCGTTCTTTCAAGACAACTACAAACTCACCAAGAGGCTGACGATCGATCTTGGTCTCCGCTGGGCCTACCAAACGCCCTGGACCCAGAAGCGCGGGAACGTTTCGACCTATACCTATACACCCGGCGCTCAATCTACTGTGTACCCAACAGCCCCTCCGGGACTTCTCGTTCCTGGAGACAAGGGTGTTCTGCCTGGGCTTTACCAAGGCTGGAAGTGGGGCGCCGAACCTCGTCTCGGCTTTGCGTGGGACATCTTCGGCGATGGGTCGACTTCATTACGCGGTGCCTGGGGACTCTTCCATGCCGCGATCAACGAAGAGGTCGCGGCAATCCAAACAAACAACGAACCGTTCCTCGTGAGTTTCAGCACTACGCCGCCTTCTACGAAAGACCCTTGGGCGGGGCAGACGGACCCACTACCTTACGACCCAAAGAATCCAAGCTTCGGACCATTTCCCGGCATCACCCAATCGTATATCGATCCAAATTACCGACCGGCGGACATTCAACAATTCAATCTCAACATCCAGCACCGGTTTGGTTCAGACATCTTCGCTGAAGCTGCGTATGTTGGGACGGTGTCGCATCATCTTTATGATTCTCGCGACATCAACGCTGCCACCTATCAGCCGGGAGCGACGGAAGATAACGCACAGTCGCGACGACCGATCTTCCCGCAATACTACGGCAGCATGCCTGGCCTCTTCTCCGACACTGACGCGAATTACCACGCTCTCCAGATGAGCGTGCAAAAGAGGTTTGCCCACGGGTATTCCGTGAATGGTTCTTACACCTGGAGCAAATCGATCGACAACCGGTCTCAATCCTTGTTGGGATCTGGTGCCCAGGACCCAAACAATTGGGGACGGGCCGAACGCGGACTCTCCGACTTCAACGTCGGCCAAATCTTCTCAATGAACGGATTGTGGGATCTCCCAAGCTTGCATGGCAGAGGGCTGCTCACAGCGGTAGCCGGTGGCTGGAGGCTGAGCGGCATCTTCCGCTATAACGGCGGGAGACCTCAGTCCATTTACTCCGGTCAGGACAATGCTCTGATCGGCTACTCTCGCCCGAACGGTGGCATGATACGTGCCGATATCGTCGGCCCACCTAAACTCGACTTCGGTCGTTCGCGCCGGGAATTAGAGGCCGAATACTTCAACACGGCATCGTTTGCACAACCCGCTCTCGGTAAGTTCGGCACCGTGAGACGCAACACGATCGTTGGTCCGGGCTTCGTTCAGAATGATATCTCCGTCATGAAGAAGTTCCCATTGCCGCATGAGTTGGGTGCGTTCCAATTCCGGGCTGACATATTCAACCTGATGAATTGGACCAATCTTGGACAGCCGGACACCACGATGACTTCACCATCGTTCGGCCAAATCAACAGTGCCGGTGACCCAAGAATCGTTCAATTTGCACTGAGGTACGACTTCTAGTTCTCAGCAAGAGAAGAACCCGGCCGCAGCGCGCGCCACAGCTAATCGTGGCGCGCTTTTGTGTTTTCCCTGTATTTTCCGGTATTGCTGATCCGTGACCTTTGCTTTCCACCACTCTTCGTGTACTAGGGAGTGACTACATACCTGGCAAGGAGCATCGGCTACAAATATTAGGATGACCCATTCAACGCGCAGGATCGCACTCATCTACGATGCACGGTCGACATATGATCTCAAGGTGATGTCTGGCGTCGCTGCGTACTTGCAGGAGGGTCATCATTACAGCGTCTTCATTGAAGAAAACGCATTGAAAGACCAGCGATTGCCTGACCTGCGCTCGTGGGAAGGCGATGGCATCATTGGAAATTTCGACGATCCCGGCATCGCCCGGCGGGTTACCCGGGCCCGATTGCCTGTCGTTGGATTCGGAGGCGGATATGGATGGTACGTGACAGGGTCGGCCATCCCATACCTCTACACGAACAACAAAGCAATCGCGACGCTCACAGCGGATCACCTGCTCGATCGAGGCTTCAAGCATTTTGCCTACTGCGGCTACGCAAAGAGTCCCATCAACGGTTGGTCCCAGGAAACGCCAGGAGGCGTTTGAAGGCTACCTTCGTAGGCGTGCCACGTCTTGCGCCATTTTCGATGGAATCCCTCGGTCAAACCATAACTGGGCCACTCTGCAGCGCTCGTTGGGAGAATGGCTACGGAAGCTACCGAAACCGCTCGGTGTTATGGCGGCAAATGATAACCGTGGGCGACAGGTCCTTGAAACATGTCGAGCATATGACATCGCAGTACCCGATGAGGTCGCGGTCGTGGGTGTCGATAACGACGAACTTCTATGTCGCTTGAGCAGTCCGCCCCTAAGTAGCGTTGAACAGGGCGCCAAAGGATTAGGCTACGCTGCGGCTGCGCTGCTCGACCAAATGATACAAGGCCGCAGTTCCCGAAAGCGTCAATATGTCTTCGACCCCACAACCGTTGTCACCCGGCAGTCGACGGATATATTGGCGATCGATGATCCCAAAGTTGCGCAGGCGATGGCGTTTATCCGTGAACATTCTTCGGAAGGGATTAAGGTTCCGCAGGTTGTGAGCGCTGTCGCCATCTCTCGTTCTGGGCTAGAAACCCGCTTTTCGTCAGCTCTCGGCTACTCCATTCACATAGCTATAGGCCACACGAAGCTCGAGCGTGTGAGAAGGTTGGTGTCGGAGACCGACTTACCGCTGAAACAGATCGCTGCGGAGTCCGGCTTCAAGTCGGTTCAGCATATGACGACTCTTTTTGTAAGAACGTTTGGTCAGACACCAGGCCGGTACCGCCGGCTCTCGACTATCTGAGTTCGTACATGGCAAACAATCCCTCAATCCGTGACGGCGATTAAATCATCGAACGATCCCAGCTGTGTCTGACCCGCTTCAAGTCCTACGCAAATCTATAAACCACTAACCTAATTACATAAACCACAGCAATTGAATCGGGCATGTGCGGCTAAGTAAGCTGCTTCGGTGACTAGTCTTCCTTTTAAGTGCCGCGGCAAGACAGAAACTGGCGATTATCCTGTTGCTTGATATCGAGGTAGCAAACGGAATTTTAGAGGAAATCGAAATGATTGTAAGCAATCAATATGCGTGCTATCCAAGCTTGCGCGACAGGACTGTCCTTATTACAGGAGGAGCTTCTGGGATCGGTGCCGCGATGGTTGAAGAATTTGCACATCAGGGGGCCAAAGTCGCCTTTCTGGATGTGGCTACGCGATCAGCAGAAGAATTGATTGGGAGGTTGGAAGGACGATCTGCCCACGAACCTCTCTTTGTGCAGTGTGACATCACGAACATAGACGCTCTACGTTCGGCCGTTGATCAAGTTGAGAGCCATCTAGGGACAATTCGAATTCTGGTAAACAACGCCGCAAATGACGACAGGCACAACTCCAATGAGGTGACTCCGGACTACTGGGACAATCGAATGAACGTGAATCTGCGGCATCACTTTTTCACGATCCAGGCACTGAGTCCGGGTATGAAATCAGCCGGCGGAGGTTCGGTCATCAACATGAGTTCGATTGCATGGATGATTCCATCGACGGGGTTACCGGCTTATGTAACCGCAAAGGCAGCTATTGTTGGTTTGACACGAGCAATGGCCCACGAGCTTGGGTCTTCGAATATCCGGGTGAATAGCGTGCTGCCAGGTGCAGTGTTAACCGAACGTCAAAAGCAGCTGTGGTGGACCCCGGAGTATGAAACGGAGATCATGTGCAGGCAAGCATTGAAAAGATGTTTGGTCCCTATCGATGTCGCACGAACGGTCTTGTTCCTTGCCTCAGATGACAGCTCAGTAATCACAAATCAGAACTTCATCGTCGACGGCGGCTGGGTCTGAGTTGAAATGTTTCAGTTGTTCAGGATGGAAAATGATTTCACGCAAAATACTTAGAGTGTTCCTTACGATCGCAATCCTAGCAGGCATTGTTGGCGGACCCTGGACGCTCACTACTGTCGCTCGCACCTCCACCCCATCAAAAGAATCCGCATCGGATTGGCCGACGTATGGAGGACAACCTGCAAACGACCATTACTCACCGCTGCATCAAATCAACAAGAGTAACGTTTCGAAGCTCAGAATCGCCTGGACATACGACACCGGCGAAGACGGCGGAATGGAGACCAACCCCCTGGTGGTAGGAAAGGTGCTCTATTCCTACACTCCATCCCAAAAAGTGATCGCGCTGGACGCAGCTACAGGGAAACTCTTGTGGAAGTTCGATTCCGGGATCACAGCGGAACAGCCGACTCGCGGACTCTCGTATTGGACCGATGGGAAGCAGGCACGACTGTTCGCCGGGATCATGAATTATCTTTATGCGCTTGACCCGAAGACAGGAAAGCCAATTACAGACTTCGGAGAAGACGGTCGCATTGATCTACGAAAGGGCCTCCGCGGTGACTATCATCTCCAGTCGGTCGCGCTGACGACACCCGGAATTATCTATAAGGACCTCATCATTGTTGGTGGAGAGATGCCCGAGACCCTGCCGGCGGCGCCGGGGGACATTCGTGCCTACGACGTCCATACCGGCACGACTCAATGGACGTTCCACACCATCCCACATCCGGGGGAGTTTGGATATGAGACCTGGCCTGCAGACGCCTGGCAACATGCGGGTGCAGCCAACAACTGGTCCGGAATGAGTCTCGATGTAGAAAGAGGAATCGTCTACGTACCAACCGGGTCGACGGCGTTTGACTTCTACGGCGGCGATCGGCTTGGCGACAACCTGTTCGCCAACACGCTATTGGCCCTCGATGCCAATACCGGTAAAAGGATATGGCATTTTCAGGGCGTTCATCATGACATCTGGGATAGGGACTTCCCTTCTGCTCCATCTCTGGTGACGGTTCGGCATAACGGGAAGAACATCGATGCCATTGCCCAAACGACGAAACAGGGATTCCTCTATCTCTTCGATCGCTCCACAGGTGCCCCTCTATTCCCGATTGAAGAGCGGAAGTATCCAGCAAGTACTGTCCCGGGAGAAACGGCTTCGCGGAGACAACCTCATCCGTTGAAGCCCGCCCCATATGCACGCCAGATCCTCACTGAGGATATGCTGACGAACCGTACACCGGAAGCTCATGCGTGGGCAGTTAAAGAGTTTCGAACATTCCGCAGCGAAGGCCAGTTTGTCCCCTTCGGCCTCGATAAACAAACTGTTATCTTTCCCGGCTTCGACGGTGGT
>Ga0193743_1003343_pt1 | contig 10774 bp, 14 predicted proteins | sample L2c2metaG_FD_143038 | JGI IMG/M metagenome (GOLD analysis project Ga0193743, IMG submission 143038) | Soil microbial communities from a riparian zone of the East river system, Colorado, United States - L2c2 | ecosystem: Environmental > Terrestrial > Soil > Riparian zone | place: USA: East River...
TGCGGAGATCCAGCGGACCGGCAAAACAACGCTGGCGGCCATCGCCCAGGAGTTGGAAGCGCGCGGCGTCCATACCCCGGCAGGTCGTGACCGCTGGTCGCCCATGCAGGTATCGCGGCTGCTGGCCGACTGATATCGATACCCCTGCTACACTTCCTATAGTTGGCGAGCGGCCTTTAGCGTCAGCGTAGTCCGCCATATACGGGCGCCCACATGCAAAGCGGACGGTTCAACTCCTGGCGACTGCTTCTCTATACCCGCGCAATAACGCCCCCGCGAGGGCCGGCAGGCTCTTGGTCGGGGAGTGTGTCTCTGCGGCCGAGTGCCTGGTCTCTCTTGCTGCTTGGCGCCGTCTTGGCCGCGGGGGTCGCGGTGCGCTTGAGCAGCCAGGATGATCCGCCGGTCGATCCGCATCCAATGAGCGAACCGCTAGGCCATGCGCCGCCCGGTCCGCGTTGGTGAGGAACCGTGGCGTGCGGACCCCTGCCGGTCGCTCGACCTGGCAGCCTGTCCAGGCGTCGAGGCTGCTGGCCGCCTAATAGCCTCGGGGCGATCAAGCTAAGAAACAATGAAATCAATGCACTCATGATGAGGTTTGTCGTGGGTGACCCTCTAGCGTTGGGTCGCTACGTTCGACCATGGAACGCCCTCCCGAATGGTCGGCAGCCGATTGCCACGCACGCGCGGATGAACTCGAGCAAAGGGCTCGAAAAGCGACCGCAACATGGGCTCGCGAGCAGTGTCTCTTTTCAGCAGGCCTTTGGCGGACCCTCGCCAAAGAGGCAGAGGCGCGAGAGACGGCTGCGCACAAGCTGGCAGCGGAGTAGCTCCGGGTCCGCCCCCACCCGGTGGGACCAGAACTAATGAGTCTAGTAATCCGGGCCCGTTAGTGCACCGGGCGAAAGTCGGTTTGTTTAAGATCGAGCGCCAGGTACGCGTCGCCGAGCGTGCGCACAATCTGTCCTTGGATGTTCCCGAAATCGCGCTGCTGGGCAGCGTAGACACGCGCCATCTCGTAGATTTCTTGTTGGGGCGCCACGATGACCCGCTCTTGGCCCAGCAAAATTTGGGGCAATCGTGCGCGCCACGTCAGAAATGAGCGAGGCACGGCGTTCACCTGAACCGAGCCGAAGTCGAGAATGCCGCGGGCAACGCCGTGGCGAGCGACGAATGCTCCAAGGGCCTTGTCCAGGTCCTTGATGTCTTCAGACGTTAGGACACCGGTAAACTGCGCCAGCAGTACCCGGTGGTTACTATCGAACGAAAGGCTGAACATTGCTTGGCCTGCACAGTCTCCTCATCAGTAACGCGTCCGGCGTAGGCCGCCTTTTCGTTAGTGCCGGCGCGTGAGAAGTGTATGGCCGTTAATTGGCAATTTAGCGGGTACAGATGGCGACGGTTACGGTTCTTTCGGGTCCTGAGCGACGGCGGCGCTGGGCGTCATCGGAGAAGGCGAGCCTCGTCGAGGAGAGCCTGAGGCCGGGCGCGGTTGTGACGGCGGTGGCTCGTCGCCGCGATGTGCATGCCAACCTGCTTCATCATTGGCGGCGACAAGCCAGGCGTGGGTTGGAAGGCGGACGGGGATTGAAGTTGCTGCCGGTTGTCGTGGCGCCGTCGGCGCGCAGTGGTTCGCAGGGGTCAGGGTCGATCGAGATCGAACTTGCCGATGCCCGGGTCCGGGTCGATGCGTCGGTCGATGAAGCGGCGCTGGGCCGGGTGCTGCGGGCGTTGGGCCGATGATCGGCCTGCCATCTGAGACACGAGTGTGGCTGGCGAGCGGTATGACGGACATGCGCCGCGGCTTCGACGGCCTGGCGCTGCTGGTGCAGGAGGTGCTGAAGCGCGACCCGCACTGTGGACACCTGTTCGTGTTCCGCGGCAAGCGCGGCGGTCTTATCAAGGTACTGTGGCACGACGGCCAGGGGATGTGCCTGCTGGCCAAGCGGCTTGAGCGCGGACGCTTCATGTGGCCGCGCACCGAGGGCGAGGCGGTGACGATCAGCTCGGCGCAGCTCGGCTACCTGCTGGAGGGGATCGATTGGCGGCTGCCGCAGCGGACCGATCGGCCGCAGGCAGCGGGCTGATGCCGCCGAGTGCTGCGACATGGCGACTCGTCGATCGCGTGACCGTTGCGTCGATCTGGGATGGTGGCACTAATGGCGCTGTGACCACGGCCGCCGCTGAACCACTCCCCGACGACGTCGAGACGCTGAAGGCGATGCTGCTGGCCGAGCGGGAGGCCTATCGCGCCAAGGTCCGCGACCAGGTGCTGCTGATCGAGAAGCTCGAGCACCAGATCGCCCAGCTGCGGCACGAACGGTTCGGCCAATCGTCGGAGCGCCGCGCGCTGCTCGACCAACTTGAGCTGCAGCTGTTCGAGCTGAAGGAGGCGCAGGCTCAGGCGGAGACGGCGGAAGAAATCGCTGTGCCACAAAGCGTGACGGTGCCGTCGTTCGAGCGGCGCAAGCCGGCCCGTCGGCCGCTGCCCGAGCATCTGCCGCGCGAGCGCGTGGTCTATCCGATGCCGGTAGCCTGCCCGTGCTGTGGCGGGGTTCTGCACAAGCTCGGGGAGGACGTGACCGAGACGCTGGAGCTGGTGCCGCGGCAATGGAAGGTGATCCAGCACGTGCGCGAGAAGCACTCGTGCCGGAGCTGCGAGAAGATCACCCAGCCGCCGGCGCCGTCGCACCCGATCGCCCGGGGACGCGCCGGACCGGGGCTGCTGGCCCACGTGCTGTTCGCCAAGTACGGCCTGCATCTGCCGCTGACGCGCCAGAGCGCGACCTATGCCCGCGAAGGCATCGAGCTTGACGTGTCGACCCTGGCCGACTGGGTGGGCGCATCGGCGGCCACCCTGATGCCGCTGGTCGAGGCGGTGCGCGCCCATGTGTTCGCCGCCGAGCGGCTGCATGCCGACGACACCACCGGTGCCGGTGCTCGACGTCGGCCGCACGCGTACTGGACGATTATGGACCTACGTGCGCGACGACCGGCCGTACGTCGGTACCGGCCCGCCGGCGGCGGCCTACTTCTACTCGCCCGACCGCCGCGGCGAGCACCCCGAGGCGCATCTGGCGTCGTGGGCAGGGCTGATGCAGGCCGATGCCTATGCCGGGTACGACCGGCTGTACGCGGCCGGCCGCCGGCCCGGTCCGATCGTCGAGGCGGCGTGCTGGGCCCATGCGCGGCTCACCAAGGCGCCGATCGCCATCGAGGCGGTGGCCCGCGTCGATGCGTTGTTCGCCATCGAGCGCGACATCAACGGACTGCCGCCCGACGAGCGGCGCGAGGTCCGCCACGAGCGCAGTCGCCCTCGCGTCGAGGCGCTGGGCGCCTGGCTGCGCGAGCAGCACGCCAGGCTCTCGCCGAACAGCCAGGTCGCCAAGGCGATCGCCTACAGCCTCAACGCCTGGGACGCGCTGGTCCGCTTCCTCGACGACGGACGCCTGTGCATGACCAACAACGCCGCCGAGCGGGCGCTGCGTTGCATCGCCGTCGGCCGCAACAACTGGACCTTCGCCGGCTCCGACGCCGGCGGCCGGCGCGCCGCCGCCATCTACACCCTGATCGAGACCGCCAAGCTCAACGATACAGATCCGCAGGCCTGGCTCGCCGACGTGCTCGCACGTCTACAGGATCACCCGGCCCGGCGCATCGCCGAGCTGCTGCCCTGGAACTGGAAACTCCTGCGCCAGCAGCAACGAGCAGCCGCCTAAATCCTCGGTCAGATCCGGCCCACGCCATCAACTGTCGATTCCGCGGCCTCCGCCGGACGCGTACTAGGCTTCCAGAAGCTGTTCGCCTACGTCTCCCCCAAGATGCCGTCCGGCGAACGGTCAGGCCCTGCATGCTTAACAAGACCCACCCCTTGCATGCGGGGCCGCCTCTACCCCCATGGGCGCCGGCACAGGTCTCACGGCTGATGGACGACTGAAGCCCCGCTCGCCATGGGTATACTCTAAAGCCCAGCGCCGGCAGACGTCGCAGCGAAGCCACATCTGTCCGTAAGTCTTGGAGAGCGCGCGGAAGGTGAAAGCGCGATGCGGCCAGGGCCCAACCATGCCGCGAGGCTAGAGCCTGCTGAATGTCAGTGACGAATCAACGTTTTGCCTTCAGTGCTGCGCCGCTACCCGTTGTGGCTTGCTCCAACTATTTCGGTATGTCAGGTCTTCGCCATGTGCGGACGCTACACCTACAATCTTACCCCGCCGAAATGCCGAGCACGGCACCGGCAAGGTTTGCTAACTCCCCGATGTGGTCGACCGCATCTGCGAAGCCCTGAAGGATCTGACGGCCGAGCGCACCTTCCGTCGCTTAGCGATCGACACGACTAGGGGCCGCCGATCTACAGCGTCAGTCTGATCGACCTCGCGCAGCCCGGTGAAGCTTTAAGGCGGTCCAAAGGGAGGAGGTACAGTAAACTTCTTCCGCCTCAGGAGAGCTTCCATGGTCTTGATGCCTTTCTCGTAGAGGCCTCTGTCGCAATCGATACTTGCGCCTATTCGAGTGTGATTCCGGACGCCATCGGAATTTTCGATGCGACTAGCTCCATAGCGAAATATGCAATGAGTTGATCGCAACGCGCCTTGAGATCCGGCGTCGTTTGGGCGACAGCGGGGCTCGCCATCGCGGTAGTGAGGATAAAGCACAGCAACCGAATCAGGAATGGGTTCCCTCCGCGGCTCACTAGCGAATGCTTCAGTGAGGCGCTTGTCAGCGGTGATGCCCACCGTGGAAGCCACCATGAAAGTGGAAACCGCTATGGCTGTGGAAGTGATGGAAATGACGGAACCCTCCAAACCGCGGCCCGCAGCAATAAAACTCCTCGTGCCCAACCCCGTAACCGTAGCGAGGCCCATAGGCGTAGTTCGGACCAGCTGCTTGGGCGCAGGACGCGAGAGCGGCCAGCAGGATGATTAACGCGAGGAGTCCAAACCCACGCATATCCTTGAAATGGTCAGCCTACGTAGGGACCGCAAGATTGCCGGCTGCATTGCAAGGAAAGGTGATCGTTTGACGGGTCCATGCATAATCATCTGCGCAGTTCGCCCCGAACAGCTCCCCGCGTCGCCCGCACCGTGCCACGCTCGATGTCGCGCGCGCCATAGCGAGGGAGGTCGGGCCCGGGTAAGCGGGGCTCAGCGGCGCTTACCGGTGCAGGTATCACGCCATTGATTCAGCTCGCCGCATAACAGGCTGGAAATCAGGGTCGTGCAATTGGAGCAGGCGAAGCGCTTCGTCCAAGCACTTCACCACCATCGCCTTGCCGTTGCCGACCTCCAACTGAAGCTGCGCATAGTCGCGATAAAGCTCATAGATTTCGTGCTGAGGGGCCACGAAGACCCGATCTTGACCCGGATTGATCCGAAGCTTCCTGCCACGTTCAAACAATCTAAGGCGTGGTATGGCGAAGGCTTCGACGCCGGTTAAGTCGAAGATGCTTCTTACGTAAAAACCTTCCCGTGCTACAAAGCCGCGAACAAATTCATCCAGCGCCGCAATGTCGTCGGAACTCAGCACACCCGCGTAGCGCGTGAGCATCACCTTCTCCCGCGCCTCGAAAAACAGTGTGAACATGTCTCTGCTCCAACAAGCAGAATACTCTTACAAACCTCTGCGCGTTTAAACCCACCTGGCTGTGCATAGATATCCCTCAGCATCCACATAGAAGAAAGTCCCGGCGCTGAGATCGGCACGAGTAAGCCAGGGGAGTTATGCGACGACGATAGAAGCCCGTGGCTGCCCATCGTCTCAGATCAGCCCGCACTCCTCCAAGAGCTGTACACCGTCGGCCGTTATCGCCACGCTCTTCGGAGGTTCGCCGGCGCCCACGAGCCAGCCACTCACTTCTGCGAAATAGATTGCAGAATCCACGCTGTCGGTTGCATCGACCAGATCGAGGGCCGAGCGTTCAACATACCATGGCTGCGTCCGGTGCCCCGAGAGTTCGTAAACTTGGACTATGACAGCAAGGACCAAGGCCGGAATACTGTCGCGAGGTTGTTTTGGCATTGCTGATCACTTAGTGACTGGCCGCAGAACGCACGTGGATTATCTGCAGGGCGATCAACGCTAAATTGTATGAAATGTAGAATTGGCGGCCTAAGTGGCTTTGGTCGACGGCTAGATCGCGGCATAATGGAGGCATGAACTTAAGAGAATTGTGACCCGACCCTCGATTGGCGACGCCTGCAGCCCAAGGCGGGTACCTGTTGCAGGTAGAGCACCTAAAAACCGCGAATGCCGTGGTTGAAGGGCTCGCCACTTTTAGTTCTGCAATCACTCGGGCTAGCGAACTAATAAAAGCGGGCTACCGCACTGAGATTTGGTCCCCCTTGTCCGCCGAATGCACTGACGCCGTCGGCACTTCAGGCCGGCGCCAAGCTCAGCGTCGGTAACATCTAACTTGCATCCACGCAAAGAAAAACCCCGGTTTTTGACCGGGGTGAGTTGGCACGTGGCAAGGTTGGTTAGATCTTGTCGTTTCCGCCTGCCAGCGGGCCAGGTGGTAGGCGAGTGTGGGCGAGGCTTTGAGAAAGGCCGCCAGGTCCTCCTCGACTTGAGCGTTCTGTCGGCTGGCGGCGTACAGGATCGGCTGCAGCGTCTTATAGGCGCGAGCCTGACAGTGCCGACGATAATGGTGCGCCGCCACGGGATCGGCCCTTTCCGCCTTAACCAGCTCGTGCGTCATGTTGGAAACGCCGGTTATGTTCCCCAAGAGTTCGCTGAGCATCTTGATCTCGTGCAGCAACGTGCCGAACGCCCGCCGCCGCCGCCCGGCCTGTCGGAGCCGACGTAGGTAGATGGACCGATGCGCGACCAATGCCATAGCGCAGCCACGTAAGTTCAACCGCGCGGACTGACAAGCGGCCCGAAGCCCCTTTCGCTAGGGCACACGCGGCAACGCACTCAAGTCACTCCTTCGTCTTTAGGTGCTCGTCGTTCTCCGCAATGAAGTTCCGAATTTCGGGCGACATGTCCAACAGCTTCAGCCACTGCTCTTTGTACAAAGTTACAGGAAAGCGACCCATTCCATAGATGGACACAGCACCCTTTTCGCTCACCTTCATTCTGATGCCGGTTGCAGCACCCCTTTTGAGCGAGGCGTTTTCATTTCTGAGCCGTTCAAGTTCGGCCTTTAGATCTTCTTCAGACATGAATTCTCCTAGCGTTTAGCGCACTCCGACTGGCGGCCAATTCCGTCAATTCCGGCGCTATCGTGGGTGAGCTTGAGCTTTGATTCATGAGGCTAGGAAGATGGGCCGCCAGAGTCAAAATCTGACTCGCAGGAGCGTTTTGTGCGTTCCGGAGTCAGAGCCGCCTACCAGCCGAGGGCTAAATCGAATCCACGGGCAGAAAAACGGCCTTAGCGTTGATTCTGTCGGCTGGCCAACGCGCACATTGCGCGGGGTGAGGAGCATATCGCCCGGCAGCATGAAATCGTCGCCAGCGAGGCGCTCCTACACCACGTCACGCGACTCGATCACCCGTCCCGCGCTGCGGATCTGCTCAGGGCTGCGTTCTGGTCAGTAAACACGCTGTCCGGCGGGTCGGCGTCGAGCGGTGTTAATCGAGGATCGAAGCGGAACCGCGTCCCGCAATAGGACAGGGGATCGTGTCCGCCTCGCGCATATTGATGTAGATGTGCGGGTGATCGTGCGGCGGGGACACGCCGATGCACTCGAACTCCCTCACCCCGATGCAGATTTCTGGGACGCCGCGGTCGTTCCTGAACTTGGGATAGCCGCTGCGGGACATCGACTTAAGCCGTTGTGAATGGTGGGGGCTGTACAGTCGGCCGCCGCGTAACCGGCCGGAGCTGAGTGCCGTAGCGTAAACCCCTGCACCTGAAGCGGCTAGCGACTTACAGCGGCTCAGCTGGACCGCCGCGGGGCGCCCCGCTCAATGAAGGCATCCGCCTCCTCTTCGCTGTCAAAGGGCGTCGCCTGCAGCATCCGATCGCCAAGGAACGTAACGACCAGGTAGGGGTGTGTGGTGGCTGGCGGGTAGTAGATCACGTAGGTGTCTGCCATCTGTGCTCTCCCGTACTTCGGCTGGATCACATCGGCCATAGAGAGCCGGCGGTGCAAGGGACAGAAGCCGCACAACGCTGGGCGACACGGACCCGCGAAGCCAATGGAGCTATCATCGACGACCATGGTTATCGGGACCTTCCACATCTCCGCACCCAAGGGCCTGCCTAAGGTCATCAAGACCGGCGACGGGACCGATGTGGCCGCGAGGTACTTCGTCTACAAACTGTACGAGTCTACCGACAGACAGCCGAAGCAGTGGGCGGTGTTGCATGGGATGGGGGAGTCAGCGGCGACCATTTCCCGGGCGGTTGAGCGCGGATGGGTCGTTCTCCCGGAACCGAGCCGCAAGCCACTGGACCGTAAGGCCGCGCTAACCGAAGAAGGGCGGCGGCTGGCGCGCAAGGGGAGATAGGCCGCAATCCGGGAGAGGGGAGTTGCGCCAAATCACATCAGCGACAGTAATTTAGGGCCCTCCAGCCACCGCAAGTTAGCATTGCGGTCCACGATACAACCTGCGACAAGCGTGGTGGGTTCGACCCTACCCGGTCGGGCCTTTTTCATATCTTCTCTCGATCAACTTCAGCTCCGCCGTTGCGCGGGGCTTTTTCTTTATCGCGTTAGGGGCCGGAGGTCAGGAACCATCCAACCGGGTTGGCGGCCGTGCGGCGCGTCTTTGCCGTGGTGCGCGATCAGTCTGCCTCCTCCCCCTTGGCTGCCTTGGCCCTTGGCAGACTGTCGGCGATGTCAGCTCACTCGCCGACATTGTGATGCGGAGAGCGCCGGGCGACTTGGGTGGGGTAGCAGGGAAATCGCCCGGCGCGCAGGCGTGAATGAAAGGGGGAGAGGCCACGCCTGCACAGGGAGCTGAACAGCTCGTTTCCGCAGCCGCCATCCTCGCCGTACCCAATGCCGGCGTCTTTTCAAAGTGGCAATTCGCTTTCGAGTTCGCACGCCGACGGGCTCAACGGCGGCCAGGAAAACGGCCGTAGCGGCGATGTTGACGGGGAGCTGCGGAAATGAACGCGCCAGCCGATAGCTGGTCCGACGCATAGGCCATCAGAACACTCGTTCGCGAACTTCAAGGGTGTCACCTGGCTGAAGTACGGTTCCGACGTTTGCCTCGATGCGAACCACCTTGCCGTCCTTGTCGAGGCGCCTGATGTAGAAGTCGTTCTTCCTCGCTCGACGGGTGAAACCACCGGCCATCGCGATGGCGTTCACGGCAGTCATGTCGCTCACGTAAGCATAATTGCCGGGCTTTTGAACCTCGCCGATCACATAGAAAGGGCGGCGGGTGATGACTTCGGCGCTGACATTGGGATTGACCATGTAATCGGGCTTGAGCTTGGCGGCGATCGCCTGTTGCAGCTGGCTTGTCGTCACGCCATTGGCGGGGACGTTGCCGATCAAGGGGAAGGCAAGGTCGCCATTGCCATCGAGAGTGTACTCGCCAGTGAGGGTCGGTTGTCCGAAGACTGTGATTCTGAGGCGGTCGTTCGGGCCAAGCTTGTTGCTATCACCCGGGCTGCCGACGCCCGCCGCTGCCATCGGGACGATCGGCGTGGAGTCGCTGTCACACGCGGCCAGAACAAACGTTCCCAAAAACAGGCCTCGGCGTCGCAGGAAGCCGACTGTCGATGGTTCTGCAGACATGTCATACCTCTAAGTTGGAGCGTTTCCTCGATAGTCTTTCAGAAGGCTGGATGAAGCCTCATGTTACTTTAGCGGCGGCGACCGTGGCAGTGAGCGCCCTCAGTATACTGATCGAGAGAACGCTTGCGCGGTCGGGAGTCACCCACCCACCAGCCGCGGGCTAAATCGATTCCACGGGCAGAAAACGGGCCTAGCGGCGATGTTGCTAAGGCTCCAGCCTTTCCAGGCGGCGCAAGAGTCGTTTAACGCTGGTTGAGTGCCATTTGCCGCCCCGTGCCGTTGGTATCTCTCGCGCGTTCAACTCGCGCGCGATGGCGCCGAAAGTATCGAGGCCCTTTGCCCGGAGTTCACGAACTGTCTAGGCCAGCGCCTTGGCTTTCGCATGAGCGTCCCGCTTGCCTGCCTGCCCATTGTTGATTCTGCTGCCTGTGCCGGACGTAAGAAAGCCCAGGCGCCTCAGCATCCGCACTACGGTGGTGTAGTGCCATCTACCACCGCGGGTGGTCGGTATTCCTCTTCGGTTCAACTCATCCGCCAGCGCCCGGCGCGATATGAACCCAGCCGCCCTAAGCTCCCGAATAGTCGGGACCAAAGCACTGGCGCGGGAGTCCGCGGCCCGCTTATTGGCTAACGCACCGTGTATCCCGCGCCTGCGGGACGAAGTTTTCCCGCGTACCATTGGCCCATCATGCCCGGAATTTGATGCGTGGCTTGGTGCTAAAAATGTGTCGAGGTCCCGATCTGCTAGGGCAGCACCAGGTCGAACGAGGCTCATTAGAGCCTCGCCAACAAGCGAAGGCCCGCCCAGGAACTTGGACCCGGACGGGCCTTTGACCTGCCGGTACATCCGCGGTCAGGTCGATCGGAGCACAGCAGCGACGACGGACGATCGACTTAAGACGGAGAGCGCCGGGCGACCTTGGCTGAAGCGGGGGGCAGCAGGGAAGTCGCCCGGCGTGCAGGTGTGGATTGTAGGGAGAGGTCTACGCCTGCAGGAGAAACCTCGCTGAACCCCGTGCCGCACGCTTCGCGGGGATTGCTGCCTTTAGTTCACTATTGCCCAAAAGCCGGCTTCGGCACGTATC
>Ga0193743_1003344_pt1 | contig 10772 bp, 6 predicted proteins | sample L2c2metaG_FD_143038 | JGI IMG/M metagenome (GOLD analysis project Ga0193743, IMG submission 143038) | Soil microbial communities from a riparian zone of the East river system, Colorado, United States - L2c2 | ecosystem: Environmental > Terrestrial > Soil > Riparian zone | place: USA: East River...
GAGGGAGTATTCCGACGGAGCTCCGATATAAGTCCGACGAAGGTGGCCGGTGGTAATGGTGGCACTGAACAATGGTGAGGCGGCCATCATCGGAGACTCCGTCGGAGCCGTCCTTTGATTGTTCTTCAGAAAGAACGTGACCGAGCACGGACCATGACAGAAGGTCAAGTACCAACCTGATGGCAAACCAGCAAAAATCAAAATTCGCATGGCCGACGCATGCTTTGCGGACGGAACACCACAGTCGCTTTATTTCCCAGAGGATCACGAACGTGCGGGTACCTTCAAAGGCATGGCGGTGATTTTACAAGAACGAGGGCTTGGTGATATGAGCAAACTTCGCGCAGAATGTAAGGATTTCAAATGCGCACCTGGTTTGAATACCTGTTGCTGCCGCCGAATCCTCTACAACCAGCCGGATTTTGTTGCGGTAGAGTCGTTGCTCGAGTTGACATGCAAGGCATATGGATTCAAGGCCATGTTCCTGCCTAAATTTCATTGTGAACTAAATTTCATTGAACAGTGTTGGGGATATGCAAAAAGAACCTACCGATTAAACCCAGAATCATCTCGCGAGGATGCTCTGCAGCGAAATGCCCTTTCCGCCCTCGATTCAATCCCACTGTCATCGATGAGAAAGTTTGCGAATCGGTCACGACGATTTATGGATGCATATGGCAAGGGTTTAAACGGCAGGCAAGCAGCATGGGCCGCGAGGAAATACCGTGGACATCGGGTGCTGCCAGCGAGCATCTTGGACGAGCTTGAAAAGGCGCACATTGTCTAAACGGTTGCCGTGTCGACAATGTCTGTCATTTTGTCTATTGTTTCATCATCCATTGTTATCAGATCACGTTTACTGATTGTTCAATAACTCTCGTAAATTTCGATATGGAGGTTCCAATATTTTTTTCAGAAATCTATACATGTATATCATTAATCCTCAGGAAGCCGATTTACATTAAATGTCCTATAGCTCCCTAAATCAATAATTTACTGTGTTTTCGAAGCTGTCGTTCCCAATTTGGATGGCATCAGTCACGACAATGTCACGACACGTGATGTAGGCGGGATATGAATGTCTTCTACCTTAGACCACTCAGAGCTTGACTCAACTTTCCACTTTGTTTCAACTCCTCCAATACTAATTTCTGTGTCTCCCATGCACGCCTTTCTCTCTGGATCAATTGAAATACAATGGAGAGACGAGAGGATTCTGTCAAGATCGATTGCTTCCCCTCTAAAGATATGCTCCCATTCACACATGGGGATTCCTCTAGGTGCTCCCGGTGAGAGTCTGATGTACAATTTGGCTGATTTGATGTCCTGATTAAATTTCCGTATGAGATTGGCTGATTTGGCACAACTAGGGTTCTCAGGTACTGTAAATTCATTCTTCCGGTTGTGCCAGGGCATGTCGCTCGGCTGTAGCTTCCTCCGTTTCCTTGGTTTGTCATCGTCTGACTCTGAGCCTGAAGATGATCCATCTCCATCTGACCCTCCATTTCCTGGTTGCTGGTCATTGTCGGTGAGTAGTTTTGACAGTCTTTCTCGAGCTGACTTGGGTTCATTTGAGGCTTGTTGATCTCTTCTTGAACGCAGTGCGAGTGTTTCTGCCGTGTCAATCTCAGTGAATGCTATTGACCCAGCACTTTTTTCGCCACACGTGATTCTCGGAATGTGCCGAAAACCATGATATTTCTTTAAAAGGACATTTCACGTGACAACATGTTGACTTTCCTCGAAGAGGCAAATCAGCACTAACTGTTCGCTAACACATGCTGTTGTGGGCTATTTAGTTTACACTCGATAGCAGGTTCTAATGGTGCAACGGTTAGTGTGTTTGGCATGTGCTTCGTGTGGTCAAGTGTTTGAATCTTGTTCTCTACATATTTTATCTCTTTTTTACTCGTTAGGCTAGGGTTTGGTTAGGGTTTGGTTAGGGTTGGTTAGGAGTTTGGTTAAGGTTGGTTAGAGTTCGGTTAGGGTTTTGTTAGAGTTCGGTATACATTTTCAGGTGTGCGCAGAGCGCACCTTGTTAGCAGTTATAGGCCGGTTTCACAGTGAACATTATATTGCTTATCTACTGGAAAGTACATGCCAGGCATCTCAAAACGGGGAGACACCTTACTCTACTTAGATGTAGGCACGCTTTGACACCGCAAGTTAGTTTTTGGCACGTTCCGACTCCCGAGCATCACGTGTGGCGAAAAAACTGCTGGGTCAATAGCATTCACTGTCAATCTCTGCCATATAAAGCTCGAAAGATCGCAACTTCTCTTGAGAAGTGAGGTTGGCGTCTTTGTTGAGTTTCTCAATAATGGCTGACATGACCTCAAACTTGGTTCGATTGCCAGCTCTGTAACTGGCGACGATTTGGTCGAGTTCAGCAACATATGGTCGGATATTGGATTGGAATTCTTGTCCACTTCCCATTCGGCTTTGGATGGTGTTTGATGAGGCCGTTTCATCATGTCCTGGACTTCTACACTGTTCCTCAATGTTTGAGAGCTGACTGGTCCCAGGAGTTGGATCGTAGGGCAAGTGAGATTCGACATTGTCAAGCAATTCGGTGTTTGAGACAAGTTCGTTTTGTCAAGACATTTCTTTGTTAACTTTGGAACCATGATGCATAATTGAACACAGTGATAGTAAAATAATATAAGCAAAATTGTCAGTCTCTAGGGAGACGGTAAGCAGGAGAAAAGAGGATAACTGAGACCTTTTTTAGACTCCTGCTTACACGTCCACCCTGTCTCAGGTAATCACTAATCCAAATGACGACGACAACAAAAGCTAACATGCCGCTGGGCAGAAATTAACTAACTAGCACCAAACCCGCTGAAGGAATTTGCCCCGCTCAAACTCAAGGACCATCCATTGATCTTATGTAAACCTTTCGTTTTAAAGGCGAATTATTTCATATTTAATATTTCAGGATATTTCACAGCAAGCATTTCGTTTTAAATTTCTGACTCACTACGGCCTAACTGACATTTAAAATCCTCAATTTGGAGTTCTAAATAAGTTTAAAAGGCCTCCAAATCCTAGAACCACTGCTGATGTTGTGCTGTGGCTGTACGAGTTCCTCTTCCCACGATAATATGCAGTTCCTAAGTATAGACGCCTTCACAACCTGAATACGTATACTTAATATTATTTACAGGGTGTGACGGCGACCTTCGAATACTAGCCACAATAATGTACTGTACAAAGAGGATTGTGATTTGATTGACGATTGATCTAGTCCAGATCGGATTATTCAGACTCAACCGAAGCAACGGCGCTTAATCCATCAGACAATACAACACGAGCAGAAGTTTTGCCTTGAGCAAGTTCCTCATCAACGCTTCGTTAAAAAGCAACAATGATCAAAAAACGGCGAGTCAAAATACAATATACTTATATCAGTCATCTTCAGACCATAATGACCCAGAAAGCAGACGGTTACCCACATAGAATCTGTAGATTGTTATGCTCTTGTACACCGTGAATAAAATGGAAGCGTTGAGTATAGACTTGACAGGATGACTTGATAATAGTCATCAGCCGTCCTTTTTCACGCAAGTAATCGATAGCTTAAGAGTGATCAGAACTCTAGAGGAAGGAGTTAACTCACAATGGAGTAATGAAGGAGTGCACCCACCGAAGCGCAGGTAGGTGACCGAGATGACCTAAGCCTCCGCCGGTAGGGAGTACCTGGGCTAGTCTCGCCATACTTGAGAGCACGGACAACGGGTAGTATGGCCTAAGGCCCGATGGGAAAATAAAAGCCAGAAGATCGAATCCCAAGGAGACGAGGCATTAACTCTTATTGCACAGAAGACTCGGATCAAGCACTTTTAAGACTGTCCAGGATGCCAGTAGTGACAGAGTGAACTTGAATAGTAAGATACCTAGAACAGTACTAAAAGTTGAAAAAAAAAGATGTCAACAATGTAGACGCTCAGATTGATAGTCTCGCAATCTATCACATATGAGTAATTGTTACCCTTGCATTGCCCACAGTCAAAGCACAAATCGGCGACCCACTTTCGCATAATTCAGACTCGCTGGCCGATTTTAAATAACAGGGCTGTTGGTTTATCTTAGTGGATGGCGTTGCGGAGCAGGGTTTAAGATATAGCCTGGGTGGTTTCCGAAGATTTGGCAATAGGGTTCCTTATCGTCAATGATGCTGCTCACTTATACCAGTGTTCATACTAAGGGGAGACCCCGAACCAACGGCCATCAAATCACCGAAGCTCATATTGCGTGGATTCAGAGATTCGGAGGTCAGGATTTCACGATCGCAGATTCGGAATGACCACCGTGGATTAAATGACTAATAATGCTTGGGCATATCCATTGACTGCGGATGGAAAGGAATTTATTCAAGTCAGATTGGTTATTATCGGTGGTGCCTCGTGCCAGGGTAATCCCCGCCCCGAGTTGTGTCCGCACCTATATGTCATACACCGAGAGCGATAAATGGCAGGTGCAGGCAAACCCTATGGTCGTGTCGCACGGAGCCTACGGCATTCAACGGCCAATGTCGGGGACCCCAACAGACCCTCAATAGTAGCAGTCGCGCCCGCAAATATTGGTCTTGCTCATCTCCCACTCCCCCTCTGGTCCTCCCCCTGAGTCACCACGGCCAGCGACATCCTCTCATTTCCCAATACAAAATCCCTTAAACAAAGCATCCAACACATCCTCTGTCCCAATTTCACCTGTCACGCGTCCAACAGCTTTAGCGGCATAGCGGAGTTCTTCTGCGGCCAGGACAATATCGGAGGATGCTGAAAGGGGAAGATGGTTTAAATCGATTGGGAGCAAAGGAGAGAAGAGGAGGGAGATACTGACGTGTATCAAGGAAAGCCTGTATAAACCTACACGCCGATTCAAGGTGAACACGATGTCTTGCACGCGTTATGAGTGGAGCGTGTGTTTGGTTTATAGTTTGGTCGTTGATGTTGAAGCTAAACGAAGGAACGAATTTACAAAAGACACCCCCAAAACATGCAATAAAAAATTAGACACGCAGGTAACGTCAAGAAGAAAAAAACGGGGTAGTAAATGGATATCGTACCGAGATTTCAGAGCTTGAGCTAGGCCTTGTACAAACTCATGCGTGCCTCGGTTTGTGACCAGACTTGTTGACCAAGCTTGACTATGGAAGGGTGGTCCGGAAGTATTTGAGTTTTGTACTTCTATGAGACTGATTGGAGTAGGGATCAACTGTAAGTGGGTTGCAGGATAAGCTTTATTGAGTTGATGTGATGGCGCATTGGGAAGGAGAGATGGATGGGATATGGAAAAAGATGCAGCGGTGGATAGAGCAGGAGGTAGGATATGTGTTATCAAATCTGATTTGTTGAGTAAGAAGAGAGTATGTGGTGTTATCAGGGGTTGGATGCTAGGTGGAATTTGGAGGTGCAGTTGACGTTGAGATGGCGAGAACGATGGAGGTACGAGGACTTCAGGAAATGGGAGCACGCAAAGCGCTACATCCGCATTTTTGACACTGGTGCCCGTAAGTAAAATTGAGTATGGAAAGGAAAAAAACTGACGCTTCTACACCTCGCTGCACACCGATGCCTTCTATTAAATCATCCGTCTCTCTTAAACCAGCCGTATCAGCTACGACGACGGGTAACCCTCCGATATCGAGTGTTAATTCGAGGACGTCCCGTGTTGTTCCTGGAATGGGGGTCACAATTGATGCTGGGCGGTTCGCTATACATGGAGGTATATGAACAAAATCTGGCAAATGTATATGTGTGACTACCTAGAAAATTAAAGAGGCTGCTTTTCCCGGCATTGGGAGGTCCGAAAATGGCCATTTTAATCCCAGAACGGATGACTTCACCACGCCTATTATCGGAGAGGTGTTTTTGGATTTGGGAGAGTAGCCTTGTTCCTTGAGATCGAGCTGGGGAAGGAAGTTGATTTACCTAAGATGGACGAAAGATGTTGGGCTGGTTATTGATACCTTGTTCGTATACGCCTTCCTCGATATCCTCACCTTCTCCGAAATCGATGAGAGCTTCAACTTTGGCTAAGCAGAGAATGATTTGAGAACGTAGAGAGTCATACTCTGCGCGGGTCTCTCCCTATATAAATCATTTGAATTGAAGGGACCATAATTATACGACGAGAAAAAGAATTGACCGCTGCACTGCCCAAAGCCCACACTCTTTGGACTTCAGTGTCCGCTTCGATCAAATCATGGAGGCCCTCGACTTGAGTGAGGTCAAGTCGACCTCCTAGGAGAGCTTGACGAGTGAATTCCCCTGGTTCTGCAGGCCGGAGGGTCGGTAATGTGGACAAGGATGAGAGAAGGGCTGAGATCAAAGCTCTTCCGGAGTGAATGTGGAGCTCAACCGTCGGGTAGGTGGTATACGAGTATGGAGCTGTAGTTGGTGTTGTTTTTAGAGAGCAACGGTAGGTGCAAGTTTACTCACGTCGAAAGTACACGGCCAAACCGTCGTCTATTAGCGACTTATTTTGTGGATGGACTATGTGGCATCGATGCAATTTCCATGGAATAGGGTCTGTTATAGGTTTATTGGGTGTATAAGAGCGGACCATGTTGTCCCATACGAGTTGAGCGTCTGGTCCAGAGACGCGCACGATAGCGACGCCGCCTTTACCTGGCGGTGTGGACAAGGCATAGATAGTCTGTCTTTGAGCATTACTAGCCAGTAGCGTAGATATACGTCTAATCGAAGAGAGCATCTTTTTCTGGGTGGGCACGTGCTTCCTTGTCTCTTGTTCCTCCCGCCATCCTTCAACTTCTACCACACCCTCAACGTCCTATACAAACTCTACAAATACTTCACAATGGGTCAATCACGTATGTATATATACGCTTATATCTAGGAAACGCACTATCTAACCAATATGCACAGCATCCCAATTCATGGAAGACATGGAGAAACGCTCCAATTGTCCGTCAAATCGTCTTATGATCACGCCTACTGACGTTATATCTCTTTCTCAAAGTCACACAACCCGAATTGGAGCGACTCAAGAAACGGTTTATGAAATTAGATAGGTAATTTGTCTGCCAAGGTGTATCGCTATCGATGCTGAAAACGAAACCTACGATAGCGACGGTTCCGGATCTATCGATCGCGATGAGTTCCTACAAATACCCCAGATTGCTTCGAACCCTTTAGCTTTACGCATGATCGCTATCTTTGATGAAGAGTGCGTTGTGCGCCTTGTTTTCATCGTCCTGTTGACGACGACATTCCCACCATGGTTACTAATCGATCGCGATGGTACCTTTTTTGTATTTGTTATTACAGTGGCGGAGGGACGGTCGACTTCCAAGAATTCGTCGGTGGGTTGAGTGCGTTTAGTAGTCGAGGTGGTCGAGAAGAAAAGTTAAAATGTACGTCTATCTCGAATGTTCAACATGTTTAATTTATCTCATTTTTGGGTCTTCCATTGTAGTCGCTTTCAAAGTGTATGATGTTGATCGAGATGGTTACATTTCGAATGGAGAGTTATTCCTAGTGCTCAAAATGATGGTGGGGAATAACCTAAAGGTCTGTATTTTCAGCATGCACGCACTAAACATATAAGCGAGATTCCATTCATCATCGCTAATGCTACTCTTCGTTTTATTCAGGATCAACAACTCCAACAAATAGTTGATAAAACGATCATGGAGGCGGACCAAGATGGCGATGGAAAGTTGAGTTTCGATGAGTTTGCGCAAACGGTGGCGAATACGGTACGTTTATTTTTGTGCTTTTGTTTTTTGGTCCAACTTGTACTTTGCACCTGATTTGGATAAGAGTACTTCCTCTTTTTTTGCGATGGCACGCTCGCGTGCATCGTGACGTCTGCCTAATCCCCTACTCCTTATCTATCGCCGACATTCATCCGTTCGCGTATACTTACCCTTCTTCTCGTTCCAGGATATTGTCAAACAAATGACACTCGAAGACTTGTTTTAGATGCTGCCAACGCCCACCCGGCCGCCTACGCATCTCAACCGACCGATCAACCAACGACTTCTGTAATCTCTCATCCTTTACATCAACCTCCCCCCTTTTACTCACAACTTACGCTTATGGAACTCTACACTCGCCCTTTATTACCTCATTCCAGGAGCAGAAGGACGGCAATGGTTAATTTATTATATCGTCGCACCTCATCGCTCTCGCTCTCGCTCGTTGCATCTCGCGTCCACGTGCAATCATGGAATTCGATCAACCGTTCCAGCATCCCACCCCAATCAAACTCCAAACAACTTGCACACACACAAAAAAAAATGCGTTTTTGTCATCTATATATCCTACACATCCACTTGCCCAAGTCTACCCTGTTCTCACCGTTACCTACCTCCGGACAATGTAAACCAACATTGACCTCTAGCAGCCGAACCATCCTGTTATTTAACGCAAGAACAATACGGTTATATGCCGACTTTCTCTCTCAATCCCTTGTTGTATTATTAGGTGATTACCCTCCCGCATCATCATGATATTGTCTAGATTTCTGCCTCGTTTGGTTGTTGAAATGTGTTTGACTTGGGGGGGAGGGGGGTGAGATTAACTTATACAGAGTGTGTTTTTTTATCGAAATTATTGATATCGGCGGTGATTCATTGATCTTAACCAAAAGTCACGCTTTGGATCGTCGGGAGGCTTGTGGAGCGCATAAATCAGTCCATGATAATTACGTATGTATGAAAAAAAACAAACACGACATCTTATTATAGTCTGAACTATGGGAGACTATAAGTTATGCAACACAAGTCGTCGAAGGTATCAAAGATATTCTATTCCACAAGTTTACCTTGATTCGAAATGCGCAGCCTGCCTGCCACCACCAACATCAGTTGCCCCGGGTTCGTGGTTACTGTTTAATGATGTATCCGTTATTGTATTAGTTTTGATTACGGCGGCGGCTCCGGAAGATCGACGACGCAGCCTGTTCGGACGATTTGATGGTCATTTGCAAATCCGAAGAATCCAAATAAGTTTATTTACTGTTGATGGTCAAGTAGGCGGTTATGAGCAGATGGCATTTGCTGTACATGTGCCCATGTTGTACTAGTAAGTACTCTGACGATGACAAGAAACCTTTACGTTCAAGTTGTATTTCGTTTCAGGCAACTGTGTACCATACAGTATATATATATATGATGCGCAAGTAAGGCTTTTTCTTATGATAGCTTAAAATTTATCCCATAGTAAATATAACATGATTCATGGGGGGTTTGGAAAAAGAAAAAAAACAACATTTTAGAGCCTAATACCTATGTAAGCGACAACTTACGCTAAAAGTTAACGTTGACTCAGGCTGATGACGCCTTCGAGAAGGTGTTCACTTGAATGATCAAACGCCGCAAAGATACAGGTATAAGAAAGTTCCATAACAACTAGAATAAGTATCCTCCACGTCGTTAAAGGCGTGGATAAAGGGTATGAATACAAATTGTAACTCAGAACTTGATCTCGGCTTGTAAAAAAAAAGAAAAAGACCTCTGTGCTCCTTGACATCGTGCTGCGCTACGCGTATCAGATTGGACCTTCTCCTGGGAGAAGTCCGACAGTACGGTACCCTCAATGTTAACAAAAAGAAAAGAAAAACATCATCAAGTCGCTATGTATGCATATGGTTGTTGTGAATGTGGATGGGATACTATATATAAATGGTGATGGTGGTGGGGGGGGATTTTTTGCAACATCGGTACATACTACATAGCTTAGAATCACAGGTTTAGTAAACCTGTGTAGACTTTCGACATTTTGGATTGATCATTTGATATTTGATATGATGCATTCTAAACCCTTGGATCCGGAGACGAGACATATTTGGGATGGTGGCATCATTTGCGAGTATGTGGAAATGATTTTGGGGTTCAAAAACCGGGTGATCCTTTTTTGTTTCGAAAGCGCTATGTAAACGGATCTTGGCGTGAAGATTTTAGGAATTAGAAGAGATCGGACATAGGAATGGGTTGGCTATGACAGGCTGTATACATGGACACCGACAGGCTCGGTACACAAAAAGGCAACGTCTGCCTGAGAGAGGTATAGTGTACTTTATTTAAATTCTTTACAAGGAGCTTGCATTGCGCCATACTCTTGGGGTACTCATGGAATGTACTTTGACGTGACGATGTCAAGTCCATAGCGCGCTATGGCGTTTGTGTGAGAATGCGGGGAAAGCCATGTGCGCTTTTCTTACACGAGGATACGAGAAATGGGAGGCTGTAATTGACCTTTGATGAAATGTCGCGAGACTCGGAGAGGGCCGCCTAATACGTGTGGACATGTCAGAAGAAGAGGTGGAGACGATCCAGATCTGGAGGAAATGGGGGCCGGAATCCGGACAGTGAAATATAATTCCGATCGCCTTTATGAATTCCAACTGCTCTCTCCTTACTCCCATCAAAATGTCTTTCTCAGTTGACGACCTCGTATCTTCTCTCTCCAAAAGCCACATAGGCCAGGAAGCAAATGATATTGCAATACTACAGGCGAGTAACCTTTTTCCAACTGATACGTTAACTGGGAAAACTAATATCAAACTATAGGCACAACTCGCTCAGTCCCTCTCTGGCTCGACTTCACGTGGTGGCCCATCGAGAGGATTGCAGAATACCCAGCCATGTAACACTCCTATGGCACGCACTCGGGCTTCCAGTTTCGCAAGCTGGAATAGACCCACCTCACAGCGCCTGGCAGAGTTGCACCTCGATAGCGACATGGAAGAAGATGAAAGAATGGTAGAAGAACTCCTTATCCCCTCTTCTCCTGTAATGT